>Ga0256404_1000790_pt1 | contig 81094 bp, 69 predicted proteins | sample RumenRJG_01DNA_FD_185990 | JGI IMG/M metagenome (GOLD analysis project Ga0256404, IMG submission 185990) | Bovine rumen microbial communities from Lethbridge, Alberta, Canada - RJG_01 | ecosystem: Host-associated > Mammals > Digestive system > Stomach > Rumen | place: Canada: Alberta | collected...
GATACAAATGGATATGAAGCCAAAGGCTTGAACAATGCCAACCATAGTTTAAACAAACTTTATATTGCTTTAGAAACGGCAACCTACATCTGAAGTATATCAGAATTGTGAATTCCAATTTAGCGAAGCACTAGAAGCTGACATAGAAAAAGTTTATCATCAGCTGTTGAGGACCTCCTTGCTGAGGTGGCAGAGAAGAAGCGCAAGAAGGCAGGAGCTAACGCAGTAGCATAATCCTTATGCAACATAATGAAGAGAGGGGGAAGTAAATGCTTCCCCTTTTTCTTTTTGCTCCACCTCCTTAATGTCACAAAGTCCATAGTCACAAAGTCGCGAGTAAGCGAGGGCAGAGCCAAGCTTGCTTGGGCTATGCCGAGCATGAGCGAGTTATGTATAGTCGCGATTAGAGGTAGGCCATACAACTCGTTACACCTAAGCTGGTGGCTATGGCAGTGAGGATGGCGATAGCCGTTTGAATAATGAATTTCCAAGTTTCTTTTCTCATAGTAGTTTTGTGTTTTATTTGATAAATGAGTGAACTGTCTATGCTCTTCGCCTCATGGATGTGCCGGCGGCTGACTGCTAGCAGATATTTGGCTTCTCCCAATTCTGTCGCGACTCGGCCAAATCGATGCTAGCATCTTTGGCCCTCGCTGCTCCAGAAAGTCGCCTACACACATCCATTTCAGCTCTCGAGCTATCGGTCATTAAATCTGCATGTCGTCACCGCCTCCGCCGCCTCCGCCGTTGTTACCACCGCCGCCAGGAGTGATATTACCCGTGTTGGTGCCGATTTCGTCGCCAGGAGTGATGTTAGTTCCATCGTCGATGTTGGCATCGTCGGTTGAGGTAACACGACGCACCACATTACCGTTGCGGTCGTAGCAGGTAATCTGTACCTGAGTCGCCTTCAGCTCGTCCTTCACTTCCACCGCAGGGGTGAAGATGATGCGACGTGTCTTGATAAGGGAGCTCCTTACATCGTTCACATCGGCCACGGTCTGAGCCGACAGGCCAAATCGCATGTTGCCAAGTCCGGGCAGTGCCACAGAGTGACCTTCGGTTGCCCATGCCTTGATGACCTCGCCAGCGGCATCCCAGCAGGCCTGCATCACACCTTGACTGACGCCAGAGCGCAGTGCTGCCTCACGGATTACTTTCTCTTGCGAGAGGGTTGAATACAGCTCAGGCTGCATTTGATAGCGGTAAGTTCCCGCATGCTTGCCAATCTTTTGCAAGCGTTCCATAGCTTTGATTCTAATTGCCATAGTTTTGTTGGTTTTAAAGGTTAAACGTTTGTGTTGAAATCTCTGCCAAAATCGACCTCCATTTTCTTCAGTGCGCTGGAATTTTTGCTTTCGCGCGCCCTCGCAATTGTTCCACTTCGCTGTCGCAAATTTTGCTCGCTTTTGACAATACAAAGATACAACACGCACCCCCGGTTTCCAAATTCGGATATTTGTGGTGTGTTAAAATCTGTTAACCAATTGTGGCATTTTGAAACTGCTGCTCCTTAGGGGCAATAACGGGTGTTTGACACCTCCAGCCCCTTTTTCTCGATGTTGGACAAAACGGACAACAGGACAATGTGACAATAAGGGTGTATGGCCACAAAAAAGTAGAACTAAAAAGTTTATTATTATATATATAATAATAAAAATCTTCTCCCTCTTTTTTGGACTTTGGATATTGCTTAATGTCACAAAGTCACAAAGTCTATTTGTCGGGATTACACTCTTTTTTTTGTTATCGTATCAAATTCATAAAAATATAGCGAACAAACTTTGTTTGCCCTACAATATTTCCGTACCTTTGCACAAAATAGAAAGCTAAATTAGAAAATAATGGAATAGTTTATGCAAATTGAAAGTTCTGGAATCAAAGAGATTACCACACATAATCAGTGGGGTGACGATACAAGAAAATATATTATGTTGCCAAAGGGCCTGCCTGGCCCCCAAGGTGACTTTTTACTAAAGGTCACTAATTTGGACTACTTCATGCAAATGTTCAATTTCTATGGTCAAGATCGCTATGCACGTCCATACGAAATACTGGCAAGACTTGAAAAAAGAGTGATGGATGATGTGTTTGCACACGTGGGTGTAGAATTTGTATACTATGCTAGTTACTGGCGTAAACCTAGCGATGGTGAAGTAATTTTCGAGTTTTCTCATTTTGAAGATAATTCGGAGACAGAGCCAGACGAACGTTATCGCTCGCTTTACATTTATTTTGAATATACTGGTAGTGTATCATGAACGACTTATTAGAAGATATTTTCAACCGAGCATCAGCATTTGAGGCAGGTGGCCGTCATGTTGACTACATTAAACTCGATATGACAACACGTCAAGTTGAGGTTAAGTTTTCGGCTGTTCCTGGCGGAGAGTATTATGAGTCGCTGCTCAATCAGCAGCAAGATATCATCCAGCTGGCTAAACAGGATTATGCCGTATGGAAAAGAAGGCACGGTGACCGCATGAGCGAAGATGACCTAAATGAACGTGTTAGTCTGATGTTGAAGGCCCTGCTTGATGCTAAGTTCTTGCGTGATGACTATTACGAGATAACAAAATCAAAGCGAATAAAGGCTAAAGAAGAGTTGGAACAGTTAGGCTTTGAGCCAGAAGAATTGACAGATAGCCGTATTAAACGTTTCGCATTGCTCCGTGATATGGTTGACTTGCGTATGGGATGTTTTGAGTTTGACAACAAAGAGGCTTTGGGTAACTACATGTATGACAACCGCGACTACTACAGCCACGACCGTTATGGTCAATATTTCCGTTTTGAGACTACGCTAAAGTTGATATACGATGAACTTGCTCAACTCAAGAAAGCTCACCGAGATCAGCAACTAGAGGATTGTCTTGTAAAGATGACCACTGACTTGGAACCACTTCGTGAGCATGTCTGTGCTAATTTTATTGACTACTATGATGAGTTGTTGAACGATATACTATATGTTGGTGATTTACAAAAGAAACTAAAGCGAGTATCACCTAATACATTTAAGGGTGGCTATAACCAAAAACTGATATGCAATATCGTGGGGTTGATGTGCCATGAAGAAGTGTTCGATGTTGTCCCTAAAACTGCTGACAGCTTAATCTACACAGATAAGACCCATTATACCTATATAAATAACTATGCCAATATCGATTCTTCCGATTCCGAATTTACCAAAGACGAAATAAAACAAATCAAAGATGTTATAAAGTCTCACTTATAATTTTTATTTTTCGTTATTTTATAAGTAATAATCACTTGACAGTCAGCTGATAAAAAATTAATATTTATCAGCTGATTTTTATTTTTTTGCACTCCTCAAAGACGTCATACCTTTGCATCAGCGAAACCAGAAAAGCGGATGCAAGGTCGCGATGCTTATTCCCTGGTTTCCCAACAAAACAATGTCGAAGAGACAAGATTTGAAATCAGCATGGAAAGGAATCCGTGCCCAGCGTGACAAACAGCAGATGGCAAAGGTGAACCACTGCAGGGTATATAACCATCACAACATTCACCTATATTAATTAACCAGGGTGAAGTGAGCTGAAGAAATCTCATGAGGTAAAGCTGGCCAGCGTTTCAAAGGCTTCTTCTCTCACAAGAATTACCCTTATGCGTAAATTATTAAAGAAACAGATTTTACAACAGAACGTCCAGATGGACGGTAGTGTCAACTTCATGACTAACGGTGATATCAATGTATATCCATGTCCGTGGGAGAGTGATAAGCAAGTAACCAACGGCAAGCGTGTCAACTATCAGGGTGGCATTTCGGTGGATGCCGATGGCAGAACATGGGTGAAGCGCTATAACATAGGAGCTAATGGACCTAAGCACGAAATGCTTTATGAGACAACTCACGGTGCGGTGAAGATGACGCGCCCTTATATGGAAAACACTCCAACAGGTACACGTCGTCGTTTCGACAGGGAGTATGTGTATGTAACGTTCAAATTCCCGAAGAAGTACGGACTGGCACTTACTAAGGTACTCTACGAGGAGGAAGCAGATCAGATTATGTCATTCTTTAAAACAAGAAAGGAGGAAACCGTATGGCAGCAGCAGTAAGAAGTAAATTCTTCACCTGTATCGGCAAGGGGCACGGCGCCCCTGCCGTTCCCGCCACACAGGAAGAATGGGAGAAGCTGCGCAGTGAAGCGTGGCTGGTGCAGATGTGCGAACGCATTAAGAAGGGCGATGAGGAACTGAAACATCGTTTACCTGTATGGACACCTCATTGCGCTGAGTTCAAGGACAATCATCGTGCTATAGCCGATGCCATTACACCATTGAACCGATTGATGCTGGATTTCGATGAAAAGGGACATACTGACGAGATTATCGCCAAAATGGGATTGGAATTTGATGGCATTATGGGACATAGCACCTGCCAACCGCTGATTCCTTTGTTGGTAGAAGAATCAGTGCGAGGCGGTACGCATGTGCTGGTGCAACTACCAGAAGGCATGACGGTTGAGGAAGCACAAGAACTGATGAAGCAAATCACTGGCTTCGAACCTGACAAGGCAGTGAAGGATGTGGCAAGATGTATATATATGGTGCCTTACTTCCACACCCGTTATGTCAATCCTCAGCTTTTTGAGGTATCTGAGGGATGTGAGCGCAATTTTGCGCCGACATCCAACGAGGGAGAAGCCGCATCGGAAAAAAGATTGAGTGACACTGAGCGCAAAATTGCGCCGAGTGAAGCACAGGAGGGATGTGAGCTGAAATTTCAGCCGACATTCAAAGGCATCCCTTACTCTTCTATTATTGCCGAGTACTGGAGCCGTACAGGTGGTGAGCCACAAGAGGGTGAACGCAACGTGAAGCTGCATAAGTTGGCCGTGAACTTGCGAGCTATCTGCGACAATAAGAAAGAACTATTGATGGCGGTAATGCCCCGTTTTGGTCTTTCGGAAGCAGAGCTGAAATCGGTGGTGGATTCAGCTTGCAAGGATGAACCCAAAGGTATCAGTAAGGTGATGCAAACCATCATCCAGCAGTTGGAAGCAGGGCAAGACTATAATGGAGATGACGATGCGCCATCAGCATCCGTCAATGATTCATTGCCTACGGTCAATGTGAAGGCCTTACCCATAGGCTTGAAAGAAAGTCTTGTAGGCATACCTGCCTCGATGCACATGCCTGTGCTCTGTGGGGTGCTACCCATTGCAGCCACTTATGCCGACCAGGTAGAGGTAGAATACTGCGACGGCAATACTCACCGCTTGGGACTGATGTCGATTATTCGTGGTGAGCAGGCATCAAACAAGAGTGTAGTGAAGAATGTGGTTGACATCTGGAAGCGTCAGCTGGATGAAGAAGATGCTCTATCGCGTAAGCGTGAAGAAGAGTGGAAGGAGCGCAAGAAGAGTCGCAAGGCCAACGAGAAAGCACCTGATGACCCTCATGTACTGATTCGTCTGCTGCCTGTAACCGTAAGTTGCTCTACGCTGCTGAAACGTCTCAAGAATGCTGGCACTCATACGTTGTACAGCTTCTGTGAAGAGCTTGACACCTTGCGCAAAACCAATGGTGCCGGTAGCTGGAGTTCGAAGTATGATGTCTATCGCATGAGCTTCGATCATGGCGAGTGGGGACAGGATTACAACTCCGACCAAGCAGAATCGGGCGTGGTGAAGGTTGCCTACAACTGGACTATGCTCGGCACCAACGGTGCCTTGCACAAATGCTTCAAACAGGACAATATCGAGAATGGTTTGTCGTCAAGAATCCTCGTTGCTGAGATGCCTGACAGTAGCTTCTCGAAAATGATTAAATTTACAAAACGTTCGGCTGAAGATGAGGCGAAAATCCAGCAAGCAGTAACACAGTTGCGCTCATTCAGTGGCTTGGTGGATGTCCCTCGCTTGCGCAAAGGCATCGAGGACTGGGTAGAGGAGAAACGCGTGGAGGCAGCTAAGGACATCGACCATGTAAAGGACGTATATCGTAAACGTGCTGCCGTAATAGGCTTCCGTTGTGGTGTGGTGTTTCATCTGCTTTCAGGCAAGGACAAGGAGTCGAAAGCCTGTGTTGAGTTTGCTCTGACAATGGCAGAATACTGTCTGAGACAACAGATAGCTGCTTTTGGTGAAGGGTTGCAAAACCAGCTGATAGAAGCACGCAACGAGTGCCAGCGCTATAGTGCCAACCACAGCATATTCGACCAGTTGCCACCGCTATTTTCGATGGATGACCTGCGCCCATTGAAACAAGGTTTCTGTAACGAGTCGGGAATGAGGAAAATCATCTCTCGCTGGGGTCGCGACAACTGGATAGAAAAGGTGGATAAGAGCCACTGGCGAAAGTTGTCTTCCGAGACCTTGTGACAATAGACAATGTGACATTAAGCTAATTATTATATTATGGAATTATATTTGACAAGAATAGCAAAGCGCAAGACCTACACCATTGGTAGACTTGCCATCAATGAATCAACTTATTTCTGTGATACGCTGGAACCACCAGTACTGGAAATGAAGACTACTGTAAGCAAAGCAGCTGTGCTACGCTCACCAAAGAAGGTGCAGTCGCTCAAGCCCTTTGCCATACCCGAAGGGCGATATGCAGTGGTCATCAGTTACTCACCTAAGTTCCAGAAATGGTTGCCCGTACTATTGGGAGGGCCTGACTTCAATCACCTCTTCCAAGGCATTCGCATCCATGCTGGTAATACCGTTGCCGATACTGAGGGCTGCATCCTAGTGGGGCAGAACTTGAAAAAGGGGATGGTGCTCAATTCCAACAACTGGCTGTATCGGCTGAAGATGAAAATCGTTGAGGCCAAAGACAGAGGCGAAGCCGTGTGGCTCACCATCAGGTAACTAGAGTAGGGAGAGCCATCCCACATGCAGAGAGTGTCAAGGGTTTTTGTCCCTGACACTCTCTTCTTCGTTATAGGGCTATACTGAAAAAATAAGCACTTAATGATGGCTATTTTTAAAAGATGACTATCTTTGCTGATAGAAACATAAAACAATCCTACTGATGAAGCGTATTGTCTTCCATCTTATCCTTCTACATATGGCCTTGCTGGGCTCGCTGTCTATGCTGGCGCAAACCAAGGCTCCTGAGACCATCACGATGCTGACCTACAACATTCGTCATGGGGCAGGGATGGATAATGCGATGAACCTCGAGCGACAGGCGGCCATCATCAAAGCCTGCGAGGCAGATGTGGTGGCTCTACAGGAAGTGGATAGTGTGACCAACCGTTCGGGGATGATTGATGAGGCTGCCTATCTGGCGCATGAGAACGAGATGGTGGGCACTTTCGGACGTGCCATTGATTTCGATGGGGGCAAATATGGCGTAGCCGTACTGAGCAAGGAGAAGCCTCTGAGTGTAAAGAATATCCCACTGCCGGGCGCTGAGCCGCGTACCCTGCTGGTGTGCGAGTTCGAGCAGTTTGTCTTTGCCTGCACACACCTCGACCTGGAGGAGGTGAATCGTCTGGCTTCGGTGGAAATCATAGTGAACGAGGCGATGACATGGGACAAGCAGTTCTTCCTCTGCGGCGACTGGAACGATGAGCCGGATAGTCAGTTCATGGAAAGGATGAAAGAGTGGTTTACCATTCTGAGCAATACTAACGGTGACGATGTATTATATCCAACGTTTTTATCGTTTCCTGCAGATGAGCCCAACAGGTGTCTCGATTATGTGGCAGGGTTCGGGCAGAATGTTGTTAAGAGGAGCAGTGAAGTATTGAACGAGCCGGAGGCTTCGGACCACCGCCCCGTCCTTGTCGTGGCATCCACAAAGGTTTTGGATTGATAATTATGTCAAATCAGTATAAACTAACGATTAAAAGTAATTTCCTATAAAAAAAAGGCTGTTATCAAAGACCTCCTGGTTCTATGGCTCGCTTTGGGCGCACTTGGATGTGCAGCGGTAAATCTTCATATCTCGCTGAATATGCTGGCTCAAAAAGAGGAATAACCCTTAAGACCATTGTCTGCATCATTTCACTGTGCACATCGCTTCTATCAGCATACAGCCAGTGAGGTGGGCAGTGAGGCATACAGAGGCATCATCGGCAGGTGCTTCCCACCAAGTACCGCCATACAGCATGGTATGATGGTTGAGGCCGTGCTCCACCAATGTGGTGGCACAACGGGTGATAAACTCCTTGAACTTGGCATGATGCGCCTCATCTAATGCTGCGTCATTCACCACCTTTACAAAGTAACGGAAGAAGATGCCATGAAAGAGTCCGCCATCGCCATGCGAGTCATCCTTCAAAACGCCGTTGTTCTGCGTCATGCGGTCAATCACATAGTCGGCTGCTTTGATGGCGTCATCTAAATACTGCTTGTCACCAGTGATGCGGAAAAGTTCATAGGCTGCTCCTATGAAAGTGCCTGGGTTGTAAGTATAAACCGAACGACTGATGCGTCCTTCCTGATTGATATTGTCATAAACGGCACCCGTCTCGGCATCAAAGAGTGTCTTTCGTTCCCAAGCGAAGATCTTCTTGGCCTCTTCCAGATAGGCAGCTTTCTCCTTGCCTCCATGCAGGTTGGCCTTGTCATAGAACTGATACAGACGGGCTGCGATGATGGCAGCAGGACCATTGGAGCAGGCGTTCTTCGACTTGCTCACGTCAGTCTTCCAAGTGATGCCACCATACCAGGGGCCTTCGTTCTCTGGTCCCCATGTGGGCCATATCCAACTGTCATATAGCTGACGGGCTTTCTTGAAATACAGGTCATTGCCCGTGCTCTCGAACATGCGGATTTGCGCCAGCGTAATCCACTCCATATCATCTACATAGACATTCCACCACGGATCATTGTCGTTGTCGCCCGTGTTAAAGGTAGGGGCACCCTGCCACCATAGGGGGAAAAAATCGACATATTCCTTTCGCCCTGTGCGCAGGTAACCATCCACCAATACGTCCATGGCATGAGCCTGGGGCCAATAGTGGATGGTGGTCATGTCAGTCAGGTCACTGCCGTAGTTGAAATAATATCGCTGCTCGTACCCTTCAAAGTTGGCTCCCCAGAAATGGTCAATCAAAGCATGCGACATGCCGTCGGCAATGGCTTGCCAGTCATACTGACCATCGGCAGTCGTCAAGTTTGCTGTTGTTTGTTCTGCTGGCTGCTGGCAAGAAGCCAACGCCAACAGGCAACAGATAAGCATTAATAGTCTTCTCATTATATGGGTGGGTTATGGTTTTATAATCATCAGTTACTCAGGCTGCTCAGGGTAACGGCTGCGCACTGCCTTTCCTCCTGGTACAAACACGATGTTGCGTGCGAACTCAATCTGGAACTGAGCATCGTCAAGACCCGTCATGAGCTTGCCGCCCACATAGCAGTTGGTGAAGGTGATGTTTTCAACCGACTGTTTGGGATGGCCTACGATGGTGAACGGCTTCAAAGGGTTCTCCCAAGTGACATTCTTCATGTGTACCCCATTGATAGTACCCATCTCGCCATTGCCATATCGTTCTCCTTCGGTAAGGATGATTTCCATGTTCTTGTATTCGATATCGCCTTCTACGCGTACATCTTCAAACCTGATGTCGGAAACCTGTGAAGGGCCATCGCATACGATGCTGAAAGCAGAGTGACCTCCTGACCTTCCACTGCCCCATGCACGCAGGATATCGCAATCTTTCACCAGCACGTTCTTCACCTCTCCGCCGTTGAGTTCAAAACCTAAGGTCACACCGTCAGCATGGTCCCATCCTACAAAGACAGACTTAGTGATGGTGATGTCGCGTGTGCTGAGGTCATAATCAGCAGTACCCCTGCGACCGTTGCTCTTGATGGCGATACAGTCGTCGCGCGTACGGATGAAGCAGTCATTAATGGTGAAACCCTTGCATGACACAGGGTCGATGCCATCGAGTCCCCACACGCCCTGATAAGTGAATACCTTCACATTGTCGTAGCCCGAATTAGTGCAATTGGTGAGCGTATTGGCCCATCCACGGGTATGTCTCACGGTGATGCCGTCCACTTGGAAGTTGTCGCTGCTGTTCACCCTCACGTTGCCAGACAGTGAACCTCTGCCAAAGATACGTACATTATCGGCGTTCCTGCCTGTAATATTGGCCGTTACGTTAGCGCCACCAGCAATATAGATTTGCTGGCCACTCTGCAGCTCAATGTTACCTACCTCATGGTTGCCCGGACCATAGTATGTGATCTTCTTGTCATTAGGTTTGGGGGCATCTTTCTCCAAAGGATTGGCGAATAATGCCAGATGCGGCAGCTTGTTCACCTCAATGTACAGCTTCTGCGGACCATTGATGGTGAAAGTCAGTTCACGTCCATTGGCCTCGCCCTTGATTCCTGCGCTCTTTGGCAGGATTTGGTAACTGGTAATGTCTTCGCTGACTGTGATTACTATTTTCTGTTCGCCTTGGCAGGAGAAATTCACTATATTCAAGTCTTCCATGCCACCTGCACCCACTACTTCTGTCCATACTTCCTGACCATTGACTGTAGCCTTGAAATCGGTGCTGGTGCGCATACCTGGAACAGCAGGGTAAGTAACTGTCTGCTGTGCAAAACATGCAAGTTGTACAGCTGCCATCAGCAGAAATACAAAATATCTCTTCATAATCGTATTCTAATAATTAATGACTCTATTTCAAATCGAGCACGAATGTCTCTCTGGCTGGTATAGACAATACTCCTGTTACTGGCAATGTCTGTCCTGTCCATACATCCGTTCCCTGAGAGAATCCCTTGGTGACCTCCCTGTAGCGGTTCATGTCCAGATTTTGGTCATCATCCGTTCCGTTCATTATTACCAGCACGGTTCTGTTATCCTTTATTCTGGCATAAACGTAGCAGCCTTCTGACATAGGCGCATAATGCAGCAGTTTACCATGGATAATGGCTTCATTGTTCTTACGCCATTGCAGCAACTTCTGCATATAGTTCCACGCTTCATTCTGCAAATCAGTCCTGCCTTGTGCTGTGAAAGCATTCACAGGATCTCCTTCCCATCCGCCAGGGAAATCTGTTCGTATCACACCATCTCCCTGTTCCTTGGTGCCATGCATCAGAATCTCAGTGCCATAATAAAGTTGCGGAATGCCTCTCGTGGTAAGCAAGAAAGCTATGCCTTGCCTGTATCTCCTAAGGTCAGTCTCGTCTTTGCGCATGAAACGGGAGGTGTCATGATTGTCCAGGAATATCAGCACATTGCTCAGGTCTGCAAACTGATAATCCTGAGCCAGTATCTCATAGATCTTGAATAGACCAGCCTCATGCAGATCATTACCATCGCTTACCTCATCAAATACATGCTGTGAAGCAAATGCAAGCTCAAAGTCCATCACTGTCTTAAGATGAGAGTTGCGGTCGCTGAGTTTGCTGCCACGCTGCCACCATGCTGAGTTAGTGCCTCTTGGATACCATACTTCACCCATGATATTGAATTCGGGATACTCAGCTTCGACATCCTTGCACCACTGCGCCATGAAGTCATAATCAACGTAGGAGTGTGTGTCCTGGCGCACTGCATCAATGCCGGCATATTCAATCCACCAAATGCAGTTCTGAATCAGGTATCTCGCCATATGCCTGTTCTTTTGATTCAGATCAGGCATGCCGCGACTGAACCATCCGTCAAGGAACGCCTCCTTTTCTGTCTGGGGTGCATGAGGATCCATCACCGTCCATTTCAGATGACTGGTAGGTTTGAATTCTCCATTATAGTTGAGCCAGTCTTTTGCAGGCATATCCTTCAACCACCAATGTCCACTGCCACAATGGTTAAAAATCATGTCCATCACTACTTTCATGCCCATACCATGCGCCTTATCCACCAGTTCGCGGTATTCTTCATTGGAGCCGAATCTGGGGTCAACCTTGTAATAGTCAGTAGTGGAGTAGCCATGATAAGACCCTCCTGGCTGACGGTTTTCAAGTACAGGATTAAGCCATACGGCTGTGAATCCGAGGTCCTGAATATAGTCCAAATGATTGATAATGCCTCTCATATCGCCCCCGTGACGTGCCCCACTGCGGGCTCTATTCACCTTGACATCATCGAGTTCGTCATTCGAAGGGTCAGCATTGGCAAATCTGTCGGGAGTGATGAGGTAGATGGCATCTGCCGTTGAAACGCCTTGCGCCATCTTTCTTTTTTCTCTGGCTCTAAGCTCATAAGGCACGGATAGTTTGTTTTTGCCTTCTGCGAACACAATATCCATCTTGCCAGCTTGGGCAGCATCAGAGATGTCCAAATACAAGAAAAGATAATTAGGATTGTCTGTCTTTACAGATTCTTTCAGATACACACCTGGATACTGGATAGAAACGTCGGCGTTAGCAATACCTTCACCATGTACCATCAACTGCAGTTCATGGTTCTTCATGCCTACCCACCAGTTTGCGGGTTCCACTCTTTCCACCCCGATACCGAATGCGGTAGAGCTAACCAGGCATATTAATGTTAGTAGAAAATGTTTCATAATTCAATACTCTTTCCTGTTGATGCACTCTTTTTGGCAGCTTCCAGAATCTCCACCACCAGTACGTTATTCTCTAATCCACCGAGGTCATAAGGTTGCATTTTAATATCTCCCCTTACCACTGCTTTCAGGTAACGGAAAGCATCATTGTATGGCTGCTCCAGTTTAGGAACGCCCACATCAGTAGAAAACTCTTCACCAATAAGGGTATCCATACGGGTGCCTGTTCGTTGATAGATATAGCCGTTATCGCCATAGATAGTCATGTCCTTGTGGTTCCAAGGCCAGCACCATGATGCCATGATCTGGGCAGTCATACCCGGATATTGTAGAACGATGGTCGCATCATCATCTACCTTGGGATATTTGTCGGGTTTGTTTTGTTGCAGCACGGCATACACGCTTCGAGGACGCTCTCCCTTGCGAAGCCAGGTCACGATGTCAGCGCCATAGCATCCAAAGTCCATCACTGCACCGCCGCCGTTCAGTATAGGGTCGCAAAGCCAATCGGTGAAACGAGGCTCACAATTGATTTCGAATGGTCCCTGATGACCGTCTTGCACATTGATGCGCCTCACTTCTCCTATCTTTCCTTCATCTATTAACTGCTTGGCATAATGGTTGGTACTGTACCAGGTAGTCTCGTAGTTGGTAACCACCTTGATGCCATACTGCTGTGCCAGTTGCTGAATGCGCAAAGCATCTTCAAATGTTGCAGCAAGTGGCTTTTCCACCATCACGTCTATGCCTCTGGGAGCCGCAGCTTCGACTACAGCGAGGTGGTCCTTGATAGAGCCGTAGGCTGCTACCACCTCTGGCTTTGTCTGGTCAAGCATTTCTGTAAGGCTTTTGTAGAACACCTCTGATGCTACCTTCTTGCTCAAAGGATTGTCTGCGCGGTAGGTGTCATTTTCTTCACTTACACCTACCACTTCAAAATCTCCTCTACCTACTCTGCCGGCAACTTCACCCACATGTCCATGGGTCACACCTGCCACCGCCAATCGCAAAGGTTTTGTTTCATCAACAGGCGATGCCGCACTTTCGTTATTCAAGGCATTATCTACCTTGTTGCTACAAGCTGTCATCATAGCTACTGCCATCATCATAATCACTTTTTTCATTTCGATATGGTTTTTAAATCTATTCTGCAAATATAGGTAATTCATGTATAATAACGTATATGGAAGCAATTTTTTCAAATGGTAATAGCATGCCCCCAAAAATAAAGATATAAAAGTTTAGGGACACGAAGCTGTCCCAGTTTCGTGCCCCTACGCAAACATCAAACAATCGTGATTACCCTTTTAAACAGAGTACCCACATAAGTCAAAGGTATTATCGGATAAACAGTAACTCTCTGTATTTTGGCAACGGCCACAGACTGTCGTCAACAATCAGCTCCAGTTTGTCTATCTCATAGCGAATAGCGTCGAATTTGGGCTCTATCGTATCGTGGTAAGCTATGGCCTTCTCGCGCTCACTCTCTATCTTGTTGGCTACCTTACGCGCATTGACAAGTTCCTCTACACCTGCCTCGATGATACTGGTACGCATGGCAATCTCCTCAATAATCTTAAGATTGCGAGCGTTCAGCTTCTCAGCCTTAGCAGCAGGGAATAGCTTTGCTACACTATCCACATTCTTTAACAAAGCTGTCTGATAACGGGTAGCAACGGGAATAATGTGGTTCATTGAGATGTCGCCTAACACACGTGCTTCAATCTGCACCTTCTTAGTGTATGTTTCCCACTTCACCTCGTTACGAGCTTCCAATTCCTTGCGTGTCATCACGCCAAGGCTCTCAAACATCTGGATGCTCTCTGGATCAAGGAATCGCTCAAAAATCTTTGGACACGATTTCTCGACATCGAGGCCACGTTTCTCTGCCTCTGCCACCCACTCATCACTGTAACCATTACCATCGAAACGTATTGGTTTGCAGGTTTTGATATCTTCACGCAAAATATCGATGACGGCATGCATTACAGGATTATGTCCTGACCCTTTGAAATCGTTCTCTATCTCGGCGATGCGGGCATCCACACGCTTTTTAAAATTGACAAGAGCCTCGGCTACTGCACTGTTGAGGGTAATCATTGCGCTGGCACAATTGGCTTCTGAACCTACTGCGCGGAACTCAAAACGATTGCCAGTGAAAGCGAATGGAGAAGTACGGTTACGGTCAGTGTTGTCTATAAACAGTTCAGGAATCTCAGGAATATCCATCTTCATACCCTGCTTGCCATCCATAGAGAGGATATTGTCACGGTCAGCCTTCTCGATATGATCCAGCAACTCAGAAACCTGCTTGCCTAAGAACGATGAGATGATGGCTGGAGGAGCCTCGTTAGCACCTAAGCGATGAGCGTTGGTGGCACTCATAATGGAAGCCTTCAGCAGTCCGTTATGGCGATATACACCCATCAGCGTCTCAACGATGAAGGTGGCGAAACGCAGGTTTTGTTCTGGCGTCTTGCCAGGCGCGTGCAACAGTACGCCATTGTCGGTTGATAAACTCCAGTTATTGTGCTTACCACTTCCGTTGATGCCTGCAAACGGCTTCTCATGCAACAAAACACGGAATCCATGCTTGCGGGCTACACGCTTCATCAACGACATCAACAGCATGTTGTGATCAACTGCAAGATTGGTGTCCTCGAAGATAGGTGCTAACTCAAACTGGTTAGGAGCCACCTCGTTATGACGAGTCTTGCAAGGGATGCCCAGTTCTAAAGCCTCTATTTCCAGTTCACGCATGAAGGAAGCCACACGCTCGGGAATAGAGCCGAAATAGTGGTCGTCCATCTGCTGGTTCTTGGCACTGTCATGACCCATTAATGTACGCCCCGTAAGCAACAAATCGGGACGGGCAGCATAGAGGCCCTCATCTACCAGGAAATATTCCTGCTCCCAGCCAAGGTTAGAAGTTACCTTCTTTACGCTGGGGTCGAAATAATGACATACTTCGGTAGCAGCCACATTCACGGCATGAAGTGCCCGAAGCAACGGAGCTTTATAGTCGAGTGCTTCGCCGGAATAAGATATAAACACGGTAGGAATACAAAGTGTATCATCTATAATGAATACAGGACTTGTTGGGTCCCATGCTGAATAACCACGAGCCTCGAAGGTGGAGCGGATGCCACCAGAGGGAAATGATGAAGCATCAGGTTCCTGCTGTACCAGCAGCTTTCCAGTAAACTCTTCCACCATGCCGCCTTTGCCGTCATGTTCTATAAAAGAATCGTGTTTCTCTGCTGTTCCTTCTGTCAATGGCTGGAACCAATGTGTATAGTGTGTGGCCCCCATCTCAGTAGCCCATTGTTTCATGCCGGCAGCAACAGCATCAGCCACCTTGCGGTCCAGACGTGCGCCATTATCCATCACATCAATCATCTTCTCATATACATCCTTTTGGAGGTATTTGTACATTTTTTCGCGGTTAAAGACTTTACAACCAAAATACTTGGCTGGTCTGTCACTCGGAGTCTGAACGTCGAGAGGTTTTTTCTTGAAAGCCTCACCGACAACCTGAAATCTTAATGTTTCCATAACTCAATTATTTGTTTGTCCAATTCTCTATTCTTGTCAAAGCTTCTTCAGTCTTCTCATGACTGCTAAAAGCAGTAAATCGCACATATCCTTCACCAGCCGGACCAAAACCTACGCCTGGCGTACAAACTACATTGGCTCCATACAGCAGGTTCTCAAAGAACTTCCACGATGAGACAGGTGCCATCGCGCCGATTTCATCTTGATAGCTCTCGGGGGTGCGCATCCAAATATAAGGAGCGTTCTCACCACCATAGACCTCATACCCGAGGCGTCGTAGGGTGGCCAACATCATTTTGGCATTCTGCATATAATAATCGATAGTGGCTTTCACCTGCTCTTTTCCTTCAGGGGTATAAATGGCCTCGGCGGCACGTTGACTGATATAGCTGGTGCCATTGAATTTGGTGCACTGACGACGATACCACAGCGGATTCAGGGGAATACGCTCTCCTGTAAGGGTGGAGGCTGTCAGTTCCTTTGGTACAACCGTATATCCACAACGTACACCAGTAAAACCTGCTGTTTTTGAATATGAGTGGAATTCGATTGCACAATGACGCGCGCCACGAATCTCATAAATGGAATGAGGTATATCTTCATCCTGGATGTAAGCCTGATAGGCTGCATCGTATAGAATCAGCGCATCGTTCTTCAGTGCATAGTTAACCCATTTACGTAGTTCCGACTTAGTAATAACCATACCAGTGGGATTATTGGGATAGCAGAGATAAATGACATCTACACGACGATTGGGAATCTTGGGTACGAAGCCGTTTTCTGCCGTACAAGGCATATAGATCACATTCGACCATTTACCATTTTCCTCTGTTCCTGCACGACCTATCATCACATTCGAATCAATATAAACAGGATAGATGGGATCAGTAACACCAATAGAATTGTCCCAGCGGATAAGTTCTTGGATATTGCCTGTATCTGACTTAGCTCCATCGTTCACAAAAATCTCGTCGAGGTCAAGGTGAATGCCACGCGACAGAAAGTCGTTTTTTAAGATGGCCTCACGTAAGAACGAATAGCCCTGCTCAGGTCCATATCCCCTGAACCCTTCAGCCGTACCCATCTCATCAACCGCTTTGTGCATGGCATCGATGACAGCAGGGCAAAGAGGTTGTGTTACATCACCAATGCCGAGCGAGATGACATCTGCCTTGGGATGCATCACCTTGAATGCATTCACCTTTTTGGCAATATCAGCAAACAGGTAATTGTTTGACAATTTCAGGAAATGTTCGTTTACTAAAGCCATAATCTGTTCTTGGGTTAATTAGTTTGTTAATTCTATTTCTCCTTCGAAAACAAAGGAAGCAGGACCAGTCATATAGACGTGCTGATCCGTTTCACGCCATTCGATGGAGAGTGTTCCACCATCCATCACGATGTTTGATGTCCGACTGGCCTTCCCATTGACAAATGCAGCTACAGCGGTAGCGCAGGCTCCTGTGCCACAAGCTTGGGTAATGCCACTGCCACGTTCCCAAACACGGGTTCGTATGGCGCCGTCAGCTTGTACATGCGCCAGTTCTATGTTACAGCGTTGGGGGAAAGCAGGGTGATGCTCCAATACAGGCCCAATCTCACCTACTTGATCTACGTTGTCTGTGAAGATAACGTAGTGAGGGTTACCCATAGAGACAAATGTACCTAACGAGAGTTCATCGTTTGCTACGAACTGTGATGCTTCTTCCAGTTTGGGTGCCAGCATATCTACAGTAACGCTTCCTACGGTATCACCATCCAAGTGTAACCACAAAGTCTTTATTCCAGAGAGAGTTTGCAGTCGAATTACTTTCTTGTTTGTCAAGCCACGTTCATACAAATACTTGCCAATACATCTGGACGCATTGCCACACATCATGGCTTCTGAACCATCAGCATTGAAGATGCGCATGGAAAAGTCGGCTTCAGTGGTAGATGGTTTACCTATCAGTACCAAGCCGTCGGAGCCTATACCCTTGTAGCGGTTGCTCCACTTAATAGCTGCTTCTGCAGGACAAGCCACCTCGTATTGCATCGTGTTGACATAGATATAGTCGTTTCCACAACCATGCATCTTTGTAAACCCGATAATATGTGACCTTTTGTTACTCATTCGTTCTTGTATTTGTACTTATGTAAGTATTCGTCAGCAAAGATATGTCAAAATGCAATAACCAGCAAAAGTATTGGCTACTTTTTGTTCTAAAAAAAGATAATCAATTATCAAACCATCATTATACCACTAATAATTCTTTCAAATTATTGTTTTTCACATGCCATTATCGCCCCATTTGTTACTGATTGACAGTTGACCAGATGTAATTGTCCACTAAGTCAGCAGTCTGCATCCCACTTGACAAAGCGCGAACAACGAGTGAAGCTCCATTGGCTGCATCGCCACACACGAAAACATTCTTGGCATATTGTGGATGCTCTGGTTTAAGAAAGCCCATGGCTAAGAGTACCAGTTCCGCTTTGATGATTTCAGGTTTGCCTTTTTCTACCATGATAGGACGACCACCTTCAGGATTGGGTTGCCAGTCTATTTCCTGCACCTTTACACCTGTCAGTTTACCATCTTTACCCAAGAACTCAAGCGTATTGATGTTCCATCGGCGGATACAACCCTCTTCGTGTGATGAGGTAGTCTTGAGAGTGCGAGGCCAGTTAGGCCAAGGGCTTTGTGGATCATCAGGGCCTTCAACAGGACGTGGCATTATTTCTATTTGGGTTACACTCTTACATCCCTGTCGGTGAGCGGTGCCGATGCAGTCACTGCCGGTGTCTCCACCACCGATTACCAACACATCCTTATCTTTGGCGGTTATACGCTCGGCTTTTGAGAACTCCATGCCAGCCAGTACCCGATTCTGTTGCGAAAGCAGTTCAAGGGCAAGGTGTACCCCTTTTAATTCGCGACCTGGAATATTGAGGTCGCGTGCCGTTGGTGTACCAGTGGCAACTACAACAGCAGCATATTCTTTCGATAACAACTCGACAGATTCGATACATTCACCATAGCGGAACTCTATGCCTTCTGCTTCCAACAATCTGATCCGACGATCAATTAATGCTTTGTTGAGCTTGAAATTGGGGATGCCATAACGCAACAAGCCTCCAGCAGCCTCGTTCTTTTCGAAAACAACTACTGTGTAACCCTTCAAGTTTAAATCATTAGCAGCAGCTAATCCTGCAGGTCCTGCCCCGATGACTGCCACACTTTTGCCATTACGCACAATATCTTGACGTGGTTGAATAAATCCCTCCTGAAAAGCCATCTCGGTAATGGCAGCTTCGTCTTCGCGGTTGGTAGTAGGCTCATGGTTATAACGGTTCAACACACAAGCCTTTTCGCAGAGGGCAGGACATATACGCCCTGTGAACTCGGGGAAGGGGTTGGTTGTGGAAAGTAAACGATAGGCCAGTTCCCAATCGCCTTTGTACAAAGCATCGTTCCATTCAGGTGCTTTATTACCTAACGGACATGCCCAGTGGCAGAAAGGGACGCCACAATCCATGCAGCGTGAAGCCTGCAGTTTACGTTCGCGTGTGTTAAGTGTCTGCTCCACCTCTCCGAAATCGTGGATTCTATCGTGAACAGGGCGGTAACCCGCCTCTTGGCGATGTATCTCTAAAAATGCTTTTGGATTTCCCATGATGAAAAAAAATGAAAATGAAAATCAATAATCGCGCTGGATGTCAGAAATCTTGTTTCTCAGTTTCTGCATCTGCTCTTCCTGTAGCACACGCTTATATTCAATAGGTACAACCTGAATAAACTCCTCACAGTAATGATTCCAGTCGTCAAGCATACGACCTGCCAGTGCTGATCCTGTATGCAGATAGTGCTGACGGATTAGTTCGAGCAATTCCTTACGTGATACGCCGTCCTCAACCAGGTTGATTTCCACCATATCCATATTACAGAAATAGTCGAAGTTATGTTTGTGATCCCAGACGTATGCCACACCGCCACTCATACCAGCTGCGAAGTTACGCCCAGTATCACCGAGTACTACCACACGACCACCAGTCATGTACTCACAACAATGGTCGCCGGCTCCCTCGATGACAGCGATGGCACCTGAATTGCGTACGGCAAATCGCTCACCTACCTTACCATTGATATAGATCTCGCCTGAAGTAGCGCCATAAAGGCCAGTGTTACCAGCGATGGTATTATCTTCGGCACGGAATGCACTGCTGCTTCGAGTTGGTGGAAGGATGCTGATGCACCCTCCAGAGAGTCCCTTGCCAAAATAGTCGTTGCACTCACCTTCAAGTTTCAAGTTAAGGCCACGAACGGCAAAAGCACCAAACGACTGACCAGCTGAACCTTTAAATTTAATATTGATGGTATCCTCAGGTAATCCTTTCTCACCGCACTTCTTCGCAATGATACCTGACAGCATGGTGGTAGTAGCTCGGTCAGTATTACGGATGGCATAGTCAAGCGTAACCTCCTCCTGTTGGTCGATGGCCTTTTGTGCAGCACGGATAATCTCCTCGTCCTTCACACCGCTAACCATCGTGTAGGCTTCACGATTCCAATACAATGCCTTGCTTGTTTCAGGCTTGTATAGCAGACGGGTAAAGTCAATGGTCTTTTGCTTGTCGGTAGCATGGGAGGTATCAACCTTTATGAGTTCAGTGTGACCTATTATTTCTTTTAGACTACGAACCCCTATCTCGCTAAGATATTCACGCACCTGCTCGGCCAAGAAAGTAAAGAAGTTCACCACATAGTCGGCATGACCCTGAAAATGCTTGCGCAGTTCAGGATTCTGGGTGGCTACACCCATCGGACAAGTATTGGTATTACATTTTCTCATCATAACACAACCCAAGACGATAAGCGGAAGTGTACCAAATGAAAATTCGTCGGCACCTAACATCGCCATGACAATTACGTCTTTAGCTGTCTTCAACTGTCCGTCGGTCTGCAAGCGTACATGGTTACGCAGACCGTTCTTCACCAATGTCTGCTGTGTCTCGGCAAGTCCTATTTCTGGCGATATACCTGCAAAACGGATGGAACTGGCAGGAGAAGCGCCTGTACCACCTTCTGCACCACTGATAACAATCAGGTCAGCCTTGGCTTTGGCCACACCGGCAGCGATTGTACCCACACCACTTTCAGCTACGAGTTTCACACTCACGGCTGCAGTGGGATTGATATTCTTCAAATCGAATATCAGTTGAGCCAAATCTTCTATACTGTAGATATCATGATGAGGAGGAGGCGAGATAAGTGAGATACCAGGAATAGCGTTACGTGTTTTAGCGATAATTTCGTTTACCTTGAATCCTGGCAACTGACCACCTTCTCCTGGTTTTGCACCTTGGGCTACTTTAATCTGTATTTCCTCTGCATTCACCAAATATTCGGCAGTAACGCCAAATCGTCCACTGGCAATCTGCTTTGTCTTGCTTGACAGAGAAATGCCATCCACTTCTGCATGGTAACGGGCGTTATCCTCCCCGCCCTCACCTGTGTTGCTTCGAGTACCCAACTTATTCATGGCGATAGCCAGTGCCTCATGAGCTTCAATGCTCAGAGCGCCAAAGCTCATGGCTCCTGTCACAAAATGCTTTACAATGCTCTCTACTGGCTCCACCTCGTCGATAGGTGTAGGTTTAATAGCTTTTTCCCAGCTAAACAAATCACGAAGGAAGATAGGAGTCTCTTTCTCATCTACGAGGGCGGCCCACTCTTTGAATTTCTTATAGCTACCCAGTCTGGTAGCCAACTGCAAGTTAGCTATCGTCTCTGGGTTCCAGGCATGCAGTATGCCATCTTTACGCCAAGAGAACTGACCTTGGTTTTGTAAGAAAGTTGGTTTCTTGGCCGCGTCATGCATACGTATCGCATCACGGGCAATTTCCTTTAATCCAATACCACCGATAGTACTCACCTCCGTGCCAAAGTATCTCCTCAACAGATCTTCACTCAATCCGATGCTCTCGAATATCTTAGCACCCCGATAAGAGCGGATGGTCGAGATACCCATCTTTGACATGATCTTTTTCAGACCTTTGTCAACTGCCTTGATATAGTTCTTCTCAGCCGTAGTGTACTCTTCCTGAATCTTACCTCTCTTCACCAAGTCATCAAGGATGGCAAATGTCATATACGGACACAACGCTGATGCGCCATAGCCCAACAGCAATGCTGCATGCATGGTTTCACGAATCTCGCCACTCTCAACAATCAGGGCGGTTTGAACACGTTTGCCCACGTTAATCAGATAATGATGAACAGCAGAAACAGCCAACAATGAAGGTATTGCAGTATGCTTCTCATCGATGTTGCGGTCAGAAAGGATGATGTAGTTCACTCCTTCATCCACGCTCGCCTCTGCCTCTTTACACAGTTCATCAAGGGCTTGCCTCAGTCCGATCTCCCCTCTTTCAACATCAAATAGAGTTGCCAATATCTTCGTTTTGAAGCCTTTGTATCGGATGTTGCATAGTATATCAAGTTGGGTGTTAGTGAGTACAGGTTGCGGCAAGCGAACCATTTTGCAGTTACTGGCATCAGGTGTCAAAATGCTGGTTCCCACAGCACCAATATATTCCGTCAGGCTCATTACCAATTCCTCGCGGATAGGGTCGATGGCAGGGTTTGTCACTTGGGCAAATTGCTGACGGAAATAATTAAAAAACAATTGCGGTCGATCACTGATGATAGCCAGTGGCGTGTCATTTCCCATTGCTGATACAGGTTCCTGAGCAGTCGTAGCCATTGGCACAATGGTACGGTCGATATCTTCTTGACCGAAGCCGAAATTCACGAGTTTGCTTTCGAGGTTGCTCACGCTATTATCCACATGACGGCCGCTTTTCAGCTTCTCCAATTGCACGCGGTTCTCGTTCAACCATTTCTGATAGGGATGAGCTTTAGCCAGTTGTTCTTTGATTTCACCATCAAAATATATCTTGCCTTCTTGAGTGTCAACCAGCAATATCTTTCCCGGTTGCAGACGTCCTTTACTGACCACATCACCTGGCTCGAAGTCCATGACACCCACTTCAGATGCTACCACCATCATGCCCTGCTTGGTAATAGTATAGCGACTGGGGCGCAGACCGTTTCTGTCGAGCATACCACCTGCATAACGGCCATCCGAGAAAAGCAGCGCTGCAGGACCGTCCCACGGTTCCATCAAAATAGAATGATACTCGTAAAAGGCCTTTAGGTCTTCACTGATTGGATTCTTGTCGTTGAAACTCTCAGGAACCAATATCGCCATTGCCTGCGGCAGCGACAAGCCACTCATCATTAGAAACTCAAAGACATTGTCCAACGAAGCCGAATCGCTCATACCCTCCTGTACAATAGGGCACAGGTCTTTTATGTTGCCTAACGCTTCACTGCTCAGCACACTCTCCCTGGCTTTCATCCAGCCTCGGTTGCCACGAATGGTATTAATCTCTCCGTTATGAGCTAACAAGCGGAAGGGCTGGGCCAACGACCATGTAGGGAATGTATTTGTGCTAAAACGTGAATGCACCAGCGCCAATCCGCTTGTAAAATAGGGGTTCGACAGGTCAGGGAAATAACGTCTCAATTGTCCGCTGGTGAGCATACCTTTATAAATAATGTTCTTGCTCGATAGCGAACAAACATAGAAATCGTTGTTCTTGATACGGTTTTCTATCCTTTTCCTTATTTTATATAAGATGCGGTCAAGCGTATCAGTCTGTTCTTCCGTCGCACCTGTCACAAATATCTGTCTGATTTCCGGCTCTACATCCCTGGCTGCCTTGCCCAATACTTCTGGGCAAGTAGGCACCACCCTGACATGCATCAGTTGCAGACCTTCACGCTCAATCTCTTCTATCATCACACTCAGGATTCCCTCTTGTTCTTGTTCGTCCTTTGGCAAGAATACAAGTCCGGTACCGTAACGTCCTTTCTCAGGAACAGGAATACCCTGCAAGAGGATAAATTCATGTGGGATCTGCACCATGATACCGGCACCGTCACCTGTCTTATCGCGTGTCTCGGCTCCACGGTGCTCCATGTTTTCCAGCACCTTTAATGCATTATCAACCAACTCATGGCTCTTTCCACCGTGAATATTCACTACCATACCCACACCACAAGCATCGTGTTCGTAGGATGATTGATAGAGTCCTTTTTCTTGATTTTGCTTGTTACATTTTGTCATATTATCCGAAAATATACTTTCTTTATGTTTGAATTTCATGGCAAAGTTATACCAAAAGGAAAACTTCTTAAATGATTTGATTGCATATTTATACCTTAAAACCACTCCCTTCTTACGATTTATAACTTAAAGAGTTGTGTTAGCTGACATTATTACACTTCGGCATATCAATTTCCTTACAATCTATCACAAACCATGAAATTTAACAATCAAAACGAAAGCATATACATGGTGTTGCTGATAATACAAGATAACTTTGCTTTCGAATTAAGGTGGACGATATATATACTTATAATAGGTATGAGGTAAAGACAATGATAGCAAACTTTCAAACAATATAGGACAGAATGGAATCAAAATATATTTTTATAACAGGAGGAGTTGCTTCGTCATTAGGCAAGGGCATTATATCGGCTTCGTTAGGAAAACTTCTTCAAGCACGTGGGTACAACATTACCATTCAGAAGTTCGATCCCTATATCAACATCGACCCAGGCACACTAAATCCATACGAGCACGGAGAATGCTACGTAACTGTCGATGGTATGGAAACCGACTTGGATTTAGGTCACTACGAACGCTTCACGGGTATTGAGACCACACGAGACAACAGTGTCACTACAGGACGTATCTATCTAAGTGTCATCGAACGTGAAAGACGTGGTGACTATTTAGGTAAGACTATCCAGGTAGTGCCGCACATCACTGATGAAATCAAGCGACGCATCCTACTGAACGCCAGCAAGCAACCGCTCGACTTTGTAATTACAGAGATTGGCGGAACTATTGGCGATATTGAGAGTCAACCGTTCCTGGAAGCCATCCGCCAGCTCAGGTGGGAACTAGGACCTCAGCGAGCCATAAATGTGCACCTGACCTATGTTCCTTACCTGGCTGCTGCGGGTGAGCTGAAGACAAAACCCACACAGACAAGTGTGAAACAGTTACAAGGACTGGGTATTCAGCCTGAAGTGCTGGTACTTCGCACTGAGCATGACCTGAGCGACAACATCAGAGAGAAGGTAGCACATTTCTGCAACGTAGATGTTTCGGCAGTGATTCAAAGTCAGGACCTACCTTCCATCTATGAGGTGCCCGTTAACATGCTTCGCCAGGGGCTTGATTCGGTAATACTAAGAAAGTTAGGAGTAAAACCAGCTAAGTTGCCAGCTTTGGGACCTTGGCAAGATTTCCTGGAGCGAAGAAAGAAAGCCACAAAAGAGATAAAGATAGCTTTAGTAGGGAAATATGATCTGCAAGACGCCTACAAAAGCATCATTGAGAGCCTCACCCATGCGGGAACGTATAACGACCGCAAGGTAAAGGCCATTTTCGTAAATAGCGAAGGCATCACCAACGAGAATGTCAGCGAGCAGCTACAGGGCATGGCAGGTGTCGTTATCTGTCCAGGCTTCGGTTCCCGAGGCATTGAGGGCAAAATCATCTCAGCTGCATACACCCGTACGCATGACATCCCAACTTTTGGCATCTGCCTGGGCATGCAGATGATGGTCATTGAGTTTGCCAGAAATGTACTGGGCTACGAAGATGCTAATAGCAGTGAGATGGACATACATACGCCACACAATGTTATCGACATGATGGAGGAGCAGAAGAGTATTACCCAAATGGGTGGTACGATGCGACTGGGTGCCTACGAGTGCGAACTGGTGAAAGGCAGCAAGGTGGCGCAGGCCTATAATGGCCAAAGTATGATTAAGGAACGTCATCGCCATCGTTTTGAGTTCAACAACCGCTATCAGGAGGAATACGAATCAAATGGCATGCAATGCGTAGGCATCAATCCCACCACTAACCTCGTGGAGATTGTAGAGATACCTGCTCTAAAATGGTATATCGGCACACAGTTCCACCCTGAATATTCGTCAACGGTGCTGCATCCGCACCCATTGTTTATGTCATTCATTAAAGCATGCAGCAATGGAACAACTGAAGCATGAATGTGGCGTGGCGTTGATTCGCCTGCTGAAGCCATTAAACTATTACGTGCAAAAATACGGCACTTGTCGCTATGGGCTTGACAAACTCTACCTGCTGATGGAAAAACAGCACAACAGAGGTCAGGAAGGAGCCGGTGTGGCGTGCGTGAATCTTGATGCGCCCGCAGGTGAGGAATATATGTTCCGTGAACGAGCAGAAGGGAAAGATGCCATTACTGAGGTGTTTAGGAGAATTGATAATGGACAATTGACAATTGACAATGGTGCTGCATTAACCGATAATTCTCAATTATCTATTCTCAATTCTCAATTGTTGATGGGACATCTTCGCTATTCAACCACAGGAAAAAGTGGCTTGCAATATGTTCATCCATTCTTGCGCAGGAACAACTGGCGAGCCAAAAATCTCTGTCTGTGTGGCAACTTCAATATGACCAACATCGATGAGGTTTTTTCTTTTCTGACGGCACAAGGACAGTCGCCTCGTGTCTATGGCGACTCCTACATCACCCTGGAACTGATGGGACATCGCCTGGATCGTGAGGTGGAAAGGCTCTTTGCAGAAGCAAAGGCACAAGGTTTGGAAGGCACCGACATCACCCAGTATATCGACAATCATGTAGAGGTGGCTAACGTACTGAAATCCACCATGTCCCATTTTGACGGGGGATATGTGATGTGTGGACTGACTGGTTCCGGTGAACTGTTTGCCGTACGTGACCCTTGGGGCATACGCCCAGCATATTTCTACCAAAACGACGAGGTAGTGGTACTGGCCAGTGAGCGACCAGTCATTCAAACCACCTTCGACCTTAAAGATTCAGACATACAAGAGTTACAGCCAGGGCAGTCGCTTATCGTCCGCAAGAGCGGTGAGTGTTGTCTGGCACAAATCCTTCCATCTAAACAATTCTCGGCATGCTCGTTCGAACGCATCTATTTCAGTCGTGGTTCAGATTGCGACATCTACCAAGAGCGGAAACGCTTAGGTGAGCAACTTACCCCTGCCATTATCCAAGCCATCGAGGGCGATGTAACACATTCAGTATTCTCTTATATCCCCAACACTGCTGAGGTGGCTTTTCTTGGCATGACCGATGGTTTGCGACGCCTTAAGCACGACGTGAGGATAGAGAAAGTGGTGTGGAAGGACATCAAACTTCGCACCTTTATCAGTGACGGTGCTGAGCGCAATGATCTCGCTGCCCATGTGTATGATGTTTCCTATGGTTCTGTCAAACCATATGAGGATAACCTTGTCATCATTGACGACAGCATCGTACGGGGAACTACCCTAAAGGAAAGTATCTTCAAGATCCTTGACCGCCTGCACCCCAAGAAAATTGTGATGGTGTCGAGTTCGCCACAGATTCGTTACCCCGATTATTACGGCATCGACATGTCCCGTCTCGAGGAGCTTTGCGCTTTTCGTGCCGCTATCGCCTTGATTCAGGAGAGAGGGATGCAACAGCTCATCGCCGAGGTTTACCGGAAATGCAAACAAGCTCTCGACCAATACAATGCGCAAAGCATGTTCCACGGACTTTCTTTCATGTTCAAAGAAAACTATGTCCGTGCCATCTATGAGCCTTTCACAGTAGAAGAGATAAGCGGAAAAATCGTTGAGATGTTACGTCCTGAAGGGATGAAGACACCTATCGAACTGGTTTATCAGAGCATCGGGGGACTGCATGAGGCTTGTCCCCATCATCCTGGCGACTGGTATTTCACGGGTCATTACCCCACACCTGGCGGCATCCGCATGGTGAACCAAGCGTTTGTTAATTATGTTGAGCAGGAATTAAAACTACAGTTATGAAAAGACAAGCAAAAATAATACTCGACGATGGTACAGAGTTTTTCGGTTGGTCGTTCGGAGCTGAAAAGAATGTGGGTGGCGAGGTCGTATTCAACACAGCTATGACCGGCTATCCTGAAAGTCTGACAGACCCCAGCTATGCCGGACAGATTCTGGTAACTACCTATCCGCTGATTGGCAACTATGGTGTTCCTGATACAGGTATGGGCAAAAACCTATTGCCTCTCTTCATGGAAAGCGAAAAAATACATGTCAAGGCACTGGTTGTAGCTGATTATAGTGAGACCTACTCGCATTGGAATGCCAAAGAATCATTAGCAACTTGGCTGAAACGCGAGGGGATACCAGCCATAACAGGCATTGATACCCGACGTCTGACCATGCTGCTTCGTGAACAGGGCGTGATGATGGGAAGAATCGTCATCGAGGGATGCCAGCATCCCATAGAAAACGATTTGATTGAGGATTATGGGAGCATAAACTGGGTAGAGCAGGTAAGCTGCAAAGAGGTCATTACCTACCATCCTGACAGGAAAGCAGAAGATCGTTCTCCATTAAAAAAAGTTGTCTTGGTTGATTGCGGCGTGAAAGCCAACATTATCCGTTGTTTGCTTCGCCGTGGTATTGAGGTGATTCGTGTGCCTTGGGACTACGATTTCAACATACTGCAGTTCGATGCTTTGTTCTTGGCCAATGGTCCTGGTGACCCAGAGCGTTGTGGACAAACGGTAAATCATATCCGTGCCTTCTTGCAAAGTGAGAAGGTAAGGCCCTGCATGGGCATATGTTTAGGTAACCAGTTACTGGCAAGGGCAGCAGGAGCAAAGACCTACAAGCTGAAATATGGTCATCGCTCTCACAACCAGCCCGTTCAGTGGGTGGGATCCAGCAAGTGTTTCATCACTTCACAGAATCATGGATATGCGGTAGATGCACAGACATTGCCCTCCGACTGGGAACCGCTGTTCGTCAACATGAATGACGGGTCCAACGAGGGCATTCGTCATCGGTCGAAACCGTGGATGTCGGCACAGTTTCATCCCGAAGCCTGCTCAGGTCCTGTAGATACAGAGTTTTTGTTTGATGAATATGCAAAGATGTTAGGATGCTATGATAAATAAAAGAATAAAAAAGGTTTTGCTGTTGGGTAGCGGTGCCTTGAAGATTGGTCAGGCAGGTGAATTTGACTATAGTGGTGCACAGGCTCTGAAAGCCCTGAAAGAAGAGGGCATTCACTCAGTACTCATCAATCCTAATATCGCTACTGTTCAGACATCAGAAGGAGTTGCCGATACGGTATATTTCCAGCCAGTACGAACTGACTTCGTGGAGCGTGTCATTGAAAAAGAACGCCCCGATGGCATCTTGTTGTCGTTTGGCGGTCAAACGGCATTGAACTGTGGCGTGGAGCTATATGAGAAGGGCATTTTGGAAAAATACGGTGTAGAGGTATTGGGTACCCCCGTGCAGGCCATCATCGATACAGAAGACCGCGACTTGTTTGTGAAGCGTCTCGACGAAATAGGTGTTAAAACCATCAAGAGTGAGGCTTGCAGTACAATAGAGGAAGTGCAACAGGCAGCCAGTGACTTAGGCTTCCCTGTTATTCTCCGTGCTGCCTATGCCCTTGGCGGATTGGGCTCTGGTTTCTGCGACAACGAACAGGAATTATTAGTGCAAGCCGAAGAAGCTTTCTCTTTCTCTCCCCAAGTTTTGGTGGAGAAGTCGTTAAAAGGATGGAAAGAGATAGAGTATGAGGTCGTGCGCGACCGCTACGACAACTGCATAACTGTGTGCAACATGGAGAATCTCGACCCATTGGGTATCCATACTGGTGAGTCGATAGTAGTGGCCCCCTCACAAACGCTGTCCAACAGCGAATATCACAAGTTACGTGCGTTGGCCATCAAGATTATCCGCCACCTCGGCATTGTGGGTGAATGCAACGTGCAATATGCCCTCGACCCTCGGTCGGAAGACTACCGTGTCATCGAGGTCAATGCACGCCTTTCCCGTTCGTCGGCACTGGCATCTAAAGCAACCGGCTATCCTTTGGCGTTTGTAGCAGCTAAGTTAGGTTTGGGCTACGGACTTTTCGAACTGAAAAATGCTGTGACGAAAACCACCAGTGCTTTTTTCGAACCAGCCCTCGACTATGTAGTGGTGAAAATACCACGTTGGGATCTAACCAAGTTCCACGGTGTGAAGCGAGAGCTGGGATCGTCCATGAAGAGCGTGGGCGAGGTCATGGCCATCGGACGCACGTTTGAGGAAGCGTTGCAGAAAGGCCTGCGCATGATTGGTCAGGGGATGCACGGCTTTGTAGAAAACCACGAAATCAAGATAGAAAACATCGCGACGGCACTGCATGAACCAACGGACATGCGTGTCTTCGTGGTGTCCAAAGCCATGAAGATCGGTTACGGCATCGAGCAGATTCATCAATTGACCAGAATCGACCGCTGGTTCCTGCAGAAATTCAAGCATATTGTCAACATCGACCAGCAACTGAAAGAGTTCTCGTATATTTCAACGTTCATTGGAACGACGGAAAAGACCGAACTGTTAGAATACATTGAATCTCCAGAATTTGTAAATTTGCTGCACGAGGCTAAGGTTTATGGTTTCTCTGATTTCCAAATTGCCCGTGCACTGGGACTGGAAGCGCTGATGTCAATGGAAAAGGCTGGCTTAATGGTGCGCTCATGGCGTAAAGACCTGAGCATCCTGCCCATAGTCAATCAGATAGACACCCTTGCAGCGGAGTACCCTGCCCAAACGAATTACTTGTATATGTCTTACCTTTAAAATAATATGTTATGTGTGGAATAGTAGGTTATATAGGTACCAAACAAGCCTATCCTATATTGATAAAAGGACTTAGGCGCCTGGAGTACCGTGGTTACGACAGCGCCGGCGTAGCCATGATTGGCCAGAGTGGCAGTCTCAATGTATATAAGACCAAGGGGAAGGTGGATAACCTGACAGATTACTGCACCGACAAGGACATTTCGGGTTGTATAGGCATTGCCCACACCCGATGGGCAACACATGGTGAGCCTTCTGCCCGCAATGCACATCCACATTACTCACAAAGCCACAATCTGGCCATCATCCACAATGGTATCATTGAGAACTATGCCGACATTAAGTCAAGGCTACAAGAAAAAGGCGTAACATTTGCCAGCGATACCGACACAGAAGTACTGGTACAGTTGGTAGAATATATCATGTCAAGCAAGAACCTCACCCTGCTGGAAGCTGTGCAGACCGCTCTCTATCAGGTGATAGGTGCTTACGCCATAGCCATCTTAGACAAGCGAGACCCCCACCAGATTATCGCTGCCCGCAAACAGAGTCCGCTGGTGGTAGGCATTGGTGAGGGTGAGTTCTTCTTAGGCTCAGACGCCAGTCCGATTATCGAATATACAGACAAGGTGGTGTATCTCGAGGACGGTAACATTGCTGTCATCCGCTTGGGTGAAGAACTGAAGGTAATGAGTATTCATGGAGAGGAGCAGGCACTGCAAGTGAAAAAGGTGGATATCGACTTAGGGCAGATTGAGAAAGGCGGCTACCCGCACTTCATGCTGAAGGAGATATTTGAGCAACCTGAATGCCTGACCAACTGTATGCGGGGGCGCATCAACGTTGAAGGCAACCAGGTGACGCTTTCTGCAATGATCGATCATCACCAAAATTTACTTAAAGCCAAACGCATCGTCATAGTAGCCTGCGGCACCTCATGGCATGCCGGCCTCATCGGTAAACAGCTTATAGAGAGTCTTTGCCGCATACCATGTGAAGTAGAATACGCCTCTGAGTTCCGTTATCGCAATCCGGTAGTGACAAAAGACGATGTGGTGATAGCCATCTCACAGAGTGGTGAGACAGCCGATACTTTGGCAGCTATCCAACTGGCAAAGGAAAGGGGTGCTTTCATCTATGGTATCTGCAACGCCATCGGCTCCAGCATTCCTCGTGCCACTGACACGGGTACCTATATCCACGTAGGCCCCGAGATTGGTGTTGCCTCTACAAAGGCATTTACAGGACAAGTCACGGTATTGTCGATGCTGGCGCTCTGTCTGGCCGACAAACTGGGTACCATTACCAAAGAAGAATATCAGCTGATGGTGTCTGAACTCACACGCATACCGAGGAAGATGGAGTGTGCCTTGCAGGCCAATGAGCAGATTAAACACCTGGCAATGATATTCACTTATGCCAAGAACTGCCTCTACCTGGGTCGTGGCTATAACTATCCAGTGGCATTGGAAGGTGCGTTGAAGTTAAAGGAAATCAGCTATATACATGCTGAAGGCTATCCTGCTGCCGAAATGAAACACGGTCCTATTGCCCTGATTGATTCAGAAATGCCTGTATTCGTCATTGCCACCCGCGACCGTCTCTATGAGAAAGTCATCTCCAACATTCAGGAGGTGAGGGCTCGTGGCGGTAGGGTCACAGCTTTGGTGACGGCAGGCGATGAACTGATCAGTCAATATGCCGATCATGTGATTGAGTTGCCAGATACGTTGGAGTGCTTCCAACCGCTCATTGCCTCCATCCCACTGCAATTATTGGCCTATCATATTGCCGTCTGCAAAGGGAAGGATGTGGACCGTCCTCGCAACCTGGCTAAAAGTGTAACAGTAGAATAATTCTCAATTATCAATTATATGTGTGGAATTGTAGCCATATTAAATGTACAGCAACAAAGTGCCGAACTAAGGCAGAAAGCATTGAAAATGAGTCAGAAAATCCGTCATCGCGGACCTGACTGGAGTGGTATCTATTGTGGTGGCAGTGCCATCCTCGCCCACGAGCGACTGAGTATCGTGGACCCCGAGAGTGGTGGGCAACCTTTGTTCTCGCCTGATCGTCAACAGATACTGGCAGTGAATGGTGAGATATATAACCACCACGAGATTCGCCGGCGCTTTGCCGGACAATACGAATTTCAGACGGGCAGCGACTGTGAGGTCATTTTGGCACTGTATCGTGAGAAAGGCATCAAATTCCTCGAAGACCTGAGTGGTATCTTTGCCTTTGTGTTGTATGATGCAGCCAAAGATGCGTTCTTGATTGCCCGTGACCCCATCGGCGTGATACCTCTATATATCGGTTACGACAGTGATGGCACCGTGTATGTGGCCTCCGAGCTGAAAGCCCTTGAAGGACAGTGCGAACGCTATGAGCCCTTCCTGCCCGGTCATTATCTTACCAATATCGACCATTCACCATTGACTATTCACCATTGCCAAACTAATGGCGTAGCCAATAATTCTCAATTCTCAATTTTCAATTTTCAATCGTATTATCAGCGTGATTGGTTTGAATATGATGCCGTAAAGAACAATGAGGCCGATGCAACACTTATCCACGATGCCCTCAATGACGCTGTTAAGCGCCAACTGATGAGCGATGTGCCTTATGGCGTACTGCTCTCGGGAGGCCTCGACTCATCTGTCATCTCCGCCATTGCAGAGAAATATGCCGAAATGCGAATAGAGGATGACTCACGTACCAAGGCATATTGGCCACGTCTGCACTCATTTGCTGTAGGACTGAAAGGGGCACCCGACTTGGCAAAGGCGAAATTAGTGGCCGACCATATTGGTACCGTTCACCACGAAATCAACTATACCATACAGGAGGGACTCGATGCCCTTCGCGATGTGATCTACTATATCGAGACATATGATGTAACAACGGTAAGAGCCTCAACACCAATGTATTTACTGGCGCGTGTCATCAAGTCGATGGGCATCAAGATGGTACTTTCCGGTGAAGGTGCCGATGAGATTTTCGGAGGCTATCTCTATTTCCACAAGGCACCCGATGCCAAGGCGTTCCACGAGGAGACCGTACGCAAGCTCAGCAAACTCTACCTTTACGATTGTCTGCGAGCCAACAAGAGCTTGTCTGCTTGGGGGGTAGAAGGACGTGTGCCCTTCCTTGACAAAGACTTCCTCGATGTAGCCATGCGCACCAATCCATTGGCGAAGATGTGTCCTGGCTCCACCATGGAGAAGAAGATTGTACGTGAAGCCTTTGCCGACATGCTGCCTGCAGAGATAGCTTGGCGTCAGAAGGAACAGTTCAGCGACGGTGTAGGCTATTCGTGGATTGATACGTTGAAGCAAATCACTGCAGAAGCTGTGTCCGATGAACAGATGGCGCATGCAGCAGAGCGTTTCCCCATCAATCCTCCCAAAAACAAAGAGGAGTATTATTATCGCAGCATCTTTGCCGAGCACTTCCCCAGCGACTCTGCCGCCCGAAGTGTTCCCAGCGAAGCCTCCGTTGCCTGCTCTACAGCCATTGCCCTCGAGTGGGATGCCGCCTTCAAAAACATGAACGACCCTTCTGGCCGTGCAGTCAAAGGCGTTCACGAACAGGCTTATTAAAGGGAAAGAGCAGCAAGTATTACTTTTCAATCAACCAGTACTCCATATGCCCTGACATACGACGGTGCTTAAAGTTAAACTGCACGTCGTTAAGGGCATTGCCTATCTTGGCAAAAGTGGTATCGGGGTCGAAATTGAAGTAGGATTTCTCTAATTTCTTACTAATATCACCTATGCTCCACCAGCTGGCCTTCTCGCCTTCTTTTGGTTCACGGAATGACTCGCCAATCATTTCCACCAAGTCGTTGAGGCGCTGATAGCCCTCGTTCTCCTTGATAAGCACTTTAATTTCATCATCGTCCAACCAGAAACGTTCGCCTTGATTGAAGAGATAAAGAGCCTGAGCAAAGAGCTGAGAATGGTTTAGATTGTCGGTGAAATCGATATTTCCATTCACGCCCACACAAACGAAACGCCTCGAACCCGTTGGATCCACCAAAGGTTTCTGTTGGTTGGTGGTGCCGATGAACGAGGTGTAGCGACGATATTGCTTGATGGTCTTGCCGTATGGTGGACGGAACTTCACATCGGCAGAAGACAGCAAATATTTCAACACAATCTGTTGCGAGTTGGTGGTCTTGTCGAACTCGTCGATATTGATTAAGGCAAACGAGGTAAGGGCAATATTCAAATCAAACTCGTTCTTGAAATTAATCTTGTCGTTATAGTAATCTCGCAATTCTGGTGGTAATAATATTTTACAAAATCGCGTCTTCCCACATCCTTGCCTACCAATCAGCAAGGGCGTTAAAGCATTGCCTGTGAGCTGCTTGTCACTCTCTCGCCATTGAGCAACCATTCCCGTCATCCATAGCTTCAGGTATTTCTCCCAATGAGGCTGGTCAGTTGGCACACGCCGAGCCAGGTCAGCAATATAGTCATGCCCATCCCACTGAGGCAGTTTGTCGAGCCAAGTGTTCACAGGGTCATATTGTTCAATGCGGGTCGAGTCGATATAGCGATTCACGTCACGATCCCACGATTTCAGACCCAACTCCATCGCTTTGAGGGTCATGTCGTTTCGCACCTCCTCGGTAAGCGGCTTGAATTGCTGGTCCTCGCTAAACTTCTCACGATACTCAGCCACACCCGTTAAGAGGTTCTTGCGCATATCGTAGTGAGAGTTGAGGAAGATTTCCGTCTGCATCACCTGAATGGTTTCCTTCGGCACACTCTTTAACGGTTTGATTTTGTACTTCTCATAGAAGTCTTCCATCTCCTTCACGCTATACACACTCTGGAATACCGACTCCACCAAGAGCTTATCGGTATTCAAGGCAGGATGCATCAACGTAAGTCCCTGCGCATAGGCCAATGGGATATCCTCTTCCAAACAGCTGTTTGCCACCATCATCAGCAAATAAATAAGTCGTTTCTCTTCCGGTATCTCATAGTACCTTTTCAGGACGTTGTTCACAATAAACGTCCAATTCAGCTGATAGGTACGGTTAAGGGTTCGTCCAGGCATCAGATAATCTTCTTGTGGCGAGATAACGACGGGCTCTACCATCTTATGCTCCTCAAGATCAGCCAAGAACGCCCTTGCGTTAGGGTTATACATCATCTCTGGGTCATCCGTCATATACACCGTTCGGTCAAGGCGAGGCTCCATATAGGCGATGCCGAAACCAAACTGGTTCTGGTAGGCGGATCTGGCTGTGTTGTAGATATTGCGATGAAACACCTTGATATCCTCCTCTTCTTTAGGCAAACCGCCAGCACCAAAAAGTTCTCCCCTCACCACAATCTTCACACTCTTGCCAGAAGCGCCAAGAAAGCACATCAGCGTCTCAGGCATCCGCTTGGCCTGATTTCTTACTGCTACAGCAGTATCATAATCAGGTAAGTCGTTCATCTCCAAGACTACCAGGCCGTTATATTTTAGCATTCGACGTTCACCCTTCCTATTGTCATAAAGAGCGGCAAAGCACAACCTGGGCAGGTTGATGCCATCTTTCCATTGTGTAGTGATACTGCCATCCTCCTGACGTTGAGGTCGCATCAGATGATAGTACTGACGGAGTTGTCTTACATGTTCACGAGCCAACTCGTCCTTGATTCTTGCGGCCACATCGTCCAACTCAACTCGGTTGATGACTTCTTTATTACCACTCTTTCTGAACAGCGTTATTTCCATATTCCAATTTATTAGTTTTTCAATATGCAAAGATACAAAAATAAAACGCAAGATTCGATTGAATCATCAATAAAAAGGAAAAATTTCGGCGAAACATACACTAAACAATAATATTTAATTGTTTATTAGTAGTTTATATAAATTTAAACCTACACTAAACATACACTAAAACTACACTATTCCTACACTGAACATACACTATTTTGCAATTAGTGTATCAATTCCTATACATTTTACGACTTTATTTTTGCCACAACAAAATGACTAATGCTTTAGGTCAAGCAAGCAAGTCCTTCTTTCGTACATCAAGACAGCATGTCTTCTATCTTGTAATATAATTCTCTAGAGAATTTCAAGGCTTGCTACGGGCTCGCAAACCTTTTACTAGTAGTAAGCACCAAAATTCTCTAGAGAATTTAAGAACTGGAAAGAAGTAACGACATCATCAATACCTACTAATCAACGCCTTTACTTCCCCCCCCCATGAAGCAAACCAAGACAAAAACCACTATTTTAGTGTAGGTTTGGTGTATGTATAGTGTAGGATTAGTGTAGGTATATATACAGGTTAGATTTCTGCTAATTCACTAATACTCAATAAATCTATTGAATTTAGTGTAGGTATAAGAATAATTTATTATCTTTGCATAGTAAAATTCTTAAATCAAAGCCATTATGAAGTACAGAATCGAAAAAGAGACGAAAACAGCCCTGCCAACCTATGGAAAGTATAGGGCTAAAGCCATTCATCAGCATACCATTGATACCCGCCAGTTGATTGACGAGTTGGCGAAACGGAGCCGTTCAAACATGGATGCCAGCATCATCAAGCCCGTCCTTATTGGTCTATCGGAGATCATCATGGAGCATCTGCGCAACGGCGACAAAGTTAAGCTCGACGAATTTGGTCTGATGAAATTAGAGATTGAGAGCGAGAAGGTAGATAATCCCCAGGATTTCAAGCCCAAGCATATCCGTGGAGTCCGCCTCCACTTCATTCCAGAAAGCCGTGAAGGCTCACAAGCCCTTTACAAAGACATCGAGTTTGAGAAAGAGAAAAGACTATAAATTCTTAAAACAATGAATGAGGGCTTATCTAACATCCTACAATGTAACGCCCAACATATAAGGATCCTAACCCTACCAACCAACTATACCAACAGGGATAGGATGCCAAAAATTATATAGCTGAGAATGCTCACGTTACTTATACGGCTTATCATGGAAGCGTAGTATGCTGATGGGCTTGCCATTACCCATCGTAACGCCTTCTACGATAACACGATCATACTTCCAGGTACAGGGGAAATGCAGTATTTTCAGCTTACTAGCCTTTACGAAAGATGTTTTCTCAACATACTCAACACCATCCAGTATAAAGTATTCCTTCACATCCGCCACTTGTAACAGCCGTTTGCGGTCCTGGCTATATACAGCCCCGTATTCATCGCGCCACCCATTATCTATTTCAGCCTGCATCTCCTCACTGATTACGAGGTTCTCTGGATAGTGCCACTTCCACACATTCACTTTCACGTAAGGAGCGATGCCGGCAAGCCTTCTGTCCCTTGGTTCCACCCAATATTTTAACGTACAAGGAATATCCACCACCTGCAATACATCACAATCGCCAAAGGCATCAAACATTATATCTATTACCCCTTCTGGAATCCTGAAGTAAGGGATATTTGGCGCCTTGAAGAGCACTCGCCCATCATCAACATATTTCGCCAAGTCGTCAATCATTAGTTAAATGCTTAAAAGAGTCAGGATGGTTCTTAACGTACTGCATGTCCCACATCACTTGCACATCTTCCATTATTTTCAAGCAAGTCTCTTCATTTAGATTACCATGCAACATAAAGATCATATTGCGATTAATATCATCAGGGTCAAACCATCTGATAGACAAACATCTAAATCCATTCTTTATATAGAAGTCTTTAATGAATTGGTGATGGAGAAAGTCTTCATAGTCCACGTTTGGTTCCCACGTCGTGAGCAATATAGGCTTTCCTTGAGCGCATTTCAACACATGTTTCAGCAGTAAGCCACCCATCCCCTTCTTCTGATATTTCGGTTTGATGACAAAGTAATTGAAAAAACAAGCCGCTGGGTAATTTAAAAGGAAGGCAAAACCCATCAACTCTTCCTGTCTCATCATAGCAATTACTTCCCCTTGACAATCAGGGTATCCTTCTGTTAGGGTATGTATCTCCTCAGCCGTAGCCATTTCCGGGAACACCTCTTTGCCCAATGATACAATTTCTTCATTGAGGGCATCATCGTGCAATAATACTGTTCTAAAACGGAAATCAGACAAATCATCATTTGACATAAATATCCCTTTTATTAAGGACATTGTAAAGCAAGCCTACAACAGTGAAAATTACGTCCAGCATTTCGATAATAGGCAGCCAAATAATCAGTCCATTTTTCACTTTTAAAAGGAAAGCCTTTTACTACTTTATTTGAACCGCATGGTTCTACTTCTGCAACACACTCTGGACCTTTTAATGAGGTTACTACCCCATAGTCATCCAAGCACCATTCCCCTCCATATTGAATCATGTCATAAATACCTAGATTATTGGGCTTTGAACAAGAAATAGGTTCATTAACCTGTCCATAGAAATTATTTTTCAATAGTTCAAAGTTTTTAAAACTATTTCCACCCACAGCTGCATACTCCCATTGAGCTTCACTAGGCAAATGATAGTTTTTATGTGTTATTCTATTTAAATTATTTATAAAGGAATTACACTTATTCCATCTATCTAACGCTGGATAGTTATCCCCTTTAGGAAGCCATGGGAGCTCTTGAGAATCTGATTTCATAACAGTTCTCCATAACCCTTGAGATACAGGAGTCTTAGAGATGTAATAGTCTTGTAATTCTATTCTTGTGGCGGAAATCATCCATGACTGACAATCAGCACGATAGTATTCTTCTGAGCCATTATACAGAGTATATGGACCACCTTTTATTTTCAGCATTTCAAACGTATAAGGACCTATAGTTTCGACAAAGCTATCTGGTGTTTTATTATTCTCATTCATTTCTTGAGAAAAAGCATTTATATTATCATTCTTGCTTTGATGAAGTCTTGCTTCAACCACCATCATTACTTCTTCTACATCCTCACCCTCTTTTTCCGCTCTGCGAGAAATGATATTTCTTTTTTGCTCGGTAAGATTGCCATCTTGAATTGCCAAAGCGATTAATTCTTCTAATTTCTCTGAATACATATTATTCCCTTTCTTATACAAAGCATTACAATTATTTATACCTTTTAACTCCTCCGATAGTTCTTACATCACGGATGCGCACTTTCCCATTGAAATCAACAGAATACCATCCAGTTACGCTACCAGAGCAATTATAACAAGTCTCAGAAAAGCCACCACACGTTTCGGTTTTCAGATTAAGAACCACAGTACTACCACAATTGGTGCAAGTTACAGATACGTGAATATCACCCATAATATTAATAATTAAAAAAAAACGAAATCAAATTATTATCATGTTTTAGCATGCTACTCATTATTAATGAGCGAAATCGCCAATTGATAGAATTCAGGCCTTATTAGATACGGAAAAAACTCAGCAAACAATTGACTTGTTGCAAGTTCTCTGCCTTGTATTTTAAAATGGCTGTAACCCATATCCAAGTACTTATCTAAATCTTGAGGAAAAATATAGTTTGTTCCTTTTAAATACCTTTTAGTATAACCACGTTCCGATGGTTGAACATTAATGATTCGTTTCGACAATGGACAATCTTTAAAGAATGATGGTGTCTCCTCACATTCATCATCGCTATCAAATTGCAATTGTTTTTTAGCAGAGAACCCTTGATGAAGCACTCTTACATCACATTTTTTAGGGCAGAGAGAATTAATGAGTATTTCAACTCTTTGTCTATCCTTTTTTTGAATTCTATCAAGGAATTCAATATTATAATTATAGTCGTAGTCAAGGCAGATATACTTATAATCATGATTGAATTCTTTTAACTGAGCTTCAGAAGAATGAAGACGCTTTGTTGTAGAACTTATAAACGTTACCGATGGATACTTGCTTCTTAAATAAGTCTCTAAAAGCGGAGAATTAACCACCACCTCAGGTGACAAATCCTGAAAGATATCAATAACTAAATTACAATATCTATCATGCATATCATTCTCATCCAATAGTGGGTTAGTAAAGATAAAACGCACTTTAACGCCGAGTTCATTATAAGCATCATGAATAGCCTTTAATTTCCACTTGTTATAATAAACATTTGATATGGTACGTCCTCCATTCCATATACAAGTAGGAGAGCCAAATACACTATCTATTGCAACATTATCCTTCAGCATCCAAGGGCTGTTCTTCATCTCCTTTAGAAAGGATTGTATAAAATCAAAAGACTCAAAAGCGCCACAAAGAAAGAAGTGTGCCTCTTTTTTATAACCTTCTAAATTCCAATCTATTCCTTTTAACATTATTTGTCAATTTAATCATTTAAAACATGCTTTAATATTTGGACATCTCTATAGTATTATTCTAGCGTTACTATACATATAATTTAATATTTCGCGGCAGCTAAATATATTATAATAACACATACTGCTTTAGGTTAAAGCCATACTCTGTAAAAAGATTATCGATTTCTATATAGTCAATATTTTCTCCAAGCACTCCGGCTATGTAGTTTATGATAACATACGTTTGCATAATCTCACGAGGAAATAAATCTTTTACATGTCTCATATCATCCTCACTTGTATAAGGATGGGTTGGTGAACAAGCTAATTCAAAATCTACCAATTCCAATGCCCATGTATAGTTTTGTTCACTTATGGCATTGTGCAGGATTTGGTGATCATGTAGAATACGTAGGTTCTTTATCAACACATTAGCCGCGATCATATGAGCTTTGCTGAAACTTTTTACATTTACTTTGCCCCATTTAATGACTTCAGTTTCTATCTGTTCTTTAGACATAAAAGCAGCATCACATATACGATATGGGCATTCTACATCATATTGTAGTAAAACGGGCTTCACCACATGTCCATTGGGCAATTGTATCTCATTTTCTATCTCAATTACGTATTCCATATGGTTAGTCTTGATACCAAGAGCTTCTATCTCTTGCCCCATAATGAAGTCTCGTTCTGCATCTCGTCTCAGCAATAAACCCCATGTGCCATCAAAGAACTCTCCTGTATGCAAGAAGCAATGCTGAGTATAATAAAGTCCATTGCCCTTGCTAACAATATACCTACCATTCTTAGTTCTGCCCACAACAAAGCTACGACCATGAAGGGGAGTTGGGCAGAGCATTTCCTTATCTCCATTTTTATTATGGAGACAAGGAAAAATAGTCATAGTTTTATCCAAACCATTAATAATCGTATAAGTATGGCTAAAGCAACGTACTAATTGCATACTTTATTCATTATTTCTAATATATGTAGCCGTTCTGCTTCGGCTTTTGCATTATTTATAAGCTTAACCAAATTGACTTTATCATCGGAGGAAATCTCTGGGATCTCATCTTCAAATGTCAAATCAGTGTTACATAGCCTGTCAAATAAGCTTTTAATTTCTTCAATTTTCGCCATTTCCTTATTACTTTATAAATAAACGATTAAACGATTGGACAGTTGTTAGAACTGTCCAATCAAAGAAGATGCTCATGAGCTTATCCAGCACGATAATTAACACCGCAACTATATTCAGAGCTCTTTGAGCAACCGCTCATAGCAACAACTTTAGAAGCTGCACTAACACTTAATTCTACTTTCATAATTGTAAAATTTAATGTTGTTATAGTGATATTTCTTGGGGAACCACATTTACCCACCTACCTTATTTATTCTTTTCATTCAACATTTGTTGACCCTTCTTTAATTTTCTAGGAGGTGTATCAACCATCAATTCTTTTTTAGGATCTTGTAGTTTTTGTTCATTAATATTTCCCATAGTTATTATGCTTTTAATGGATTATTACTATAATTATTTGACATTTCTCTTTTTATTATAATAGGGGCATACTCCGGCAATTCAGCCAAACGTTCCCTTAATGATTTTCCGTTCAATGGATCATAACCCAGCACCATCTTATTAGCTAACCTATGCCTTATCTTGGCCATATAGCAATTAACTTCAGAAGCCTTGACAGGTGTGCCATGCTCAATAAAATTGTTTCCAGGACAAAGGTTGCAATAGTCACAATAATCATGACGCCCACATTCTTCATATTTATCTAATGCTAAGCTTAACCAATAATGGCGTTCATTTCCTTGTAAACAAGCAGCTAAGCTTTCATTTCTCAAATTACCAAAAAGAGCATGAAATGCACAACAAGGTATAACATTTCCTTCTGGAGTAATACAAATAGAGTGTTCGCCTGCTCCACAAGGCATATCGTTCATGATACGTTTTTGACCTCCAAAATTTGGAGCTTCTTTACCTACATACAAAGATATGTTATCATCACGTAATACAATTTCAAGCTGTTCAGGTGTCATGCGTAGATATTTGCTCACGCATTTGTCACCCTCTATTGAGTCAGTCAAGCTGATTTCAAATTGTGGTACTGCTCCATATTGTTTCGCTATATCCGCTACAAGATAATATGACTTAACATTGGGTTGCATTACGCAGCATTTCAGATTCATTGGTACTCCCAGCACAGATAATTTACTAACAACAGCCATTGTTTTTTCCCATGAACCTTTTATTCGAGTTATATAGTCATGTACTTCTGGAATGCCACTATAAATTGAAACGCCAACTAAACGTGGATAATAATTTGCTAAGCGTTCTACATCATTAACTATTCTTTGACCATTTGTAAACACGTCAAATGCGATACCTTTATTATATAAATAGTCTATGATTTCCCATGCAAAAGATTTTGAGAAAGGGTCGCCACCTGTAAGGCACACTTTAATTAACCCTTGCTCGTAAAGTTCGTCTATTAAACGTTTATAATCATCAAGGGCTAATTCTTCTCTGTCGCCACGTGTACTAACTTCATCATCATTCCTAGTGGCACCTTCATTAAAACAGTGGATACATTTCTCGCTACACCGATAGGTTAGTTCAAACATAGCACTAGTTATACCGCCTACCTTTTCTGTATAAAGTTGTTCTGCATTGGATATAGCATATGGTAACTTTTCTTGAGTTGAACGTTCAACCGCTTGTTCTTGCTGACAATTGTATTCACTAATACGTTTACGGTAATCGGCAATTATTACGTCTGTGGGCAACACTGAAGATACTATGCCCATCTGCTCTAACTGTTCAAAGAATGGTTCTAGGCTTTCCATAGCTATATTAAGTTTTGAAGCTATGGCTTTAATGTCGATTTCACCGTTTCTTGGAGATAACAAAATCTCACCTATCACCATCGCAGAGTAGCTTTCGAAGAAATAACTCATTCCAGCAATCAAATTGTAATAGATTGCAGCTTGCGCTTTTTCATTATATCTGCCACATGTCCAAACAGGACGATAGTATATAGTGTAATTTGCCATTATCTATACCTATCTACTATGGCTCAATAGCAATTATGTTTAAGGTTATAACAAAAGAAAAGTGTGAGCCAACTTAACTTATCCTGTAAGTAGGCTCTGGACTGCCTTTGCGAAAGAATAAGAGAAATCGCTCACACCTTAGGCAGTATAAGGGTAGAATACCATATACATTTTCCTAAGGAGAACGTTTCGCATCCTTATTCGCAAAATGAATTGTCCAGATTCACTTACAAAGAATAGCTAAACGCTTTCCAAATATGTCTTTGTAGCATTCGCTACATTGCAAATATAGAAAGTTTTTTCAAACGTTCCAAATTGTGAGCGATAATATTTCAGTACAATTATTATATTTGCAAAGCGAAGATAGTATTAGAAAAACAAAAATGGAAGAAAAGGGGCAACCATTTCTTCCATTTTGGCAATTATTCTCTTTACAGCGTTATTCACCTAAATCATTTAAATCGAAATACAGCAAACGCGTAGGCTCATCAACGTCGCCTTCGTTCAAGGGTACAAAGCCATTCTTTATATAAAAGGGTACAGCGGAGGCGTAAGCATCAACAGTAATAAACCTACAACCAGTCTTGTTGTCAATTACAAAGAAATTCTTGATAAAATCAAGGAGAACACTCCCAACACTATTACCTCTCATCTGTACAGAAACTCCAAAGCGACCAATTTTAACAGCTGGATAACTCTTGAGCCGTTTAGGATTAGCAAAACGTTTGCTGAATTTATTGTATTTTGTCTTGTTATCGAAATCAGCCAATGAAATACGATCATTTGAAAGACAGAAAAAAGCAATGACATTACTACTATCTTTCTTATCAATATAAGCGTATGTTACAGCTAATTTCTCTTTTCTGTAGAGGTGAGCATCATTAAGGATGAAGTCGTTGAGGTCAAAGTCTCCACAATCAAAAGAATCTACTCTTTCGTTTTCGTTCAATTTATAGATTCTATACTGAGTTGTTATGAATGATTCCATTGTTGATTAAAAATTTGCTGTTGCCATTATGGCTTTATAGTTAGCTAACATTCTTTCTTTCTCTTCTTTCGACACCTTACGGCGTTCTTTCATACGAGCTTCAAATCGTCTCGCATCGTCTCCAAAAAGTATTGGGGTTTCCTTAATTGGTCTTGCCATTGTTATTTCTCCTATTATTTATATATTACTCTGCAAAAGTAGGAGTTTTTATTAAACGCTCCAAATTGTGAGCGATAATATTTCAGTACAATTATTATATTTGCAAAGCGAAGATAGTATTAGTAAAACAAAAATGGAAGAAAAGGGGCAACCATTTCTTCCATTTTGGTAATTTGTCAGAATAATTAATCTTATTGGTTGATGTAAGATTTTATTTTATCAATTAGCTTTCGAGTCTGCTCGATTTTGGGAGTAATATCTGCTTCTGTCACATTAAAAGAGCAATTATAGTCTCCTGCCTCTCTCATTGATTGCATCTGAGAATAAAAACTGCCTTCTTCTTTAGTGAAAATACCAGTTTTTACATAATATTGATGGAAACGATTGACAGCTCCTCTATGAGTGCCTACTTCATGCTGGTCTTTTACCAGCATAGCAGTAACAGCGTGGAACAATGCATAATATAAGCGATTAGCAAGAGTGTCCCACAATTCAGCTTGTTTAAGAACCTCAGATTGAGAAAAAGTCTTTTCTGCTTTTTCCATCTCTAATTGGACAATTATCTGTCTATCTTCTTCATTCAAACTCATATCAATACCTTTTTATCTGCCTCCACATTAAAATAGAATAATGCATGAGGCCCATTATTCCATTGATCTTTTGAGTATGTATGCACACTGAAATCTTCTCCTATTTCCCAGCCACTTTCCATAATAGGATACGAATATTTGGCAAAATCGCCATTCTCAATATGTGGCTTGTCCAAAAGCAGAAGCAAATCCCAGTCGGAATCTTCATGAGCATCTCCTCTAGCTCGTGAGCCATAAAGATATAAGCTGCTACCCTTAGGTAACACCTTATTAGCTACCGTCTTTATATTTTCTATGACCTTTGAGTACTTATCCATATATTTCCTTTATTGATTTACAAAGATAGATGGTTTTTACTAACGTTCCAAATTGTGAGCGATAATTTTATATAAAGTAGCATCTTACCTTTCTCCGTTAGTTCTCATTCTGTTGAAAACAGAAGCGATGTGGTCTTGCACTTGGCCACTGGCCTCGGCATCTATGAGGGAACGAGGAACCTGGGGGTATTTGGCTGATAACACTTCAGCGGCAGTCATTACTTGGTGGTTGAATGCTGTGGTTGCGGCTTCCCAGTATTGCCCAGCTGTGGGAGAAGGTTCTATAGGTGGGAATATAGAGTCGCAGAATGTCTTGAGATAAGCATCATAAGCTTTTTCAACTATCTTAGACAGTTCCTGACGCATCTGTTCTTCCTGACTAACAGGCTTTGGTATCACTCTACTTGGATGGGGTATCGTATCTGGCTTGACAACTGATGGTTGGGTTATTGTATCAGAAACCATTATTGTATCAGCAGACAGTGATATGGGGTGTTGTTGGTTTTTCTGCATGGTTATAGAAAAATAGCCCCAAACGAAACATACGATAATCAATGTTGTAATACCACTAACGACAAAGGCTACCTTACTGTTCCCTCTGATATCTCTCAACAATTCGTCAACAGAATGATATCGCTGTGATTTGTCATTAGCCGTACATCGAGATATCACCTTATTATATATATGATGGTTGGGGAACTCCTCAATGATTTTTCCTATTGCGTAAATGTCAGTCTGCTCATCTATTTCGCCCTTTGCTACCTTTTGTTCTGGGGCAGCATATTTATCAGTATAGCCCTGAGTGTCAGCAAACACATCTGTCTTACAACACCCCAAATCTACTAACTTAACGTTATGACCAATTTTAGTAATAAGGATGTTGTCTGGCTTTAAGTCAAGATGAAGCACTTGATGGTTGTGCAGGTATTTTACTGCATCAAGCAACTGCATCAATATACGGTCAGTATTCTTTTTCTTTTTAAAAAAGGTGGGGTTTTCAGTCAAAGCCTGAGTAAGAGAGTGTCCATCTACATATTCCATCAGGATACTCTCATCCTCGAAGGAAAAGTATTTCACTATATGAGGATGTTCCAGGTTATAACCTGTCTCAAATTCCTTACGCAAGGCTTCACGATAGCGAACATCGGATGCAAACTCGGGCTTCAAGCGCTTCATGAAATGAAGTTTGCCATATATTTTTACTCGATAGGCATCGCAGGTAGAGCCTTCGACTTCCAGCTTCTCGTGGGCGACTTGATAAGGCTGACTTTCACTGAACTCTGACGACTCAATCATATTACCTTCATATATGACAGACCTGAAATCCTACCTGCTGTGAATGGCCCAAGGCTTGCTCCTTTTCTGATTACTTCAGAGACAAACAAAGGATGATGAAGCACAAAGTTCTGTATGGTAACGATATCACCCACACATAGCTTACTATTCTTGCTGGCGATGACTTGGAAACGGGATTCGCCAAGGTATTCGAAGATTACTTCCCGATTGGGTAAATAATGGATTTCGATTTGGTTTGATACCTTTAAATCTGATGAACGGATTTCTTCATCGTTAGACTCAAAACCAGAGTTGCCCTTGGCATCTTCAAGTGATAGTTGTTGCCAATCTTTATAACCAAGGTATTGGGCAATAAGATTTAAAGTGCTTTCATGGGGTTGACGTTCATCATCCACAAAACCCATTAGTCTTTTTAAGGTGGTTGCCCCAATACGTATTCCTGTCTTGCTCTGGATATCAAGGGCAAGATATTCGCAATCAGCTGGGATGCTGATGTGATGTGAGCATTGTTGGCTCAGCAATTGGATAATATTTGGTGATAGTTTCATTGGCTGCAAATATAGTAAAAATTTAATACTATAGTTAACTATGTTCTATTTGTTTGAGCAACTCGGTGCATCCTTCCAAAACATCACGCCAAGTGGCCTCGAAATCTCCTGTGTACCATGGGTCGGCTACATCGCCACGACGAGTGGTGTAGTCGAGGAGTTTGTGGATTTTGTTTTCGGGGTCGCCTCCTGCGATGCGAGTCATATTGCGGATGTTCCAGTCGTCCATTCCGATGAGAAGGTCAAAACGCTGGTAGTCGTTTCGGGTCATCTGACGAGCCGTCTTGCCTTTACAAGAAATGTCGTGCTCTGCAAGTTTGCGTTTGGCAGGAGGATAGACTTCATTGCCTATCTCCTCGGTAGAGGTGGCAGCCGACTCAATATAGAATTGGTTGTCCAAACCTGCCTTGTGCACCAAGTCCTTCATAACAAACTCAGCCATCGGACTTCGACAGATATTTCCGTGACAAACAAACAGGATCTTCTTCATCTTCAATCAAACATTGGATGGAATAGTGCAACGATTAGCCGACCTGAACAACGTATTGTACAACTCACAAATGGTTTTTTTCAACACAGGATGAATGATAGTTGGAGCTATTTCTACCAAAGGTTCCAGAACAAAGAGGCGCTCATGCATCAAAGGATGAGGAAGAATAAGTGCGTCGCTATCTATCACCAAATCATCCATCAACAAAAGGTCGATGTCGATAGGGCGATCAAAATATTCCCTATTCATCGATTTTTTCTGCCTTCCTAACTCACGCTCGATGTTTTGAGTGATGCTCAGCACCTCAAGGGGAGAGAGCGATGTCTCCACCCCTAAGGCAGCATTCAGATAAGTATTGTTGGAAGCATAGCCCCAGGGCTGGGTTTCATAAAAGCGAGACAAGCAGACAACCCTGCCCACCCGTTCGCTTATCAAGGCAACAGCTTGCAACAAGTGATGACACTTGTCGCCCAAGTTAGAGCCTAATCCCAAGTACAGCATCACTTATCGGTTATGAGCATCGCATCGCCGTAAGTACCAAAGCGATAGCCCTCCTTCAGGGCCACATGGTAAGCCTCCATTACTTGCTCGTAACCACCAAAAGCGGCTACCACCATCAATAAGGTAGATAATGGCAAGTGGAAGTTGGACACCATAGCGTTGGCTACCGTAAACTGATAAGGTGGGAAGATGAACTTGTTGGTCCACCCTGAGAACACCTTCAAATGTCCGTCAGTGCTCACACTGCTTTCGATCGCACGCATGGTAGTAGTGCCAACGGCACAGATCTGACGTTTGTTATCCTTAGCACGATTGACGATATCGGCAGCTTCCTGGGTGATATACATCTGTTCAGAGTCGGTCTTGTGCTTCGTAAGGTCTTCCACATCTACCCCACGGAAGTTGCCCAAGCCAGCATGCAAGGTAATGAAAGAGAAATCGACACCTTTGATCTCCAGGCGTTTCATTACCTCACGACTGAAATGCAAGTTGGCCGTAGGAGCCGTAACGGCACCCTCGTTCTTGGCAAAGATAGACTGGAAACGTTCTGCATCTTCAGCCACAGGCTCGCGTTTGATGATCTCATGAGGCAGGGGTGTCTCACCCAAAGAATAGAGCACGCGCTTGAACTCATCGTGCGGACCATCATATAGGAAACGAAGGGTACGACCACGAGAAGTGGTGTTGTCGATTACCTCGGCCACCATCGACTCATCCTCACCGAAATAGAGTTTGTTGCCAATACGGATCTTACGGGCAGGATCGACCAAGACATCCCACAAACGCTGTTCTTCATTGAGCTCACGGAGCAGGAAAACCTCGATACGAGCACCCGTTTTCTCCTTATTACCATACAAGCGAGCAGGGAAAACCTTGGTGTCGTTGAACACAAAAACGTCCTTGTCATCAAAATAATTGATGATCTCCTTAAACACCTTATGCTCAATCTCACCTGTCTGGCGATGTAACACTAACAAGCGACTCTCATCGCGATACTCTGTAGGGAACTGAGCAATTTTGTCCCCTGGCAGACGGAAATTAAACTGTGATAGTTTCATCTTATTTAATTGATAATTGATAATTGAAAATTGAGAATAGAACCTCAATCCAATAATCTGTTAACTATTTTCATTAATATAGGGAGCCACTTCCTGCTCCTTCAACCAAGCCTCAAACAGTTCGGGGTCAAGGCATTGCTCCACCTTGACGTCACCTACCCTGGTGCGACGCAAAGCCGTGAGGTGCGCTCCACTATGCAAGGCTTCGCCAATGTCTCTCGCCAAGGCACGAATATAGGTACCTTTACTGCAGACCACCCTAATCTTCAGTTGGAAGAACTTACCCGTTTCCATCAACCGGGCCTCATCTTCCGTTGGTTCTTTCCTTCTATGGGATGAAGGCTTATATTCATTAAGTGGCTCAAAGTCAATCAACTCAATCTCATCAATCACCAGCAATTTTGGCTTCAATTCTACATCCTGCCCTTTGCGGGCATAGAGGTAGGCACGCTTGCCTTCTACATTGCAAGCCGAATAGACAGGAGGTACTTGCCAAATCTCACCTTTAAAGTGTAGTAAGGTCTGCTCCACCAACTCGCGGGTAATATGTTCCGTAGGATAAGTGGCATCCAGAGGGTGCTCCTGATCATATGAAGGAGTGGTAGCACCTAAGCATAACGTAGCCACATATTCCTTAGTATGATACTGCAACTCTTCTATCAACTTCGTAGCTCGACCAGTACACAATGTCATCACCCCTGTAGCCAAAGGATCGAGAGTGCCGGCATGGCCCACCTTGAGCTTCTTCACACCCAATCGCTCGCAAATGAAATGCCTCACATGATTCACCACACGAAAGGAAGTCCATCCGTAGGGCTTGTCAAATTGCAGTATCTCGCCTTTTTGGAAATCAAGCATACAAATTAACTTTGGATATTAACTATTGGCTATTACATCAAGCTAAACAAAAGGGTGCCAAGTCCTACTAAAGCGCAATAAATGGCAAAATAAATCAGCTTGCCCTTCTTCACAATGTCAATCATCCACTTGCATGCCAAGCATCCAAAGACAAAAGCAGAGAGGAAGCCTACTATCAATGCTGTGAGAGACACATCGGCACTTGCCTCAGCTGCTCCCTTCACAATCTTCATGCCATCAAGAAGTGCCTCACCTAAAATGGGAGGAATAACCATCAGGAAAGAGAATTGTGCCAATTTCTCCTTTTTATCGCCCAACAACAAACCCGTAGCAATGGTGCTACCACTACGGCTCAAGCCAGGTAACACAGCACAAGCCTGTGCCAAACCAATGATGAAAGCATCCTTCATACTGATATGTTCTCTTGTGCGAGGCTTGGCATAATAGGAAAAGGCCAGCAAAGTAGCCGTCACGAGTAGCATCAAACCCACGATGAACAGGCCTGAACCGAATATCTCCTCCACCTTATCTTTAAAGAACAAGCCCACGATGCCAATGGGAATCATGGAGATGAGTATGTTGATGACATACTTGGTTTCATCATTCATCTGGAACTTAAACAAACCACGGAAAATCCAACCGACCTCTTTCCAAAGAATGACTAAGGTGCTGAGTACCGTTGCTACATGCACCACAATAGTGAAGGTAAGATTGTCTTCTCCTTGAATGCCAAATAAAGCCGAACCAATAGCCAAATGACCACTACTGCTTACAGGTAAGTACTCAGTAAGTCCCTGAATCATACCTAAAATAAATGCTTCTAACCAACTCATTGCTTGCCCTCCTTAGGTTTGGTGATTACAGCATAGATCATCAGTAAAAAGCCGATGAGGCATATCACAGGGGCAACCCTCACACGTCTTACACTGAAAATGTCTGACTCAAAATGATCGACGGTAGTACTGGGGCCTGTCATTAGCAAGAAGCCGATGATAACCACCAATATTCCAATGGCAATCAGTATCAGATTGTTCTTGCCAAATGCAAAATTCTTCCTATCCATATTTATTATACGTAATATAATTTACTTGCTTTCATCCTCAGAAAGCGGTTGACTGACCAGTATGCACAAAACAATGTGAGAGACACGCCTGTGAGCAACACTACCCCACTAACGGCGAGCAACACATCGGGTGAGATAACCTCTATAAGATGGGGTTCATTCATCACCAACCAAACAGCAGCTCCCCATAAAGCCACATTTGCCAAGAAACTTGCCATGATGCCTATCCAGAAGTTCCTGACCATGAAAGGACGACGGATGAACGAACGACTCGCTCCCACCAGTTTCATGGTGTAGATAAGGAATCGTTGTGAATAGACCGTGAGGCGGATGGTATTGTTGATGAGCGCAAACGAGATAAACCCCAAAACCAAAGCCAAAACTATGAGCATCAGCTCCAGTTGGGCGATATGGCGATTCATACTCTCTATCAGGTTCTTTTGGTAAAGTACCTCTTGAATATTGATGTTGGTACTCAGCTGTTGTTCTATCTTGGCGATGCTATCGTTATTGGCATAGTCGGCGCGTAATTTGACCTTTACTGATGCAGGAAAGGGATTGTATCCCTGAAACTCCTCTGGGTCGGTGTTCAGTTCTGCCTTCATCTCTTCTAATGCCTGCGCCTTGGAGATATATTCGGCACTCCTTACAAACGGCTTCGTCTTCAAATCATCAATCAATTTGACAATCTCCGTCTCGGGCATATCATCGCTGATAAGTAAGGAGAAATTGACATTCTCTTTTACATATACCGACACGCTTCGAGCTGCTAAAGCAAAGAAGACTACCACACCTAACACAATTAGTACCAATGTAGTACTAACGGTAGCAGTAGCTGTCTGCAAATTGAAAAATCTTGTTTTCTTTGTCATGTATTTATACTTTCTTCTTTAACACGTAGATCAGCGAGCTGCTTCGTTCTTTATGTCCCCAACTGCTTACCCATGCACAGAAACCTTGCCAAAGACCACGCAAGAAGCTTATCTTATGGTCTAATTGTTGTTCGGTAAGCATACTCACATAAAAGCCGTCAAGAGGCATCGGGATGGTCTTGATAATTTTGAATCCATGCTTCTCGGCAAACATCTTCATGGTAGCAGGACTGAAATGCCACAGATGGCGAGGCACATCCCAAGCAGCCCAATCGACACCATAATAACTGGCATCAGTAGAAAGATAATTGGGTACAGCTATTAGGACAGCTCCCTCATCTTTGAGCCAACGATGCAGATTATTACCCATTTCATCGAGGCGTTGCAAGTGTTCCAGTACATGCCAAAGGGTGATGCAATCGAATGAATTATCATCAAGGGTAGCAAAAGCCTCATCACCATCGCTCTTCAAACCAAAGTGGTCTTGGGCAAATTTACGGGCTTGGGAACTCTTCTCAATGGCTCGTACCGTCCATCCCCATTCTGTCATTAAGTGAGCAAAATAACCCGTTCCTGAGCCGATATCCAACAAGCAACCTTGGCGCAAACCTGTAGCTCTTGATACATGACCGGCCTTGGCTGTGAGCATCATATTACGAGCCACATGATAAAGTCGGTTCATCAACCCTTTTTCAGTATCAGAATGAGAGATGTAGTCAGTAGATTCATAATACTTACCAATTTCCTGTTCGTCAGGCACATCCTGTGTAAACCTGAAACCACAATGGTCGCAATACCACACATCAAAAGTTTCCTGACTCACCATTCGATCAACGACAGGAAATTCCTTATGTAAACTATTACCGCCACATATTGGACAAAAATCGGTATGAAACAACTTACTCATAAGGGCATACTCCACCTAAAATTGCTGCAAAATTACAAAAAAAATGTACTTTTGCTATAAATTTAAGGAGTTTTAAGATAAAGGCAAATCAACAATCTTCTCTCTCATTAAAAAGAAATTACTCCCTCACAGAAATCTTAAAAATATCTCATGAGGGAGTAAAAATCTAATCAAAAAGAGTAACGAACAGTTGAACAGAAGACTCTATAATCAATGTTTATCTATTGGCTCTGTCTTCCTCTATAAATCGAAGGAGTCGCTCAACTGCTTGTTCTTCAGGAATATTCTTCTCAATGCACTGCTTTTGTTTATAAAGGCTCACTTTGCCACGACCAGCACCTACATAACCATAATCAGCATCAGCCATCTCACCAGGACCATTGACGATGCAGCCCATAATGCCAATTTTCAGTCCTTTAAGGTGGGCTGTTGCCGCCTTGATACGAGCTATCGTCTCTTCAAGATTGTAGAGCGTGCGACCACATCCCGGGCATGAGATATATTCGGTCTTGACCATGCGCAAACGCCCTGCCTGCAAGATACTAAAAGCTGTCTGATCTACCACAGGGTCGGTCAGACGACCATTATTATATAACATGATGCCATCGCAGAGACCATCGAAAACAAGGGGACCCATGTCGGCTGCTGCCCGTATTTGCAGGTCTTCCAACTCTTGTTCAGCATAATGCTGGATAAAAATCAAGGGATTGTGCAAATCATTCGTCATCAGCTTATGCGCTACAGCACGCTGTTCTCCTACTCGGTTAATGTGGTTGCTCTGGCTAATTACCACCACATCAGGATGATATTTCAAACAAGCTAACACCTCTTCGTTCAAGTCACGGTAAGTGATGAAAAGAAACTTCAACGGAGCTGGGTTCATGCTGATAAAAGGCAGGAATTCCTTCTTATAAGCAGGATAAGTATTGGGTAAGCCTGTCCAAGCATCGGCATCGACAATGTATTGGACATCTGCACGCCTCTCAGCAGGCAGATTTCGACCTACATACACATAATCAGGCATGAAATCGGGATTAAAAGTATATGGCTCAGAAAACCTTGCCGCTATGACCACAGGCACTTGTTTGCCACCAATATTGTGTACAGGCTTAGTTTCACGACGTACCGGATGTAAGTAGTCGAACGATGGAGCAGTTGCTGCCTGAATGGGCAAATGTAATTGACGGGCCGTTACATAATCGCGTAATTTCCTGGCAACAGGAATCTCCGCCTCAGGAGCCTCGCTGAGAGAAACCCGGATGGTATCGCCATAACCATCTGCCAACAAAGCACCTATACCCAAAGCCGATTTGATGCGTCCATCCTCGCCCTCACCTGCTTCTGTAACACCCAAATGCAACGGGAAATCCATACCCTCACGATTCATCATGTCCACCAGTAAACGTACGGTGCGAACCATCACGGAAGCATTGGAAGCTTTAATGGAGATAACGACATCCTTGAATTGTTCCTCCATACAGATGCGCAAATATTCCATACATGACTCCACCATGCCCTCTGGGGTATCACCATAGCGCGACATAATACGATCGGACAACGAACCGTGATTGACACCTATACGGATAGCTGTATGATGCTTCTTGCAGATTTGGAGAAACTGCACAAAACGTTCGCGTAAGCGTTGTAACTCCTGTGCATATTCTTCATCGGTATATTCCAATTGTTCGAACTTTCGTGCAGGATCAACATAATTACCGGGGTTGATGCGAACCTTCTCGGCAAAGAGGGCAGCTACATCAGCAACGGCAGGGTTAAAATGAACATCTGCCACCAATGGGACCATACATCCATCCTTTCGTAAGGCAGCATTGATGTGTTGCAGATTTTCTGCCTCGGCGACACCCTGAGTGGTGAGACGTACATATTCTCCTCCAACTTCGACTATACGCTTTATCTGTTCCACACTACCCTCAGTATCACGGGTGGAAGTGTTTGTCATACTCTGCAGGCGTATAGGATAAGAGCCGCCCAAAGGGGTGGCTCCTACATTTACTGTGCCTGATTTGCGGCGCTGATAATTGAACAAATCCATCAGATAACTCTGCAATCGTACTTGACATTTGCCAACACTTCATTGGCCTGTGTCACCTTAGAAGCTGACTTCTTCTTGTACTCATCCAACTTGCCAGCCAACTTAGCATCTGACAAAGCCAGTATCTGAGCAGCTATCAAAGCAGCGTTCTGACCACCGTTAACAGCCATTGTTGCTACAGGAACACCAGGAGGCATCTGTACCATTGAATAAAGGGCATCAACACCCATCAGTGGACCACTATTGATAGGAACACCCACAACTGGCAGCGTGGTATTCGCTGCGATAACACCTGGCAGAGCCGCAGCCATACCTGCACCTGCTATGATTACCTGAATACCACGTCCCTTTGCCTGCTGAGCAAATTCAGCTACAGCAGTAGGTGTACGATGTGCTGAAAGAGTGCACATCTCAAATGGAATCTCCAATTCATTCAGGAAATCGGCAGCCTTCTCCATTACGGGCAGGTCACTAATGCTGCCCATTACGATACTTACCAATGCTTTCATATGTTTATAATTATAAGTTAATTAATTTCTTATATCCTTCTGCATCCAGCAATGCTTCATAATCTGCTGCTGGATCTGGAGTTATCTTTATCAACCATCCTTCTCCATACGGATCTTTGTTCACAAGTTCAGGTTGGTCTTCCAAAGCCTCGTTCTGTTCCAGTACTTCACCACCCACAGGCATGAAAATGTCGGAAATAGTCTTAACCACCTCAATAGTACCAAACACATCGCCTGCTTTGAGCGTTTCACCCACTGTTTGAATGTCAACAAACACGATGTCACCCAACTGGTCTTGTGCATAGTCTGTTATGCCTATATAGGCAACGTCACCTTCCACACGGATCCATTCGTGTTCACTGGTGTACTTGATGTTTTCAGGAAAATTCATATCATTCGTTTTTAGGTTATTCAATAAAGCATTTGGCAAATATACCATAAAGTGGGAATATTTGCAAGTAATTTACTACTTAAAAAAGTAGAAATCGAAGTAAATCGTTATAGAAAGGATGTAAAACCATAAAGGAACAGGTTAAACCAACAGCAAAACCTACTAATACCTCACCCAAAGAATGGTGTCCCAAAACAATTCGGGCAGAGCCAACGACTCCTGTTACCATAATCAGCGCACAAAGCCACCACACGGGGTTATAGCCGAAAAGCATGCTAAACGCCACCAAGCCACCAATGGTAGCGCCAGCACCAGCCATATGTTCACTGATGCGCCACCGCAAATTGAAGACAAGACAGAGCATCATCATCAACAAGGCTGTAAGGATGATGCCTTTCATATACCAAGGAATATTGAGACGACGCATGATGACCAAGCAAAAGATATAGGAAATGAGATACAAGAACAATGGCATATATCGCTGGCGACGCTGAGCCATATCGTCGTGGGTATAGCCATTAACCTTCCTAAATATATATATGGTAAGATGAGGTATCAAAATGGTAAAAGCATACACCACACCTAAAACAATAAGCTTATATTGCAGGGGCATGATACGAAGATAAGAAAATAAGAACAAAATGAGAAAGGCTACAAAAGCGATGTAATACGGCGAGAAAAAAGCCGATATCAACCTGGCTATACGAATTAGTGCCACCTCTGTCTTGTTATGATCTATCATACTCCTTGCTCCTTTATTCTCTCCTCAACCTTGCTACTGGGATATTGAGTTGCATACGATACTTTGCCACCGTTCGGCGAGCCATAGGATAACCTTTCTCTTCCATCATCCTGGTCAGTTCGTCATCGGTCAGCGGATGACGTTTATCTTCTTTGTCTATCATTTCCTTCAGCACTTTCTTCACCTCTCGGGAAGACATTTCCTCGCCATCCTGCTTGATGAATCCTTCTGTAAAGAAATAGCGTAAAGGGAAGATGCCATACGGAGTCTGAACATATTTACTATTGCACACCCGCGAAACAGTAGATATATCTAACTTAGCACGTTCTGCCACATCCTTCAAGATCATAGGCTTCAACAATGCTTCATCGCCTTCCTGGAAAAAGGGGTGCTGTAATTCGATGATAGCTTTCATGACATTAGTCATGGTGATTTGCCGCTGACGAATAGCATCTATAAAACCCTGAGCCGCATCTATTTTCTGTTTAAGGAAAAGAACTGCTTCTTTTTGCTCTCGCGTTTGCTTGGTACTATTTTCCGTTTGCTCTTTCAGCTGACGGTTGAAATCAGGATTCAATCGCAATTCTGGCAAATTGGGGTTGTTAAGGCTGAAAGACACATTGCCCTCGTCATCTATATCTACTATAAAGTCAGGCGTAATTTGTTGTAAGTTCTTACCTATTGCCTCTCCCATAGATGCTCCGGGGCGAGGGTTGAGGTGCGTTATCTCTTTAATTGCTTGCTGGCATTGTTCTTCGCTGACTCCCAATTGTTGACATATTTTATCCCAATGCTTGGTAGTAAACTCTTTATAGAAAGAACTGATTATCTTCTCTTCCAACGGCAATAAAGAGTCTTGCTTTCCCTCTGGTGTTTGAGCCTTTCGTCTGATTTGAATGAGCAGACATTCCTGCAAATCTCGAGCACCAATGCCGGCAGGGTCGAATTGCTGAATTACCTGAAGGACATACTCCAATTCCTGCACAGTTGCATCAACTCCCATATAGATAAGCAGTTCGTCAGCAATCGCATCAAGTGGCTTACGCAACAAACCGTCATCATCTAACGAGCCTATCAGATAATCTGCTAACTGACGCTGATGCTCATCCAAGTCGTGCTCACCCAACTGGTCTTTCAGTGTCTCATAAAAAGAAGTGGTATCACTAAAAGGAATTTCCTCCATCCTTTCGTTGCGGGAGTTATTGTGCTCCTGAAGTCTGTAATCGGGGATATCGTCATCATTGCGGTAATCATCTAAGGCATTATAACTGGTATCGCCATCATCCTCAGAGTTTGACAACTCATCTGCTAAATTTTCGGGCGTTTCTTCTTTCCCCTCCTCCAACGCAGGATTGTCGAGTAACTCAGACTTCACCTTATCTTCCAATTCTACCGTAGGCAATTCCAACAATTTCACCACAAGGATCTGCAAGGGTGAGAGCGTCTGCAATTGCTGTTGCGACTGCACTTGAATCTGGCGGGAGTTCTGAGCCATTTTTATTTACGTTTATTGTGTATCAGCATGCAAAATTACGTTTTTTTCTTGTATCTTTGCCTATAATAACTCAAAAAACTAAGAATTATGTTTGCGAAAGAAACCTACAAGCAGCGCAGAGCCCTGCTGAAAAAAAATGTTGGCTCTGGCGTGTTGCTATTTTTAGGCAACGACGATATGGGATTAAATTACGAGGATAACGCATTCCGTTACCGTCAAGACTCATCATTCCTGTACTTTTTCGGTATCTCGCAGGCTGGATTGGCTGCCATTATCGACATTGACGAAGACAAAGAGATTGTCTTTGGTGACGAAATGACTATAGATTTTATCGTATGGGCAGGCAAATTACCTACTCTGCAAGAGAAAGCAGCAGAAACAGGCGTTACTGACACACGACCATATCTACAAGTGGTAGATTACCTAAAGAAAGCACAGGCAAAAGGTCAACAAGTGCACTACTTACCTCCTTACCGTCCTGAACACAAGCTGAAACTGATGGATTGGCTGGGTATTACTCCTTCTGCCCAGGAAGGCTCTGTTCCTTTTATCCGTGCCATCGTAAAACAGCGTAACATCAAGACCACCGAGGAGATTGCAGAAATTGAGAAGGCTTGTAATGTTACAGCTGATATGCACATTGCAGCTATCAAATGCCTGCATCCTGGCATGCATGAATACGATGTGGCAGCTGAAATTGAGCATGTAGCAGCTTTGAGTAATTGTGAATTGGCATTCCCTACCATTGCTACCATCCATGGTGAGACATTGCACAACCACTATCATGGTCACCTTGTAAAATCTGGTGATCTGTTCCTTATCGATGCTGGTGCAGAGGTGGAAAGTGGCTATTGTGGTGATATGTCATCTACTTTCCCTGCTGACAAGAGATTCTCTCAGAAACAAAAAGATGTATATGTCATTCAAAATGCCATGCACCTGGAAAGTGTAAAAGCCCTACGTCCAGGCATCCCCTATATGGATGTGTACGACCTATCAGCAAAGGTGATGGTGGAAGGGATGAAAGACTTAGGGTTGATGAAAGGCAATACGGATGATGCCGTACGAGAGGGTGCTCACGCATTGTTCTATCCTCATGGCTTAGGACATATGATGGGATTGGATGTTCATGACATGGAGAACTTAGGTGAAGTATGGGTAGGTTATGACGGACAGCCAAAGAGTTCCCAGTTTGGTCGTAAGAGTCAGCGCCTTGCCATTCCTCTACAACCTGGGTTCGTACATACGGTTGAGCCAGGCATCTACTTTATCCCTGAATTAATTGACAGGTGGAAAAAAGAGAAGAAATTTACCGACTTTATCAATTATGATAAGGTGGAAGAGTACCGCCATTTTGGTGGTATCCGCAACGAGGAAGACTATTTGATTACTGAGGACGGCGCCCGCAGATTAGGAAAGAAGATTCCTCTGACACCTGATGAGGTGGAAGCAATAAGGAGCTAAAAAACAAATCCCCGCCCAGTAGGCGGGGATAGTTATTTACACATGCAATGTAATAACAAATCGCGTTCCCTTCGTATATTTCGGATCTACCTCAAGATCACCGTTCATCTTCTTGGCCATCACTTTACAAATAGGCAAGCCAAGACCATCACCAGCACACAAATCCTTAATCTCCAAAAAAGGTTTGAAAACATCTTCCATCTTCTCTTCTGGAATGCCACAACCTGTATCAGTCACCACAAACTGCTGCATATGCGCTCCACGCTTCTTATAGTCCAACCAAATATGACCTTCGGCTGGAGTATATTCAGCTGCATTATACAACAGATGCCTTAAAATATGGGATAAATACTCACGATGGATCTTGGCAGTCATCTTTGGAGCGTTTACCATTATCTCTACTTCGGGCTTAACCTTGTCACGAATATCATCTATCATCTCTTCGCAGAACTGGTTAACTTGTACATCTTCTAATTCCAGAGTAGTCGGCGGCATATTCTCCAATACAGAGAGGGTTTGGATGTGTTGTGAAAAATCAAGCAAAGCCTGCACCTCGGGTATGCGACTATCCAGTTTCTCCAAGGTTGGATCCAGTTGGGCAGATATGTTGCTAATAAACTTGGCCTTCAATGCATTATTGTCTTCTGAAAGCTTAATTGCCTTTTTCTGCTTGCGGGTCAAGAAGATATAACGCAAAAGAACGATGATGCCAATGACCAAGGCAGCTGCTAAAGCCGCAGCTAAAACACACAAACTAATAATAATCAATTGGCGTGAGTCAAGTGAGCTGTCTTTCTCTGCAATGATGGCTTCATTTTCTGCAATTTGCTGCTTCAAAACACCCGTTTCGTCTGCCAATTTCATTGCATTGGCAGAATCTTTCCACACAATGTAATTGCTATAAGTCTGGGCCACGAGATTGGCGTTATTGCTCTTCTTGCCATTGGCAATTAATGTCTGGTAGACTTCATCTACCTTGTCATATTCCTTTTGGGCAGTCAATTTGGTGGCCATTTCCTTAAATACAGCATCGCCTTGGGATATCTGACCAAAAGTGTAATGATAAATGGCTTTGTTGTACAACAAATCGTTCATCAGATTGTCATCATTGGCTGTTTTCGCCTGATTTTCCATCGTGTTGATCTGTTCCATGGCACGAGCCGTATTTCTCATTTTGATATACATCTGCAAACGCTCCTTGGTTACCAAGTAATGTAATGCAGGCATGGTGGTACCTCCCTTCTGCTCTTCCGCACTAATAGCCTGGTCAACACGTCGCAGCAACTCGAAACCTTCTTTGAAGAAGTTTTCCTTATGATACAGCGCAGTTGCTCTTGTGCCACAGTCCACACCCAATTTTATCTGCCCTTTACCAACATAGTCGTCGAAGGCACGGATAAACAACGAGCGCGCTGCTGCAATATTATTTCTTGCGTCTTCAGTCTCTGCACGTTGCTGAAGCTCACTTTTTTGCCCTTCTTGCGCATTCACTATCATGCAGCAGAAGAGCAAACTTAAAAACAAGGTAAATAACTTTTTATTCATATCTCTTAATTTTTTTATCAATAAACAAAACTACTTCCACCTATAAACTCACGCATCAAGGAAGTATGTGGTATCTCATTGTCGCGTATAGCATAGAAATATTTCATGAACTTCAACAAACGATAAGCCTCTGCATACTCACGACAATTCTGGGGCACCATATTTAATATAGGCTCCACATGGCTACGGAAAGCTGCAAATTCAAACAGTAAGGCAGAGTTAAACATCACGTCGGCATTCTCTTGGAAGGGGAATATCCACTTGTCTTCACCAGCACGAACACTCTCCCAACGTGCGATGGTTTGCCGCGCAGAATAGCCACGATAGTTGAAGTCACGTACAATGCGGCGAACCAAACGGTTATCAGTGGTAGGTATCCAGTTATGATGATCCAATGATATAGTGGTTAGTGCCGAAACATAAATCTTAAACTTATTCTCTTCAGGAATCTGAGGTGTCAGTTCGGGATTCAGTCCATGGTTGCCTTCCATCACCAATACCATGTTGTCTCTCAACTGGATTTTCTGTCCACGATACTCTCGAAGTCCTGTTTGGAAATTATAATAGGGCAATTCCACCTCTTCGCCACGTAGAATGGCTTGCATCTGCTTGTTAAACAGTTCTAAATCGAGCGCATAGATAGATTCATAGTCATATTCGCCATTCTCATCCTTTGGCGTTTCCTTACGAGGCAGGAAATAGTTGTCAAGCGAAATAGGATAGGGAATTATACCATTGGTGACCAACTGAACTGACAACCTTTTGCTAAAGGTAGTCTTACCAGAAGAAGAAGGTCCTGATATCAGTACCAACTTCACTGGACAACCTTCTTGAGAGCGATTGTATATCTGTTCTGCTATATGAGCAATCTCCTTCTCCTGTAAGGCTTCAGCAACATTGATAATCTTTGTAGCAAAACCATTCTGACAAGCATTGTTCAAATCACCCACCGTCTCCATATCCAGAATACGGCTCCTGTGTATATGCTCCTGGAAAACATCCAGCATCTTCTCCTGCTTTACGATATCATAGAGCTTGGTAGGATTTTTATGATTAGGTATCCTCAGTAGCAGCCCATCATAATATTTCACGATATCAAACAAGCTAAGATAGCCAGTAGAAGGTACCAAGTTACCGTAATAGCTATCCACCGTATCACCCAGTGTATAATAATCGGTATAAAGACTACCCGATGTTTCCAATAACTTCACTTTATCATTACGTCCCTTTTCCCTAAAAATCTGTATAGCATCCTCAGTCCTACTTTCATGACGATTAAAAGGGATATTGGCAGTGATGATTTCTTTCATCTTGGCTTTGATAGCATTCACATCCTCAACAGTAATAGGCCTTTCGATGTTTAGAGAACAGTAATAGCCATTTGACACAGGATGCTTGATAAACAGTTTCCCATTTGGGAACAACTCTGTTACGGCCTTATACAATACAAAACATAAAGAGCGGACATAGGTGCGCATGCCGGAAGGGTCACGCACATCAAGAAACTCCACATCCTTATTGTTATAAACCTTATAGTTGAGACCTTTGGAAACATTGTTCACTCTGGCGCTTATCACAGGATAGGGCAACTCTGCACCAGTAGCAGGGAAAATATCTTGCAGCTCTGAACCTGTAGGGAAGTCAATGGTTTTGCCATTATTTATACAATGTATTTGAATCATAATCCTTACTTCTTTGTCGCTTTGGTTTCATCTCAACATGTAAAGTTAGGACAAATTATTGATATTATAGCTAAATAGCCCCAACTTTTTTAACCAAATCTCCAAAAAACATCGATTTCATCGAAAAATATAGCTAAAGGACCTGCCCATTCAGCACTCGTATTGGCAGGCATTAGAATAAAAGAATCAATTGACCTTTGGCTTCATGTCGTCAAAACCAATAAAAGAAATGGTCATTTTTTACGCCTGCATCCATATTGTTAGCGGAATTGTATATATCTTTGCACTATAAACAATTAGAAGTATGGATGAGACAAAGAGCATAGAATTGTTGCTGGAACATGAAATCAGGCCCACTGCTAATCGTATCATGCTAGTAAGAGCGCTGGCAGAAGCTGAGCATCCTTTGACTATGTCGGAACTGGAGAATGCTGTAGATACCATTGACAAATCAAATGTATTCAGGGCATTGGCTTTATTCAGAGAGCAACATTTGGTGCATGTAATGGAAGATGGAGCAGATGCCGTGCGTTATGAACTTTGCCATAGCCATGATGGCGAACTCGACAATGATGTGCATGCCCATTTCTATTGTGAGCGTTGTGGCAGAACCATTTGCTTGAATGATATACCAATACCAACGGTAGCCCTACCAGAGGGCTACCGCATGACTACTATCAATTATTTGGTGAAGGGCATCTGCCCTAAATGTCAATAATAAAAGGTTTTTAGAACATAAACAGGGCAGCAAACAGCACACGATGGTTGGTTACATGATAGGTATTCTTGACACGTCCTTTTTCATTAGGTGTGCCATACCAGGCTGTGTTGATATTATATTCCAAACCAAACTTCCATCCTGGGAGATTGTAAGTGATTTCTCCACTGACAGCAGCTATCTGGTCAACATTTGTGCCAACGCCCACCAGCTCAGCTACATTCTTTGAAGCACCAAAATTTTTAAGGTAACCGGCAAAAATTCCCCCACGCCATTTCTTTCCATACATCACATTCACCCAGCTTTGGGACATGCGCAAAGGAGCATATTTCTTTACCCCTGTCTTGGGATCGACACTGCTCACACCATATCCACCCAAAGTATTGGCATGATTAAAATTCTGGTTCAGAATGGTTTTTGCTGCAATCATGAACAAGTCTTTTTGGTATCGACCATGTGCCTCGAGGGTCAAACCATTTATACGAGAGGTTGTCTTATAACCCAATTCTGTCTTTGTTTCAGGCATAAGTGACATAAAGTGAGCTGCCACACCAAAAGTAGATGTCTCATTATGAATATCAATGCTGGCAAAGAGTTCAGGAATCTTGCTGTTACGCAAGTATTCACGACTACGAACATTGCCAGGACCCATTGAGGCCACTTGAGCCTGCCATACCATTGCTGCACGGACTTTCAGCAACTTATCCTGGTACTGGAAATGCAATTGTGGTGTACGTAACAACAACTGGAAGGGAGCACCCACATTGAGGTTCATCAATTCTGTCGTTACTGTATTCATCAGTGGATGCCAAGTTTGACCCGCCAAAATGGAAAAGCCATTCTTTGCCACCTGGAAATAAGCGTGACGCATACGCACAATGCCGAGATTAGTACTATTGCCTCTGAAATCAAACTCAATCTTGGCAGAAGTATTCCAACCCCACAACGACGGTCCTGTTACATCCACACCCAGACGGGAGTGCATGTTATACATATTAAGGTTGGCAATGCCATTCAGGTCCTTGCCAGCAGGATCCAGATCCTTAGCTTTGGGAAAAGACAACAACGCGCCATCCACAGTCTCGTTGTTTTGACGGCTATTGAAATAAAAGTCCGTTCGAACTTGACCATAAATCTTATAGCCAAAGCCCTCTTTTTGGGCTAAAGCAAAAACCGATGGCACCATTATCAGTACCACCAATAATATGAGTTTTTTCATAAAACCGAGTATTACTCCTTGTTAAATTCGTCCTTGCCTACGCCACAAAGAGGGCATACCCAATCTTCTGGAAGGTCTTCAAAAGCGGTGCCAGGAGCAATGCCATTATCTGGATCGCCTTTAGCGGGGTCATACTCATAACCACAAACTGAACAAATGTACTTATCCATAATCACTAAAAATTTAAAGTTAATCAATTACGTTTATCTCTCATTTTCTGCAAAGTTAACAATCTATAGGTCGAAATCAAAATAATTTACGATATTATTTGTATTTTTGCAGCATTATTTAAACAAAGGAAGCAATATGACAAATAATAGCCGTATATTCAAAGGGCTTACTGATATTGAGGTACAACAGAGCAGGGAGAAGTACGGAGTGAATGTACTCACTCCTCCTAAGCGCAAACCTATTTGGAAACTATATCTGGAAAAGTTTGAAGACCCTGTTATCCGCATCTTGCTGGTAGCTGCCTGCTTATCGCTGGTTATCTCCATCTTTGAGAATGAATACGCAGAAACTATCGGTATCATTGCCGCTATTCTTCTGGCGACGGGTGTAGGTTTCGCTTTTGAGTACGACGCCAATCGCAAATTCGATTTACTCAATACGGTAAACGATGACAATGCCGTAAGAGTTATCCGCAACGAACATGTATGCGAAGTACCACGAAAAGAAGTAGTGGTGGGTGATGTAGTGTTATTAGAAACAGGTGAAGAGGTGCCTGCCGATGGCAAATTATTGGAAGCCACCTCTCTATTAATCAATGAGTCATCGCTGACTGGAGAACCTTCTACGTCAAAAACTACTGACGAGGCGCATTTCCACAAAGACGCTACATATGCTGACAACATGGTCATGCGAGGCACTACAGTACTTGACGGAAATGGTATCATGGAAGTCATGTCAATAGGTGACGCTACTGAAATTGGCAAGGTGGCCCAGCAAAGTATGGAAGAGACACATGAAGAGACACCCTTGAATCAGCAATTAGGCAAACTGGCCAAGTTAATAGGCAACGTGGGATTTGCAGTAGCAGGCTTGGCTTTCATCATCTTCTTCATCAAGGACATATTGTTGGTATATGACTTTGGAAATCTGCATACGTTTGAAGAATGGTTGGCTCCCATCAAAGATACGCTGCAATTGTTCATGATGGCGGTTACTCTGATAGTGATGGCAGTGCCAGAGGGATTGCCTATGAGTGTGACCTTGAGTTTGGCACTGAATATGCGCCGAATGCTTACCACCAATAACTTGGTTAGGAAAATGCACGCATGCGAGACAATGGGTGCCATCAATGTAATCTGTACTGACAAGACTGGTACCCTTACACAAAACCAAATGCAGGTGCAGGATGCCTGTTTTTTCGGCTTGCGTGGAGAGAGAAAGGTTAAGGATGACGAACTCAGTCATCTGGTAAAAGAAGGCATCAGCGCCAACTCTACTTCATTTTTGGAAATACCTGCTGATGGGAGTAAACCCTCAGGCATAGGCAATCCTACGGAGGTAGCCCTGCTGCTGTGGCTTTATAGCCAGGGTATTGACTACATGAAACTAAAACTGAATGTGGAGGTATTAGACCAGATAGCTTTCTCTACCGAACGTAAGTATATGGCCACTTTGGTACATTCCTACACCTTGGGCAAGGATATATTATATATAAAAGGTGCTCCAGAGATTGTGAGTGGCATGTGCAACCAAGTGGCAACTACCAGAGGGTTGGAACCGATGGATGATTACAAAAACACCATTGAGAGCGATCTGCTGACCTTCCAAAATCAAGGCATGCGTACCCTCGGCTTTGCCTACAGTATTATTGATCGCAATCATGAGGATAATACTCAGTTCTCGATTCTCGATTCTCATTATTTGGAAGATGCTGTATTCCTCGGTTACGTCTCAATTAACGACCCCGTTCGTTTAGATGTTCCTGCAGCAGTGAAACGCTGCCAGGCAGCAGGTATTCAAGTGAAAATAGTAACAGGTGACACTCCAGCAACCGCTACTGAGATAGGCCGTCAGATTGGTTTGTGGACCGAAGGGGATACTGACCAGAACCGCATTACAGGCACAGCATTTGCTGCTTTGACAGACGAAGAGGCATTAGACAGAGTACTTAACATAAAGATTATGTCGAGAGCTCGCCCCTCCGACAAGCAACGATTGGTGCAGCTCCTACAACAGAAAGGTGCCGTAGTGGCCGTAACTGGAGATGGTACCAACGATGCCCCTGCCCTTCACCACGCCCAGGTGGGACTATCGATGGGTTCTGGTACTTCAGTAGCCAAGGAGGCTTCTGACATAACTTTGTTGGATAACTCTTTCCATAGCATAGGTACAGCGGTAATGTGGGGCCGGTCACTATATCGTAATATCCAGCGTTTTATCCTGTTCCAGCTCACCATCAACCTGGTGGCTTTGCTCATAGTACTCATCGGAGCCTTCCTGGGAACAGAACTTCCTCTTACGGTAACACAGATATTGTGGGTAAACCTTATCATGGACACCTTTGCGGCATTGGCTTTGGCATCCATTCCTCCCAGCGAGAGTGTCATGCAGGAGAAGCCTCGCCACCCAGATGATTTTATCATTACCCGCGGCATGGCTCGGTTTATCTTAGGATACGGATTCACTTTCTTGGTACTGCTGATGGGGCTGCTCTATACCTATAATCATGCGGAGGGGGGAATGACCCTGCATCGACTCACCATCTTCTTTACTGTTTTCGTACTGCTTCAATTCTGGAATCTGTTCAATGCCAAAACATTTGGCTCTGACGAATCGGCTTTTAAGAATTTAAGACATTCTTTTGGTTTGTTGGGTGTTGCACTGCTCATATTCATGGGACAAATACTGATTGTGCAAATAGGTGGAGAAGTTTTTCGCACAGAGCCACTGAGCATCAAAGAATGGCTGGAAATAGTAGGCGTTACTTCATGCGTTTTATGGATAGGAGAAATTGAACGCTTAATAAGGAGAATAAAAAGGTAAGATGAAAACTGGTTTTGTTGCAACAATAGGCTTTTTCGATGGAGTACATCTTGGGCACCGACACTTGCTACAGCAAGTGTCGGAGGTGGCACATGCACGGGACCTCAATTCTATGGTTGTAACATTTTCCCAACAACCTCGCCATGTGGTGAGCCATGAGACCAAGCATTTTTGTTTGCTCACCACCACAGAAGAAAAACTCAGTCTGCTTCGGCAAACTGGCATAAACCTTTGTGAGGTGATGGAGTTTACCCCAAAACTGGCCTCCCTCACTGCCCTTGAGTTTATGCAACTGCTACACGACAAATATCAAGTATTAGCTTTAGTGATAGGCTATGACCATCGTTTTGGGCACAACCGCTCAGAAGGTTTCAACGACTACGTTCGCTATGGTCACGATTTAGGCATTGAGGTGATACAAGCTACAGAATTACCTTCTGTTAGCTCTACGAAGATTAGGGAATTGTTGCTCAGTGGTGACCTGGAAGTTGCCAACGACCTTTTGGGCTATCACTATATTTTGGAGGGTAAGGTGGTGAATGGTTTCCATGTGGGGCATACCATGGGCTTCCCTACTGCTAACCTGCAGATGAATCCAGAAAAGCTGATACCAGCCAATGGTGTGTATGCTGTGCTAGTAGAAATGGATAACAAAAAGTATCAAGGGATGCTAAACATAGGTACAAGACCTACATTGGCAAATGGAGATGAACGTAGTATTGAAGTGCATATCTTCAACTTCCACGATGACATCTATGATAAAGAGTTGAGACTCTCATTGGTGAAACGTACTCGTGGCGAGGTAAAATTTGCCTCCAAAGAGCAATTAGTAGAGCAGCTACAACAAGATGCAACCATGATTAAACACATATTGGCATCATGAAAAAATCCATTCTCTTAGTATTATTATATCTGCTGATACAAACACTAGTAGGAGGTGTATTGACATTACTTGTCAGTCAATGGTCTGGTGTCGATAGAGTATCTGTTATAATAATTGCTTTGTTTGTGGCCGATGTCGTTATGGCAGGCATCCTGATACAACAAGGTTATCTTTCCGACAAACAACTGATACATTCTACTACTGCAAAGTTCTTGTACTGGACTTTCTTTGCCGGCATCTCCACTATTTTCATCTCCGATACCATATCTACAATAACCGACTTTATGCCCAATTGGCTTGAGAACACATTCACAAACATGGAAGGTACTTGGTTTGGAGTATTGGCTATAGCCATCGTAGGACCGATCCTTGAGGAGATGTTGTTTCGTGGTGCCATTACCTCAGTATTGCTGAAAGCATACACTCCAAAGAAAGCCATTATCTATTCAGCCCTCATCTTTGGAATTTTCCATATCAACCCGGCACAGATATTGACAGCCTTCCTACTGGGTTTGCTGCTGGCATGGTTGTTTTATAAGACCCATAGCCTAATACCTGGCATCCTTATCCATATCCTCAACAACAGTTTGTCAGTTTATTTTTCACGCACCTATCCAGAAGCCAACACATTAGCAGATATTATGGGATCTACCCCCTATTACATTTGTTTCGCTTTGGCCGTATTGCTTGTGGTTGCTTCTATCTGGCAACTGAATAAAAAGAAGGGATAACTAAAGTTACCCCTTCTCTAATGCTTATCTCAAGCTCTTTCTGCTCTTTCCTATCTTCGCTTTGTCATTCGTGACATTGAAGCCAGTGATTTCAAGTGTTGGCTTTTCACCTTGAGTATCTGCATGACTCAAAGTTATATGAATCTGCCTGCTCTCACCTGGCATCAGACTAAAATAATTATCGTTATACATCACCGGTGCCATCATACAAGCAGTCTTATTGCCCTTAACGGCCAAGCGAATCATCAGGGCTGGCGTGCTACTTTCATTCTTCACTGTGCCATCCAATACCCATTCATCACCTTCACGGATCACCTTGATTTCATCACTTAACTCAATATAAGGCAGGTCGAGCAACGACTTATAATTGCCCGATTCCTTGCCACGTACATAGAAGTTATCCGACAACAATCTGTCGCCTTGTTTCAACGTCAACTTAATGAAATAGGTATTGCTCAGTTCAGCAGGTTCTTCCAAAAGGAACAAAGCCACCGTCTCATCGTTCTTTACATCAAAAGATGCCTGTTTCTCCCAAACCACCTTACCGTCTTGACCAATCAACTGGGCCGTACCTGTGACAGCAGCAAAGTCACCGGCATAATAGTTCACCACTTCAATATCATCACGCACAGGATTCCATTGGATATGGATAGGTTCGCAAGCCTTCTTACTTCCGAAGTATCCACCCGTCGGATTGAGATAATAGTCATAAGTCTGCCAAACCATTGACGGCCAAGCAGGATGGCTCATCCACAACAACAAGCCCCGACGGTGCTCGCTACGTCCCTCAAACATGGCACGATAGCCATTGTAATTCACCCACTGCGACCATTCGGCAAATTCCGCAGCATTCTTGGGCTTTCCGAACATCTTAGCAATCATCTGATTAAAAGTCTCTGTCTGCTGCGCAGAAGGACCATTACCTCCTAAAGCATAGTCATGTAAGCCATACATAGGGTTCGGCGTAGCCAAGGTGCTCACCGGTTCCAGATGATCTTCGCCGAAGGCCAATTTCATGCTCTCGTAGGTCATCACATTCGGCATACCACGCTCACTGTGGAATCGGTCGTGCCCAAAGTGACGGAAATATTCAATAGGCTCCAAAGCATTATAAGAACCTTCTCCACTTACCACTCCGGCAGCAGAATGAGAGATATAACGCATCCCCGGATGAAGTTCTGCCACCAAGTCACGCAACTGGTTGTCTAATGACGCAGGAGGATTACCTTCATTTCTACCAACATAGATACCCAGAGCTGCATGGTTACGAATCCTGTTCACATAGTCGCGTGCATTTGCCATAAACATATCCTCATAGTAAGGATCAGGACCGTCTGCAGGATTAGCCAACCAGAAATCTTGCCAGATAAGCACACCGTATTTGTCGCAAGCTTCATAGAACTCTTCATCACCAATCATGCCTACCCAGTCGCGGATCATGGTAAAGTGCATATCGGCATGATATTTCACAGCCGCGTCATAATCACGACCACGATAGTTGAGGTTTGACTCAGCCATACCCCAGTTACCACCAAAGCCCACGGCACGCTTGCCGTTGATATAAACCGTCAGACGTATTGGGTTCTTGAACTGCTCCTTACCTCTTAAGACACCTCCAGCCTGTACATATGCCTCATCTACGAAGGTCAGCTCACGCACACCTGTCTTAAAGCTTTTTACATCACTTTGGCGATTATCTATCGTAAATGTAAACTTACTATTATAAAGATTTTGCTCACCATAACCTACAGGCCACCAAAGTTTTGGATTATCAAGTCTGGTAGAAGGCAACTTTACCTGTTTGCTCTCACCTGGTGCCAACTCCACTTCCATCTGTTCAGCTACACCAGCACCAGCATTTTCCATATTGAAGTTCAGCACACCCTTTACAACTTTGTCACTATGGTTCTTTAAGGTAGCCTCAGCCAGAATATCAGCACAATCGGTATCAGGTAATGGCAGGTCGGTCAGCACAAATGGATCCTCTATGGTTACTGCCCCAGCGTATGTAAGATACACATCGTTCCAGATTCCGATGTTACGTCCACGGATGGTAGGTATCCAGTCCCAACCAATAGAAGCATGGAACGTAGGATTGTCGGCACCTAAGACACCGCCGTTATAGTCAGGACTCCAAGAAGTCTGCTCCTTCACTACACCAGGATGGGCATTCTTGATAATCTTCACAGCCAAAACGTTCTCACCTTGCTTTACTACGTTGGTAACATCAAACTTACCTCGAATGAAAGCGCCATTGATATCACCTATCTGCTTGCCGTTCAGGAAAACCTCAGCTTTCCAGTTGATACCATCGAAATCTAAAAACATCCGTTCACCTAAGGCATCTACATTAAACGTATGACGATACCAGAAGTCTGAGTAGAAGAACGATTCCGACACCTGCAGCTGATTATCAGCTACATTCGGATCAGCAATGGCACCTATATTTACATAGCTGGACAACACTGTACCAGGAACAGTAGCCACTATCCAATCCTCATCGTTGAAACCAGACTGAGCTACAACTTCACCTGAAACATTCACCTCTGAAGCACGTTGCAGTTTCCAGTTTCCCCCATCCAAAGACAATTTTCCGTTCAAGACCTGACCATTATCGGTATTCAAATCTATCCATGAAGCCTCTGCCTTTTGAGGTTGGGCCACCAAGCCACCCTTGCCCATCACTTCCATCTCGGTCAGCACGTATGACTTACCACCAGCAGCTTCCATCAAGTTTAAACGAACATAGCGGCTCTTCACCACCTTGTTCAAAACTATCTCATCATTCAGGTCCCCCCCACCAGGCAACTCTGCCACTTGCTTCCAAGTTTTGCCATCATCGGAAGCCTCAATTATACCCTTCACTGCCTTATTAATCCAATGCAGGTTGATTTTATCAAACTGAACATTTGTACCCAAGTCCACCATCAACCATTCGTTACTTGAAGACGCACTCATCCATGCACTGTTGAAGCGAAAAGAAGGAAGCACGGAAACAGGTTCATCGCCTTTAACAAAATCCCAAGAGGTAAGCGTCCAGCTTTGTGCACTCGGCATCTTCATCTCTATCTTGAAATGGCTGTATCTCTTAACTGATGGCAATTTCACCACATAATTGATGGTACGAGTCATAAACGGACTGGCACCAGCGGGAACACCAGCCTCTACCACTGGTGGGTTCTTCACAGCACCATGCTCATAAAGGAACCTCACGGGCGTTTCTCCTGTAGCCACCTTACGAGGAGGATAGCCAGCCCAGGCACCCCCTTCAACACCAAAATAGTCACTGCCATTTCGTGCATCCAACTCATCCCATTGATTACCATCCATCGAAGCAAGAGTCTTTACCTCGTATCCATGGGCTTTTCTTGTATCAAGTACCACCCTACCTCGCAACGATATCTGGTCAACATCCACTTGCATATCGGCCATATCCAACTGCAAGAAGATATCGCCACCAGTGATAGTCAGTGGGGTCACATCATTACTGTCAAAAAGTATTTCCTTTTGCAGACGAGGCAACTCACCAGCTTGGGTAGAGACGATGGTAGTAGGGGGCATCACATCCGTCAAAATACCATCGGTAGCCAATTGAGCCGTCAGGTTATAATCAAAGCTCGAAGAGGCGTACGCCGCTCTGCGTTTAGCCACGTTACGATAAGTATTGTCTGTCACTAACTGGGGAGCAAACCACTCATCAGGATTACCAGGAAAATTCCCTGGCAGACGGTTCATTCCTTCCTGAGAAGACTGACCGCTGCAACCAGTCATCATAGCAACACAAGCCACCACTACAGCAAACTTGTCAAAATAGAAATGTTTCATACTTCTTTGTAATTATATCTACTGCAAATATAGGAATAAACATTTGAAAGACAAAATAAAACTTATATTTACAAGCTTATGTCTTTCCGTTCACCAGAGAATCCTACAGTTTTGCCCCTATTATTGGCAAATTGTGTAAGCTATTGTAATTTTGCTACATTGTTAAGACAAAATGAAGATTATAATAGTGCAGGGGATGCGGTAATGCATCTCCTGCACTATTAAATATAATGCTATGTCATGGTTGTAGTGTTATACCCAATATAAAATATGCTTTCTTTGAGTTAGGATTGGCCGTCAATCCTGCAAAAACAGGAATACTGAATTTATCAGTTATAGTAATGTCTTTAGTTGCTTTCAGCGAAAGATTCGTTACAGCAAACCCTGTCGTTGCATAAAACGCTGTTGCATATGGCACACAACCTATGGAAGCATTCCAATCGATAGTACCCAACTTGAAAGGAACACTTAGTTCAAAGTAACTGCTATAAGCTCGTTTCCCTTTTTGGGTTCTATTGTCATTGCCTGCAAAATTAGTGTACCATTGCAAATTTGCCACACCAAAGTCATATCCCACGTTGGCTTCAAAAATATGGTTAGTACAATGGGCATTATATTTGAAGTAACGACCTTCCGGGTCACCACCCGTACTGAACCAATAGTCTGTTAATCCTATGTTAAAACCACCGATGGTATAGGCAATCGTCAGGTCAAGCTCTTTGGTATCGGAAGGATTACTAATCCCAATATTTCCCCATGCTGAGAGGGAAAGACCTTTGTAACCAACCCCTAATGTTGGTTGTAATGAAACATTTCCCAAATCTTGTCCACGCCAGATGTATTGACTGACAAAATCGGCTGAAATGGTTGTCTCAATATGGTTATTCTGTGCCTCCACAGCTGTCACTGACAAGAACAGTACAGCCATGAAGAGTAAATTTTTTACCTTCATCATCATACAATCCTTTAATAATTAAACCCTAATAGATAGTTAGTTGTAGCAACTCTCTCCGTGCTCATAAATATCGAGACCTTCTTCCTCTATGCGAGATGTCACACGCAGTCCATGCAACTTCTTAATGCCATAGAACAAGGCAAAACCACAAGCAGCTGCCCAGAGGTCGATACACAAGATACCGAAGCACTCAGCTCCGAAGAATCCCCATCCATAGCCATAGAAAGCGCCATTAGAAGTGGAAAGCAGTCCTGTCATCAGCGTACCTAAAATACCACATACACCATGCACCGAAGAGGCACCCACAGGATCATCAATGTGTAACTTGCGGTCGATAAACTCAATGGCATATACCAATACAATACCGCATACCAGGCCAATGATGACTGCACCAACAGGAGAGACCAAATCACAACCGGCAGTAATGCCAACAAGACCCGCCAACACACCATTGAGCGTCAGGGAGAGTGAAGGCTTACCATACTTCAGCCAAGTGAGGAACATCGTTGCCACACCACCTGCAGCTGCTGCCAAGTTGGTGGTGAGGAATACATGTGATATCGCCACTCGGTTTACCTCTCCTGATGCAGCCAACTGACTCCCTGGGTTAAAACCGAACCAACCCAACCACAGTATGAACACACCCAAGGCAGCCATCGTTAGGTTATGTCCAGGAATAGCACGTATCTTACCATCTTTACCATATTTGCCCAGTCGGGGACCTAATGCCATAGCACCTATTAAGGCGAGTACCCCCCCAACGCTATGAACAATGGCAGACCCAGCAAAGTCGTGGAATACATCGCCAAAGGTGCTCATCATAAAGCCGTCAGCAGCATCGTTGCACAGCCAACCACCACCCCAGGTCCAGTGACCTTCTATCGGGTAAATAATCAATGATATGAATGCACTATATATCAAATACATGGAAAACTTTGTACGTTCAGCCATCGCACCACTCACGATGGTAGCCGAAGTAGCACAAAACACAGTCTCGAATATCAAGAATCCCTCTACTGGCAGATCGCTCTGGTAAAAAGAAAGGTCGCCCCAGTTGGGCATGCCCACAAACCCAGCACCATCACTGCCAAACATCAGTCCAAAACCCATGAAGAAAAACAGCAATGATCCAAACATAAAGTCAACGAAGTTCTTCATCAATATGTTCGCCGTGTTCTTGCTGCGCGTAAATCCAGCCTCAGCCAAGGCAAAGCCTGGTTGCATCCAGAAAACCAGCATGGCTGCCAACAACATCCATACTGTATCAAGTGAAAATCCTATCTCGTTCATAATCTTACGTCTTTAGTTGTTATACTTGTAGCTACTTCTTATCACGTAGCACGGTATCGCCATTTTCGCCAGTACGGATAGACCAAACGTCAATAATGTCGCTGACAAAAATACGGCCATCACCTATTTCTCCCGTGTGAGCCACCTGCAGAATCACCTTTATGGTGGGTTCTACAAACTGGTCACGGCAGACAATAGTCAATGCAACTCGCTCAATTACATCGGTGCTATACTGAACGCCACGATAGATACGTTCCTCCCTGCTTTGTCCAATGCCATGTACATTGTGGTACTCGAACCAGTTGATATCCGACTGGAGCAGAGCTTCTTTTACCTCCTCAAACTTTGTTTTGCGGATAATCGCTTCAATTCTTTTCATCACATTTACCTTTAGAATTAATACTAACTGAAAGCTTTCAAGGGCAAAGTTAGGACAATGGTATGCATTTCACAAAAAGACTAAGATAGTATGTAAGAAGAATATTACACAAACTTACAATCCAAACAAATTTGGGTAGTGATTTTTATAAATCTAAACAGAATGATTGATAATTGTTAATAATTAACATAAATAACAAGGATACAATATTAAATCCTTATTTATGAGGAGGAGAGAAACAACTCTCCCATCACCAATAGTATTATTCATAAAAAGAAGAAGAAAAAGCCGCAGAGCTAATAGTTTTTTTTTACCTTTACGGCAAAAACAAGAACAATCATTAACTAATAAGAACTATATCGCCATGAAAAAGAGCATATTTTTGATAACAGTGATGGTCTTGTCGTGCCTCGCAGGTAAGGCTGACCAAGTTGGTGACAAGACATCTTATGTCAACCCGTTGATAGGTACTGAAGGCATGGGACACACTTTCCCCGGTGCTTGTGCCCCCTTCGGCATCGTACAACTTAGTCCAGATACCGACACCATCCCCCACAACATCAATGGGGTTTATCAAGGCAAGGTTTATGAGTATTGTGCGGGCTATCAACATACCGACAATACCATCGTGGGCTTCAGCCATACCCACCTCAGCGGAACAGGTCATTCCGATTTGGGCGATTTGCTCATCATGCCGCAGACTGGTGCCTTACAACTCAATCCCGGCACCAAAGAGCATCCCGACAGTGGCTATCGCCAGCGTTTTTCACATGACACAGAAAAGGCCTCCCCTGGCTATTATGCGGTAACCTTAGCTGACAATGGCGTGCAGGTACAACTAACGGCTACCCAGCGTGTTGGTATTCATAAATACACCTACCCAAAAAGCAGTGACCAGCGTATTATCCTCGACCTCCTGCATGGTATTTATAACTACGACGGAAAGGTGCTTTGGTCCACCCTGCGGGTAGAGAATGACACACTGCTGACTGGCTATCGCCTCACTGACGGCTGGGCTCGTACCAACTACACCTACTTTGCCATCTCCTTCTCCAAGCCCATCAGCAGCTACGGCTATCAAGACAGAAAACAGGAGAAGTATGTGGGCTTCTGGCGCAAATTCGACCGTTATCACAACTTCCCAGATATGGCAGGACGAAACATGGTAGCTTACTTCAATTTTGACCCTGCGGCATCTTCAGAGCTGGTAGTCAAGGTAGCCATCTCTGCCGTTTCCACCGAAGGAGCCCTGAAGAACCTGGTTGCTGAGACAGCTGGCAAGTCGTTCGAAACCATCTGTCAAGAGACACACGATGCTTGGAACCGCGAGTTGTCGGTCATCGATTGCTACGGCACCCCCGACCAGCAAGCGATGCTATACACCTCACTTTACCACACGATGATTAACCCTTCTGTCTATATGGATATTGACAGGCAATACCGTGGGGTAGATGGTAACATACATATCGCCAATGATTTTGACAACTATACTGTTTTCTCTGTATGGGACACCTACAGGGCTGAGCACCCCCTGTTAGGCTTGCTCAAGCCATCGCGTAATACCAATATGGTGAAATCGATGATTCGACACCAGCAACAGCAGACATTGGGCATGCTGCCTGTATGGAGCCTCATGGGTAACGAGGGATGGTGCATGACAGGCTATCATGCTGTGACGGTGCTGGCTGATGCCATTGTCAAAGGTGCTGACATCAACAAGGAAGAAGCCATGCAAGCGATGGTGAAGACAGCTACCAACCGCTATTTCCCCAGTGTAACAGACTATATCCGTTTGGGCTATGCCCCTTTTGACAACGATGATACAGCAGCTTCCAACACGCTGGAATATAGTTTTGACGACTGGACCATTTATGCAGCTGCCAAGGCAATGGGCAATGAGCAGGTGGCGACTGAGTTCCAGAAACGTGCCTTGCATTATCGCAATACTTTCGACACTACTATTGGTTTTGCATCGCCCCGCTACTCGGATGGAACTTTCAAGAAAGACCTTGACCCTTACCAGACCTACGGTGAGGGATTTATCGAGGGTAATTCGTGGAACTTCTCTTTCCATGCCCCCCAAGACGTATTTGGTCTGATGCAATGCATGGGAGGCGAACAGGCTTTCCTCGACAAACTGAATGCCTTGTTTGCCATGGATTTGCCCGAGAAATACTACGCTGACAACGAGGACATTACAGCCGAATGTTTGGTGGGTGGCTATGTGCATGGCAACGAGCCCTCACACCATGTTCCCTATCTTTATGCCTGGACCTCCACACCCTGGAAGACGCAAGAGTGGCTCCGCACCATCTTGAACAAGATGTATCGCAACGACATCCGCGGACTGGGTGGCAATGACGACTGTGGACAGATGTCGGCTTGGTATATCTTCTCAGCCCTTGGTTTCTACCCTGTAGCCCCAGGTACCGACCAGTATGTCCTTGGCGCTCCTTACATGCCCTATATGAGGTTGAAATTAGAGAATGGGCGTGATGTAGAAATCAAGGCACCCAATGTAAGTGACAAGAACCGCTATGTACAGCGTGTGCGGATCAACGGACAACCTTACTCCAAACTGTACATCACACATAGCCAGCTTACCGAGGGTTGTATCATAGAATTCGACATGGGCCCCAAGCCCAACAGAAAGCGAGGACTTGCTCTAACTGACAAGCCCTATTCGCTTACCTTACCCTAATGGATCATCATTTGGTGGCACGACCTACACCACCATTCACCAAACTAAAAGGAGGCAGCTACAATTTAGTAACTGCCTCCTTATAATCACATAATCTTCTATTACTTGAATAACAACTGAGCAAAAGTATTCAGATACAAACGCCAGTTCTTCCACTCGTGGCCACCAGTACTCTTATAGAAGGTGTGCTCCATGCCATTGCGCGTCAAAGCCTGATCGAGCACCTGACTTCCAGCATAGGCAAAGTCTGAAGTACCACAACCAATCCAGTAGAGCTTATAGCCAGCCTTCTTGATGCCTAACAGCTGAGCATCCATTATCTTTATCACGATCGTTTTCCCGAATTCGTGATGTCTATTATTAATTATCCTATCATCTTCGGCAGTATCCGCAAGGCATCCTCGGGGAGGCGACCCTGTACTTGCATGTCTAACATATAGGGCAGTCTGACAGCATAGTAGGCCATAAGTCGCCTGGTAAACTGGCCAATGGTTGCTTGGTCATTCGTCCCCAGGTAGGCAGCGAGGAAGATGTTCCAGTGGGCTTTGAGCGTCTCAGGGGTCACATGGAGGATGAAGTTGCTTCGCTGGCCGTCCATATTGTTGCACAGGGTCCACAACCACCCTAAGTCCCACTCCGGCTCGCCATAGCAGAACTGTCCCAGATCGATCCAGAGGTTGCGCCGTCCGTCAGTAATGACATTGCCGATATGCAGGTCGCCGTGCAGGCAGGTGTCTGCATCGGGAGTCTTGTCAATAAAGTCCAGCGCGCGCGCCTTGTACTCTTCCGTCACCTTGTCGCCTTTTTCCAGATAGAAGCGGCGCAGCCTCTCCTTGACTGACGTGAGGCGCGACGTGTCGGCCTTCATTGTGTGCAGTTCGTGGGCCATGCGGGCGAAAACCAGCGAAATCTCCTCCAGCCTCTCCGGCTCCTGCGAGATAATACGCGTAAAGGAACGCTTGTTGCTGATCAGTTCATATTCCACGCCTCGGCGTTCACCATCTGTCACCAGCTGGAGTGGCTCCGGCGTCGGTACACCCATCTCGAAGACAGTGCGGGCCGTCAGAAATTCCCGCTCTGCCAGCTCGGCTTCGTTGACCAGATTGAAGAGTTTGGCCATCGTGGGGTGTGTCTTGTGTGTATAGGTAAGGGATGTCCCACCCTCGCCCGTCTGAACATAGTTGTTTAGGTCAATCTGCTTGTATGTTTCCATATTCATCAATAATTTTTACCTTATTATTTACAATTTATTTGATTACAAAAGTACTAAAAATAGTCCGCACTTGCAACAGCGCGGACAAGAATTAAACACATTCCACAAAAGCAAGTGTGGTGAGTTAAAGCATCAAAGCACACCCCAGCATTGTGGACGTTAGATGTTTTTATATAAATAACTCCTTCTGAAATCTTAACAGGGTTTTAACATAAAAAGTTTGGAAGAGCGAGATCTTTTATTCACCTTTGCAGCGTTGCACAAACATTGATTTCTCTTTATTATATTCGGTATGGACATACTTACATAAAATATCTTCTGATGTATTTGCGTAATCCATAACCCGTAGCTCCTCCACCTCTAACTGGAAACTGTTTCCTTTCTTATTTTCCCAATAAAAATCAGTCTCATAACAATGTGTGGCAAGCATCGAGGATATGGACGGTCTGAACCCTAACGACATTGTGGATGCAATTCACATCCGTTTCCTGCCTGACACCTCTAAGCTGGACAACATCAGCGGTAAGGTATTCAAGGAATCTTGCGCCCTGGAACTCCGCAACATCGTGGATACCAAGGAGGTGACTCTCAACGGCA
>Ga0256404_1000791_pt1 | contig 81061 bp, 81 predicted proteins | sample RumenRJG_01DNA_FD_185990 | JGI IMG/M metagenome (GOLD analysis project Ga0256404, IMG submission 185990) | Bovine rumen microbial communities from Lethbridge, Alberta, Canada - RJG_01 | ecosystem: Host-associated > Mammals > Digestive system > Stomach > Rumen | place: Canada: Alberta | collected...
GGAAGTTTTGCCTGCCGTTGTTTGGTAGTATTATCTTCCAGCAGCTTTACAACATCGCCGACAGCTTTGTTGCGGGAAAATTTGTAGGTGAGGATGCTCTTGCGGCAGTTGGAAACAGCTACGAAATTACTTTGATATTCATAGCCTTTGCGTTCGGCTGCAATATCGGGTGTTCGGTGATTGTATCCCAGCTTTTCGGTGCAAAACGTTTGAAGGATATGAAAACAGCTGTCTATACCACCTTGATCTCGGGCGGTGTTTTGTGTCTTGCGCTTATGATTGGAGGGTTTGTCTTTTCTGACGGTCTGCTAAGGCTGATACACACACCCAATAATATCCTGTCGGATTCAAAGCTGTACCTTGACATATATATATGGGGACTTCCATTCGTTTTCTTCTATAATGTGGCAACCGGAATTTTCTCCGCACTCGGCGATTCAAAAACGCCATTCATATTCCTTGCGGCTTCATCAGTATCAAATATCGGTGCAGATATACTGTTCGTTACTGCCTTTCACATGGGCGTTTCGGGAGTTGCGTGGGCTACCTTCATCTGTCAGGGGATAAGCTGTATTCTTGCAATGGTTGTTGTATTCAGAAGATTTGCAAAAATAGAGACGGAGGGAAAAGCCAAGCCTTTCTCATGGAGATTGCTAGTCAAGATCGCAGCGGTAGCAGTTCCGAGTATATTACAGCAGAGCTTCATATCTGTCGGCAACATCATCATTCAAGGCATTATCAACGATTTCGGATCGAGCGTTATCGCTGGCTATGCCGCTTCGGTAAAGCTGAACAACCTCGTCATCACATCGCTCACAACTCTGGGGAATGGCGTATCTAACTTTACTGCCCAGAACATAGGAGCAAATAAGCTGCCGAGAGTAAAGGAAGGCTTCAAGGCAGGCATAAAGCTCGTATGGGTGCTTTGCATACCGCTCACGGCTACCTATCTGCTCGCAGGGAAATATCTTGTGTATATCTTCCTTGACGAACCGACAGGAACAGCAATGGAGGTCGGCATAAGGTTCTTGCAGATACTGTCGCCGTTTTACTTTGTTGTATCCGCAAAGCTTGTTTCCGACGGTGTACTGAGGGGTTCAGGAATGATGAAGCAGTTTATGGCTGCGACATTCACCGACCTGATACTTCGTGTTGTATTTGCTAAGATATTATCCGTATTCTTCGGGACAACAGGTATATGGCTTGCCTGGCCGCTTGGCTGGACAGTCGCTATGGGAATGTCTGTAATGTTCTATCAATCCGGAGCGTGGAACAAAAAAATGTCGAGATCCCATTTTGGTCACCCTATGAAGGGTACTGTATGAGATGTGCAAAAATAACATTTTCGCTAGCCTTTATAACTTCCGATATAATTCACCATCACATCATACCAATATTTCTGAAAAAACATATATAACTACATTGACGTAACACACTTATTTCTAATCACTTTTCTTATAAATATTGCTATTATTATTACCAATAAACGAATTCCAACCACAGCCCATAACTGCCAGCTAAATGGATTGAAAATGTATTTTCCAAATAGGCCATCAACAATAATATTGAGTGTGGCGCCACACATACTTCCAGCAATAAATCCTAGCCAGTTTATTCCTGATGCACCTAGATATAAGCTAGCCATATCATACGAAATCACACCCATAATACGGATAAGAAAGCTCACAAAAAAACTATTATTTGTCTGAAAATTATCAACTTTCTCGACGACAGGATATTTTGTCTTTATGGTTTGGATATAATCGTTTCCCAAGAATCTTCCAATTAGGAACATAACCATGAATTCAACAAAAATGCCAAATCCACTTATAAATGCAGATAACGGAAAATCAAATACCATTCCTGATGCAATATTAATCACTGCAGAAGGAAATACCATGCTTATTCCTTTTAGAAGATACAACACAGTAAATTCAAGTGTTGCAATTATCTTGTTCTGTGAAATTAGCTTGACTATATTCTCTGCAGTTGCTAACTCCGGATCTCTTTTTATTCTTACAAATACATAAGCAATAACAAAAAGAAGTAATATCAAGGCGGCAATTCTGGCAATTGTCATAGCTATCTTTTGCTTTTTATTCATACCGCTTGCCTCCAGCATCAGTGAATATATCTTACCTGGTCATGATTTACGATATATTTTTCTTTTATATCCACCTTCCAGATTTTATTGATATGTTTATTTTTAATCATATATTTTGCTTCATGAATAAAATCTACAACCAGCAAGACAAACAAAACATACACAAGCGATTCAATTAAAACATCATTCACAGCCAATGCTCTGCTAAAAAGATACGGAAAGATATGATTCATAAAAATAGTAATCATCATTCCAAATCCGATTGATGTAAAAACAGAAGTATACTTTCCAATATGAAGAGGAAGCGAAGAATAATTCCACCATTCAATCTGACAAAATCTTTCTACAGCTGTCCCTAACAATATTTCTCCAACCGAAACAAGCACGCCTGCCATAAAAATGTAATATGCTATCTGAAGTTCATTACTGGCAAAATATATCCGCTGACCTAGAAATCGTGGCATTTCTGGGGTTCCAAGCAAAATATACATACCTACCATAGCCATGCCATAGCCTATAAGTCCTGGTGCCATCATTCCTCTGTTGTCAACAAATCCAAATCTCAATCCTACCCATATATTTTCTGTAATAAATCCTAGTAAAGATGCAACTACAATCACAATAATATAAGGCGTAACTTTGCTTAACATCTAAATCACCTTCGTTCTTCTATCGATGCATAATCTTTTTTTCAACAAGACTTACATATGCAGGTCTGATAATCTTATTATCAGCTACTATTTCTTCAATTCTATGTGCACTCCATCCACTGATACGTGCAACTGCAAATAAAGGTGTGAAAAGTTCCCTAGGAATGCCCATCATGTCATATACGAATCCACTATAGAAATCTACATTAGGACTTACTCCCTTATAAATTTTACGTTCTTTTGCAATAACCTCTGGTGCAATACGCTCAATGCTATTATAAAGGCTCATATCATCTTCTCTTCCTTTATCAATAGCAAGCTTTTCGACAAACTCTCTGAATACTCTTTCGCGAGGATCAGATAATGAGTACACAGCATGTCCCATTCCATATATTAAGCCTTTTTTATCAAAGGTCTCTTTCTTAACTATTTTTGTTAAGTATGCTCTTACCTCATCGTCATCCTTGGAATCTTTTACATTTTCCTTTATGTTATCCATCATCTGCATAACCATAAGATTTGCTCCGCCATGCCTTTTTCCTTTCAGAGAAGACATTGCAGCTGCAATGGCAGAATAAGTATCTGATCCGGAAGATGTAACTACTCTTGTTGTAAATGTAGAGTTGTTTCCACCACCATGCTCCATATGTAATAACAATGCCACATCCAGTACTTTGGCCTCTAAATCTGAATAATTCTTATCAGGTCTTAGCATTCTAAGGAAATTCTCAGCTAACGAAAGATCAAAATCCGGTCTATGAATAAACATTGATTCATCATTTTTGTAATGATTGTATGCATGATAACCATATACTGCCAACATAGGGAAAGTACTTATAAGCTGAATACTCTGCCTTAATACGTTTTCAACAGATAAATCATTCTTTTTATGATCATAACTAGCTAGGGTAAGAATACTTTTCGTCATAGAACTCATGATATCAGCATCGGGAGCCTTCATTATGACATCTCTAGTAAAATTCGTAGGTAGCGTCATATTGGCAGCAATCATATCCCTGAATTCACCGAGTTGTTTTTCGTTTGGCAATTCACCAAACAAAAGCAGATAAGCTCCTTCTTCATATATATTCTTTCTGCCCTTCATTCCACTTACAAGATCCTTGATATCATAGCCTCTGTATAACAATTCTCCATCACATGGTATTTCCTCGCCATCTATCTTTTTAAAAGCGGTAATTCGCGAAATATTGGTTAAACCGGTTACTACGCCTTTACCATTGACATCTCTTAAGCCCCTTTTTACACCTTTTTCACTATATAATTCTGGTGAAATCTCGCCATATTTCTTACATAAAGCCGCTTGTGCTTCTGTATAATCCTTCAATGAGCTCATCGCATTCCTCCTTTTATATAAGCGGAGCAATTAACCTAAGTACCGCTCCCGTAATTCTTTTTCCCCAAGTATTCTTTGAATAATCTTTTGGATTCACTTGTTTTGATATTTCAAAAAGATTAATAAAATCTTCTTTAATTTGTTCTACTGCCTTCGTTCTATACATAAGTACCGCATTCTCAAAATGCAAGAACAGACTTCTATAATCAAGATTTATTGTTCCCACTATGGCAAGTTCTCCATCTGCAACAACCTGCTTGCAATGAATGAATCCTGGTGTATACTCATAGATTTTTACTCCATGGCTCATAAGTGCATAGTAATATGATCTAGTAAGTTTATATGTAACCTTCTTATCCGGAATACCAGGTGTTACAATTCTGACATCAACACCTCTTTGTGCAGCCATCTGTAAAGTTCGTAACATTTCATCACTAATAACAAGATACGGGGTTGTAATAAATACTGACTCCTTTGCATTTGTTATTAGATTCATATATACATTTTCACCTATTCTGGAATCATCCAATGGACTATCTGCGTATGGTAATACAAATCCATCAGCCTTCATATGACAGTGATCTATATTTTTATATCTGCCAATATCTTCTATTTCTTTTTCCGTACTATTCCACATCTCAAGAAACATGTAAAAAAGACTATTAACTGCTTTGCCTTCTAGCCTTACACCGGTATCTTTCCAATGCCCATAGGGATGTGTGATATTAAAATACTCATCTGCAATATTAAACCCTCCAGTATACGCAACCTTTCCATCAATTACCGCAATCTTTCTATGATCACGATTGTTCATATATAAACGAAATGCTGGAGATACTTTATTAAATGATCTGCATCGGATTCCTTTTTCTTCCAATCGCTTTGCAAAATTATCATTTACGAATCCTATACTACCGACATCATCATATAATAATCTTACTTCAACACCTTCTGATATCTTCTTTAATAGTACTTTATATAACTTCATAAACGCTGTACTACACTGTACAGCAAAATATTCCAAATAAATAAAACTATGTGCACCTTCCACATCTTCAATTAATTTAGAATATGCTTCAGATGCCTCTCCATAAAATTCAATATCTGTTTCCTGATATACAGGAAATCCTTCAACATCCATCAGATATCGAAACTGATTCAAAACTCCCATGTCTGCTATTTCAAATGTATCAAACGTTTTTTTATCTTCTGAAATCACCTCAGCGCAATCTTTATGAAGCTGTTCCATCTTCATGCGCGCTTTCATAGAATACTTATGTCCAAAAACAACAAACAGACAGATTCCCAATATAGGAAACGCAAGAATAAGCAGTATCCAAGGCATCTTGAAATTCGAATTTGTATCTCGCCTGTTAAATACCCAAATGGCGAGAATAAGTGCTATAAGACTAGTACATAGATTGATTGCCAGAGAATAATTCTTTAACTTAATTCCTATAAAACATAACCAGCTAATCTGAATAAGAAACGACAGAGCAGAGATTACAAGCCTTCCTATACTATTCTGTATATTTGTTCTTTCCTCTGCTCTCATCGTCTTTTCCTTTTTAACCTTTCTTTGTTGTTTTTTTCGGTTTAGCCTTTTTGTTCATTCCAAGAATAATGCTGAAAATCTCAATAGCCTTGTCAAAATCTCCCCATACATCAATCTTCTCTTCTGCAAATGCTTCTGCAAGTTCAGTTTCACCACTTGCAATATCAAGAGCGGTTTCAAAATCTGCATTAATAATTAAATCTCTATCATAGTATTCATATGGTTGAACATCTATTGCGCCATCGGCAAACTCAATATATAATGCGCCTTCTGCTTCGCCAACAATGTTTAACTGGATTGCAAAATGCTCTTCTATTGCTGATGCATCTATTGTATTAAAAATCTCTCTTAGTTCCTGAACAAATTCATGATATGTCATAATCAAGTATACCTCCTATATTTCATCTTCAAAAATTGATAAATCTTCTTCATCGTCAACCTTATCACTGCTCTCATCATCGCTTTCCTCTGATTTGGGGGCAGCCTTTTTCTTTACTTTCTTGTATACAAGAATTACAGCTCCAGCAATTGCTACAATGCCGGTCAAAAAAAACAAGTTTCTTTTTCTTCATTTAGATCCTCCTTCCTAATTATTTTCTGTCTTATAATTTTCATATGCCTTTGGTGATACCTTTGTTTCTTCCCAAAGCTTATCAGCACAAGGCTTCCAATTCTGTGCATATTCTGCGCATTTACCACACAAATGCTCGACTGATTCCGGAGACTGTAAATCTGTTGACTTCGCACCTGTTTCAGCAATCATTTTCAGCAATATCTCAGGATTCTCTAACATAGGACATGGTCTTAAATGATTTTCATTAAAAGGCTGATTATTGTGGTATGCCATGAACAATGGTTGTTTTAAGATTTCCAATATACTATGTGTTCTGATATTAGCACCTGAATAATGAATAAACACACAAGGCTCTGCATCTCCATTAGCGTTAATATGGAAATAGTTTCTTCCACCGGCAATACATCCACCTACATATTCACCATCATTCTGGAAATCCATGGTAAATAAGCCTTCTCCATCCTTCATTCGACGGATTTCTCTGATTCTATCCTTTATATAAGTTCTCTGCTCAGGAGTAGGCAACAATTCCAATGAAGCCTCGTTTCCTACCGGCATATAATGGAAATACATCGCATATCTACAGCCTTTATCAACCATCAGTTTTACAAATTCCTTACTGGTTACTGAATAACAATTCTTTGATGTGTAACAGATAGAAGTTCCAAAGATTAAACCATTTTCTTTTAAGAGATCCATAGCATGCATTACCTTACTATATACTCCATCTCCTCTTCGTAAATCATTAACTTCTGGAGAGCCCTCCAGACTGATAGCAAGCATCAGGTTTCCAACTCTTTTCATTTCCTGGCAAAAAGCTTCATCAACAAGCGTTCCATTTGTAAAAGCGAGGAATTGACAATCATGATGTTCTTCGCATAACTTGATGATATCATTCTTCCTTACCAATGGTTCTCCACCGGTAAACATATAGAAATAAACGCCAAGTTCTTTACTTTGCTTTACAACATCTGATAATTCCTCATAAGTCAGATTCAACTTATTTCCATACTCTGCAGCCCAACATCCAGTACAGTTAAGGTTACAGGCACTTGTTGGATCCATTAATATAAGCCATGGAATATTACAGTTATGAATTTTTCTCATTTTTCTTATAGTTCTTGTTCCGTTTAACATAGCTTCGAATCCAAAGTTCAAAAGTGTTGTCTTCATAACGTTTGGATCAAGTTCGTCTATTAATTTATTTAAATAATGATTTAAGGAACAAGATTCATCACATACCATTTCTCTTGCCTTATCATAATCAATATCCATTTTCTCGCCTGACATATACTTCTCCATGAAGTCTATCAGTTTAACCATTTCCTTTTCTCTGTCTTTTCCGATCTTTTTATCGATAACATCAATTAATGTTGATGCAGTTGCTCTAGCAGCCGTATGTCCCAAAGTATTCATTTCTAATCCTCCGACCTTTCTACTTTAATCTATAATCTCTATTGAAGAACTTTTTACTGTTCTTACAGTGTTAATAACTACGACCAAATTCATTAGTCCATCCAGACATATACCCAGTCCAACCATTCTTACTATGATATTTGTTGCTTTAAATGGATTGAATAATAGCAAAGCTCCAATAACACCAGCTACAATAGCTGTAAATAAAATCCATTTCCATCTTTCAATTCCAAAGCGCTTCGCTTCTATTGCTGTCTGAAATTTAAGTGCTGCATCTACTAGTAAAAAAATGCCAATACAAAATGCTAAAAAGCCAACAATATGCTCTGTTCTAAATATCATCACGGATCCTAAGATAATCGACACAACTCCCAATCCAAAATCAAATTGAAAAGCAAGCTGAAATATGTCTTTCGTAAAATAACTGGATATTTTAGCTAATCCATAAATAAGCAAAAATGCTCCACATATTTTGCACAAAACGTCTAACCCTAGTCCCGGCCAAAACAATAGCATTAATCCACCGACAATAAAGCATACAGTTAATGTGAGATAGATATTTTTTACTCTTTTCAAGTTCTTCATAAAAGTTCAACCTCCTTATGCTATGATATTAAAATAAATACTCATTCCTTCAAATGGACAAAAAAATAACAGTGTCCTAGTTTTTGGGCACTGTTGGAAATCTGTCTAATTTTTCTTATTGGTTATGAGTTATACATGATTTTTTTCGAAATAGCTTTCAAGTCTGTTACCAGCAACTTTCTTTAAACCATCGCCCATTACATTCATTCCATAGAGGAATAAAGCAATACCGCTAAAAAGTCCTAAAAGTAACGTAATAATTGCTACCGAGTTCATTCATCTTATTCCTCATTTCTTGATATTTAACCCCGCTTTTTTTCTTCTTCAATACAATCTATTAGTGCTTTGATTGTAGCTGAATAAGAAACCGATATCTTATATATCAGTTCTTCCTGTTTATCTTGCATACCTTTTTGTAACCACTTTAATGTATAACCAATCATAGAATTACTATAAAATCCAGTGACAAACTTAATGTCATCCGAAGTCAAATTTTTACCTTTTGCTTCTTCTATTACAAATTTCTCGACAAAATTTTCTGTAATTGTGTAAAAATATTTTAAAATCATATCCCTGTTTTTAGAATTGTATAAATGATACATAGCTTTTCTATGTTCTAAAACGAGGTGATACTTTTTCAAATATTCTTCATAAAAAGTTCCCTGACCAGTCTCCTCTTTCAAAGATTTATCAGTTTCACTATTAAGCAAAGCCTCCAGCACTTGATAAATATCGCTGAAATAGTAGTAAAATGTATTTCTATTAATCTCACACATTTCACATATATCTTTTACAGTGATTTTATCGATTGATTTCTCTTTCAGTAGTTTTAGAAGGCTATACATTATTGCTTGCTGGGTAAATTTAGCCATTCTTAACACCTCTTTTTCTATCTGACTGACTTTAAAATTCCTTCGTTAATAAAATTGTAATATTATTGTTCCTACAGTCCTTCGATATACAGGTTATTATCTTTGAAATTTCGGGCATTCGTCTCTTCTTCATCCCATTCCCAAACAAGAGACCATCCTCCCACTGCGTATTCGTGTTTTGTTATCATTTGTCATTACAACCCAATCGAACATTATCCTGGAAGATAATCTTCTGGTACAACATCCAATCAGTCATCTCATAAACTGGTGTTTTTGATGTTTAATGTAATTCAAATCGAACTTATACGAGAATCACACCCACTCAAAGTTTTCTTTCCCAGCTCCAAGTTCAAAATGATACTTAACAAGTCCGGTATCCACTCCTGTAAAGATACCATTATCGCAAGATATGGATACTTTGCTTTTGGATCCGCTGATAATAAATGCCTGCTTTGCCAGAGCAGTTGGTGCTAAAAGCGCTGCTTCAATGCCATCCTTAAACCACTGAGGAGCTTCTCCGTCATATGAACTGACCTGCTCCGCTGTCTTTGTTTTATGCGGAACACCTTGTGTTTGACCATAGCCGACAGCAATGATTCCTACCGGCTTTGCACCCTCGGATTTATCCTGTGCTCCTTTCCTGTTATATGTACCGCCAACCCACCATGTATTCAGACCAAGCGTCTGCGCATAGAGCATCAGATCAGCACCACAGTATCCACACAGTTCATCCGCACCATCAGGGCCAGCCATAATAAAGAAATTGTTAACACCCTTAGCAAGGAGCAACTTGATTACTCCGGGAACAGCACTGCCGTCATTTGTCATCAGTCTAATGGAAAGGCCATATTGCTCATTGTTTTCCCTTACACGATTATTCAATTTTTCAACGATATCCTCTGGGATTGGCTGATCCATGTATTTGCGAACCATGTGTCGTTCCCTCATCGCTTGCTTTATATCCATGTAATTTACTCCTTTCACCTTATTGCCTATTTATAAGAGAAATGAATATCGCTACAAATTACGGATTTGTTGTTCTATATTATCCTGGAAGTTATTTTAGACTTAAGATTTACACACCATTGTCTATAACAACTTCCTCATAACAGCTACACCATTTTGCTCTATGATTTTGGAAAATCCAGCCTTTTCGTAAAGATGGATAGGTCCCGTAAAATCATACTCATCACGATGTTCAATAACTTTGGCATAACCTTCTACAGCAACATATCCCTTTGCCTTCGCATCTACACATACTTGTTCAATAAATGCTGAAGCTATACCTTGGCCCCTATATTCAGGAGCTATTTCAAAACACACAATCGAGATTGTTTTTCCGCACATATTATCTCTGGCAAAATCCGGCACAAATCCTTTGTAACTATCAATATCGGCTGCATTACACCAACCTATTGATATATCACCATCAAACGCCAGATATCCTCTTATATCACCTTTATCAAGCATCTCTACTGCATATTTTCTAATGGTTTCTTTTACACCATTCGCTTGGAACTCACTAACCATTTGCTTTATAGTTTTTTCATCTTGATTCGGCGAAGTACAATAACAAGGTCCATTGGGATTATTATCAGAAAATGCTCGATTATCAAAAAAATCAAGGTAATCGTCTTTTAATTCTAAGGACAATTTCTTTATAGTCACGTTTTTCATAACAATCTCCATCAATCGTAAAACCTGTAAGATAATCGCTCTACTATACTTGCTTCACATGCCACATGGCACAATTCTGTTTAAGCAATTCTCTATTAATATAGTTTCTAAAGTTATCAGATATGTATGTTCCAAAATGTATCCATACTTCTGCATCATCTGATAAGTATTCCAGAATTGTTACATCTACTACATTTTGAACGGCCTCATCGCCCTGAGACCACATACGCTCAACAAAGCTTATATACTTTTGTATCTGAGCAGTGTCTTTGTTAGTTTTCAGTAACTCAGATAATGGAAGATTGATTACTTCAGCATAAAAAACATGCTGCAGCAGTTCTCCATAATCCTTAAGGTGTTCTGTGTATATATGTTTACATTCCGGAAACGTAACAAGGAATTCTTCAACCGTTTCTTCGCTAGTCACTTTTTATCCCTCTCGATTGTCAAATCATCCACCTTCATCATTTCCCTAAAGAATGGTTTCTTCTCCGAGGATCTTCCGGCTTCTTTGCATTCTCCGGTATAGCCCAGGAACGCCCGAAACGTTCTACCCCTGGAATGCGTCCTTCCGTCACATACTGATTCACACGCCGTTCTGACACACCCCACTTATAAGAAGTTTCTCTTATTGACAGATAGCCTTTCATTTTTTCCTCATTTCAAAATAGACCTATACAGAATAGATTCTATACGAATATCAGTAGATTTTCAACAAAAAAAGACCGTTGCCTGCATCTTACGCTCTTATGTCCCGACTTTATTCCAGCAGACACAATGCCGACAACGATCTTTTCACACACTAAATAAGCGTAGTCAATCCGAAAACATCGTCTCTATATAATCATCCAGTTTTTGTGTATTGATCAGTACCTTGGTCCCGATCTTCCTCTTGGCACCGGCATCTTTCGCCAGCTTATCAAAGCCATGTACTCCCATTCCATATAATGCTGCCCCTTCCTTAACTGTCACGTATTTCCTCTGTGCCGCTCCGATAACCATTTCAAGCTTTTCAATTGTATCTATCTGCGCTCTCTCGTATGCCATATCGCGCCCCCTTAACTGTACATGTCTTCGATGTACTCATTGAGTTTCTGTACATTTACGATTGCCCTGCTACCTATCTTTCTGACAGCTTTTGCTTCCTGTGCCATTTTTATAAAGGTATTTCTCCCAACAGAATATAAGGTGGCACCCTCCTCATAGCTGATATACGGTTTCTGAGAACATTTGATCATCAGCTCCAATGATTCTATTGAAAAACTCTCTTTTCTCGGTATGCTCATTTTGATCCCTCCTATGCAAATACAAATCCTTTTAGTTTATCCCTTAACACCTCGACTCCGAATGTTATCAAGGCCACAATAAATGAAATAATAAACGTGACAGCGAGCATGATCGCCATAACTCCTATTTTGTTCCACTGAGCCGTGCAAACAGCTATAACAAAGCAGATCCCCAACACAAGATAGAACAGGGACAATGCAATACCATATGCCTTCATACCCAAATTCATAAGATGTATCAGCAAGCTCAGAAGCAATATCAGCGGAAGACATATTATCTTTCCAATAAACCGTAACAGTTTCATACGCCCCTCTTTTCTCTTCTCCATTTTTCGAGAAGTTCATAAATCACACGCTCTCGTTCTTCCTGTGACATATCAAGAGGAAAATACTTATCCAGCTTGTCTCCCGGAAGACTGAGTTTTTTCGATACCTTTTTCGATGATGCCGGTCGCATTGAGTTGAAGAATTTATAAACGTCATCCTTTGTAAGGCTCTCCACATCCTCATTCCTTCGAAGAGCTCCAACCTCTGACGTCTGAAGCATTCCGTTTTCCCAGATATATGAATAGATCCATTTCTGCACCTTCTCCGGAAAATAAGAAAGTTCCACCGCTGTATATAAAGCCAGCTTTTTTGAATCTGTCATTTCAAGGAACTCCGGAATCACCTCAGTAAGTCGCATGATCCTCTGCACCTGATTTCTGCTTTCTCCAACATCTTTTGCCAATTGTTCGTCAGCTCTTAACTTTGTCCCTATTAGGGACGAAGTTAAATCTGTTCTATCTCCCTGTCTCCGCATTGCCTCATAACGCATTTTATATGCAAAGGCTTTTTCGCTCGGGAGTATCTCTTCTCTCTGGAAATTCGAATCAACCATCATTATCGTAGCTTCATCATCAGAAACATCCCGGATCATTGCGGGAATCTTTGTGATGCCGGCTTTCTCTGCAGCGTGAAGTCTTCGGTGACCGGAGATCATTTCATAAAGACCCTCTTCTGCAGGTCTGACGATCACAGGTGTAAGTACCCCATTAGCAATGATGCTCTCGACCAGCTCCTCCATTTTTTCATCATCTACTACTTTATAAGGATGATTTCTGAACGGACGGATCTGATCAACCGATAACTCACTCGTTCCCGAGGAATCAGGAACACAAAGCAGCTCATCCAGACTTGTCAGTTTAATCTTCTGTCCAACACGATTTCCCATCATACTGCCTCCTTTCCGATAACCTCTCTGATCAGGTCTCTGTACGCTGAGGCAGCCTTGCCCCTTGGATCATATACATACAGACTGCTTCCTTCTGCAGACACTTCTGATGCCCTTACAGAAAGAGGGATTTCAGACCTGAATACATTGATCCTTCCTGAATACACTTCATGGATCTGCTGTGCGATATCTTTTGCATAATTTGTTCTTTTATCAACCATCGTGATCAGGATTCCTTCAATGGCAAGATTCGGATTAAGCTGCTTCTGTACCTTTCCGATCGTTCTGAGGAGCTGCTGCAGACCTTTTACCGGCAGATAGGCTGCCTGTACAGGAATCAGCACAGAATCCGCACAGGCAAGAGCATTAACCGTAAGCATTCCGAGGCTTGGCATACAGTCGATAATGATGTAATCATATAGTGATCTTGCCCTGCTCACATATTCCTTGAGAACCGTCTCCCTGCTGATGACTCCGGTAAGTGATACCTCAAGTCCCGAAAGTTCTATATTGCCGGGAAGAAGATCCACTCCCTCATCGTGATGCAGAATACCCTCTGTCATATCAAAAGGTTCATCGTTGATTATTTTGAGCATGATGGAAGACAGCGTGTTCTCCAGCTTATCGGGTTCATCAAACCCCAGGCTGATAGAAAGTGAACCCTGAGGATCAGCATCTATCAGAAGCACTTTATATCCTTCTCTTGCAAGGCCGGTCCCGATATTTACACAGGAAGCTGTTTTGGCTGTTCCTCCTTTTTGATTTGATATTGAAATGACTTTGCACATTATCTTTTTCCTTTCTTTGGTTCTTTTCCTTTGTTCTCAATGTAGTCTTCGAATATAGCCACTTTTATCAAAACGGTTCCGCCAATCTTATATATCGCACCGGATTCCTTCGCCATCTTCCTGGCTGTTGTTAATCCGATAGAATATAGTTTTGTCGCCTCATCCAGACGGATATACTTTTTCGCTCCGCATTCAACAAGCTCCTGCAGATGCTCTACTTCCTGACGCATCATCTCATCGGTTTCCTCCTTTCCGATCGTTTCCCGTTCCTCAACCACAGCGTGTTCTTCAAGATACTTATCCAGGATATTCAGATCTACAATGGAGGTTTTTCTAATGGGATAATTTGCACCTGCCATCTTAGCTGTTCGCACAAAGAGCGAATAAGCCATGTTATATATCTGAGCGCCTTCATAGTAAGTAACAAACCGGCATTTCCGTTCTGACTTGATATATTTATCAAGATCCGGTGCCCTACTTCGATTATTCTTTTTTGTCATATTCACACATTCCTTTCAGTGACATACTTCATAGCCCCGTAGCATGAAGAAGATCCATAAACGCAAAAAAGCACTTGGGTTCGGCCCGTCAAGCCTACTAGCAAGTGCTTTATCTTACGTCCCTGATTCTCAGGATTATTTACTTTTCATCTGTTTGCCACGATTTTGCCACACTGATTTGGGCTTTTTCGCGACTTTTTTACATCACTGAAACAGAGTTTATAGTTGTACCCGATTGCTATGCGGATACGTTTATATCAATTTGAATCCGTTTATCAAGACCCACCGGGTTCGATGTCGATATGTTTAAGTGTTCCGCATTGTAGTATAACTATAAATCGCTAAAAATCGATTTTTGTGCGTATATGTTAGATACTCTTCAGCGTCGGGAAGAGTAAAACATCACGGATAGCTGGTGAATCTGTCATGATCATAACAAGACGGTCGATACCATATCCGATACCTCCTGTAGGTGGCATACCTACTTCAAGGGCATTGAGGAAGTCCTCATCTGTATGGTTTGCTTCAGCATCACCTGCTGCGGCAAGTGCATCCTGAGCTGCAAATCTTTCTCTCTGATCGATAGGATCGTTAAGCTCTGAGTAAGCATTTGCCATCTCCCATCCATTCATGAAGAACTCGAATCTTTCTACATACTCAGGATTCTCTGGCTTCTTCTTTGTAAGTGGTGATATCTCGATTGGATGATCCATAACAAATGTAGGCTGAATAAGATGCTCTTCTACATATGTCTCGAAGAAGAGATTAAGAATATCACCCTTCTTGTGGAAGTCTTCGAATTCAATGTTATGTTCCTTAGCAAGTGCACGAGCAGCCTCAAGATCCTTAACTTCGTTCCAATCTACGCCGCTGTACTTCTTAACAGCGTCAACCATAGTAATTCTTTCAAATGGCTTACCAAGATCCATTTCAATTCCCTGGTAAGTAATAGTTGTTGAACCATTTACCTCTTGAGCAATGTGACGATACATTTCCTCTGTAAGGTCCATCATACCATGATAATCTGTATATGCCTGATAGAGCTCCATAAGTGTAAACTCTGGGTTGTGGCGTGTATCAACGCCTTCATTTCTAAATACACGACCAATCTCGTATACACGTTCTAAACCACCGACGATAAGTCTCTTAAGGTAGAGTTCAAGAGATATACGGAGCTTAAGGTCCTCATCAAGAGCATTGAAATGAGTCTCGAAAGGACGAGCTGCTGCACCACCTGCATTTGATACAAGCATAGGTGTCTCAACTTCCATAAAGTCCTTTTCATCTAGAAATCTTCTAATACATGATATAATCTCTGATCTCTTAATAAATGTTTCCTTAACATCAGCATTCATTATAAGATCAACATATCTCTGTCTATATCTGATGTCAGTATTAGTAAGTCCATGGAACTTCTCTGGAAGAACCTGAAGTGACTTTGATAGAAGTGTTATCTTATCAGCATGAATAGAGATCTCGCCCATCATTGTACGGAACACATAACCTGTTACGCCGATAATATCACCAACATCAAGCTTCTTGAAATCCGCATAGTCATCTGTGCCAAGTTCATCACGAGCTACAAATACCTGAATATTTCCATACTTATCCTGAATATTACAAAATGAAGCCTTACCCATAACACGCTTAGACATCATACGTCCTGCAATGCTTACCTCTATTGGATTTGCATCCATAATAGCACGCTTCTTGTTATAGAACTCAGTCTTTGCCTGCTTCAGTGCATCATCATCAAGTCCAGAAAAATCTGGCTCTTCTATATCAGCAAGCAGTCTTGCTTCAACATGTTCATAGTCAAACTTTATAGTATTAGTCTGATCATCATGATTAAACTTTGTTACGACAAATGGGTCCTTTCCAGCTTCCTGAAGATTTGCGAGCTTCTCGCGACGAACCTTAAGCAGCTGATTAAGATCCTGCTGCTGTCCATTATTCTTACTTTGTTCTCCCATATCTTTTTCCTCTCAATCTATATAATAAGGTACATATAAAAAACCGCCAGAGTATAACTCCGGCGGTGATAAGTCTACATTACTTATTCTTATCTCTCTTGAAATCAAGAATCTTATAACTGTATCTACCATTTGGAGCATCTACTGTAATAACCTGACCTACCTTAGAACCGATAAGCTTTGATCCAATTGGTGATTCAACAGATATCTTTCCTGCGAGGATATTTGCACCAGTTGAACTGGAAATCTTGTATGTGAACTCCTGCTTGGACTCCATGTCTACAAAATGTACAGTACATCCGATGAATACAGACTCTGTATCCAGATTGGACTCATCGATGACTTCTACATGCTTCAGGATATCCTCAAGTTCAGCAATACGTGACTCTATATCTCTCTGCTCATCCTTAGCAGCATCATACTCAGCGTTCTCTGATAAGTCTCCCTGTTCACGAGCCTCTTTAATCTTCTCAGCAATCTCTTTTCGACGATTGTTTTTAAGTTCTGATAACTCGTCCTCAAGGTTCTTTAACTCTTCATAGGTAATCTGTTTCTTCTTATCTTCCATTATAGATTCCTTTCAGATATTAATATTGACAATTAGTTCAAATACATATGTCGAAGTGCAGATGACGGGACTTGAACCCGTACCCACTAATGCGGACATGAACCTGAATCATGCGCGTATACCAATTCCGCCACATCTGCTAATCTTAGCCACTGCGCTATAGTCTAACATCAAAAACTTTTAATGTCAACAACGCAGTGGCTATACATTTTCACTCTTAATTACTCTTCTTCAGTTGTTCCGTAGTCATCTACAAGACCATCAGAAGGTGAAGCATCATCCTCTGTAGCATCAGTCTCAGTTGCATCAACTGCTACAGCATTCTCATAAACAAAGTCATAAACCTTTGCGTAAAGAACTTCATAGTAGTAGTCCTCATCCTTGAAACCATACTGCTGACTCAGAGTATCCTTATCTGTAAGACCTGTCTGTGTGAGGAGTTCCTGAACCTTATCATTCATCTCATCCTCTGTAACAGTTATTCCTTCAGCATCAGCGATAGCAACAACTATCATCTTCTCTCTGATATATGTCTCTACAGACTCCTTGATATTATCCTTAAATGTATCAAGATCATAACCATAATTTGAAAGATATGTATTGATATCTACTCCGTTAGCTTCAGCTTCCTGCTGAACACTATCCATAACCATCTGGATACGATCGTTTACTTCACTCTCTGGATACTCACTAACTGTTGAGTTTTCGATTACCTTATCAAATACGGCCTTCTTGTCATTTGCAAGATCAGACTCAGCTGCCTGAGTCTCATACTCTTCCTTCTTAGCCTTCTCGAACTCTTCAGTTGTTGCATAATCTGTAGCACTTGCAACAAGAACGTCATCGTACTCTGGTGCAACATTCTCTACTATATAGTTGAGTGTTGTCTCGAACTTAGCGTCCTTGCCAGCAAGATCCTCATTTCCATAATCCTCTGGGAATGTAACTTCTACATCAAATGCATCTCCAGGGCTATGTCCACATATCTGATCTTCAAAGTCATCGATGAAGCTTCCTGATCCAAGAACAAGATCATATCCAGCTCCCTGTGAATCACCACCATCAAATGGCTCATCATCGACATAACCAACGAAGTCGATATTAACTGTATCGCCCATAGTAGCGATACCTTCAGTAATCTGATTCTTCTTAGTATTCTGTGCTATAAGACTCTGGATATCATATTGAATGTAATCATCTGTGATTACAGTATGGTTAGGAGTATACTCAACACCCTTATAATCACCAAGTGTTACATACTTTATATAGTTATCCTTCATCTCGTCGATTGCGCCTTTTTCCTTCTTGCCACAGCCTGACACAAGTGAAAGTATCATAACTGCTACCAGGATAGCGCTTAACTTTCTGAACTTCATAATAAAGCTCCTTTCGATTCTTCGAATCCTGTAATTTTTCCAACTGTAAGATAATAACACACTAATCTTTAAAAATAAAGCCTTTTTTATTAATGTTCACAAAAGAAGCATTTACTCGAATACCTCTAAATCGAATGTTGCCACATTCATTAGGGTTCCTTTTCCATCCAGATTTTTATATACATAGACTATTGTCCACTCGGATGAAGTCACATTTTTACATAGAACAGCGTAATTTGTTCCAGACACAACCTGTGAACCCATTATCATTAATGGTTCATATGTTACGCTGACTTTACTCTTAAGCGCCTCATCTATAGCCGCCTTTATATCGTCTGAAATATCACCTATTCCATTAGATACGCTTTCTTCATCTACACTCCAGTTTCCAACCAATTCGTCACCTGAGACTGTACCGAACTGAACAGCACCTTTATCTGAGGATTCCGATAGCATTATACTTTGAACATCCAGAAGATTTACTTTCCCCTCTGAATCTTCCTTTATATAGACTACTGACCAGAATGTTTTTCCTGTATCTTCAGTGGTCTTACATAGAAATGCATGAGCAAGATCTGTTTCTTCAATGTATCCAAGATAGGCAGCTGGTTCAAATGTTACTTTAGTTAAACCTTCTATCCCTTCATTAAATAAACCATTAAGCTCGCTTGTCACTTCTATACTATCAGGCATCGTCCATTTAGCTGTAAGTGAATTAGTGGCTTCACCTTGTGCTACAGAATCTCTTTTGTTCTTATTCTTATAATCACCATAGCTATAGTTCATAGTATTATCTTCTTCATCAGAGCTGTCCGAAGCTTCTGATGCTGCAGAAGATGCATCTGACGATGCTGAGGATGCTGCAGAAGATGCATTTGACGATGCTGAAGATGCTCCCGAAGATACATTTGACGATGCTTCCGATTCTGCGCTTGCCTGCGTCGTCTCCATCATCATATCCGAACTAGATGTAGAATCTTCACTATAGCCTTTAAAAAATCCACCTGCACTCAGCGCTATTATAAGAACTGCTGCTGCGGCAGCAATTGATGATACTGTCGTAATTATTCTCTTAGGTTTTATTCTTGTTACATTAGAATCATTATATGTAGTTTCAATCTTTTGTTCTGTCTCAGCTTCAACTTTCTTTTCTTCCTCATGCACCTTGTTCAGGGTTCTAAGTATAAGATCCTCAGGGGCATGTATGTTATTTAGTTCTTCTTTATAGTTTGACATATTTATATACCCCCTTTCATAGATTTACTTAGGATATCTTTCGCTCGTCGAAGCCGCGTCTTCACGGTGCCTTCATTTAATCCCAGCATTTTGGATATATCTAATATCTTCTTATCTTCATAGAAATGAAGATATATTACTTCTCTATATTTTTGAGGAAGTTCTCTTACTTTCTCCAGGACGCTCTCATTTCTTTCCGATTCGAGAAATGCATCTTCTGGATTTGTATCTGTACTCTCGTCCTCCGGAGTCCACTCAGTGTCTTCATCATCCGTCGTGTCGAGGCTGACATTTTTCTTCCAGCCACTACCTTCGATACGCCGCGACTCATTTATCGTCACTCGTATCAGCCAGTTCTTAAGATGATTTTCATCTTCAATCCGGTCCTTATACCTGACTAGCTTTACAAAAACTTCCTGGAACACATCCTCCGCATCTTGCGTCACCCGGGTGTTTGCAACAGCTATTCGGTAGACCATGTCTGCGTATTCGCGAACCACCTGGTCCACGTCCACAGAAAAGCCTGTACTACCCATACTTTCACCTTGTTCTTTCTACTACATTTATTTTACACATAAATGAACCTTCCTCATTATGAGTATCAGGCATCACCTCTTATATATATAACCCGACAGCTCCGAGGAAGGTTTCATTTATTTTACATCATATTAACATATTTCTTATTCACCAAACTTGAAGATAAATTCACGCTCTATCTATTCATAGGGATATTCTACCATCTTTTGAAGCATTATTCTACACCATATATATTTCCCCAATATGGCTGATTAATAAGTCCATCCTCTTTAGTTTCATAATATACACCAAAGAAGTCTCCTGTCTCTTCGTCATAACCTGCAAGCTTATACCCCTGCATAAACTCTACGTACATTCCGTCACACTGTTCTTCGCAAAGTATCTCTGGCTTATCACCGTTAAAGTGCATAACAACTACCTTTGTATTCATACTGTCTTCAGAATAAACTGGATATACTATATAATCTCCATTAACTGAAACATAGTTATAAGTCATTATGCCATCTAATCCCATCTCGGTAGTATAACGAACTCCCTGATATACTCCACTCTCATCTGGGTAAAAATGAATTATCTCATCATCAGCTATAAAGTTAATCTTATTTCCTCTTATAAAGATTTCGTTATAATCATAATATTTACTTGTAACATAAAACTTATCTAACTCCGCATCTTTCTTTGGCTCAAGAAATGCGTAGCCTCTTTCTATATCACTATCTGATTCAGGCGACCACTGCAGTTCATATTCTTCATGAGTCAGAACTTCCTTATCTTTAGGATCATAGTTATAATAAAGTACTATTTTATTATCAGAAGTGGTTCCTAATATGCCAATATTTGTATGTGAATCATATTCCTTAATAAGTTCTTCTGACCCATCCCCATACACTGCATATATCTGTGTTGTATAATCAGCTTTAAAATCAAATCCACAAGCACATTGTTCTCTGTCATTCATTTCAACGTACATAGCACTTCCATCTGGTGCAAGTGAATATGACCAGTTCGTTGCATCTTTAACATCTTTCTTAAAGGTGCTTACTTCATTTCCATCTATATCATAGTAGTATCCAAACAACTGAGCATTTTTACCTTTAGAATCAAATATAAATCCAAATCCCTGTCCATCAAAGACCTCTGGAGCAACATCATAGTCATCAAGATCATTTAGCGAAAATGTATTAAGCTCCACATCATTTGCTATATCATATACGATACCATTTATCATATTCTTTTCTCTATCATGATACAAGACGACAAATCTTCCTTCAGCTATATGCTCTATATAATCTGCATCAGGATATACGCCACTTATAGCACCTTCATATTCACGTTCTACGCTTTCACGCTTAGATATATCTGGGGTAACTGTCTCAGCCTGCACGTCACGAATACTTGTATATTCCCCTGCTGTCTGCTGTGTACTATCACCAGATGTCTGCTGTGTACTATCACCAGATGTCTGCTGCGTACTATCACTAGATGTCTGGCCGCTCGCCTCCTCAGTGCTTTCTGCAGTTACAGGAACAGCGCTCCCTCTCGGATCCGGATTAGATGCGAACCCAAATCCACACGCTGCTGTACTCATTAGAATCGCCATACTAAGGGTTATTCCTCCTAATTTTTTTAAATACGTTTTTGTCATCTTTTCACTCCTTCACTTTGTTAATCATCGTTTTATTCTTATTATCTTTTTGATATTATCATAATGATAGTATCATTCCTTTTTCTAGTTGTCAAATTTTTATTCATAATAGTCTAAAAATCTTTTTTATGTTCATTTACCCACCAAAATGATATAATTCAAAAAGAAGGTAAACTTTTATGAAAAGGGAGGTTAAACTGATGCAAAAAGTTGAAGTTAAGATTAAAAAGATTAGTCCAAATGCAGTATTACCAACTTACGGAACTGAAAATGCTGCCGGCGCCGATCTATCAGCATGTCTCTTTGCTCCTATCACAATAGACCCAGGTCAGACATTTGTTGTAAAGACTGGACTCACTATGGAGATACCTGAAGGTTATGTAGGACTGATATATGCTAGAAGCGGTCTGGCCACAAAGAGAGGACTGGCTCCAGCCAACAAAGTAGGCGTTATCGATTCTGATTACCGAGGTGAGATAATGGTAGCTCTATACAATCAGTCAGAGCTCCCACAAAAAATAGAGCCAGGCGAAAGAATCGCCCAGCTCGTTATAGCCCCTTATCTCCAAGGTATCTTTAATGAAGTTGATGAATTATCAGATACTACCCGCGGCGCGGGCGGATTTGGCTCCACTGGAGCTTAAAAATCGATTTGCTGATACACATCAAAGTCTACAGACTTTTCGTATGAGTATCCAGCATCTATCTTAGGAAGCCACTCAGCATAGAGCTCCTCCATATAGGCATTTTTCTTTGTCTTTATGATGTCGAGCTTATGCTGATCAGTGGCATCTCTATCAGTCAGCTCTTTCATATAGAATATATGATATCCATATTCTGATTCAGTAACCAAACTGTAAGAACCATCCTCTAGTCCATACAAACTATCACATATATCCTTACCGTATATCCCTTCTATCTCTGAAGGTGTCATCGTATAGTATGATGAATTCTTAAGACCATAATATTCAGCAAGTCCTTCGATGTTCATACTGTTAGTCTTCTTAGAAGAAGTTCCATCATTTGTTGTGCTCTCTATAGGATTAATGAGTGTGTTATAAGCCTGAAGAGCTCTGTCATACTGAGCTGCCTTCTCGTCCTCAGAGAACTGTGTTACGTCACCGCTGGAAGCAACCGCATAACACTCAAAGTATAGATCATAAAATGTTGTCTCTCGAGCTTCCTCGTCTGAAACTTCTATCTCAGCTCCACCGATTATCTCATCATACACTCGTCTTGCGATAGCATTTTCTTCCATCACCTTCTTAACCGTGTCATAGTCAAGTTCCATTTTCTTCAGCTGTTCGTCAGTTAACTTCTGGAAGAAGCTGTCAGTAGCACTTGCCACATCCTTCATATCATCGTCAGATAGAGCAATCTTATATTCAGGAGCTTTCTTCTTAAGCATCTTCACATGAACTATATTCTCTATAATGTCACGTCTCGTAACATCTTCCATATTTGCAGTAGCATCTCTCGATATAGATATATCTGTAGACCATATCTCGCTGCCATAGACTGATTCATAATCCTCTATCACAGTATTTGCATATAGATAAACCTCACCGAGAGTGATATTCTCTCCTGCAAAGTTCAGCACTACATTCTTGCCACTTATAACAGCTGGTGTCTCACCACATGCTGTGAGTGAAAAAAGAAATGCAAATATAAGCACTACTGATATTAAGTTTTTTATCTTTTTCATATATACCATATCTTATCCTAATAACCCACTACTTGATGATAAGCATCTCGTAAATGTTAGTTAGTACTGCTTCGATACTATCTATCATTTGATCCTGAATCAGACTTGAAGTTCTGATCGCAAAGCCAGACTCCTTAGTCTTGATGATTCTGATATTCGACTTATACTTCTTCATAAAGGCCGGAATCTTGGCAACATCAATCTTCGCCCCATCCCTTATGATATATTCGACAAATCCATTTCTATATCGAAGAAATGTTATATACGCCTTATGCGCCTCTGCCTTAAGCAGCGCAATTTTCATAAGACGCTGCATTGGCTTTGGCACATCCCCGAAGCGATCTACTGCCTCTGCCTCTATATCAGCTATATCATCCTCAGTTTCAATACGAGAGATTCGCTTATACAGCTCAAGCTTTAAGTATTCATTTCGCACATATTCATCTGGGATATATGCATCAACCGGAAGATCTACCATAGTATCAAAGTCTTCAGGAGTCTCATCTCCCATCTTAGCTTTGATAGACTGATTAAGCATCTTAACATATAGGTCGTAACCAATCTCTTCCATATGTCCGGACTGGCTGCTTCCCAGAACGTTACCCGCTCCACGAATCTCCAGATCCTTCATCGATATTTTATAGCCAGAGCCCAGTTCTGTAAACTCCCTAATTGCAGAGAGTCTCTTCTCAGCGACCTCATTTATCATCTTATCCCTACGATACATCAGGAAAGCATAGCTCTGTCTGTCCGAACGACCAACGCGTCCTCTTAACTGATATAACTGAGCGAGACCAAAGTTCTCCGCATTATGAATGATTATCGTATTAACATTTGGAATATCAAGTCCCGTCTCTATAATAGTAGTGGATACAAGTACATCAATATCTTTATTAATGAACTCGTGCATGATATCCTCAAGCTCACGCTCCTTCATCTTACCATGAGCAAACTCTACCCTTGCATCTGGCAGAAGACTTCGAAGCTCCAGAGTTACCCTCTCGATATCATCAACTCGGTTATATACATAGTAAACCTGACCCTTGCGGGCAAGCTCACGGGATATTGCTTCCTTAACTATCTCCTTGTCATACTCCATAACATAGGTCTGGATAGGTCGCCTATCAACAGGAGGTTCCTCCAGCAGACTCATATCTCTGATACCTATCAGACTCATATGAAGTGTTCTTGGAATAGGAGTAGCAGTAAGCGTCAGAACGTCGACATTATTCTTAAGCTGCTTTATAGTCTCCTTATGCTTAACTCCAAAGCGCTGTTCCTCATCGATTATAAGAAGACCAAGGGATTTATATCCCACATCCTTCGATAAAAGTCTGTGAGTACCTATAACTATATCCACCTCACCTGACTTAAGTCCTGCAAGGATTTCCTTAGCTTCCTTAGTTGTACAGAATCTAGACAGAACCCTGACAGTTATTGGATAATTCTTCATTCTCTCCGCAAATGTCTCATAATGCTGTTCTGCCAGTATGGTCGTAGGCACGAGATAAGCCACCTGCTTACCATCTTGAACCGCCTTAAATGCAGCTCGTATCGCAACCTCCGTCTTACCAAATCCAACATCACCACAGATAAGTCTATCCATGATACGGTCACTTTCCATATCACGCTTCGTATCTGCTATGGCCGTAATTTGATCAGGAGTCTCTTCATAAGGGAAGAGCTCTTCGAACTCCTTCTGCCACTCCGTATCTTCAGAGAATGCATATCCCTTCTTATTCTGTCTTATAGCGTAGAGATCAATAAGCTCCTCAGCAAGGTCATCGACATGGAGTTTAACTCTCTCTCGAACCTTCTGCCACTCATTTCCACCAAGCTTGTTAAGCTTCGGTTTTCTAGCATCCTTACTGGCATACTTACCTATAAGACTCAGCTGTTCTACTGGAATAAAGAGCTTACCACTTCCAGCATAATCTATATGAATATAATCTCTTTCTCTACTGTCGCCTGTTCGAACCTTCTCTATACCACGATATATACCAATACCATGACGTTCATGTACGACATAATCACCAACACCTATCTCATCTATAGAGTTGATTCTCTCGCCCTCATACTTAGCCTTGAGTCTCTTACGCTTCTTTCCAGTATGAGATGCACCAAATATACTGCTCTCGCAGATAACCACGAGCTTTATAGCAGGAATATAGAAACTCTCTTCGAGATTTCCAGTTGTCACCATGACTTCTCTAGGCTGCAGAACTCTAGTCTTACTAGCCGAGAAAAAGCACGGTAGTTCCTCATCCATAAAGGATTCCACCAGTCTCTTAGCTCTGGTCTGAGATGGTGAAACTATAAGTACAGAGTAATCATCCTTACGCCACCTCTTAATCTCACTAAGGAGTCTAGTTACATTTCCCTGATAAGGCTCTACGCCCTTACTTTCAAATGAAATCGTAGTCTTTGGAGTGATTCGAGAAGAACTAGGAAGGAACTCCGACATCATGACCGTTCTCATGCCCGCCAGACGGTCCAGCGTAAGCTCGTCACTGAAGAGAACATTTGCCTGACCAGGAAGTATGTAACCGCTCTCAAGTCGAGCAGTCATGGATATCTCAAACTCTCTGGTATGAGCAGCTGCACGCTCCTCCACCTTCGCTATATCATCTATAAAGACAGGAGTATCTTCCGGAAGATAATCCAAAAATGATACTGTATCACTGAAGAAGTACGTTACCAGGCTATCCAGTCCGGTAGTAGAGTTATACTCCATTACCTCTTCCTTAACATGCTTAATGTAGGACTTCAGTCTTGCATAGGCTTCTGTCTGAAAGCTCTTCTTAAATGCATCAGCAACTCTCTCGCCCTCTTCTTCGATAGCATCGATACCTCGTCTGATACGAGCAAGACTTAGTACATATTCACTACTTGGTAGTATATCGAAACTTTCAACTGATTCGATAGACCTCTGTGTACTCTCATCAAAGTACCTTATAGAATCTATCTCATCACCAAAGAACTCAACACGACATGGGCACTCTTCCGTGAGGGGGTATATATCAATAATTCCTCCTCGAACAGAAAACTGCCCTCTAGATTCAACAACGGTAACATTTTCATAACCAAGCATTACCAGACGACGCTTAACTTCGTCCATCTCCATCTCTTGTCCAACGGATAATGTAAATGCATGCCTCTTGAAATACTTCATATCTGGCAGCCTGTCCATCAGACCATCGATAGTCGTTATGATAACTGTCCGTTCCTTACGGTATATTCTTTTTAAGATTTCCAGTCTCTTAGCTGAAGTTAGATTACCGTGAATATCAGCATAGTAGAACAGAGCATCCTTTGCTGGGTAGAGATATACGTCTCTATCAAAGAATCTGTAATCCTGATACAGCTTATCTGCCCTTGCCCCGTCATATGTTACGACAAGAGTAAATAACTGATCATCCCTCAGCGCCTGCATCACTATCGGTTCCACACATCTTGTGAGACCAAAGATTGCCGCTGGCATCTGTCCCTTCTTATCACGTAATCTAGATATCTCAGCACTTTCCCTGACTGGTTTTACAAGTGCGTCCATACGCCTTCCTTTATGTGTTCTTCAAGCCTTTAACAGCTCTTAGTTAAAATGATTCATAGCCATGTCGGCGCCACTCTCCACTATACAAGTAACTGCATCTGTGGCCTTCTCTACAGCTTCTCTCATAACAGGAAGTTCTTCCTTCATAAAGCGTCCTAGTACATAGTCCGCAAGATCCCAGTCAGCAGGCTTATGACCGATACCAACCTTCACTCTGTCAAACACGTCTGTACCAAGAGACGCTATGATACTTTTTATACCATTATGTCCGCCAGCGCTTCCCTGCTTTCTGATGCGAAGTCTTCCAACGTCAAGATCCGTATCATCATATATAACTATGACATCTTCGGCGGTACATTTATAGAAATGAACCAGCTCCCCAACCGCATCTCCGCTTAGATTCATATAGGTCTGTGGCATAGCAAGTACAACCTTTTCCCCTGCTATAACGCCATGACCAGTAAGCGCCTTACATTCCTTCTTGTTAATAGGAATATTGTACTTATCTGATATTCCAGTCAGCACAGAGAAACCAGCATTATGACGCGTTCCCGCGTATTTAAGACCTGGATTTCCAAGTCCGACTATTATCTTCATAATCTACTGTCTTTCCTTCATAATCTCCTCAGCAACACTAAGCTGCTCGAGAGTATTTACACCAAGTATCTCATTTATATCATCAACAGGTATAGCATTTATCTTAAGACCAGCATTCTTAATAATAGATACTGTATCTGTCAGATAATACTCGCCCTGAGCGTTATCATTTGTAAGCATTCCAAGGCTTGCTGTAAGAGCCTCTGCATTGAAGACATACATACCAGAATTAATCTCCTGCGTAAGAAGCTCTTCTTCTGTACAGTCCTTATGCTCTACTATCTTAACAAAGTTTCCTTCTGCATCTCGAATAATTCTTCCGTAACCGGTTGGATCATCGAGAATAGCCGAAAGAACAGTAACACCATTTGATGCTCTCTTATGTGCATCATACAGCTTGCGAATAGTATCTGCTGTTATAAGTGGTGTATCTCCGCACAGAACTATAACATCGCCTTCACTTCCTATAAGAGGAGCGGCACATTTAACTGCATGTCCCGTTCCAAGCTGTTCATGCTGCTCTGCGAACTGAACAACATCCACTATCTCACGCTTAACAAGCTGTCCCTGATATCCTACTATTACTATAACGTCTGTAGCTCCCGCATCCTTAGCTGCCTGAATGGTATAATGCACCATAGGTTTATCACATACTTTGTGAAGCACCTTTGGAAGATCAGAATGCATACGTGTTCCTTTACCTGCGGCAAGTATCACAGCCTTGAACTTTTCCATAAAATCATCTACTCCTCTAGTCAAAATGATTATTTTCTATACTATAAGAATTACTTTTTTTCTTATGCTCGCGTTATTATATCAAATAAACATTTTAAAAACAAGGCAGAGGTTTCACCCTCTGCCTTGCTAACTTTTACTCATAATTCCATATTAAATTGTGTAATAAAATACCTATATTAAGTTTTACTCGCCAATCTCTTCAAGTGGAGTTTCTTCATACTTAGCAAGAATCAAATCCTGAATCTTTGTTCTAGTCTCTGAATTAATTGGATGAGCAATATCTCTATACTCTCCATCGGCTGACTTACGACTAGGCATTGCTATAAATAATCCCTTGTCTCCCTCTATAACCTTGATATCATGAATAACGAACTCATTATCAATCGTTATAGATACAACAGCCTTCATCTTGCCGTCCTTTGCTACTCTTCTTACTCTAACATCTGTAATTTCCATATACTGTAACCTCCAAATAAAATACCTAATAGTCTTTATAGTGTATATCTAAAGCTCTTCTCTATGACTATCTTTGGACTATCCGCATCACCGGTGTGAACTGTATTAGCCTTGATAGTATCTCTACTCTCAACTATGCAATTCTCGATGTAGCAATTGTCACCGATATGTACATCATTTAAGATGATAGAGTTCTTGATTACACAATTGTTTCCAACATAAACCTTCTTAAACAGCACTGAATTCTCTACCGAGCCGTTGATGATACATCCGCTAGCTATAAGTGAATTGGATGTGACTGCATCTCCATTAAACTTTGCTGGTGGAAGGTCTTCCACTTTCGTATAAACCCCTGGGGCCGTACGGAAGAAATGGCTTCTGACTTCCGCATTCAGGAAGTCCATGTTCGTCCTGTAGTAGGAATCTATAGAACCAATATTTCTCCAATAGGAATCCAGATTATATGCGTTTATACGCTTAACATTCTTATATCTGATAAGTATGTCCTTAACGAAATCTGTTCTTCCTTCTGCGGCACATGTCTCAAGAAGTTCAATAAGCTGACGACGTCTAACTACGTAAACGCCTATAGATGCTGTGCTGGTCTCGGCAACCAGTGGCTTCTCTTCGAAGTCGAGTACTCTACCGTTTTCACCGACTTTTACAACACCAAATCTGGATATATCATCCTCGTCAGCACGAATCTCCTTAGTCACTATAGTGATATCCGCGTTCTTGGCTATATGATCCTCCAGGACCTTGTTATAATCCATTTTATACACACCGTCGCCAGATGCTATAACTACATAAGGCTCATGTGCATCCTTTAGGAAACCTATATTCTGATACAGCGCATCAGCTGTACCCTTATACCAATAGCTGTTAGTTGCTGTGATGGTAGGTGTGAAGATATACAGTCCACCCTGCTTTCTTCCGAAATCCCACCACTTGGATGAGTTAAGATGCTCATTCAGGGATCTAGAATTATACTGAGTATATACCGCTACCTTCTGAATATGTGAGTTTGACATATTCGATAATGAGAAATCAATTGCTCTATAGCAGCCTGCCATCGGCATAGCGGCTGTAGCTCTCTTAGCTGAAAGATCTCCCATACGACTGCTGTTACCACCTGCTAGAATTATACCTATCGCTCTCATATTACTCACCTGCCTCTCTAATTATTGTGCCGCCTCCAGGAAGTATTCCATCAGGATAATCTTCCAAGGTGGTCTCTCCGAGAATAGCAGTATTCTTTCCGATCTTAACGCCGTCAGGAATAATAGAATTCTCTCCAATAGTTACGAGGTCAAATGCGTAAACCGCTGGCTTATAAGTATTCTCAGCAGATTCACCAACACCAAGCTCTGCATTCTTTCCAATCACTACGCCTTCAGCAAGTATAGCCTTGTCGATTATGGCTCCATCACCGATCTCAACATTGTTCATGATGATGGAATCCTTTACAACAGCACCCTTACCAATCTTTACAGCAGAACCTATAACAGACTTTTCTACATTTCCGTATATTTCAGTACCTTCTCCAATGATACTCTTAGTAACGCTGCTGCCGGCCGCAATATACTGTGGCGGAAGATTGTCGCTCTTGGTATATATTCTCCAGAACTCCTCATATAGATTGAACTCTGGAATAATATCTACGAGTTCCATGTTAGACTCCCAGTAAGAACCAAGAGTTCCAACATCCTTCCAGTAGCCCTTATAATCATAAGCTACTATCTTTTTTCCCTCTTCATGGCAAGAAGGAATAACATGCTTACCAAAGTCACATGAAGGAACATCCTTCATCTCTATAAGCTTATCTTTCAGAAGCTTCCAGTTGAAAATATAGATACCCATAGAAGCCTTGTTACTCCTTGGATGCTCTGGCTTTTCTTCAAACTCCTGAATAACCCCGTTGTCATCTGTTATAACAACTCCGAATCTGCTCGCCTCCTCCATAGGAACCTGATAGGTTGCTATAGTTACATCCGCATGAGATGACTTATGGAAATCAAGCATTACCTCATAATCCATCTTATAAATGTGGTCGCCCGACAGAATCAGGACATAATCAGGATCATAGTACTCCATAAACTCAAGGTTCTGGTAGATAGCATTAGCTGTACCAGTATACCAAGATGTATTCTCAGTACTTTCATATGGAGGAAGAACCGTAACCCCTCCAAAGTTCCTGTCCAAATCCCAAGGCATACCAATACCAATATGCTGGTTCAGACGTAAAGGCCTATACTGGGTTAATACTCCAACAGTATCAACGCCAGAATTGATGCAGTTACTGAGAGGGAAATCAATAATCTTGTACTTACCACCAAATGCAACTGCAGGTTTTGCAAGCTTCGAGGTTAGCACTCCCAAACGTGAGCCCTGACCACCCGCAAGAAGCATTGCGATCATTTCCTTCTTTACCATTTTGCTTTTGTCACTCCTTTTAAGTAATAATATTAAGTCAATATGTAGACACTGATATTATAACACTTTTAACTGAATATTGAAACACTTAATTAGATATTTTTACCACGAATAATAGGATTTTTATACCTCATTTATACATGTTGCACAATTCACGATATGCAATTAAAAAAGCAACCCCAAAATGTAGGTATTTTAGGGTTGCCTCTTTGTAAATATTCACTAAATATTCGATATTATTTTATGAAATATATTACTCTTTTCCTGTCTTAATAGCCTCTGTAACTGCTGTTGCGAGACCAGTAATACCAGCAAGATCTGAAGGAATGATAAGCTTGTTTGCAGGACCTGCAGAAGCTCTCTCAAATGCTGAGATTCCCTTGATTGCTATAGTATTCTGTGAAGGTGCTGCATCATTCATCATCTTAACTGCATCCGCCTCTGCCTGCTGTACCTGACGGATAGCTTCAGCATTACCTTGAGCTCTCTGAATAGCCGCTTCTCTCTGAGCCTGAGCTTCAAGGATTGCTGCCTGCTTCTTAGCCTCAGCAGCAAGGATTGTAGCTTCCTTATCAGCTGTAGCACGAAGGATCTTAGCTTCCTTCTCACCTTCTGAAACTGTGATAGCTGCCTGCTTCTCACCTTCAGCTCTGATGATCTGCTCACGTCTCTCACGCTCTGCCTTCATCTGCTTCTCCATTGATTCCTGGATAGCTGCAGGTGGCATGATATTCTTAAGCTCTACACGGTTAACCTTGATTCCCCAAGGATCTGTTGCTTCATCAAGTGTAGCGCGCATCTTTGAGTTAATTGTCTCACGAGATGTAAGTGTCTGGTCAAGTTCCAGATCACCGATTATATTACGAAGTGTTGTAGCTGTAAGATTCTCAATAGCTGCAAGTGGATTCTCAACACCATAGCAGTAAAGCTTAGGATCTGTTATCTGGAAGAAAAGAACTGTATCAATTCTCATGGTAACGTTATCCTTTGTGATAACTGGCTGTGGTGGGAAATCAGCAACCTGCTCTTTAAGAGATACCCTACGAGCAACTTTATCTATTACTGGCATCATCATGTGAAGTCCTACTCCCCAAGTTGCAGTATATGTACCGAGTCGCTCGATTACATATGCATTTGCCTGTCTTACAACGCGTAGGCAGCTGCAAAGCAGTAAAACTACAATAACTAATAGAACAATAAATACATATGGCATAATACTTAAACCTCCTTAGATATACACCACATAAACTAACTAAAATCAGTCAGTTCACGTTTTACAAATAGTTTGGTACCTTCAAGCCTTTGTATAATAACGAGTGTTCCTTCCGGAATGACGCTTCCATCTTCAGATACAGCGCGCCACTCGACATCGCCAAGCTTTATCATACCAGTTCCGGCATCATTGTCGACAGTTGTAATCACCTTTTCCGTTCGACCTATCAAACTGTCTGTATTGGTTTTCTCCATTCCTATAGCCAAATGTTTCTTAGCAAAAGGCCTCATCAGAAGGAGTAATGCAGTTGAGACAACCAGAAATGCTACGAACTGCAGCCATAACGGCCCGCCCATATAACCTATGATTGCCGCGACTATTCCGCCACCTGTGAACCAAATGGATGATAGCCCTAAAGTAATAATCTCCACCACTAGAGCTACTGCTGCGACTAACACCCAAAAAGTGCCATAGCTCATTCCCTTTCCCTCCTTTCCAACATATAAAACATCTTCAAGGCACATATACGTATTCTTGTTGTTCATTACGTATATCTGTAATGATATCAAAAGCACCTATATAATGATATAACATCAGTTGTAAAATATCTATTTCTATTTTACTGTTATAGCGAAATAAAATCCTCTACTCAGATAATCTCTGAACCATTTCCCATAAAGCCTTTGCTGAGTTAAAGTTCTCTGGAACAAGCTCCGCTGGTGACACTGTAATGTCGTACTCTTCTTCAAGCTCTGCAACGAGAGATATGATAGCAAATGAATCTAATATATTATCATCCACTAATCTATCAGTATTCTCAACATCAACTCCTGGTATTACTTCTTCTAAAATCTCAATTAACCTATCCATTATAGCCTCCATTTAAATAATTAGTTTCTATATGTTCTCTAAGTAACATTTCATTTCCAGATTCTTCTGTTACTACTATAGCAGGAAGATCCCTACTTAGAAAGAGTGATATTCCTTCTGTAGCACAATATGCACCTGCAAGATTAAAGCATAGTGTGTCACCAATATCAAGTCTCGGAAGATTAACCTTCCGCACCAGGATATCATTTACCGAACAAAGCGAACCAGCCAGCACATAGTCTCTCGACTCTTTTTTTGAAGTGTCAGAAATATAATTAATATATGGCACCTTCATGCCGGCCATACTTCCAAAATATGTAATCTGATGAAGACCGCCTTCAAGTATGGCATAGTCTGTTTCGCCAGTCCTCTTCACATCTGCAACGCCTGTAAAGTACTTTCCGCAAGGAGCAGCTATATAGCGGCCATATTCAAATGTGATATCCGAGTAACAGTCTTCTAAGTCCGTTCTACCGACTATATCCATAAGCTCTTCTATGGCAGGCTCAGCAAACTGGTAAGATGGCTCATTTATTTCCATAGAACCATCTCCATTTATAAAATAATCTATTCCAAGTCCTGGTCCATATTCAAGACTTAGCTTCCAACCTAATGATTCTTCAAGGTTCTTACCAAGTAGTGCAAGTTCAGTAAGTTCTTCCTCTATCTTCTTCATTTTCTTCTGTGTACCAGAGAAGAAATGTATACCCAGAAGTTCCAGATTCTCTGACCCAAGAAGCTTTTGAATGATTATATCTAGAGTATCTCGGTCCACTCCGAACTGATTACCTGAAGAAAGGCGAATATAACATTTAAGCTTTCTTGATAATTCAGAGTGTGAAGCCACATCTTCAAGTATATTATACTGTTCTATAGATTCTATAGAAAAATATCCCTTCTCACCGCCGAGGCTAAGGATTCTCATCATGCTTTCCCTAGTTTTATTTACACCAGATACAAAGATTTTCTCTGGTGCAATTCCTTCGCGGGCGCATATTTCATATTCTCCAGGAGAGCACACCTCTAGTCTCTCAACATAAGGCGATATATATCCTGCCAGCATAGGTCCTGCCTTCATAGCATAGCAGAGTCCTATACTGCCTTGATGGGATTTCATCATTTCTACCCTGGACTTTAGTTCTGGGATATCGAAATGATAAAAAGGAGTTTTATATTTTTTTATAAGATTCAGATATTCCATAATCATTTTAATTCTCTAAGTTTATTTCTATCGATCTTGCCATTCTTGCTAAGAGGAAGTTCCTCCATGTAGCGATATATATTGGGAAGCATATATTCTGGAAGCTTCTCCTTAAGCCCTGCCACTATCTGCTTCTTGTCAGGTGCTTCTTCCTTAGATGCATCCCCTGTGTAGTAAGCTATAATACGGTACTTGACCGGATCATAGATACAAGCGGCCTGGCCAATACCAGGTAGACTATTGAAGGCTCTCTCAACTTCCTCAAGCTCTATTCTATGTCCATTATGCTTAATCTGAAAATCTCTTCTTCCTGCAAAGTGGAGGAGTCCTCCCTTTCGGTATCCAAGATCACCGGTCTTATAAACTCGTCCAAGATTTTCCAGCTCGACAAATGCTTTAGCTGTGGCCTCTTCATTGTTGTAATAACCTAATGCAAGTTCTTCTCCAGCTACGCATATTTCTCCGATAGTATCTTCTTCACTTTCAGGGATTATATGCCCCTTTTCATCCAGGAGATATATCTCCTTTCCAGGAAAGACATTTCCTATCGGAAGCTTCTCAGGAACAGAAGCCTTATCTATTCTATAATACGTGCAGTTGCAGGTAATCTCAGTTGGTCCGTAGAGATTAACAAACTCTGCATCAGGATACTCATTCATCCAGTCCTTCAAATGTTTAGATGGCATTTCCTCTCCACTGAAGAGAATCTTATCGATCTTCGGTGGAACCTTATACATAAACTCATGAAGCCTGTTAAGAAGTACTAGCGCTGATACTGCCCAGGTAAGAGTCGTCACCTCATACTTTTCCAGCATGTCCATAACATTATTAGGGAATCTGAAGAATGCAGTCGGTATGATCACAAGTGTCGCGCCTGTCTTCAGCGAACTATATATATCCTTCACCGAGACATCAAAATCAAATGGTGCCTGATTACCTATCACATCTTCCTCTGTTATATTAAAAAGACTGGTAAATGAATCTATAAAGCTTATAACTGAAGAATGCCCAACCAGCACTCCCTTTGGAACACCTGTCGAGCCCGATGTAAAGTTACAATATAATGGAGTCCCCTCTGCTATATCCTTCTTTACTGGAAGGGAATCTGCAGATTCTATCTTCTTAAAAAGTTCATCGGTTGTTATGACATTTCCGGAAAACCGAAGACGTTCTATCTTATCTAAACTATCTGGCTCTGTGATTATAAGTCCCGTCTGCAAGGTACTTAGCTGACTGCGATGTCTCTCATCCGGGAAATCAGGATCCAGCAGGCAGTAGAATCCGCCTGCATATACTATACCCAAAAATATCTGCAGGGTCTTCGTGCTCTTCTTCATCATAACAGCCACCGGCTGAGACGGAGATATGTAATCAGAAAGAACCCTTCCAATCCTAGAGCTTACACTTTTTAGTTCAGCAAAGGTAACACTCTCTTCTCCATCAGTAACTGCCATCTTGTCTGGCAATCTTCCTGCCGTAGCTTCTAAATATTCTAATACATTTTTCATTTAGTCTTCCCTATGATCTGGCAGATCATAATTTTCTTTCAAATATTTCATAAGGTATCTGGTTGTCTTCTCTCCACCATATGCATTTATATGGTCGCCTTTATCGCCCGTGTCCTGGCTCCAATCAAGATTTATCTCATTTGCGAGGACATTAAAATCTATATAATCCAGACCGTGTTTATCAGCATAATCCTTAAGTGTATTATGCTTAGGATAAGTCATATTAACCGCAGAAGGTGAACTCACTAGCACCAGTGGAATATCCTTTTCCTCACAGAGCTCACATATCTTATCCAGATAGTATATTGCTATAGGATTTATAGCTGCACGCTCCTCTGTCTCAAACATATACTGTTCGCCGCTATATGGATCTACAACTAATATGTCCTCGTAGCCATCAACCTTAGTGTAATCTTCAGGCTCAACCAGTCCACTTAAATATCTCCAATTACTGTGATATCTTAGAATTGGAAATGTATCATTTATGATGGCACTATTCGTCATAAGTGCCTCTGTCTTTAATATAGTATCCTGTGCAACAACATTTGTTTCAAGTATTATAACCTTCGGATGCTGTCTCTCCAATATCTTCTGCATGAAGATATAAGTGTCGGCGATTCTCTGGCCCAGCTGGTTACAGTTAAATGATGATATACCAGCTTCATCCATAAGAATCTCTGGGGAAGCAAGAACCATCGCTTCGCTATCTCCAACTATTAGGACATCTGAAGAGTTCTCTTCTTCTGCGAGTGCCGCAACTATATTTTTATCACGCGGAAGTACGAGTTCTGGCTGATTCCTTCGCACTGGGTCAAATACAAGTGATAGAGCCTTCAGCACCGCTATGAAAAGAGCGAGGAATGCGAATATCTCCATCCATCTTTTTAACTTAGAAGTTTGCATAGATTAGATCCACCTCCTCAAATCCAGGTCCATAGCAACCAAAGATTGTTAGAACCAGTAATAGAGAAAGGATAAGAGCCCATCTGACTGGAAGAGGCTTTCTAAGAAGCGCCTCAGTTATATCCACTCCCTTTTCTCTTATAACATTTACTATACCAACTATGATTAATGTAACAAGAACAACCAGCCAGTCATACTTATCTAGTCCCCAGCTGAGGGCTGTTCCATTCCACAAATTGCTAAGGTTAAATCCTTTTCCAATATCTCGGACCATTCTGAAGCCTTCCCTAAGGGAATCCGCCTGGAAGAAGAGTTCTCCTGCAAAGATAATAATCCAAGTCTTAAAGATTCTTATAGCATTTACTACCTTATTCTCCTTCGAGGTATGAAGCAGCTTTAAGATTGCGTCACCCAGTGGTTCAAATATCTGCTCCAGAAGAAGCACTACAAAGTAAAATACACCATAGAAAATATATGTCCACTTAGGGCCATGCCATAAACCATTGCAAAGCCACACTGGAAGAAGAGCTATCGCTGAGGCAACAACTCTTGTTAAATGCTTATTAACCTTTCCACGTGAAAACTTTCCCCAACTCTTAGATAGTTTAGACATGGAGACAGGATAGAATATGTAAGTCTTAAACCATACGCCGAGAGTAATATGCCAGCGGCGCCAAAACTCAGAAGCATTTCTCGCAAGAAATGGCTGACGGAAGTTTTCAGGAAGCTTTATACCGAAGATCATAGCAATACCGATGACCATATCCATACATCCCGAAAAATCCATATATTCCATAACAGTAAAAAGAACTGCCGCAACAATTACCTCTAAACCCTTTGTCTTATTAGCTGGGTCAAAGAGATATAGAACCGCCGGATGAAGTCTATCTGCTATAACAAGCTTCTTAGATACACCCCAGACAAATCTGGTATATCCTCTTATCACATTATCAGGATCTATTGATTCACCAACATAAAGCTTATCCTTCATATCAGCATACAGTGCAATAGGTCCCTCGATAATAGTAGGGAAGAAGCATAGAAAGAGAAGTAGCTTAAAAGGATTACGCTGAGCCTCAAACTTTCCCCAATATACATCTGCCATATAGCTGATAGCCTGCATGGTATAGAAAGATATGCCAAGAGGCAGTGCTAGTTCCTTAGCAGGAAGGAGACTAGCGCCGGTCGATGCATTTGCTATAGCATTTATATTCTCAGCAAAAAAGTTATAATATTTGAGATATAGAAGACTAGAAAGTGCCAGTATTATTCCTACCACAAGAATAATTCTGCTCCTTCTCTGAAACTTAAGCTTTACGTTAGCCTTATCTTCCTTGGTCACATCTTTTTTCTCAGTTTTCAGGAAATTTAAAGCAGCCTTCTTATCTTTACTCATTTTCTCAAGCAAAAGACCTGTCACATATGTGATAGTTGATGCAAGAAGCATAAAGATAAAAAGTTTAATCGAAAATGAAAAATAATATCCTACGCTCGCTATTAAAAGAAACACCCAGCGAAAACGCTTAGGAAATATCTGATAGATTATAATAATCAGTGGTAGAAACAACATACCAAAAACTAATTCATAATAAAGCATGATATCCTCGAGTTTTATATATAGTATGTGTAACCCAAATATACATAATAGCATATTTATACTCTTATACCAAGAGTAACAAATTGGATTATAAAACAAAAAAGCCTCTATGAATCATCATAGAAGCTTTTTCTCTCTATTCAGTTATGAGGGAATATGCAGATATTCGTTTTATCCTTCCAGATATGAACCATATGATCAAGAATGATACGATAGCTATAAAGATTACAGATCCAAATCCCATCCAGCTATATACATCCATACTCGAATTCATAATTCCTATAGAACCTAAGAGCGCCGCCATAATGTTGTTGCTTTCAAGACATCCTACTATTCCACCAACTACTGCCCCAAGCAAAATGAATGGCATCATAGATAGTACAAGTTCAAATCTTAACTGCGTACTCGAAAAGCCCAAAGCTTTCTTAATTCCAATCTCTCGTTGTCTCTTAATGATAACAGTCTTAACTAACAGGTTCATAGATAAGATGATCACAAGTAACGACACTATGATAAGTACTGCCACCAGCATGGAGGCTATCATAATGACAGCATTATCACCACTCTTCAGGGTATCTATGACATTTGCATAGGCTACCATCTTATCTCCATACATGCTTTCGACATCATCAACTAACTTAAGGGAGTTCTTCCACGAATGATTCTTTACTGTAGTACTGATATTTTGCTTACCTAACTTAGAGCCAAGATGTCCTGCTCCTTCAGCTGTCATAAGCAAATCCATTCCACCGCTACCTGCACCAGAAAGTAATCCTGTTATAAGGTATTTCTTCTCGATAGAACCATTTGCAACCTTTACCTCATCTCCTACAGAAACCCCAAGATTCTTTGACAATGTACCAGCAAGTGCTATCTCATTATCATACCTTGGAAATATACCTTCATAGATATTAACATTTCCTTCTGGTACATCATTCCAATCCTCTGTGATATATGCATATGCAGAATAACCTTCAACAGTAAACTCTCGAGTATCCATATACCAAATGCAGTCCACTTCCGGAAGTTCCCTAATCTCAGCTATAGCTTCAGGTTTATCCTTCACGATAAAGGATACATCATCCGACACAGTACTTACCATTCTAAGCAAATGCATCGAGTCATACACTGCATTATAAGTCATAAATATGGATAAGGTAACTACCACACCAATAGATGACATTATTACAAAAAGAAGAATATTCTGCTTTGCACTAGTGAGTACACTCTTCACAGCCATTATCCAGGAGAGCGGGCCAGGAGTCCTCTCAATAGGAGCACGATTCTTCTTAAATGAATGATCGTCTATTCCAAATCTTAAAGCTATAACCGGATCAAGCTTCGATATCTTCTTCGTACTAGCCACAGCCACTATAACAACTGTTCCAAGAATCAGTATCAGGGTTGCTATAAGAGCAAGAGGTTCAAACGCACGGTCCCATACAACACCGCTGCTGTTTCTGATTCCCTCCTCAAAAGGTACAAGCGCCACATATGATCCAATAACTCCAACCGCTATAGCTAGTAGTGTAGTTATAGCAAACTCAAGAACCATAGCCATTCGTATCTGTCTAGACGTATAACCTAGCGCCTTTAGCGCACCTATATCTACAATACTCTGTTCTATACTATTGGATATTCTAAAATATATAATAATCATTGCTATAATAGTTATCACTATGGCGAAGGCACTTAGCACTGCCGCTATAATATTCTGCATATATGTAAGCATGGTTATTTCCATGTCAGAATCTACTGCATATGATAAAATCTCATGTTCGGAGAAAGACTTTGTAAGCATACCTGAGGCTTCAGATGCAGTTACATCATCAGTCACCTTTATAAATGTAATTCTTCTATCGAAAGACTCTTCCGAATCTTTTCTTTTCTCCTCATCCCGATTCTTCCACTCATTAAAAAGTGATGGTTCAACATATATTATTCCAAGATTTGAATTACCAAGAATATTTTCATATATACCAGCTATCTGGAATGTATAATAATCTTCTCCAACCTGTATATCTACCTTATCACCAACTTTTTTCTTGATAACATTTGCATTATAATACAGCGATATATAGATAGGGTTCTCGCACTCCTCATCCATCTTTTCAACAAAATGAGGTGCTTCTATATCTCCCCATTCACCATACGGAAGGACATAATAATCATTCGTTTTAGTGTCATATAGATCCTTGCTATCTGCATCTGCCCCTTCCTTTCCAACAGTAAAAGGAAGACTCAGCGGTTCAAGATATTCAAATGATTCGATATAATCGGCAGAAGATATTATATCCTCCATTTTAAACTTATCATCATCACTGAGTTCAGATACTACAGCAAGATCCGCGAAGTTATACTTGTCACGAAGCTCAGCATGAAGACCATTATATCCCAAGAGAACAGCAAGTCCCGTATGCAGCATTACAACAGACAGTACTATGATAAGGAAAAATGTTATCATATGTGATAAGTCGTTCTTAAAGTTAGACTTTAATAATTTACTCAGCATCTATCTATTCCTTTTCATTACGATTACCAGCCCATCTCAGTAAGGAATGCACGAAGCTTATCGTGGCGCTCTCGGTCACCAGAAACGTACTGACCCAGATCACATATTCCGCATATCGCACCATCCTTTAGATAAATGATACGATTGCCACGACGCGCTGACTTCATATCATGTGTAACCATTACTATAGACTGACCATTTCTATTAACCTCAGAAAGTACATCAAGTACTGCATTACTGCTTGCACTATTAAGTGCACCCGTTGGTTCATCTGCAAATATCATATCTGGTGAGTTAATAAGTGCTCTAACAATTCCGACTCTCTGAGCTTCACCACCAGAGAGCTGATTCGGAAACTTATTCCACAGCTTCTCCTCTATCTTTACCTTCTTAAGGAGTTCTTTTGCATTTTTTGCAAGTTTCACCTTATTCTGCTTTGTAAGTAGCCCCGCTGCCAGCACATTGTCTAGAATGCTCATGGTTCCTATAAGATGAATCTGCTGGAAGACAAATCCACAATGCTTTCTCCTAAAGATAGCCAGCTGATCACTATTAAACTTGGTTATATCCTTATCACAGAACATAATCTTTCCAAGACTTGCCTTATCCATTCCCGAAAGCGAATACAGAAGTGTAGACTTTCCTGCACCGGACGAACCCATGATTACTGTAAAGTCGCCTTCATATATCTTGAGATCCATATTCTTGATTATATGATGCTGCACCCCACCAACTGAGAATGTTTTACACAGTTTATCTGTTTCTATAATCGCTTTCTTTTCACTCATATTTCTTCTGGTTCACTTTCTTAATAATTGTTGAGAATATTACTATCAGAAGTAATATAACCACCGCTCCAACTCCGATATAAGCAGGGCTTACAGCGGCTGTTTCAACAGCTTCAGCCTCTGCAACTTCTTCTGTAACTACAAGACTAATCTCTTCATTAAACTTCTTAGTATTTCCAGATGCATCCTCATAAGTTATCTCTATATCGATTGGATCTTCACCAACCTTAGCTGGTGTGATTGTCAAATCAACCGAGCTATTCTCTCCAGCCTCAATAGTACCTACATAGTAAGATATATCATCTATATCATCGCCGCTAAAGTTAGCAGTAACATTTCTCAGCTTATCAAGTCCCATATTATTTACCTTAAATGTGAGACTTGTCTTTCCGTCAATACTTACCTCACTTTTCGAAAGCTTCTTCTCTGATATACTGATCTTTGACTCTTGAACTACTGGAATAGATAGACTTGCACTATCTTCGAATGTATTCTTGTTTGTATTCTCATAGCTGTAATCAACATTCACTGTATAATTATTCTGAGGAAGATCAGCTCTAGCCTTCATCTTAACTGTAATATCATACTCGCCTTCCTTGTCAATCTTGTCTATATATAGTGTATCTGATCCCGATACAGTCACAATCTGATTTTCTTCACTCGATAACTTAAGGCTGATATTACGAAGCTTAGTGCTATTCGACTCATTTACAAGATGAATCGTCATCTCAAACTCATCTCCAGCCTTTACTTCATCCCCCTTAATATCTCTTCCTGTAATAAGCAGCTTCGGTGTTGCGTCATAAATCGTCTCTGCGTGAACATCAGTCACATTCTTTGTAACATTTCCAACACCTGAAAATGCTGTAAGACCAACCAGTGCCGCAGAAATTAAAAATGTTCCAATACGCTTCATATTATTTCTCCTTACTTATCTAATCTCTGATGCATTCTTATCTTCGCATCTTATGACTTCATAATAAGGATTTATACATTAAGAGTCATTATCGGAACATTAACTTTGTATTAAGTAATATATTTCATTTTCCTGGAACATTAAGCCAGAATTAATTAGACAATTCTGAAGCCAAGCGTTACCTTAAAGCCATCTTCTGTATTGGTACATTCCATGGTCCCCCTCATATCTGTCATCAGATTTCTTGAAATGTATAAACCAAGTCCGGTACCTTCTACACCTTCTGCATTCGAACCACGACGGAACTTCTCCATAACAAAAGGAAGATCATCATCTAAGACGCCACCGCCTTTATCCTCAAAACTTATATAGAGATAACCATCATCTGAATGTGCACCTAGAATAATCTCTGTACCTGCATACTTATAGGAATTATAGATGACGTTAGATATAACCTGACCTGTACGAAGTTTATCCATATATATCAGGCATTCAGGTATATCTGTGTATACAACCTTAGACTCATGATCTGCTGTTTTAATAAGGTCACAAAGCTCGACGCTATCCGTCTCTTTCTCATATACCTCAAGCTGTTCCAGCTCCTTAAGAGTAGAAGCAAAGAGATTACTTATAAGTGTATCTATCTGATCCGCCTTCGCTTCTATAGATTTTACTTTGCCACTTGTAAACTCGTCACCCGTCTGTTCTGACTTTGCTTCCAACACCTGTGACATAGCCTTGATTGAAGCAACAGGCGTCTTGATATCATGACTTAACTGTGCAACCAGCTCCCTCTTACTTACATTCGCTTCGTATTCTCTCTTACGCGCAAGCGAAAGCTCATCTCGCATTATATCAAAGCTTTCTGTAAATGCGCCGAAAACATTCTTCCTATCCATCTCAAGTGGCCTGTCCAGATCACCCGCAGCCACTGCTCCAGCAAACTCCTTCATCTTATCAAAAGGCTTTACGACATATCTATATAGATATATAGCATAAGTAATCCATAGCACCATAGTCGCAAGATACGCAACGGTAAAAACAACTGAGAAGCGTTCTCTGATTCTCTGCTCAAGATCAGATATATCATTATATATGATAAGCCATCCAGCCAGTTTGTCATCGATATATATGTCACGAATAGTATTACGGTTCTTTGTAGCCATGACAATTGAAGCATTTTCCTTGGTCACCTGACTATCCACTGTGGAATACACTACCTTTTCATCCTTATCAATTATTGTAAAGTTGAAATGATACTGCTGTGGATTCACAATAGCTCCAAGTTCGCCAGATTCTCTTATCTCAGATAGAAGTCCATTAACTTCCACAACATCTAGAGTCGCAATACTTTGGTCTCTTGTAGAATAATCTACCACTGTAGGAATAGTGAATATTATAAGCGTTACTATTATTAGTATTATAAGAAATCTTTTCATATCATTATTCTTCGTTATATATGAGCATTAAGCCCAAGCCCCTGATTGTCTTTATAATAGAAGGTGAGTTAGGATCCTCTTCTATCTTCTCCCTAAGATGTCTAAGATGGACATTCAGTGTTCCATCTGACACAAAGCTGTCGCCCCACACATTGTCGAATATTGACTGTTTTGGAACCACCTTATTTCGATTCTCCAGGAGATATGCCAGCAGCTTATATTCCATAGCGGTAAGATCCATAATCTCACCACATTTTCGTACAATTCCGGCATCGGTATCTACTACTATCTTTCCAAATGTAAAGACAGTCTGCACACCTTGATTCTGGGACAAACTGCCATTATTATTCTGACTTCCATCAGAGAAACCAGCATTCGCACTAACAGCAGCTTCCATTTTCTCATATCTCTTAAGAACAACCTTAACCTTAGCATATAGAACGCTTAGTGAATATGGCTTTGTTATATAGTCATCGCCACCTATATTAAGCGCTATAACCATATCATCATCACTAGAACGCGCACTGATAAAAAGTATAGGAATATCATATTCTTTTCTAAGGCGCTTACATAGTTCAAAGCCAGAACTATCTCCAAGATTTATATCCAGAAGAATCAGCTTCGTACTATTCTTCTCTAGAAAATCTACGGCATCTTCTGCTGTATAAACTGCCTTAGATTCCACTCCAAACATATTGAAATATTCCGCTGTAGAATCAGCAAGTTCAACTTCATCATCAATTATCAGAACACTATAATCCATAGCACATTCCTTCCGTAGAATAATTTGAAAACAGAGAGGACTAATGTCCTCTCTGACTATTAAATCAAAAGTTTATGGTTCGATACTAAGACTATTCCTGTCATCTATAGCAATATCTGATATGCCATATCTACCAATCGCAACTATCATAAGAACTGTAGCAACAGAATTAAATGGAGCAGTACAAAGGTATATAACCTGATTCAACTGAGACGACATAGCCAAGTTATATTCACCTTGTCGTGAAACCACTATATTATAAACATAGGAAGCAATAGCTGACAAAAAACCAATCACAAAGTAAGCAATAAACATCACTATCTCAACTGTTCTTCTAGAATTCCCCTCATAGTTTCTCATCACAAGATAAAATACTACAGTTTCCAAAAGAATAATCAAACTCGTAAATAGTGATAACGGAATCACTGTCCCTACCCCTTCAAAACCTTCAAAATGCCGTCCAGATACCAACTTAACAGCTGAAGACTGTCCTAGCGTAAGTAGTATTACTAACAAATAAGCAAATCCATGTAAAGCTATACTGACTAATATAGGCGTCTTTATATACTTAGGTAACATTTAAAACCCTCACTCATTCTCTAATATCTAGTATTCCTTGTAATAATTAATTAGGCATCCGCTTGTGATGATTGTTCTCTCATCATCAGTAAGTTCACCGAGCTTAAGTGATATCTCCTTCATGCCCTTATTTACGATATATGCCTTGATAACCTCACGCTTTTCTTCTACTGCAGCACGTATATCTGGAACAAATACATAATCGCCATTTTCAAATCCGTATGGATTATCCTGTGATACATCTACTGCACTATCATCCATAATAAATGGAAGCATACCCCAGTTAATGAGGTTAGAACGATATCTCTTTGTAGCATATTCACGAGCTATGTTAGCCCATCCACCAAGTACCTTCTGGCAAGATGCAGCCTGCTCACGTGCAGAACCATCACCAGGCTTAACTGCATAGATTGTGCTACCAAAACCTGTATTCTTACGATTTACATCATTGAACTTCTCTTTGATTATAGGCATAACTTCCTTAAGCTCAGGATAGTTCTCGCATGGATGTCCACCTGCTTCTCTATCAACCTCAACCTGATGGAACTCCTTAGCGCGTCCTACATACTCTGGATCCTTACGTGAAAGTGTGAATTCAGCAAGTCCGATAGGATTTGATCTAAATGATGATGTCTCACCAGATGGGATAAGCTCATCTGTTGTTGTTACAGGATCAGTAATAACTGAGCAAACCTTAAGAAGAAGATTCTCCTCAAGGGCTGGCATAGCTGGCCATGGCTTGATGTTTGGTCCCTGCTTAAGTTCCTCATCAGGTTTTGCATTCTTCCAGCCATCATATACTCTGTTCTCATAGATAGACTTATCGAAGAAATACTTTGGTCCTGTATACTCAACATCTATATCTGTTGCTGGTGTAAGGAAGCCCTTGTTAACAGCTGTAGCTGCTATAGAACGAGCATCCATAAGTGCAACTGAACTGATCTGTCCGTTCTGAATCTTTGAACCTTCTCTGTTAGGGAAGTTACGTGTTGAATGTCTAATAGAAAGCGCATTGTTAGCAGGTGTATCACCAGCACCAAAGCATGGTCCACAGAATGCTGTCTTCATGATAGCACCTGTCTTCATGATAGCTGCTGCACGTCCATTGTTAACAAGCTCCATCATAACTGGCATACTTGCTGGATATACATCAAGTGTGAACTCATCATTTCCAATATAATGACCCTTAAGAATATCTGCTGCATCACAGATGTTCTCGAATCCACCACCTGCACAACCAGCAATGATTCCCTGCTCTACATAGAGCTTTCCATCACGGATCTTATCTGTAAGATTAAACTCTACATCACCTGTAAGCTGCTTACGTCCGTTCTCCTCACACTCATGAAGAATATCTTTTAAGTTAGCATTTAACTCTTCTATAGTGAATGTATTTGATGGATGGAATGGTAGAGCGATCATAGGCTTAATCTTTGAAAGATCTACATATACAACACCATCGTAGTAAGCAACATCTGCTGGAGCAAGCTCCTTATAAGCTTCTGGTCTATAATGTGTCTCGTACCAATCCTTTGTATTTGAATCTGTCTTCCAGATAGATGAGAGACATGTTGTCTCTGTAGTCATAACATCAACACCGATACGGAAATCACTTGAAAGCTTGTCAACACCAGGACCAACGAACTCCATTACGCTATTCTTAACGTAGCCATTCTTAAATGTTGCACCAATAAGAGCAAGTGCAACGTCCTGAGGACCAACACCCTTCTGAATCTCACCATCAAGATAGATAGCAATTACCTTAGGTGACTTAACATCATATGTTCTACCAAGAAGCTGCTTAGCAAGCTCGCCACCACCTTCACCGATAGCCATGGTACCAAGAGCACCGTAACGTGTATGACTATCTGAACCAAGGATCATAGCGCCACACTCAGCCAGTTCTTCTCTTGCATACTGGTGAATAACTGCCTGATGAGGAGGAACATAGATTCCACCATACTTCTTAGCTGCTGACAGACCAAACATATGGTCGTCTTCGTTGATAGTACCACCTACTGCACAAAGTGAGTTGTGGCAATTTGTGAGTACATATGGGATAGGAAACTCAGTAAGTCCTGAAGCCCTTGCAGTCTGAATAATACCTACAAATGTAATATCATGTGATGTCATCTTATCGAACTTGATCTTAAGATTCTCCTCATCACCTGATGTATTATGGCTTGTAAGAATACCATAAGCGATAGTACCCTTCTTGGCTTCTTCCTTACTAGTGTTCACACCCTTACTAGCAAGTTCTGCCTCATCTGTTACAAGCTCCTTGCCATTTACAAGGTATGCACCTGTCTCATATAGTTTTACCATCTTGTCCTCCTATGATTAAATCTAGTTATATATCTTTATCCTTCTTAAAGGTTTCGATCTCATTATACATAAGATATGAGCTGCTAATCCTCTATTACATCTGGAAGCTTAAATGTTGTAAGACTGTTTGCATCAATATTCGGCTCACTTACAACACGAGTTGCCTGTCTCTCTATACAACGTTCGAAGTAATTTCGAACCTCTCTAGCATTTGCAAAATGCTCCTCATGATTTTCAGCCAGGTCACGTAAATGTTCAGCTACATAATCAGTAGCCTCCTTGTTAAGTACATAATCCTGACTTACACACATAAGGTCAAATATCTTAATCATTTCTTCTCCAGAATAATCTGGGAACTCAATGAACTTATTAAATCTCGACTTAAGTCCTGGATTTGAATTAATGAATTCTCTCATCTCATCCGTATATCCAGCAACTATTACTATAAAGTCCTGACGATTATCCTCCATACGTTTAAGGATTGTATCAACAGCCTCTTGACCAAAGTCCTCGCCCTCAGCATTTGTGAGTGTATAAGCCTCATCTATGAAGAGAATACCACCCATAGCTTCATCACACACCTTGGCTGTTCTCTGCGCTGTCTGGCCTACATATCCTTCAACAAGACCAGCACGGTCTACCTCGATGAACTGTCCCTTACTTACAACTCCCAGCTGGTGATAAATCTTCGCAAGAAGTCTTGCGACAGTAGTCTTACCAGTTCCAGGATTACCTGAGAATACAAGGTGAAGTGACATACTTGGAGTCTTGAGACCAAGCTTTTCTCTCATACCTCTGATCTTAACCAGATTTATAAGATTATTAAGATTCTTCTTAACTGTCTCAAGTCCAATAAGTGAATCCAGCTCAGCAAGCAGCTGTTCAAGAGTTTCTTCCTTAGGTGGAAGGGATATTTTTACATTTGAAGGTGTCTCATCATCTGTATCATTACTCTTGCCGCCTGCGTTACCAAAGCCGCCAATGCTGCCTCCACCTGGAGTATTCTTATAGATATCAAACTTGCTAAGGTAGTTATTCATCATATTGATGTAATCAGATACGCGATCAGCCTCGCGATCACTGATTCCACCATAGGCTACGAAGTTACATCCAAGATCATTAAACGTATTAACCAGATACCTGGATATAGAAGTTCCATAACCTGTTCTCTGGGTCATAGGTGATGTATCATCCATTACAAAGTACTGGAGAGTTCTTGGAACATAGCTCGTCAGATCTATATTATTGCAACGATCATTAATAAAGCGTTTAAAGTTATACTCACTTATAACAATCTCTAGATTCTCATTCAGGAATCTAATCTGATTAGGAATATCGGAACTTGTTTCATCAAAAACGTAACCCAAGAAGACCAGCATATCATCCTTCAGCTGATTCTTGAGAGTAACACGAGCGTCAGTTGGATAAGGACTTGAAGACTTAAACTGTACGCTGTCCGCATATTGAAAACAATAATTCACCATTTGCTTGATATTTTTAGTAATCACTTTAAACGCCTCGCGAATATGTTATATTTTTACGCCTCGCACTTCTTAAGAAGCTCTTCCCAACGCTTATCAACCTCTGCCTGGAACTCCTGGAGAAGTCCTTCATTTCCTGGCTTAAAAAGATGCTTGAAACGTCCCTGCATCTTCAGGAAGTCTTCGATAGGAAGCTTGTTCTTAGGCTTGTAGCTAAGAATCCACTTACCATCAACAACTTCGTAAAGTGGCCAGTAGCAGGTGTCTACAGCAAGCTGACAAACCTTTGCCATATCTGCTGCATCAAATCTCCAACCTCTTGGGCATGGTGCCATTACATTTAGAAATGCTGGACCAGGTGTGTAGATAGCCTTCTCAGACTTCTCATACAGATCCTTCATTCCTGCTGTAAATGTAGACTGTCCAACATATGGAATGTTATGAGCAGCCATGATTGCTGCAAGGTCCTTACGTGACTGAACCTTACCAACGCTGACTGAACCAACTGGTGTAGTTGTTGTATCTGCAAATCTTGGTGTAGCTGATGATCTCTGAATACCAGTATTCATGTATGCACCATTATCATAACATACATATACCATATCATGTCCACGCTCCATAGCGCCAGAAAGTGACTGGAATCCGATATCGTATGTACCACCATCACCACCAAATGTTATAAACTTGTAGGTTGTATCTTCATCGATACGGCCTCTCTTCTTAAGTGCATTGTAGGCTGTCTCAACACCTGAAAGTGTTGCACCAGCACATGCAAATGCATTATGAATGTAGCTGTCTGTATAAGCTGTATATGGATAGAGGTATGTAGAAACCTCAAGACATCCTGTAGCATTTCCTATAACAGCTTTATCTTCTTCTTTAAGGGCTCTAAGTACTGTTCTAACTGTGATGGCAGCCCCGCAACCAGCACAGAGTCTATGTCCTGGAGTAAGCCTGTCTGGCTTGCTCATAACTTCTTTAAGATTATATGCCATTTCCTTATTCTCCTACTTATCGCTAAGTTTCACGCCGTCACCTGACTGACGGATATCCATCTGATCATCTCCACCAAAATCGCGGAATTCATTGCTTGTATCAGCATCACGATCACGGAGACCAACATACTTAAACTGTTCTGGCTCCTTGCCACGACGAACTATCTCACGGATATCTCTGAATACGTCTCTTGCCTCTGTAACTGTGTAGTCACGACCACCCAGTCCGTAGAAGTAATTAACTGTTGGGATATCAAGTCCTGCATCATACATAGCAGCCTTAAGCTCTGAACCAAGAGGACCACCCATACCTGAGAAGCTCTCAGCTCTATCGAGTATAGCCACTGACTGACACTTGGAGAGAGCCTTTGCAAGTTCTTCTCCTGGGAATGGTCTGAATACACGAACCTTAATCATACCAACATGGATTCCATACTCACGAAGCTTATCTACTGCATCCTTTGTCTGACCTGCAGCAGAGCCCATGATTACGATAGCATACTTAGCGTCTTCCATACGATACTCCTCGAAGAGACCGTACTTACGACCAGTAAGCTTCTCATACTCAGCGCATACATCAAGGATAACTTTCTTGGCATTCTTCATACCTGCACGCTGGTTGTACTTTGTCTCCATATAATATGGAGAGTTAGCATAAGGACCAGCAGCCATAGGCATATCCTTATTAAGAAGGAAGTTCTCTGGATGATACTCTCCAACGAAGTTCCTTACTGACTGTGTATCAATTGTTTCTATATTCATAACAGCATGGCTTGTGATGAATCCATCATAGCAGACCATCATAGGAAGCATTACATCTGGATGCTCTGTTACTCTATAAGCCATAATGAAGTTATCATATGCTTCTTCGTTAGTCTCAGCATATACCTGAAGCCATCCACTATCTCTTGCACCCATTGCATCTGAATGGTCGCAGTTGATGTTAAGTGGTCCTGTAAGTGTTCTATTAACAAGACATAGAACTACAGGAAGTCTATCTGAAGCAGCTATGTAAAGCTCTTCCCACATAAATGCAAGACCAGCTGATGATGTTGCTGTAAGTGCTCTAGCACCTGCAGCTGACGCACCAATAACCGCACTCATTGAGCTATGCTCAGACTCAACAGGAATAAACTCTGTATCAATCTCTCCATTAGAGATATATGTTGAAACCATCTGTGGAAGCTCTGTTGATGGAGTGATAGGGAATGCTGGCATAACATCTGGGTTAACCTGCTTTATAGCAAGTGCAACCGCTTCATTTCCTGACATACGGTCACGCTTCTTGAGTGCAGTACCCTGAAGCTTAGTTTCTGCCTTTACTTTCTCACTCTCATTATATTCTGTATCATAAGGACTCTCAACTGTCTGTGTCTGATTTGGATTAACAGCCTCGATAGCAGACTTTGCTGTATCTGCTGGACTCACAGCCTTAACGCCCTTAACCTTAATATTCTTATCCTTTAACATTTACAGGCCCTCCTTCATAGTAATTGCACCGAAGGAGCAGCAACCTACACAGATTCCGCAGCCCTTACAATGATCATAATCAAAATCCTGTCTCTTTCCATCTACTACTGGAATAGATGAATCTGGACACATAGGTGCACATAGAAGGCACTGAACGCATTTGTCCCAATCAATAACTGGTGTCTGAGTTCTCCACTCACCTGTAAGGAAGTTAACAGCTCCGCCACCACCATATACTGCATTTCCTGGAGTAATATCCTGATATGGAGACTTCTCAGTAATTTTTGATATATCTGTTCTAACTTTATTTGCCATTACTGCACCTCCTCGAATGCTCTCTCAAGAGCAGCCATATTTCCATCGATTACTTCAGGTTTCTTTGCAAACTTATGCTGGTATGAACCACGCATCTGCTCAAGGAAATCCTGCTTTGACATGATTCCTGACACCTTTACTATAGCCGCAAGCATAGGTGAATTAGGGAAATACTTTCCAAGTGTTTCCATAGATATAGTACGAGCGTCTACAGTGTAAACTGCGCCCTCATAGCCCTTAAGGAGTGGAATAATCTCCTCCTTTGGCTTTGCGGTGTTAATAATGATACCGCCGTCCTTGTTGAGACCTGAGGTAACATCAACGCTGTGCAGCAAAGTCTCATCAACCACTACAACATAATCAGGGTTGTAAATGTTGGAGTGATTTCTAATCTCTTTCTCACTGATACGGTTGTAGGCTGTAATTGGAGCACCCATTCTCTCTGGGCCATACTCTGGGAAGCCCTGCACGTACATACCAGTATTAAATGCAACATCTGCCAGTAGCAGAGCTGCAGTTTTGGCACCCTGACCACCACGGCCATGCCATCTGATTTCTACTGCTTTACTCATAACTATTCTTCCTCCTAAAAATAGAAAACCAACCTACATTATAGCAAAAGGAAATCTAATAATAAACCAGAAATTTACTCTAAGAATAAACAAAAAAAGTGCCACTACTCTGCCGAATAGTGACACATTTTGCTAAACTAAATAAATTATCTGGATTCAATAGGAGTGTATTCACGTTCTTTCATAATACTCTTATATGCAGGACGAATTATCTTATCCACATTGATCAGCTCCTCGATACGGTGTGCTGACCATCCAACTATACGAGCAACCGCAAAAAGTGGCGTATATAGCTCTACAGGAATACCCAGCATACTGTAGACAAATCCACTGTAGAAGTCTACATTTGCGCTGACGCCCTTGTATATACGGCGTTTCTCAGCTATAACCTCTGGAGCAATCTGTTCGATATTGTTATATAACTGAAGTTCTCTCTCCATATGCTTATCGACAGCGAGCTTGTCAACAAACTCTTGAAGGCTCTCGCTCTAGGATCCGATATCGCGTAGATAGCATGACCCATACCATAGATAAGTCCTCTTCTGTCAAATGCCTTCTTATCCACTATCTCAGCGAGATAATCCTTAAGTGCAGCTTTATCATTATAATCAGGAACATGTGCCCTGATATCTTCCATCATCTGCATTACCTTGATATTTGCACCACCATGTTTTGGTCCCTTGAGAGATGAAAGCGCAGCAGCTATAACCGAATATGTATCGGAACCTGCACTAGATACAACACGAGTTGTAAATGTAGAATTATTACCACCGCCGTGCTCCATATGAAGTACAAGTGCCGCATCAAGTACCTGAGCCTCTAGCTCTGAATACTGTCTGTCAGGACGAAGCATTCTAAGGAAGTTCTCAGCTGTGCTAAGCTTTGGATCAGGACGATGAATATACATACTTTCGTCCTTCTCATAGTGATTATATGCACAGTATCCATATACAGCCAGCATAGGAAACTCACTTATAAGTGCCATACACTGACGAAGAACATTTGATATAGATAGATCAGATACTTCATAATCATCATAGGATGCAAGTGTCAGAACTGACTTAGTCATAGAGTTCATAATATCGTGGCTCGGAGCCTTCATTATTACGTCTCTAGTAAAATTAGTAGGAAGGTGATTAAGACTTCCAAGAGTTTCTCTGAAGTCACAGAGCTGACGTTCATTTGGAAGTTCACCAAACAGAAGTAGATATGCCATCTCTTCGAATCCAAATCTATTGAATCCGAAATCCTTTACCATATCGATAACATTATAACCGCGATACCACAGTTCGCCGTCGCAGAACACTTCCTGTCCATCTATAATCTTAGAGGATACGACCTTGGAAATGTTAGTAACACCGGTGAGGACACCATGACCATTCAAATCTCTAAGTCCACGCTTAACACCATACTCATCGTATAGCTTAGGATCTACCACATCGACTCCTCGACATAGTACTTCTCCATTTAGCATATACTGCAACAATTCTCTCTCTGTCATGATTCGCCCCCTTGCTTTTTAACTTGTTATAGTTCCTCCACCAAGGCAGTAGTCGCCGTCATATACCACCAGACTCTGGCCTGGTGTTACGGCTCTGACCGGTTCATCAAAAAGCATAGTAGCGGTACCGTCACTACGCAGTGTAAGAACCCCTGAAGTGTCTTTTGCCCTGTATCTTACTTTAGCAGTAACACGCATCTGTTTTTCATCCAAATCCTTAACAAACTTATCTGCCTCCGGATAGCTTATCAGATTGAAATCCACTGCATTTACTTCTCTTGTAAATAAGTCTTCATTTGCGCCAAGGATAACCTGATTCTTCTCAGGAATGATATCAACTACATATAGTCTATCTGCAGCTGGTATTCCAAGCCCTCTTCGCTGACCTATAGTGTAATGATAATAGCCCTTATGTGTACCAAGAATATTGCCATCAGTATCTACAAACTTGCCATATCTTTCCTTCTCGATATCCTCAAGTCGGCTGCTCACAGCCTCCAAAGCATCCCTGACCTTAGCGGATGCTTCTCTCTCGATAAATCCTGCATAGTCACCATCCGGAACAAAACAGATGTCCTGACTATCATGCTTTCTGGCAACTATGATTCCCGCTTCTTCAGCTATATCTCTCGCCACAGATTTCTCGTATCTTCCCAAAGGGAAATATAATCTAGCGAGTTGCTGCTGACTAAGGAAATATAGTACGTAGGTCTGATCCTTTGTAACATCCTTCGCACGTCTCAGTTTATAAAGGCCTTCTTTTTCATCATATTCAACATTTGCATAATGTCCGGTTACAACCTTCTCACAGCCTTCTTCATCGGCCATCTCGAACAGTCGACCAAACTTCATATAACGATTGCAATCGATACACGGATTAGGAGTCTGTCCCTTTAGATAAGTATCCACGAAATTATTAATTATCTTCTCACGGAATCCATCCATAAAGTTAACTACATGAAATGGTATTCCAAGCGTCGAACATACTACGCGTGCATCTTCTATATCATCCGGCGTACAGCATAGGTGTGTTCCTGCAGTACAGGAAAGATCCTGGTCATGGAGCATCATAGTTACACCTAAAGGAAAATAGCCCTCCTCCCGCACAAGATATGCAGCAACAGAGCTATCTACGCCTCCGCTCATAGCAACGAGCATTTTCTTCTCTATATCAGCCATGCTGATTCCTCACATCTTATCTATTATTCTTCATTATATACGTCTTATATCTGCAAGGCACTGCTTCATCCTTGCATTAAACTGCTGATAGAAATCAGCTTCAGTGTCATATTTATCCATATAGAAGATTCTAAGTACCGTCTTCATTATCTCCTTAACACGGTATTCAGCCTCTTCCGTAAGTTCTTCCATCTTATCCTTTCGATAAGTTTCGGCACCTTTCTCTTCGAACTCTTCTATATCGCCAGTGGCAGTTGCGTGGTCCATCAGATCCTTCTCTTCAAGACCTTCCAGTCGGCTTACTTCGTATCCTGCCATTTCACGAATCTCGTGAATACGCTTCGTCTCATACTTCAGGAACTTGTGCCATTTGGAAATATTTGCAGAGTTTTCTTCAAGGTCCTCTATACCTAACCAGTCACTTACTCGTACTGGAGTTCGGGAAGTCTTAAGACATTCATTTATCTGAAGGAAGTATTTAAATGTATCTCCTTCGTATATTCTTCCAAGGGGAAATAGTCTGCATATACCAGGTCTATACTGGTGGATAGTACATCTGCCCTCTTCGAGAAACTTACAGCCAGAATCCATTTTGAGATGAGGAAGCACCACATCATCAATCATACTTAGTTCTAAATGAAAACTAACTAATAATTCATCGAAGCTTTTTCCAGTCCCTCTTGTGAGCTGATACATATCATAAGGAGTCAGTACTATAGAATGTCCCATATCTGACTCACAGCAGTGACTGCAGTCCTTACAACCGTTGGTGCCAAGCAGTGCTTTATCCTCAGCATCATACAGTCGTCCATCTGATATATCCTTAAATCCCTCGTATCGAAGCAATGTCTTCTCCCTAATAAACACATGAAACTAGAGCGTCAAAATGTTCCGAAGTTCTTTAAAATAGGCGCTCGTTAGAAATCATTTTATAGGAAATACGTATCCTATGCAACCTTGTTTTTTCCGCTATTTCATGTTACCCTAATGCGTGGCTGATGTCAAAACTATGGCAAAACTATGGCATTTTTCTATATGATAGATGCACCGCCATGGTAAGACACTTACTAGTACAAGTTATTAACCAGAAAGGAAAAAATATGAAAGCTAAAAGCTTAATTAGACTATTCGTAGCCGCTGCTATACTAGCGATAAGCTTTGCAATTACCCCAATAACTGCAGACGCTGCTGGTTGGGGCAAGAACGGCGAACAGTGGTACTATGAAACTGAAGACGGCACGAGACTCACCAACGCATGGCACTATGACAGTGGTTGGTACTACTTCGGAGCTGACTCCTATATGGTTACTGGTCTACAGAATATAGGTTCTCATACATATTACTTCGCTGAAGTTGATCACGGTGCATTTGTACGTGGACGTATGATGACAGGTTGGCAGTATATCAACGGTGATTATAAGTATTTTGATACAAATGGTTATCTCCACGAAGAATGTACAGGTGACGAGAATACTATCAAGGGTATCGACGTATCACAGTATCAGGGAAAGATGGACTGGGCAAAGGTTAAGAACCAGGGTATATCTTTCGCCTTCGTAAGAGTTGGCCACGGATCACACGAGGTTGATCCTACATTTACAAGAAATATAGACGAAGCTAATGCAGTTGGTATAAAGGTTGGCGCTTACTTCTATAGTACAGCTCAGTCAGTTGAAGAATCTAGATCAGATGCCCTCTGGGTTATCGATCAGCTTCAGGGACATGTTGTTAGTTATCCTGTAGCTATCGACCTTGAGAGTAATTCTCAGGTGGATCTTGGTTGGGAAACTATCACAGCTATGGCTAAGGCTTTCTGTGATGAGATCAGAGCTGCTGGTTATACACCAATGATCTACTGCAATGAGAACTGGGCTAAGAAATATATCGACTGGCCACAGCTTGATGGCGTATACAAGTGGATCGCAAGATATAACGGTACATATAATACAGATTACACTCGTGACATCTGGCAGGCAGGTAGTACAGTGCTTCTCGATGGTATAACTGTTAACTCAGTTGATATCGACTTCGCAACAACAGACTTCAGTACTATCGTAACTCCTAGAACAGTTCGTGAGGCCGGAACAGCTGCGAATAGCACTCCTGCTGCAACAGGCGAGAAGACCGGTCAGTGGATGTCAAGTTCAAGCGGCTGGTGGTACAAATGGAGCGATGGCTCATACGCTAATAATGAATGGCTAGAAATAGGTGGTGTAAACTACTACTTCAACGCCTCAGGTTATCTACAGACAGGTTGGATTAGTCTTGGAGAAGACTGGTACTATCAATCAAGTAACGGCGCTTACAAGAGTAGATGGATCACTTCAGGTGGTACATGGTATTACCTTAACGACGATGGCAAGATGGCTAAGGGTGAGTGGAGAGACGGCTACTACCTCGGCGCAAGTGGAGCTTGGAGCTACAAGGGTATCGGAAGCTGGTATCACAACAACACAGGTTGGTGGTACGAAGATTCAAAGGGCTGGTATCCAGTATCACAGTGGGCTAAGATCAACGGAAAATGGTATTACTTCGGTGCTAACGGATACATGATGTCTGACACAGTAATAGATGGATGTACACTTGGATCTGACGGTGCATGGATAGAGAATCCACAGAACCCACAGTAACTTGTTTTGTTAGGATTATAAAACTATCCCCCACAGGTACATATGATATGTACCTGTGGGGGATAGTTTGTTATATAACATTTTTTATACTGTAAATTTTTTGCGGGATAGTATTATTATTTTGATCAATATAATAGCGATAACAAATGTAATCATATGGATGAAGATTTTGAGTATTCCAATGGTGTTAAAGATATCGCTGTCTCCTACCATTACTAGTCCGTCAGTGATCGGAGGCAAAATAATGTTCAGGATTTTTAAGAATGAAAACGTCTGAATTAGTGGCTGCTTACATATTGCTAGTATTGAAACAAGTATAAGTCCGATTACTGAATTCCTATTTGTGGTGATTATTCTGTGATGGAACAGGTCTCCAATAGCTGTTCCACAGAAACCGCTGCCGAATATTATGAGACTGCCGCATATTATATCATTTGCTTTGAGTGGGCGAGTAAAGATATTATTATTCATAATGTATCTTATTAAAGGATAGATTATCACGACTGCTGAATATAAACATGAAAGACTATATATCAGGAGTTCTCTGGAGATGTAGTATTCAGAGCTTTTTTTGCAGTGTAGAAGCAGGATTTCCTCATGTATGTCATTCTCTCTAGCTTGAAGTCTCATGGAGATGTATGCACTGATGATAAAACAAAAGATGGCTGAAATAAGGAAGCTGCCGCTTATCTGTGATGGCCGTACGTAATACATAATACCGAGGAATGAGACTACTGATACAGTAGGAATTACCAGGAGTGCACTTTTTATAGCCATATTTAATCTTAATTTAAATAAATTACAAATATTCTTCAATTCCAACTAGCTCCCATTCTTCATTAAAAAGTTTTAATACTGTATCTTTTATTTCGGCTTCCATTACTTTGAGAACATACTTATTTCCCTGGACACTCATTTCTGGCCAGCACTTGATGTCATTATTTTTTCTAACATATATTTTAAAAAATGAATTGAATACTTGCCCAAGGTTTTCAAGTTTTCCATTATTTATCGTATAAATGTGATCTGATAATTCATCCATCAGTTTCTTTTCATGGCATGACATAAATATAGTTACACCCTGCTTTTTCAGCTCATTCATTTTTGAGATAAATACCTCTTGTGAATCAGTGTCCTGACCGGACAATGGTTCGTCAAGGAGAATAACGTCATGAGGAGCCATAAGAGCCTGGATCACTCCGACCTTCTGGAGGCTTCCTTTGGACATGTCCCTCATTTTAGTGTGTTTCATTTTTCCAAGAAAGAATTCGTCAATCAGCTGTTCGACTTTTTTAAATTCGACATTTTCTAACTTGGCGATGGATTTCAGATAATCAATCATCTTTATATCCATGCCTGGAAATTTTTCTGGAACGTATGTGAAACGCAGCTTATCATGATAGATTACATTTCCATGATTAATCTGTATGAGACCGGAGAGAACCTTAAGCATTGTGCTTTTTCCACATCCGTTGTGACCGGCGAATGTAACGGATTCGCCCTTTTTGAATTCGTGGGAAATGTCATCTAATATTTTTTTTCCATCATAGGATTTGGTGACACATTCAAGAGTTATTATTTTATCCATTGTACTAACCTTTTTTTCTTGCATCATGAGATGTGAGTATTAATCTGGGAATTATGTTATAAAACAAAAGAATCTATATAGCATCCGTTTTAGCGTATGTTATATTGGATGTGTAGGATATAAAAATGGACTGCTTAATCGGCAGCCCATTTTTGAATTACATTTTATATAATGATTGATTATCAATCCATATATCTGATTAGTGATGGAATAATCTGATACCTGTAAAGCTCATTACGATTCCGTACTTGTTACATGTCTCGATAACATTATCATCTCTGATAGAACCGCCTGGCTGAGCGATATACTCTACACCACTTCTATGAGCTCTCTCTACATTATCACCAAATGGGAAGAATGCATCTGATCCAACTGATACGCCAGTATTCTTCTTAAGCCACTCTTTTCTCTCTTCTCTTGTGAAGACAGCTGGCTGCTCTGTGAAGTACTTCTGCCACTCGCCATCACCGATAACGTCCTCATAATCATCACTGATATATACATCGATTGTGTTATCTCTATCTGGACGCTTGATATCATCTCTAAATGGAAGATTCAGAACCTGTGGTGACTGACGAAGGAACCACTTATCTGCCTTCTCACCAGCAAGTCTTGTACAGTGGATTCTTGACTGCTGTCCAGCTCCGATACCGATAGCAGCACCGTTCTTTACATAGCAAACTGAATTAGACTGTGTATACTTAAGTGTGATCATAGCGATTGTAAGATCAATCTTTGCTGACTCAGGAAGTTCCTTATTCTCTGTAACGATATTTGAGAAGAAATCTGCATCGATGTTTAATTCATTTCTTCCCTGCTCAAATGTTACGCCATATACATCCTTTGTCTCAAGTGGAGCAGGTGTATAATCTGGATCAATCTGGATTACACAGTAGTTACCCTTCTTCTTTGACTTAAGAAGCTCAAGAGCCTCATCTGTATAACCTGGAGCTACGATACCATCTGATACCTCTCTCTTAACAAGCTTTGCTGTATCAGCATCGCAGATATCTGAAAGTGATATGAAATCACCAAATGAAGACATTCTATCAGCGCCTCTTGCTCTAGCATATGCGCATGCAAGTGAGCTAAGCTCGCCCATATCGTCAACCCAGTAAATCTTCTTCTCAATATCTGTAAGTGGAAGACCTACTGCAGCACCTGCTGGTGATACATGCTTGAAAGATGTAGCAGCAGGAAGACCTGTAGCCTTCTTAAGTTCCTTTACGAGCTGATAACCGTTGAAGGCATCGAGCAGATTGATATATCCAGGCTTGCCATTAAGTACTGTGAAAGGAAGATCACTTCCATCCTTCATGAATACACGTGAAGGCTTCTGGTTTGGATTGCATCCATACTTTAACTCTAATTCGTTCATTTCATTTCTCCTTTTTTACTTGTTCTTGTTGACGATTCGTGTATCTACCTTGCCTGTTTCTACATCGATGAAACGTGTGAAGAGTGATACTTTGTTGTCTTCGTTAAGGGCGTTCCATACGATATCTGTAAACTCATCAAGATTATCTGTTGGAATCTCAACTACTGTTGGCTCTCCTTCGTAGCTTGGAAGTGGATTTCCATCGCCCATATATGTGTGGATGAAATGTCCCTCGCCAGCCTTTGGATTGTCATAGCTGAATGTAAATCTCAGGCACTGTGATGGATCTCCGTTATTAGACTTGAGAATTGACATTTCATATGTATAATCTCCATCTATATGAAGTACGCCTGATATTCTAGGTGTATAGTTAGGAGCGTCTGGCTCGAACTCACGATTTCTAAGTGACTCTTCAAATGTATCGCCCTGATCCATGTTGTCATAGATTGTATCTGTCTGATCACCATTTGTTACGATAGTATCTGTATCACGAACTCTTACTGGTGCATAGATGATAAGACTTGGATCCTCAAGCTTTGCAGGATCAAATGCCTGTGTTCTGATTCCTTCACCTTCTGTTACGAATACTCTGTTACGACTGTTCTCTGAACGTCCCATGATGAAGTATGCAATAGCTGCCTTCTTTCCATCAGGTGTGCATCCTATAACGATACCTCTACCTGGATAACTTGTTGCACCAATCTCTGCTGCTAAGTTTACTGTCTGCATTTCACGCCTCCTTTTTCTTCCCTTTACTTTTCTCTGTTACTAAAAAAGCCGTCTGGGCTTTTCTCACCCAGACGGCCGGTTTTCTGCAATCAATCCATGCTCCCCGTGGTAAACTCCACTTTAATCCGTCAGTCACATGGGCATTTACTACTATACATTTTGCCCCCATCAAAGTCAATCACAAAATATATCATTTTATTATCTCACAAAATATATCATTTTATTATCTCACTCATATCTATCCTCTTCGCATTCTGCGTAAAAAAGATAATAATATGATCTGATTTACCAAGTGTTCCACAACCTTCAAGGCCATCAATATTTACATTCTCATAATCAATTAGATAATATGTTTCGATTGTCTCCACCATCCTTGCAACAAACAAAATATGCTTTAGTTATTTCCAAATCTATTATATCACTATGATACTTAATTTATTTTTGCTCCGTAACTCATTTATTTTTATAGTTACGGAGCATTTTTAATTAAATAAATCATCTAACACCACTTCATTATCAACGATATCACTAGCAGGATTATTCTTAATCCCATAGGTTGTCACAAAAGTACATCTAAGATCTTTTTTCGTTTTCTCTGCCGCTTTGAACATAGCAATCCTATCTTTTATCTCTTTAGCGTACTGAGGTTTAATAATGTATTCATCTGCTGAATACTTCATTTCACAAATATTTATCACATCATCATTTCTATCTATTATAAGATCTATTTGACCGCCTGCCCACTCTACTCCATCAGAATCTGTAAACTTTTTCTTACTCCAAGCATATGCATTACATAGAATACCCGATATGCCGAGTTTTGCCTTTATTTGAGGAATATGATTAAGACATACCTGTTCAAATGCATATCCTGACCACGAATTCTTTTTACCCGTCTTTCCCAAATTGGTCCAAAAATGCTCATCTAAACCAGCACTTTTATTGACAAACCTCAGATAGAACAATGAAAACATATCTGTTAATTGATAAACCTTAGATCTTTGCTTTTTTCTAGGCGACAAATAACATCTTATAAAATCACATGATACAAGATTATTTAATATCTTTGTAAGTTCACCACCAGATAACTTGCAGATATCAGAAATATCCTCTCTTGTCAGTCCAGACAACTTGGTTGATAAGCATTCTATTACCCGTCTATAATTTGAGCTATCTTTAAAAAGTGATCGAAACAAAAAATCAAACTCTGTCTTCAATGGGGCATTATTAGAGAAAAACAACATATCTACATTCTCTGATAATGGCCTCTTGTTACTCAACATATCAAGATAATAAGGTATGCCACCAAAAATCATATATGTATCAAGGACAAGCTTTCTACCATACTTCATTTTCTTGATTTCATTAAGATATTGCTCAGTTTCAAATAATGTAAAAGGTGCCAAATAAATAGGCCGACTTACGCGACCATACAATCCACCCTTATCACCAATAAACTTATCAACCATCCATGTAGTTGCAGAACCGCACACATACAGTTTTAAAAACGTTTTTTTACTTCTCCATCCATTCCAGAATGTCGAAAGAGCAGCCAGAAAATTGCTTTTAGCCGTATCCATCCAAGGAAGCTCGTCAAGAAAAACAACCACTCTGTCTTTATTCAACCCTAGCAGATAGTCTTTTAAATGATCAAAAGCCTCAAACCAATCCTTAGCCTCACCACTTTCATCCTTTGTATGTTTGTTTAGTTCTCTTTGAAACTCACCTATCTGTACTTTCGACGCAACTTTGTATTTGCCAGTATATTCAAAATCGAATCTATCCTCTAACGTTTCACTTATCAGGAAAGTTTTACCAACTCGCCTTCTTCCGTATACAGCAACTAGTTCTGATTTATCAGAGTTATAGTATTCTTCCAGAAGCCTTATTTCTTCATTTCTTCCAATAAGCTTTATACTACTCATCTTCTTATCCTTTCAAACTAGATTTTATACATCAATTATAATAATTATACAGTGGCCCCTCAAGTTATTTTTGCTCCGTAACTCATTTTTTTTTATAGTTACGGAGCAAAAATCAAAAATACATCTTTATTGTATTATCAAATCCTGTATCTTTATTTTAACACTTGAATATAGATTCTTGAATGTTTTTTTGTCAGTATGATAACGACACTAGCAATATCGATATAAGGGCTACGAAAAGTAATATATGAAGTATTACCCCAAAAAGAACAATTATTCTTGTTGAAGTTATAGAAATGTAGCTAAGCTGAGTAGGCTGACAAATGCTTTACGAGACCATTTCGGGTCTGTGCCATATTGCTTCGCAATATGCAATGCTTGCTTTGCAAGCATTGATTATGCGTTGCAGAATGCATCTGTCCTTCGGACAGATTCCCGATTCGTTGCATCGGGAACTGGTTCGGCGCTTAGCGATTCAGACATTGAAGAATGAAATGCCTGAGAGCTTAGCGAGCGAAGCGGCCGCTAGGGGTACCCGAACTGTGCGAGAGCTGAGTCGAGAAAAGCATTTGTCAGATGCGAAGCTTTTAAGAAAATATATGTGAGATATCATTTTTGACACTCGTAATGCTCATAATGTATAATAACAGATATTTTGTTAAAGGAGATTTTGACTATGGCTAATCCAATTGTAACTATTACTATGGAGGATGGCGGAGTTATCAAAGCTGAGCTTTATCCAGACATCGCTCCAAATACAGTAAACAACTTTGTATCACTTTGTAAGAAGGGCTTCTATGATGGAGTTATCTTCCACAGAGTTATCCCTGGTTTCATGATTCAGGGTGGAGATCCAGACGGCAGAGGTACAGGCGGTCCTGGATACTCAATCAAGGGTGAGTTCTCATCTAACGGATTTGAGAACAACTTAAAGCACACTGTTGGAGTTCTCTCTATGGCTCGTTCTATGATGCCAGATAGCGCAGGTTCTCAGTTCTTCATCATGCATGCTGATTCACCACACCTTGATGGCGACTATGCTGCATTTGGTAAGGTAATCGAAGGACAGGATGTTGTAGATAGAATCGCTACAACAAAGACTGGTTGGGCTGATAAGCCTGTTACTCCACAGGTTATGAAGACTGTAACTGTTGATACACAGGGTGTTGATTATCCAGAACCAGAAACAGTTTAATTACGTATATAACCTTTCATGGAATAATAAAATGGACTGCTTAAGTGGCAGTCCATTTTTGTACTTGCTATATATTTGCTATGCTAATTTCTAATCTGCGTACACACGAGCTCCGCGAAGAAGTATATCAAAATCTGCATGTGGCATAGGCCTGTCATATAGAAATCCTTGAGCCATATCGCAGTTAACATTTTTCAGAAACTCAGCAGCTGTGTCTGTTTCAACTCCTTCAGCTATAATCTTCATATTCAGTTCTTCCACCATGTTGATTATATTTTTTATAACAACCTTTTCGTTACCAGCCTTGTTCTCATCCTCATCTTGGATTCCCTTAATAAAGGACTGATCAAGCTTTATCACATCTACCATCTGATCTTTCAGAAGACTTAGTGATGAATATCCAGTGCCGAAATCATCTATAGATACACTTATTCCACGTTCCTTCATAGCCTTAAGGAACTTTGAGATTTTCTCAGTATCCTCGAAACATGCAGACTCAGTAAGTTCAATCTCAAGATACTTTGGATCAATTCCGTATCTATCTATAGTTGTAAGTATCTTAGTGGCAAAGCCATCGTCTTTGATATGGTACTTCGAGAAGTTGGAAGATATCTTAACTGGTTTAACCCCTGCATCTATCCAGGTTCTGATGTCTCGGCATACTGTCTCAAATACATACATATCTAGACTGCATATGCTTCCGTCATGTTCAAGTGCTGGGATAAACTCCATTGGAGGAATAACTCTTCCATCACGGAGCCAGCGAACAAGTGCCTCACCACCAGAAAGCTTGCCATCATTAAGACTTACTTTAGGCTGATAGTAGACTACGAACTCTCCATCCTGAAGTGCCTTATTGAACATAAATGTTGACTTCTTAGCATTCATTTCTTTACTAAGAAGATCATCTGAAAACCAGACAATATCTGCATTTCCTTCTTTTCTAGTTTCTCGAAGAGCAGTATTAGCCTTTGAGACTCCCGCTCCTGCATCTTCATCAGGCTGTATTCTATATAGACCAATTCTAAATGATATCTCAATCTTACTTGATTCACCCGTAGTGTTATGATCTTCAAATATCATAGGATTAAGGTAATCCAGGAAGACATCAACTCTTTCATTTCTCACAAGTGCCACGAAATTATCGCCGCCAAGTCTTGCAATCTGTTCATCAGGAATAAGGAAACCGAATATCTTATCGACGAGACCGCGAAGAACCATATTTCCTTTATCGATTCCATAGTTGCCATTTAGGAACTTGAAGTTTTTGATATTAAAGAAAGCTACGGTATAGTCCGTAAGAACGCCTTTTCCCTTCATTTCCAGGCCCTTCTTAATAATACCGTTAATATTCAGGGCACCTGTCATGCTTTCCGTAAATGCAGCATTGTCCAGAATGGTTCTCATCCTCGCTCTCTCTAGAACAGAAAAAAAGCTGGCACATACAAACATAAGGTCATCCTTCTCTTCATCGTCCCATCTATGACCCCTTACTGGATATGCATTCATAACTACGACAACTCCACTTGCAGTTTGGAATTCCATAGAATGAAGATCCGGTTCATAGCCGTCCTTTGACTGATAGAGAATAGATTGACCACTGTAGCCAACTCTTTCTACTGGATTAGACTTAGACGAAACTATCGACTCAAGTCTACCTATATTTAGATCTCCCGCAATAAGTCCAACGGACTCTTGCGCATTTTTGATAATATCATTGATTGAATTATCGTTGTTTCCTATCCCCTTAAGAAACTTCTTGTAGCGTTCGCTATATAATGAATTCCCCATATTCTTCTCCATATTTAAATCTATCTTTTTCAAACCCCTTTGATCCACGACAGAAGTGTCGCAGAACTATATTATAGCATAAGACACGCCACTATGCATTAGCAGAATCCGCACTTTCTTTAGACCCCTTACCCCCTGCGTCCTTTGAATTCTTGGAATATAACAATTTCAACATGATAGGTGTAAGTATAGAACTGATAATGATAAGAAGTATAACTGAAGTGAAGTACTTACTATCGAGCATTCCAACTTCAAGGCCCTTCTTTGAAACAATCAGAGCTACTTCTCCTCTTGTCATCATTCCAACACCAATCTTCAGGCTATCGAGGCCCTTATATCCGCATGCTCTGGACATAAGTCCACATCCAATAACCTTTGAAAGAAGTCCAACAAGGACAAATCCAATAGAGAATAGAAGGATTGTCATATCAAGTGCCTTCATATCTGTCTGGAGTCCGATACTTACAAAGAAGATCGGGCCAAAGATCATATATGAGTTAACATCCATTTTTCTATCAATATACTTTGAATCATCAAGAGAACTGAGAATAATACCAGCAACATATGCACCAGTAATATCAGCGATACCAAAGTACTTCTCAGCGATAAAGGAAAGTGCAAGCGCAAGCGCAAGTCCAATGATTGGGATTCGCTGCGTATGAGGATAACGCGTATCGAGCCATTTCATTAACTTATACAAAATGGCACCAACACCGATAGCAAGTATAAAGAAACCTGCAGTTCTAAGCAGAACATCAGTTATCTTATTGCTTGGATCACGGAAGCTGATTACCATAGTAAGTACGAGAATACCGATGACGTCATCTATTATGGCAGCACTAAGAATGGTTGTTCCTACTTCATCAGTAAGCTTGCCCAGCTCCTTAAGAGCCTGAACTGTAATACTAACAGATGTCGCTGTAAGTATAGTTCCGATGAAGAGTGCATGGAAGAACTGATCACTTCCAATCTTATCGAATCCATAGAAACATAGATATAGAATTGTTCCTGCTATAAGCGGAATGAAGACGCCTGCGCAGGCAATGAGAGTTGCCTTTACACCCGTCTTCTTCAGCTGTCCAAGATTCGTCTCAAGTCCCGCGCTGAACATAAGCAGGATTACGCCGATTTCTGCCATTCCCGATAGGAAGTTGCTCGGCTGAACCCAACCCAGAAGACTTGGTCCAAGCAGAAGTCCGGCAACTATCTCGCCCACAACCTGCGGAGCCTTTAGTTTTCTAGCGCCGAGTCCGAATAACTTGGCAAATATAATAACAATAGCGATACTTTTTAAGATTTCTAATTTATCCATTTCCCTCTTGTCCTAGATTATATTCCCCTGAAATATCGAAGCCCCCATCGATAAATCGACACACATTCTAGCACAACACCTAGAATAGTTAAAGCGAAACTTATATGTCATTTAACTATTCTTTTATAAGCCTTAAAATCCTAAATCTTCTCCAACAAGTATAACAGTGATTCTTCCAGGATGTCTGGAGAATCTAGTTATAAGAAACTGACAGCATATGGTGTCTGGAGACTTGCAGTCGAAGCAGGCACCTGTCTTTGTGCATGGAGTATTCAGTCCGAATCTTTGAGAGTTAATCGGAGCAGCTACATTTCGTGCTCTCTTCATAGCACTATCCAAATCCTCTCCGCACACCTTATTCATTCCAACTATAAAGAGGACATGCTTTGGTCCCTGAGCAATAGCTGAAACTCTGTTAGCGTTACCATCGATATTCACGATAACGCCATCGTTGGTCATAGCATTTGCGCTTGATAGATAATAATCAGCATCATAAGCCATCAGCATAGCCGCTCTCTTATCTTCATAATTATCTCTATCAATAAAGTTATAGTTACCCTCTTTAAGAGAATCTACAAGGCCGATCTCTCGTGCGCTCATGCAGCCGCCCATAGTTACACTACTGCCCTCAGGAATAATCTCAAGTGCCTTAGCTAGAGCCTCCTCCTTAGTAGCCGCATAAAATCCAGTCATATTTCTGGACTTAAGACCCTTAATAACCTTCTCAGCTAGAAGCTCGTTTCTTTTTATAATATTCTCATTCATAATAAACTCCTTTTCTTTTAAATGAGTCACTTTTACGTCCGACGTAACAGGTGACTCATTTTTGAGTCAGCTATTACGTCGGACGTAAAAAGTGACTCATTTTATAATCATGGCGCGTAAAACGCCTGGTATCTCATGTTCTCTTTTTCCTGCCCCTAGTCCGACTTTTTCTACTGTCATTACTTCCGGCAGTTCTTTCGATGTCATAACCGCTGCCACGAATGCCGCTCCCGTAGGTGTTACGTACTCACCCTTTCGGTCAGTTATAGATAGCGGAAGTGCATACTTGGCACAAATGTTGATTACCGCAGGTACTGGTACTGGAATAATACCATGCTGACAGCGAACATTTCCATGTCCTTCACACAGTCTCTTTACTACTACATCCGTAATACCGAGATTATCGAAACATACTGCAGCTGATACGATATCTACTATAGAATCGATGGCACCAACCTCATGGAAATGTACCTCATTATTTTCTTTCTTATGTGCCTTAGCCTCTGCCTCTGCAAGTATATGGAATACTTTCTTGGAGAGTTCTCTTGCCCCATCCGTCATCTCAAGACTGTCGATTATCTTATAAATATCTTCCAGATTTCGAGCATCATTATGGTGATGATGTCCTGCATGATCTTCATGATGGTGATGTTCTTCATGGTCATGATGATGGTCATGCCCATGATCGTGATGGTGGTCGTGATGGTGATGATGATGTTCTTCTCCAGATGCACCATATAGATACTCCATATCATGGTCATGATTTTCATGCTCTGCATCCAGCTGAACATCGAAATCACAGCAGTCTATTCCACTCTTCATAACTCTGCTTATCTTAATCTCGAACCCTTGATCCTTAACGCCGGATAATACATTTCTAAGTACCGTTTCATCCGCTCCTAGATCAAGGAGAGAAGCAACGATCATATCGCCACTTATTCCAGTTTCACATTCTAAATATAACTTCTTCATATAACTCATTTTCTCCTCACTACGATAGAGCATTATTACCGCTGCCAGTTGCAAGTCGGTTAATCTGAGTAGCTACATATCCAGCTCCATATCCATTATCGATATTAACTACGGTTATTCCATTTGCGCAGGAATTAATCATGGTAAGTAGTGATGATAAACCATCGAAGCTTGCACCATAGCCTACCGAAGTTGGTACAGCAATAACTGGATTTGATACAATGCCACCTATTACACTGGCAAGAGCCCCTTCCATTCCAGCAACTGCTATAACACAATTTGCCTTCTGTAAAACTTCCGTCTTTGACAAAAGTCTATGGATTCCACTTACACCAACATCGAACACACGTTCCACATTTGTCCCGAAATATTCAGCAGTCTGTGCAGCCTCCTCAGCAACTGGTATATCCGCAGTTCCCGCACAACAAACAGCCACGCAGCCTTTTCTTTCTATCTCAATATGTGAAACCTTTAGTATTCTGGATATTGGATCATACTCTACATCTGGAATCCTTTGCTTCACTAGTTCAAACTGCTCTTTGGTCGCACGAGTACCAAAGACTCTTCCGTCCGCCTCAAGTAGCTTCTCATATATAGATACAATATATTCATCAGGTTTTCCGGCACAATAAACAACCTCTGGAAAACCTGTTCTTTTTTCCCTGGCAGTATCTAACTTGGCATATCCCATGTCAGCGTAGGTTTCCAGACCAATTCTTCTCTCAGCCTCATCAACCGATAGTTCACCACTTTTTACTTTCTCAAGCATCTCCCTTAAATACATTATCTGATCAGTACCTCGTAAATGTTATATCTTTAATCCGCCCCTAAATTACTAAGTAAACAAACTGTCTCGCAGTGCATAGTGCGGCTGAACTGGTCATATACAGAAAACTTCTCGAGCTTAAATCCCTCTGAGATCAAATGCTTCAAATCGCGAGAAAGTGTTGCAGGGTCGCAGGATACATATACCATTCTCTTTGGAGCCATCTTGACTATAGTTTCAAGCAGCTTCTCATCACATCCCTTGCGAGGAGGATCTACTACCACAACATCTACGCCGCGATGCAGCTTCGAACTGCTGGAATCATACTCTCCTATACGATTCTCCATCCATAATGGAACAACTTCTTCAGCCTTACCTACGAAGAACTCAACATTATTTATGTCATTTATCTCTGCATTTATCTTTGCGTCATCAATAGCCTGAGCTACCACCTCGACGCCGTATACTTTCTTTGCTTTCTGCGCGAGGAAGAGCGATATGGTTCCTATTCCAGAATACATATCCCATACTATCTCTTCACCTGTGAGTGCCGCATATTCAAGCGCCTTTCCGTAGAGCTTTTCTGTCTGCTTTGGATTTACCTGATAGAAGGACTGCGCAGATATCTGGAACTTAACATCACCAATGTAGTCCGTAATATAATCGCGTCCATTTATCAGAACTGTCTTATCGCCAAGGATTCTGTTGGTTCTCTCCTTATTGATATTCATAACAACTGACTTAAGCTTCACGTTGTTGCCGCCTGCCCTATACTTATCTATCTCCTTTGATAGCTCAGCCACAAGCTTATCAAGCTCTGGAACATTCTTTGTATTTACAACGATACATACCATAAGTTCGCCTGTTACAAATCCAACTCTGGTAAGTACATGACGAAGTATACCCTCGCCAGTTTCTTCGTTATATACACTAATCTTGCACTTATCTGCCCATTTAGTAACAGCCGAAATAACTGCTTTATTAACTCCATGTCCTATCTTACAGCTTGTGATTGGAATAAGACTATGAGTTCTGCCTGCATAAAAACCTAGAACAGTTTTAGTCTGGCAGCTAAATGCAGAAAACGAATCTTTATACTTCTTTTCCACGTCAGAAGATTTATCAGAATGCTTTGAAGAATCACCTCGAACGCCAACTGGGAACTGCATCTTGTTGCGGTAATGATATGGACTCTTCATTCCATACACATCCTCAAGATACTGTTCAGGTTCTTCGATTCCTCCAATTCGTGAAAGGCAATTAAGAACTCTATGTTTCTTGATTTCTAATTCCTTCTCGTAGCTTATATGCTGCAACGTACAACCGCCGCACTGCTTAGCTATCGGACAGAAGGGTTCCACACGAAAAGACGAGGGGGTGATGATTCTCTCAAGTCGTCCATAACAGAGATTCTTCTTCACCTTGACTATACGAACCTCAGCCTCATCTCCAGGTGCTGTATCCTTTACAAACACAGCCATCCCTTCAATATGACCGATGCCTAGTCCCTCGTCTGACATATCTTCAATATTTACAGTATAGACCTTATTCTTCTCTATACTTGTCTTGTCATACCCCTTATAAAAATCAGCTTTTACAACGCCCATGATCTGCCCCGTCATTACTCAATTTATAACTAAAACTCTTGTTTTTTACTAATTAAAGCAAGCAAGATAATTGTAACATAAATAAAGCGAAATGTGGATGCTTCTTTTAATTATACTTAAAGAAACATCCACATTTCGCTCTTAGAAATCTGCAACCTTATTCTGTAAATAAACCTTTACCCCGTCCTTATCCATATCCAGCGATATAGCAAGCTCTCCATAGAGGCTTTCCTCTGCGATATGGTAATACTTTGCATCTGAAGCAGTGACCTTCTTGCCCTCGGCTATTCTCTCATCCATTCTTGCACGAATGGTCTTCATCAGTTCTACTAATATCTTCGGATCACAAGTGAGAACTGCCGCCTTATACTCTAAGTCTCTCTTCTTCTCTTCGATAATTTCAAGTTCGTCAAGATCAGGCATCTCATCTATAAACTCTTCAGCCTCATCCTTCGACATAACTCTTCTCATAACAACACGTTCGTTGTCGACGGGTGTAAATATCTCGCTGTCTCTGATATAACACGGAACCATAGTATAGTACAGCTTATCCTTTGATACTCCGGGCATCTTCATAGGCCCGACATTTGTAATTCTGCAGACTCCATTACTTCCGTAGATAATGTAATCGCCTACGTCAAACATCACAAACACTCCCTACATAAAAATTATCCAAACAAATCTACTCTGCTCTTTGAAACCCCTAAAGATTCCAAAGGACGTTTCTCGCAGGGCAAAAGGTGTACGAGAAGCGTCCTTATATATAGTAACACAGTAATTTCTTTTAAGTAAGGAGCAAAATAATTTTCGTGAAAATTGACTTATTTACGCCCCGATTTGTTAGTTATTTTGTTGAATCAAATACTTGAATTATTTGGTTTGATCATATCTATCTACTTTCATTTTGACTACGCTTTGCTTCGTCCTTACTCAGCCTCATCTACAAGCTTATAATTCTTTGTGTCATATGACTTAACTGAGTATCCTGGCTCTACCACATAGATATAATCACCGATAACAATACCACGTGTATTATTAAATAATGTATAATCTCCATTATTGTAATCTTCGCCGCCAAGACTCTGTTCTGTAAGAATCTGGAAGCCCTTATTCTCATCGTAATCACATACCATGTAATATGGGCCTTTCTTATCAGCGTCGACATTTTCATTTATGATGTCATACTCATCTGGATATTCTTCTTTGAACCAATCTTCTTCTAACTGATAATATCCTTCTGCCATAGCAGCAAAGCCAAATGTACCATCTTCGCTATTAAACATAAGAGCACGTCTATCATTTAATACGCCAGCCTGCTGGTAGTTATATAACACCTCTGTATCTTCCTCTTCGATATTATATGGATCTGATATATCGAACATAGAAAGCTTTATGCAATTAATCCAACCCGTGTCGTCTGTATCATAACCGATTCCAAGAAGCTTATTATCTCCATATGGATGCAGATAAGCAGAGAAACCAGGAATCTTCAGATAATCTGTAATCTCAGGATTTTCAGGATCTGACAGATCAACTGCAAAGAGAGGATCTGTATTCCTAAATGTTACAAAGTAAGCAGTATCTCCCATAAATCTTGCAGAACGAATTGTTTCACCCTCTGCCATATTCTTGATAACACTGACTTTGTTCAGATCTGTATCATAAACATAGAGAGCATTGTACTGAGTATAATTTGCATCTCTATATGTAGTCACAAGTCTGATATATCCTTCGTACTCATCTATACTATAGTCATCATTTAGATAACCAGGGAATGAACCCTTTGCCTCATACTCAAGCTCACCCTTATCATATGATATCTTCAGAATATCTGTGTCCTCACCATAAGTAAAGCTTGACCAGCTAAAGTTATGATCAGTCAGATATATATTATCTGTACTTACATACATTGTATCGCTACCGGCAAGAACTGCTTTCTTATCTATATACTTGCCCTTAGCAATATCCATCGATGTGATAACTTCGTAGGATGTAACAAGAGCATCCTTCTGAACATATACATCATCATTCTCTATAAGGTCACCATCAACCTCTGGAATATATGTAGTATAATCCTTCTTCTTTATGTTATTTACATTAAAACTTTTCACAGAAAATGTATAAAGTATACCATCGACCATTCTCGAAGTATCATATCTTCCAGCCTGCTCATATGTATCGATTAGTTCAGGTTCACCCTTATCACTAATATCATATATTGCAACATATGTCTTTGCATCATCATCACTAGCATAACCATTAAAATAGGCATAAGGTGAATACTCAGTATTCGTACCGATAAGCACAAGCTTATCTTCTGCAATATACATTTCCTTAAAGTAATAATCATCTTCAAGAACATTTACTCTTCCTTCCTTAGTTATGGAACCATCATCCACACTATAGAAGTTAAGATGCTCTGTATTGGAATCATACTCATATATATACTTACCATCTGTCTTAACTACATCGGCCTCGGCAACACCTTCAGTTCTGACATTAGTATCTGTGAAACTCTCCTGAGCCTCCTTTGCTCCAGAAGCAGCACCAGTAGCGAGTGTTGCATTTGATGTTGCATCAGCACTCTCTTCCATTATTGCGGCTGAATCCTCAACATCATAGTCAACTACATCTACTTCTGTTTCATAATAATCCTTCAAATCTTTGAAGTAAGCATAAGCGTCCTCGTAATTACTCTTCTTATCCTTTAATGAAAAGAGCCCCGTCTTCCCTGAGCGTGTATCATCCAACAGATCAGTTTGATCTATAGTATTAGTTTCATGAAGCTCTGGTTTACCAAGTCCAACCCCAAGACCAATACCAGCAGCCAAAATAACACCAGCAGCTAAAGCAATAGGAATAATATACTTGCCTTTTCCTCCAGACCTTTTAACCTTAATATCCTCCATGGGGATATCCTCACTTCTGCTCCTCGAATATTTCTCAGCAACAGTCATAGACGCAAGCCTTGCTTCTATATTTTCAGGTCTAAGGGAGTCAGGAAGTTGTTCGATACTTGACTTAAGCTGTTCTTCTAACATTTTGTCATTTAAATCTGCCATAACCTCACCTCCTTAATTATTCTGCGCAAGTGTCGTCTCACCAAGACATTCACGCATTTTAGCCAGCGCCCTAGAATACTTTGATCGCACCGTATTTCGATTCATATTCATGAGTGCCGCGACCTCTCCACTATCATATTCACCATAGATAGTAAGAGTCACGATTTCCTTCTCCTCATCTGTAAGAACAGAAAATGCCTTCTGAACCAGCGTCTTATTCTCAGCCTGTTCTATGCCATTTTCCTTCGACGCAAGAGTTTCTGCCATATCATCAATCGTTTTCTCAGCTTCCCTCTCTCGTCTCTTCACATACTCACGAATCTTACGATTACATTTGTTTGAAAGGATACGGAATATCCATGCCCGGAACTTTCTCTCATCATAAAGTCTCGAGATTCCGGCATAAGCATCCATAACCGTATCGCTGACAACGTTCTCTGCATCATCAGCATTCCCCAGAGTATATAATGCCGTCTTATATAAGTCCTGGTAAATGGCAGTGTAAAGCTCAGCGAAGCTGTGCGAATCGCCCAATTTAGCTTGGCGAACCAGTACTACCATCCTTTCATTGTCAATCATACTTCTTCTCCTTATGATTTCACCCGGACTCGCTGTATACTCTTATAGTGCAGCTCAGTCCGCTTACTGTTGCATTTATATAAAAAACTAATCCTCATTCTACCATAACTCGTACATAAAGTGAAAAAGAACATAAAAAAAGTGGCATTCCGACTAAGCGAAATGCCACGATATGTGGGGGAAGGTTATTAGAACTCAATATCTACGTCGCCTGCATCGACATTCATAACAATCTTCTTATCTTTATCTTCATTTGCGTTATACTTATTACCCATATTCTTGCCGCAAACGCTAATATCTCCAGCGTCGACCTTTATATCAAATGCGTAATCAGCCTCTTCACCGATAAGCTTCACATCAACATCTCCAAAATCTGTATTGACCTCTAGCTTATCAACCTTTGATTCATCTATATCTATGTTGCCAGCATCTGTATCTATAGTTAGTTTTTCTAAATCTGAACCAGTTATATCTATATCACCAGCATCTGTATCAAGACTTGATGATCCTATAGTAGCATTTTCAAGCGTAACTTTTCCAGCATCGCTATCGACAGTAAAGTTATCAAAGGATAGATCCTTAACTCCTATATTTCCAGCATCAACTGTAATCGTTCCATCTTTAAGCTCAGCATTTTCAGGTACTGTTATCTCGATATATGGCTTTAAATCATCTGGCAATGGACTTACGGAAAGAGATAAATAATTACTCTTATGCTTAGCATTTATCTTAAGCTTTCCGCTTTCCACACCTATATCTACCTTATCATAAGCATCAGCACTCAGCTTATAATCTACATGATATGATTCGCCCTTCACTATAGTTACCGCCGCCGCATCTACATCTATTTCAATATCTGTAAATGGATCTACATCTTCATTTCCAGAAATGATTTCTTTACTCGATGATGTATTAACCTTATGGTGAGCGTAATCTATGTTAAAAATCATTGCACCGCCATTGGCTATACCAAGTACAATAAGAACTCCGCCAACTATGAATAGTATCGCGCATATGATTAATGTAATAGCTAGTCCCTTTTTCATTATGATTCACCTCCTTGCTGGTAAAGCTCCTCATCTGGGGATGCTCCCGGCATGTCTGTTCTTACGCTTGAGACTGTCTCAGCTTTTTTCTCTCTGTTTACCTTCTTCTTCTGTGCGATATTTCTGAAAAGCTTGATAAATCCTTTGATTATCAATTCGCCTATCTTATAAAATGCTATGCAAAGCAAAGTTCCAATAGCTATTGTCACACAAGCAAATCCCAGAAGGATCATAGCCTGTGATCCTGTTTCAGCCCAGAAGATAGCAGGAATTGCGAATATACCTGCAACAACAACACCAACTGATGCTGCAATAAAGGACACGATCAACGCAGCAACAACTATAAATAAAGTAAATACAAGGATTACTGCAGTAAGAGCAAGCGGAAATGCTATAGGTGCAGCAAAGATTCCGAGAATCACGTACCAGATTCCCTTAGTGCTATTCTTGACACCGCCCTCCTTCTCAACCTTTTCAAACTGCTTAATAGAATATTCTTCGAGAATATTTGCTGCTACATCATCGACGCTTCCAACGATTGGAGTAACATCTGCTGTCTCATCTATCTCAGCATCAAGAAAGTATTCAACATAGTAATTCATAGCATCATCATAATCTGCCTTCGGAATACCTCTCAGTTTTCTAGAGAGCTCACTGATAAATGTATTCTTATTCATTACTCTGTTCCTCCTTTCCCTCTACTTCACTCTTTACTTCTTCCTGTACTCCTTCATCTAAAAGAAGCTTATCTATGTTTTCCTTATATTTTTCCCATTCGTCCTTGTAGAATGCCAGTCGACGTCTTCCATAATCTGTGATGGCGTAGTATCTTCTGTTTCTTCCCTGATATGGGGCATCATAGGTTACGAGACATTCATCCTTCTGAAGTCTTCGAAGAACTGGATATAGGGTCGACTCAGATATATCTACAAGCTCTCTGACTTTTTGTGTCAGTGTATAACCGTATGCATCCTCCTTCTCAACTATACCCAAGACGCAGGCATCAAGAAGAGGTGCTGTAAGCTGATAAGTCATATATTCTCCTTTCTATCGATTTAGTATGCGATATAATCTAATAATATTATTTTGTCACGTATATTATTTCATCTTTCATATTATATGACGTATAGTATTATATTTTCGTATAAAAGTCAATACATATTTTTCATTTTTTGATTTTTCAATTTATAAGATTCAGCTAAATGTATAGAACGCACGCAATAAAAAAAAGATCACCTATAAGTTTATAAGTGATCTTTAAGTATTAATCTAACTTAGATACATGATTCTGTATTACAAGCTTTGCTTTTCCCTCTGAGGTTGAGGCTGCTGAAAAGCATCCCATATAATTTCCTTTAAATACAAAGAACTGAACCATGCTTACTTTTATTGTCTGGCCGCCTTCAGAATAATCACAAGAAATCAGGTAACCATCGTAAGTCTTTCCTGCTATTGTCATTTTATCCTGAGTTATGCTAGTAACCTTATAGCCAGTGCCAGTGCCATTAATTCTTCTTACGTAATCATCCTTGTAGGATTCCATGAGTGCACTAACGTCTGTTCCAGCTTCTTTAACATTATAAGGTGTCTGACGTACATCAAAACCCATAATCTCTATACTAAGCTGATTTTCAGCATAATATTCTTCAACTGGACTATCAAAATCAAGTGCTCTTTGTTCAGCATCTGCATCACCGCTGTAACCATTCGTAGTCCAGTTGCTTCCAGTACAATCAACCTTAAAACCAAAATACTCATTTGTGAGTATTCCTTCTGAGTATGTTCCTGGAATATACTTCGATTTTCCAAATATCTTATTAAACTGTGATGCAAAGAAGATTACTACTACAAGGACAATCGGAAGGATAATAAATAAAGGATTGATTCCCTTCTTATGAATGATAGGCTCCTGAGTTGGTCTGTATGGAGTTCCCACCGCCTGTGGCTGACCCATCCCACCCGGCTGATTTACTCCACCTGGCTGACCTGGTCTATAGGGACTTCCCACCGCCTGTGGCTGACCCATCCCACCCGGCTGATTTACTCCACCTGGCTGACCTGGTCTATAGGGACTTCCCATCCCCTGTGGTTGCCCTATCCCACCTAGCTGATTTGCTCCACCTGGCTGATTAAGGCCCGACATTGACGATGAGCCATAAGGATTAGAAGACTCATAAGGTCCATTTGCACCAAAGTTTACTGTTCTTTCGTTCACTGAAGGATTTGCTGATGCATCTCCGTAATACTCGCCACTTCCCGTCCCCGCGACGTTATCATTGTTAGTGTCATCATTTCTTTTTAACTGCATAAAACCTCCTAAAATCAAATACTTTAACCATAGTGACAAATATACGTAATGAACAACATACCTAGTAAGATACCAAAAACACAGCATCTTTGCAAGAAAATGAAGAAAAAAACACCTCTAGCTTTTAGGCCAGAGGTGCTTCTTCCAAGATTTAATATCTTCTATATATTACTTACGAACCAGAAGTGACTGTCCAGTCATCTCTGCTGGCTGCTCCATACCCATCACCTCAAGAAGTGTAGGTACGATATCGCAGAGCTTACCGCCTTCCTTAAGTGTATAGTTCTCATCGTAATTGTAAAGGATGAATGGAACTGGATTTGTTGTATGAGCTGTATGTGGCTCGCCAGTCTCATAGTTCTTCATCTGCTCAGCATTTCCGTGGTCAGCACAGATAAAGAGAACTCCGTCAGCTTCCTTAACAGCCTCAACTGCATCTCCAACACATTTATCTACCGTCTCAACTGCTGCAATAGCTGCATCGAGAACTCCTGTATGTCCAACCATGTCTGGGTTAGCAAAGTTAATGATGATAACATCATACTCACCTGACTTGATAGCTGCAACAAGCTTCTCTCCAACTTCTGGAGCACTCATCTCTGGCTGAAGATCATATGTAGCAACTGCTGGTGAATTAACGAGGATTCTATCCTCATCCTTGTTAGGCTCCTCGATACCACCATTGAAGAAGAATGTTACGTGAGCATACTTCTCTGTCTCAGCAAGTCTGAGCTGCTTAAGTCCCTTGTTAGCAAGGTACTCACCAAATGTATTAGTAATCTCCTGCTTCTTGAAAGCAACAAACTTGTTAGGAATTGTCTCATCATAATCCTTGAAGCATACATATGTAATAGGGAGGAATCCCTTTGCTCTCTTAAGAGACTTGATACATTTAGAATCTGATGCATCACCATCCTGAGAAGCAATATCTTCATCTGAGAGGCAAAATGCCTTTGTTATCTCACGTGCTCTATCTGGACGGAAGTTAAAGAAGATAACTGAATCTCCTTCCTTAACTACTGAAAGTGGAGCACCAGTTTCATCTGTGATAACTGTTGGAAGAACGAACTCATCTGTTACACCGTCATCATATGACTTCTGCATAGCTTCGATAGGATCTGTAGCCTTAACGCCCTCACCAAGAACAAGTGAGTCATAAGCCTTCTGGATACGATCCCAGTTGTTATCTCTATCCATAGCATAGTAACGTCCACTCATAGAAGCAACCTTACCTACACCAATCTCAACTGTCTTATCGATGAGCTCCTGAAGGTAATCCTTACCTGATGCAGGAGGTGTATCTCTTCCATCGAAGAATGGGTGAATGTATACATTCTCAAGACCTTCCTTCTTGCACATCTCAAGGATTGCATAGAGGTGAGTATTGTGACTATGTACACCACCATCTGAAAGAAGTCCCCAGAGATGAAGGTCTGAACCCTTCTCCTTGCAGTTATTGATTGCACGAAGGAGTTCCTCATTTTTGAAGAAATCTCCATCCTGAATAAACTTTGTAATAAGTGTCAGGTCCTGATAAATGATACGACCTGAACCGATATTCATGTGACCAACCTCAGAGTTACCCATCTGTCCATCAGGAAGACCAACTGCCATTCCTGAAGCAAGTCCTCTCTGGTAAGGACACTCTGCCTTTAACTTATCCATTACTGGAGTCTTTGCTAATGCTACAGCATTTGAATCCTGGATATCTGACTCACCGTATCCATCCAGTATCATAAGTACTACAGGTTTCTTACTCATAATCTTTCTCCTCTTTAAAATATTAGTTTATAGGCGTTTGCAAAACGCCACAAGCCGTATAAATACGGCATTTTTTGTTGTTATAATTAAAAAATCTCCTCTCGGTTATGGTATAATAGAGTTGCTAGAAAC
>Ga0256404_1000792_pt1 | contig 81059 bp, 78 predicted proteins | sample RumenRJG_01DNA_FD_185990 | JGI IMG/M metagenome (GOLD analysis project Ga0256404, IMG submission 185990) | Bovine rumen microbial communities from Lethbridge, Alberta, Canada - RJG_01 | ecosystem: Host-associated > Mammals > Digestive system > Stomach > Rumen | place: Canada: Alberta | collected...
TCGTGGGGTAAGGGGATGGTGGCTACATATTGATGTTGTGCTGTTGCTTTTTACTGAAAGCTGCTACTAACGACTCATAAATCTACCCTTAATCGTGTATTGGATGATAGTTGCGGATTTTAGGATCCTTTTGGGGTACGACAGAGACTGCTGTCAGAATCCAGATATACTCTGCCATCACAGCCTACTGCATGGTGGCTATTGTGGAACATGACCTCAGACTGCACAGGAGTACCTACGAAGTGTTGAGAATTTTGAGCGCTTCGTTGCTGGATAAGACTCCCATCAAGGAACTCTTTACCAAGAAACCTGAGTATGTTGCTAATGATGGTCAATTGACTCTTAATTTTAGGGAACGATATACCTGTTGGCAGTAAGCACCAATAGTATATAAACATACATATTCAAATGCAGTCAGAAATGGCTGCATTTTTTTGTTATAAAGTAAATTTTACTCCTTTGCCTTGCGAGAAATCATAAAAAGCCTTTATGAAATAGTCATAATCGCTATCAGATATATTTTTGGCACTTTTAAGTATATTCAACACATTGACATCACCCATATCAGTTTTATCTCCTATAGTAATAAAACCTCCTATTGCTGCGAATGATAATATCACAGCCATCTTTTTTCTATAATCAATAGTGTTGTCATTAATGTAATCAGTAATAACCCACCATCGAGAAGGATGACTGTTATTATCTTTTTCGTAAACTTTGGCATTTCTTGCAAAATGCTCTGTCACTTCTTTTAAAAGATTACCGTCACAATAATTCGTTAGTTCTTTTGCCACTTGCGGAGAAATGTAGAGTAAATCCATATTATCTAAATTTTTAATTTTTTGCAAAGATAGAGATATTTATTGTTAAAACAGTAATATGGATAGAAATATTAACACAATTATAGAAGAATGTGTGAAGAAGGTGCTTTCTGAAATGGATTTAGTACCAACAGACAATCAAGGCAATGCAAATCTCATAAGAAAACAGTCCATTAATGCATGGAGAATGATATATCGTTTAATGGACAATGTAAAAACGAAGATGGATGCTGATTGGCAAAATAATGGCGGTAACATTTCAAATCAAAATGTTGACCAAGTTATAGACTACATTTATAATGCTCTTAGGAGCATAACAAAAAATACAATAGGGAGACAGTAAAAGGAGTGATAACAATCATTTCTTTTCTTATGCCACCTTGTGACTGTACCAAGCATAATAGACCTTATTTTTGAAGGTACGATAATCAGTATCTACAACAGTAGACAGTGACAGCACATCATTATAGTCAAAGTGCTTGCAAGCCTTCACGAACATATCGTGGAAACGTACAGAAGCCTTTTCATCCCTTGTCTTCCAACGGTAGGTCTGCTCGTCAATATAGCGAGGTAAGTAGTCCTTGGACACACAGTGGTATGTACCAAACACAACACGCTTGAAGTGCGCCCAAAAAACCTCAATGCTATTGGTGTGAATATCATTGGCACGGGCATATTCACGCTGCTTATGGCTTACAAACAAGTGGTTGTAGCCCTTCTTTGACAGTCCATTATAGGCTGACAATTCATCAGTATAGGTGGTTGCACCTTCCTCAACAAACTGTTCTACAATAGGCAACAGTGTTGCGCCTTGGGTATTCTCCACCTTCATGGCTACGACCTTACCATCACGCTCAATCATACCGAAGATAGGGGTCTTGGTCTTCGTACTACGACCTTGTGTACCTTCTACCTTCTTGCTTTCATGCTTGTTGGTTTCCCTTCCACCAAGATACATTTCGTCCATTTCCACAGTGCCACCAAGCACTGTTTCGTCTGATTGACCATACAGCCCACGAATCTTATGCAGCATAAACCAAGCTGTCTTCTGAGTCACCTTGATGTCCCTTGCAAGCTGGTGCGAAGACACACCCTTCTTGTGACTGCTAACAAGGTACATTGCCAAGAACCACTTTCTGAGTGATACCTTGGTATTCTCGAAGATAGTACCAACAGTAACGGAGAAATGGCTTGCACACTCCTTGCAGATGTATCTACCTTCTGCTGTCATATAGGTGTGAGTGCAACCACAATAAGGACATACTGCTTCACCATCACCCCAAAGCTCTTGGGCAATGGCTTGTTTGCAAACGTCCTCAGAATGGAAATAGTCTGCAATCTGAATGAGTGAATCGAACTTGGCGAAGTTAATGTGAATCTGTTCCATAATCAAAAAGTCTTTTTATTAAAATTCTAATGCAAAGATACGACTTTTCAAGTATGGAAGCCTTTGTTCTATACGTATAACTTTACAAAATTAGAAGAAATTTGAAATTCATTTTCATTATATGAAAATGTTTGTGAAATTGTAGGGTAAAAAATGGATACAAAGTTTTTTTATTATCTATTGAATAAAAATCTGAAAACCTTAGTATTTATATAAAGCGAACCTCCCTATTTGCGGTAGGGAGGCGAATGGAGGCTGTCCACGCCACAGCCTAAGACGCAAGGCTCATCCCATATGGGGAAGTCTTCTACAGTGAGGTCTTACATATTCCATACGTCCATTTCTTATTCTTTCGTATGAGCGTACACTCACTGGTTTTTGCCTTGTTTTACATTGACATCTAGCCATGTTCAATACTTATTTTTTGAGGATGTTCAGCGTGGCAAAACACACCTATCCTTTATTAATATTGGGGCAAGAGTCGTTGTAAAACGATATTGCAAAATTACAAAATCCCATCGACATATCCGTAATGTCGATGGGATTTTTAACCTTTATTGGATATTTATGCAAAATGGGAAGTTACTGCCAACAGGTATATCGTTCCCTAATTTTATTTAGTGGACACTAATGTTTGCGTTTCTTTTTGTGTTCAAATTTGGATGTCATATCCAAAAATGGAAATAAATGAACTCTATTACCATCAAGATGAGACAAAGTGCTCCAAATTCTAATTTCGACATTCAGACGCATTATCTGATTTTCCTCTTTGGAATGATCCATTTTTTTAGTAACTTTGCACCCAAATTCAGATGATATGAGAAAGATATTAGTTGACGCGCATACGCATACGGTAGCATCAGGACATGCTTACAGTAGCCTGCAGGAAATGGCCAAGGCTGCTGCCGACATGGGATTGGAAGTGCTGGGTATCACAGAGCATGGGCCGAGTGTGCCAGGCACGTGTCCGACCCTGTATTTCAAGAATATGTTCACCGTACCTCGCCAGATGTATGGCATACGGTTGCTGATGGGCTGCGAGATCAATATCCTCGATACGAAGGGCGGTCTTGACCTGACGGATGAGCAAATAGGATGGCTTGACCTCGCCATTGCAGGCATTCACGCTGCGTGGTATCAAGGTGGCACGAAGGAGGAGAATACGGAGGGAATGATCCGTGTCATCAAGAATCCCAAGATTCACATAATCAGTCATCCAGGCGATGGCTCAGCTGAAATGGACTTCGAGCAGCTGGTGCTGGCAGCCAAGGAAGCGCATACGCTGTTGGAGGTAAACAACCATTCGTTGGCTCCACAACGTAAGAAAACTGTGGCGAGGGATAATAATCTGGAGATCCTGCGTTTGTGCAAGAAATACGAGATTCCCACGATTCTCGGAAGCGATGCACATATCTCGTTCCAGATAGCCGACTACGAACGCCTCTATCCGCTGCTGGCAGAGACGGATTTCCCTGACGAGTTGATTATGAACTACTGGCCTGACAAGTTCTTAGCGTTGCTAAGCGACAAAGGTCGATGACTTCGATTATCTGGGGATTCAGAGATAGAATGCGAATTTCGAGCCTTTTGCGCCGATGCCGTCGTAGTCGGCAGTAATGGGAAACTGGCAGCATAGATCGCCGATGGCATCATCATCGAGCGTGACATTCAGTTCCAGTTCAATGGCCATACGTCGTTCGCTGTAACTGAGATTCCAGATACATTCGCCCAGAACGGCATTCACAACCGTTCTAATCTCGTCCTGTGTGCGCCATATGGAATCGTAGTCAGTCATAATACTCAATCTTCAATTCCTCGCTGATGTCAATGTTGTCGTGGAAATTATCATCGTAGGTATAGACAAGCCGCAATCCACGATAGACTGACGGCACTTTCAACGTATCAAGCAGATGCCATTTCGGTCTGCCGAAGTCGTAGGATTCCCTGTCGAGCAGGATGCGGTTGGTGGTGTAATCGAAATGATAATAGCCGCCACCGATGCATTGATCTTCTGGCTTCAGCAGGTCTTTATGCTGATTGACCATACCAAGACGGAAATATCCATCCATTGTGATGATAAACTTAGGTAGTGCCATACGCTCAGTCCGTTACTACCTCATCAAAATGCTCCTTACCCCAATCGATGAGGGCTGTGAGGACAGGCATCAATGATTTGCCTGTATCTGTTAGGGAATACTCCACCCGTGGGGGAACCTCTGGATAAACCTCGCGATGCACCAGATGGCTCTGCTCCAAGTTCTTCAGGGTCTGCGAAAGCATCTTCTGGGAACAGTCCGTCATCAGACGACGGATCTCATTGAAGCGCAATACGCCGGTCTCGCTGGTGTGAAGCATATAGAGCACCAGCATAGACCACTTGTCACCAAAACGACTCACTACTTGCCTGATTGGACAGGCCAAATACTCTGCTTTAATATCTGCCATAACTATAGAATTTTCGGCAAGGACAGTGCAAGTCGAACGCAATCGAGCTTGCTCGAATTGCTGAGGTGCAGCCTGTTCTCGCTGAGTTTACTCAGCAAAGGTAGCAAAAAGTTACCAAGTAACGTCATTATACTTAGTTAATCTAAGTTAACGCCACTTTCGCAGAAGTCCGATAACATCACAATTCCTACTTTTTGGTAACTATCTCACCAAAAAGTGCCTTCTTGTGGGAATGAAATAATCGCCGTACCTTTGCGGTGCAATTCGAGATAATTGCACCGCGAGGACAGGCTGCACCTCAGCATAAAGCAAGCTTTCTGCATTCGGTTTGCACTGTCCTTGCACCTAGTAAATAATATTTTAAACGAATAAGAATTATGAAACAGATTGAGACAATTAAGAGTGGTAAAAATTACAGCGCAGTAAGCGTAGGTAAGATGAGTGAGATTATCGAGCACGTGCTTCCGATGGGACCGAACGTAACCATTCAGGGTAAGGTATTCGCAGGTCAGGCCGTAGGTGCTACAGGTAGCGAACTGAGTTTCCAGACGCTCGTTCCTGGTCAGGACAGCGGTTTCCTGCACACTCACAAGACTCACGAGGAGCTATACATTATCCTGAAGGGCGAAGGCCATTATCAGGTGGATGGCGAAATTTTCCCCGTCAGCGAAGGTACCATTATCCGCGTCGCTCCCGATGGCAAGCGTGCTCTGAAGAACACGGGTAGCGAGAACCTGACGATGCTCTGCATCCAGTACAAGGCCAATGCCTTTACTGAGGCAGACAGTCCCATGGAGGACGGTGTGATTCTGCAGGAAGAACTGAAATGGTAAGCGAGATGTTCGACAAAGCAATTCAGTTTCTGAAAGACCACAAAGAGATTGCCCTTGCCACCAGCGAGGGCAATCTGCCTAAGTTGCGCATCTTCCAGATCATGAAGCAGGAAGGGCATGTGCTTTACTTTGCCACTTCTGCACAGAAGGCAGTCTATCGTGAGTTGCGCCAGAATCCCAATGTCGAGATACTGGCATACGCAGATAATATATCCGTTAGATGTTCAGGGATGGTGAACTTCAATGTGGAGGATGATGTAAAGCGATGGATATACGAGAACAATCCCGTACTGCCCCGTCTTTATACGAGCTATGACCAGATGGAATACTTCTGTTTGCCAATAGCAGAGATGGACTATTATGATTTATCTCCGACACCGCCCGTATTCCAGCATTTCGACCTAATGGCAGGCGAAATTGATAATGGTTTCGTGGGTGAGCGCTTTTGCAAATAATCAATTCGGGTGTTTTTCCTATTCAGGTTTAGGGAAAACACCCTTTCAGTTTAGGATTATTCCTTTTGAAATGCCGAGAAAAATGCCGTACTTTGCACCGAGAAAATTTGAAGGCCCTTGATAAGGGACTGGCGTAAGCCGGGGATTAATAACAATTTAAAATATAGGAGACACGATTATGAAGAAGATGATGATCCTGGCAGTGATGATGGTCATGACTATCTCGGCCAACGCAATGAGCTATAACGCAGCAAAGCACGAGGCTCTGTTCCTGAGCGACAAGATGGCTTATGAGCTGAACCTCACTGCTGCACAGTATGAGGCAGTCTACGAGATCAACCTCGACTACCTGATGAGCCTGAACGGACACGCTGATGTCTTCGGTATCTGGTGGGATCGTCGTAATGCAGACCTCCGCTATGTGTTGAACGCCTGGCAATACGACAAGTACATCACTTTGGCACACTTCTATCGCCCTGTAGCATGGAAGGCTGGTAGCTGGACATTCGCAGTGTACTCTCACTACAACAGAGGGCGTTTCTTCAACGCACACCCCAAGGTGTTCGTTACTTACAAGGGTGGAAACAGCCACAAGCACGGTCGCTTCTATGCAGACCGTCACGTGAACAAGCCCGCTCCTGCTGTGCATCACAACACTCCGACGGCTCACGGCAACAAGCCTGTTGCTCACAACAATGACAACAAGACTTGGCGAAACAATGGCCATTCAAATGCGAATGTGAACAATGGCAGAGGGCATAACGCTGGCAACGGCAATCACAATACGCCCAATCGTCAGATTGCACAGAATACTAACGCACACCACAGCGGTTCAGGTCACTTCGGCGGACGCAGGTAATTTCCGGAAACTCTCCATATGCCTTGCAAAAGGACTTGCGGGGAATCTCAGAAATGGGGTTCCTCGTTTTGCTTATGGATTTACAAGCTCCAGATAATTCACTTAACCAAGTTTTGACATGAAACGTTCCCTGTCAACAATGAATCTCAGGTGTGTACCCTCACCAAGTAGGCAGGGGTGGCAAGGACAGGCATATCTCCAGACCCCATCTGAATAGCAGTCAGAGCATCACTTACTATCAGTTCGCTAGTATGTTTCAATCCAACTTCCAGCATATTATTCAATTGCTATCATTCTCATTTCGATGTCATCTACTGGTCTGTCAGCACGTCCGGTAGCAGTGCCTTGAATCATCTCAACCACATCAAGGCCTTCCTCGACCTCTCCGAATACGGTGTATTGCCCGTCAAGATGGGGAGTACCGCCAACGGTAGAGTAAATCTGTATCTTTACCTTCATATATCTTTCAATCGTTTATGTAGTTCTTTGTACTCATGTCATAGTATAGAGCCTCCAACTCTTTTAAAGTCAGGTTCTCTACAGAGTGCTCTATGATGCGATTGCAACGCCACACTCTGTACCTTTAGGTCAGAGAATCAGCTCCTCACGCCGATAGTCATCCGTCTGTCCGAAACGTCCTGTGTATGCCATATCACCTTATAATATCTTCTATAGGTTTACGCTTCTTCTCCTTTGGATTGTCGTCAGCATAACCTAAAGGAATGACCACGGCTGGCTCTTCGTTGGCAGGGAGGCCGAAGAGCTGCTTGCACACTCCAGGATATAGTCAAGTTTCTCACGCTCCACGCTGAGGGACTTATATGCCCTACAGCTGTATCTGTTTTTTACGAGTTCCAAGAAGTTCATATTGTCTCTTTAGATAAACATTCCTAATAAAGTGCACATGGGGACAGGAACGATGTGCATCCTAATTATAGCCGAACTGCTGCAGTTCCGCTTCAGTCACACCCATCAGCCGCTTGCAGTCATCGGTCTTTTCGCGTAATACTTTTAGTCCCATCTGCATACCCGCCAGATAGAAACCATGTTGCTTATTGATAAAACTTCGGAAGGTAGCAGAACTGAGAACCATTGCAGCCTTCTCCAGAGTGGACTCTGCTGGCTTGTCGGCACAAACAACAGTCTCTAAATACAGGTCGCTCATGTTGTTCTTTTCTGTCTCAAGTCTATCCTGAAACTTGACCATCAGTCGTTTTGCAGAAAAGCAATTACCTGCCAACTCTACAAATTCACTGCTCTTGATGCTTTTCCATGTTTCAATATTGCTGCTGAAGATGGTTTCGGCTGTTTGGTCATTGGTGTTGAAAGTGTGAGTGAGAAAACTGCTGACGAACAATTGCAGCGTATCTTCAGAGACCGTTTCCAGCCTGTCCTTGGCTGTTAGCACTCTCATGCTGATCGAGTCTATAGTCTGCAATTCTTTGACCGACTCTTCGAGGTCTTCACAAAAACTGTCAAGGTTGTGAATCACCATCATTGCAGCCGTCCGCTCTGTTTCCTGTTTCTCGCGATATTCTATCCATGCAGAGGTGCCGAAGGTGAGGATAATACCGATGACAGTACCCAGCGTACAACTTAGCGTCTGTTCCCAAAAATCAGATAGTTTCCATTTCGTTTTCATATCAGACATCCTAAACTAATTATCTCTTTGTCTTGCTAATTGCTTGCCTGTTAGGCGCTCGATGTCCAGTCGGAAGGCGAACTTACGAGCAAGGCCGTTCTCCAAATTTCCTAAACTTTTTTAATAATTGCTGCAAAATTAGCAAATTTGTAGCAAAATGAGTAATTTTGCCCTTAATTTTAATATGTTTTGTGATATGATTGACCAGATTATCGATTACAATAAGGATTTCGTAGCTCGAAAAGGCTACGAGAAGTATCTGACCGATAAGTACCCCGACAAGAAACTGGCTGTACTTTCGTGTATGGACACCAGACTGACCGAACTGCTCCCTGCAGCCCTCGGTCTGAAGAATGGCGACGCGAAGATTATCAAGAACGCGGGAGGCTTGGTGATCTCTGCCTTCGATTCTGCCATGCGCAGCCTGATAGTCGCTATCTATGAGTTGGGCGTGCAGGAGATCATGGTGGTGGCACACTCACATTGCGGAGCCTGCCACATGAGTTATGACCACTTCCATCATGAGATGATTGCCCGTGGTGTGACGGATGAAACGCTTGACACCATCCGCAAGTGTGGCATAGACCTCGACCAATGGCTGGAGGGATTCAAGGACACACCAACATCAGTCCGTAAGACCGTTGAGACCATCAAGACCCATCCGCTTGTGCCGAAGGATATTGTGGTTCGTGGGTTTATCATTGATTCTGAGACTGGCGCTTTAGAAGAAATTAAATGATTATACAAATATGAAAAAAACTATTTTACTACTTTTCTTCTATTTATTAGCGTCTGTTTCAATGGCACAAAGAGTAGCGCATGATCACGATATTCAAGGGTATCGATATATTGACACTTACAACACACGTGTTCTTACTCCTAAAGGGTCATCCTTTCCTATTTCTATCAGTTTGGATTATTATCAAGGATTTAGTAATCCGTTTTATATTCGTCTCTATTCTCGTTACAAACTTTCAGAAACAGATGAACTCTTAATTACGTTCTCAGATGGAAATGAGATGCATTTATTTGCCTCCACAAACAACATCATGAATAGTCGACTTGGTATTTTAATCAAGGAAGTGACAATCTATGATGCCTTATATCCACTTGATGAGCAACAATTAAATGCCGTATTATCTTCACCCATCATTAGCGTAAAAATTGGTTCTGGTAATAATTGGCATTGCAAGAACTACAAGAGTAATAAAATAGGTAAATGGCTCCAGTCGAATTACAAATATATATGTAAGAGATTAGAAAAGTCTTAAATTATGAAGAAAATAATAAACCCTTGGCGCAACCATGAGGGGTATAACTGTTTCGGTTGCAGAAGGTGAGCATTACGATTACTTAGCGAGAATAACAAAGTCAAAATAAGAACAATATGAAGAGTTTTAAGTCAACAGCGTGGATTCTTCCACAACCCGTGCTGATTATCGGCACCTATGACAAAGAAGGTAAGCCCAACGCCATGAATGCTGCTTGGGGTGGCCAGTGGGATATGCACGAAATCATTATCTCGCTTGGTTCGCATCAGACAACGGACAACTTGGCTGTAACTACTGAGTTTACCGTTGCCTTTGCAACTGCTGAGACAATGGTTGCCTCTGATTATGTAGGCATCGTCAGCGGCAGGAATACTCCAGACAAGATGGAGAAGACAGGCTGGAGTATTGAGAAGGCTCCTAATGTGAATGCCCCAGTATTCAAGGAGTTCCCGATGACGCTGGAGTGTCGCGTGAAACAGAAGATTGACGAGAGTGAGACGGGCTACTACCTCGTGGCTGAAATCGTGAACATTCTCTGTGACGAGAAGTATCTGGCCGAGGATGGCAAGCCCGATGTGGAGAAGATGGGACTGATTACCTTCGATCCCGTTCACCACACCTACATCCAACTTGGCAAGACCGTAGGCAAGGCATTCTCTGACGGTAAGCAACTGAAATAATGCCCAAGGAACGGAACAAGGCAGACGGCTATCGTGAGAAGGCACCGATTAAGCGAGAGAAGAGTGATGTATTCATCGACTCTTCCGAGCGTGAGGTGTCTCGACCGAAGGTCAAGGCTTACGAGGGCGACACCAAGGCGATTCATTGAATGCTTGCCCCTTTGGCTTACGCCGCTTCCCCGATTAACGGGGATGCTCAAAGGTATGAGTTGGCTGCGAATGGCGGTGATGCCCAGGCACAGTTTGCCACAGGCTGGTTCCTGATGACCGGCACAGGCGTACCTGTCGATGAAAAGAAAGGCCTGAAGTGGATTCACAAGGCCACGTTCCAAGGCTATCAGCCAGCCATCGACTACTGCAAGGAACACGGTTACAAGTGGTTTTGAGCGTATGACACAGACAATAGTATATATCCTCATTTGCATCAATGTCGTGACCTTCCTGGTCTATGGCATTGATAAGTGGAAGGCTGTGAATCAGCGAGGGCAGAACCAAACTCGTTTGAGCTATGCCGAGCGTAAACAGCCTCGACCGAAGGTCAAGGCCAAGCAAGGCAGCTGGCGCATATCGGAAGCGACCTTGCTGATATTGGCAGTTATTGGTGGCAGCATCGGCGCTTTGTTAGGTATGAAAGTATGGCATCATAAGACGATGCATAAGGGAGGAGTCCGCGATGTTGATAACATCGTGGAGGGTACCAGTTCAAGTATGGCCTCCCGCTGATTCTGTTGGCACAGATAGCACTTATATACCTTATATTAGATCGTTAAGATGAAGAAAGAAACTATTCTTATCGCTGATAAAACTTGCATCATATACAAGTCTGAGCAGCCAGAATATCTGCTGATTCAGCCAATTGATGAGCATGACTTGGAGGCTTTGGACAATGAGGTGGCAGTGGTTCAGTCCCTGACCAATAAGTCCTTTACGCTCGTAGCGTTTAAGATTAAAGATTGGCAAAGCGAGCTAACACCTTGGAAAGCTCCGGCAGTCTTTGGGAAGATTCCCTTTGGGGATGGAGCTGTAGCGACGCTTTCTTTCATCAAGGATACGCTGATTCCTCAGTTGGAGCAAAAGCAACTGTTCGATAAGGACAAGATGCAATGCGTGTTAGGTGGCTACTCTTTGGTAGGTTTCTTTGCCTTATGGTCAAGTTATCAGACAGAATTATTCAATGGTATCGCAGCCGTATCACCATCCGTCTGGTATCCTCAATGGATGGAGTATGCAGAGATCAACAAGCCTTTGGCTACTTCCGTTTATCTCAGCCTTGGTGATAAGGAAGAGAAGACGAAGAACCCCACAATGGCCCAGGTTGGCAACTGTATTCGCAAACAACAGGAACTGTTGACAGCACAAGGTGTCAACGCCATTCTTGAATGGAATCCCGGCAATCACTTCCAGCATTCTGATGAAAGAACGGCCAAGGGATTTGCATGGATAATCAGTCAGACCTGACATCCCTGTGAACTGAAGCAAACTAAACATCTGCCCAAGGGTTTCAGGTAGTCCGCCCAAGCCTCCCTACCAGTCCGCCCAGGCCGGACTCCCACGTAGGGGTAAAAAACACCCACCTACAAAGATGCAAGTGGGTGATTTCGTTGATTTAAAGAATTCATGGAAAAGCCTTTTTACTATCGCTTGTCGGGTACGCCGTAGTCCATCCAGCTCTCCTGGGGGTAGTAGCCCTTCAGCGTCTTTTTCTTCTCGGCGTAGGCTTCCTTTACGCGATCCATTACGAGTTTTAGTTTAGCCACCGTTGGCGTGAGCTGTTCACGAATGCTGTCCACCTCGGAGTTCACGGCCTCCAGTTCCTTGACGGACAGTTCCATTGCGTTGATCTCTTCGTTGGTGACACCACGCTCACCCATTTCCTTGACATGACGGCGCAGACCCTCTACGAGGCCGCGACTTTTCTCAATCTGAATTTCTACAGTCTTTGACATAATTCTGTTGTTTTTAAAGTGATACATTAGGATTAAAACCTACCGCAAAATTAACAAAAAAAGTCGATTTTACGAACGCTACAGAGCATCACTTTTTCGATTTTTTAAGATGGATGAAGCGCTGTATTTAACATTTGTTTGCCATGCAACTGCCTTACGATGATATTGCCCAGGTTCTTCAGTTTCGGCATCTTGCTCATGGTGCTACGCACGGGTTGGACATCGTAGAGCAGCATGAGCAGCAGGACAATGGTGCCGATGATGCACATCAAGCCAAACATCTCCTTAACAGCCACCATGAGGATGCTCTGATAGTCGGTGTGCAGACCTCGACTGAGCGTATCGGCAATCTGACGGCGCAGGCCGTAGCTATACATGCCTGAACACATTGACTCAGCAACACCGTTACGGATGAAGCCTGAGATGGTGAGCGCATGAAAGAAGAAAGGAAACTCGATGAGGTCCTTCAGGTAGAGCGTCATCGTGGCAAAGAAGATGCTATATCCGAATGCACGTAGGAAGGTGGGTAGCCACAAGCGTTCCAGATTGAGCACAGGCGAGACGCAGAAATACATCAATACCTGATAGGCGAGCAGACAGGCAAAACCCACGGTGAGCAGGCGTGTGTACTTGAAACCCAGACGGGGGAGTGGTCCCCACTGTGGTGTCTCTTTGCCCCACAGGATGGTAAATGCACAACCGCTGACATAGCCCAGTATCTCGAGCAGCGAGAACTGTGACGTGGTGGTGAATCCCCAACCGAGCACTCCGCCAGTGAGTGTGTTCTGCAACACTTGCGGTGTAGCGTTCATCACCTCGGCAACAAGAAACATGCCCAAGATGGGATATAACCGCCAGCGACGGAATATCCACGGTTCCAGATACGGGTGTCGGATATGCGTCAAACGGCCTATGGTAATGAGAATGGTGAGGGGCAGCATATAGAGCACCGCACACCATAACGTGCTGTCATACCAATGATAGTATTCGCCGTAGTTGAATAACCAGATGACCTCCAACATGCAAGCAGACACCAAGATGCAACCCAGCCAGTCGAGCGAGATAAGGGGCACCTGATGGGGCATCATGCGCCAAGGATGAGTACAAGTATAAATTACAAGGACTATCACGAGCATCATCCCGATAATGAGCCAATGCATCATCTGCCATGAGTCGTAGATCATGATAAGCTTCTGATCAACCCAACTACTGAGCGACATGCTGGTGAGGATGACGATATAGATGCTGGGCAGGAAGATGCCGAAATCCTGCTTAGGCGAGAGCCACAGACGGATGTTCGAGAAACATTCGAAAGTGCCACAAAGCTTGAAATAGCCTGCCATATAGCTAATGATGCAAAGCAGCGGCAATCGCCACTCGCCAAAATCTCTACTGATGAGCCACAATGATAGCAGATTGCACGCAGCTATCACACAGGCGGCATTGATGAGCAACTGCTGATTGGTGAAGCGCAGCTTGTAGCGGAACAAGAACGGGAACGGCATATTGACACCCACCACGCCGAACATCGCAACCATCACCATGTCCTCACGAGTGAATCCTGTAGCACCAACCATCTGCTGCAGACTGCCAAAATAGACACCGCTGGACAACTGGAAGAAAAGCGCGAAGAGCAGGTATATCCAAGGGCGCACTTTCTCAGGTACCCAAGGGTTGAACATGGGCATCGAGAACCCTTGGTTCGGATTCCAACCAGCCATTAGTACATCACCTCCGTTTCTACATTCAGGCCCGCCAGCAGACGAGCCACATCGTCAGCATTGTCGGTAGTCACTTTGATCCGCACAGGCACACGCTGCTCTACTTTTACAAAGTTGCCCGTGGCATTATCTACGGGGATGGGGGAGAAAGCAGAGCCTGTGCCAGCGGCTATCGACTCTACCTCGCCTTGATACGTCACACCAGGTATGGCATCGGCATGAAACTCTACTTGATTGCCCACCTTGATGTGCTTCAACTGCGTTTCACGGTAGTTGGCTATCACCCACACCTGACGATTGTCGACGATGCGCGCCAACTGCATGCCAGGCTGAACCAGCTGACCTACGTGAATATCCTTGCGCCCCATCACACCATCGCAGGTCGCTACAATGACGGTATAACTCAGATTCAGTCGTGCCAGATTGACTTGTGCTTCGGCTACTGATTCACCAGCTGTGGACTGTCCTAAGCGTTGCTGCTGTTCACCCAGTACCTGACTCGTAGCCTGTTGGCGATTGCGGGCTGCCTCATAACGAGCCTTGGCTGCTTCATACTGAGCCTTGGCATTATCGTACTGCTGGCGGGTGACAGCATCCTTCTGCAACAGTTGCTCAAACCGCTGATAGTCCTTCTCGGCATTTTCCATCTGTACACGGGCTTCGTCGATGCCTGCCGATGCTGCACGTACATTCGAGGCTGTGGTGCTCATACCTGCAGTTACAGCCGACGAACCACTCTTTGAGCCACGAAGATGTGCCTCTGCCTGAGCTAAAGCCAGGCGGAACTCTGCATCCTCGATGATGACGAGCGTATCGCCCTTCTTTACATGCTGATAATCGTCGAAACGCACTTCCTTGATGAATCCACCCACACGGGCATTGATAGGCGTAATGTGACGCCACACCTGTGCATCGTCTGTATACTCCACGTTGCCCCAATGCACAAACCGGCTGCAAACGAGCCCGATAAACACCACGAGGGCTGCAATAATCACTACATTGTATATTCTTTTTATCTGTTTCTTGTTCATAACTTTTGTTCTTTTATGCGGTAGCAAATTTTTCACTTTTCACTCTTCACTTTTCACTTAAAGCGTTCCTGCAATGTATTTCAATCTGTAGTAGGCGAAGATGATGCCGATGCGGGCATCCACCTCTTTGAGTTCTGCATCGAGCTTGATGTTCGAGGCGTCAATCATATCGGTGATGAGTGCCAACTGCGACAAGTAGCGGTCGTTGACCACCTGATAGTTCTGCCCAGCCAGTTGTACGCTCTTCTGCTGTGTTTTCAACTCTACAAAGGCTTGCTGATAATAGGTATAAGCCTGCTGTATCTGGTTGTTCAGTTGTTCGGCTGCTACGGCGTGCGACTGCTCTGCCTGACGGGTGTGGATACGTGCCTGTTGTACCTTCTTGTTCTGCTTGAACAGTGAACTGATAGGGTACTTGACACCAACTCCTACATACCAGAAGTTGAAATTCTTGTCTATGGGCGGTATATCGTAAGTAAAAGGACCATTGAAATTGTCGGCTGCTACCAATGCCACTTTAGGACGCATCTCGCTCTTAGCCAAACGCAGTTGCTGACTGGCCATCTTCTGCCCGATTTCTGCCTTCTGAATGCTGGGAGCCGTCGCCAGTGCCACATTTTGCCAAGATATTTCATTCCCTTCTTCTTTTGATGATAGGTCGGTGGTGAGGTTCGGAATAATCTCCCCATCAATTCCTAACTGATTACATAACTGATGATTCAAGATGCTACGCTGATCCTGCAGTTTCTTCAGATTCAGACGCAACGTCTCCATTTGCAGCTCATAACGTGTCACATCGTTTTTCAGCGCCATACCCTGCTCGTGTTTTGCCTGGATGTCGTTGATCAGACGTTGCGTCAGGTCAATATTCTGTCTCACTACCTGCTCACGATTATTGAGTTTGAAGATTTCCAGATACTGTCCCAAAGCCAAGAACCGCTGTTGCTGGCGGCGCTGCTGTTCACCAACCTGAGCCTGCTGATGCTGAAGTGTAGCCAATGCAATACCAGCATCGATAGCTCCACCTGCATACACCACCTGCTGTGCTTCCAACGCCAGCGAGTTACCCCAGCGTGGAGCTGCAAAGCCCTGAGCATTTGTGAAATCACGATCCATCATGACCACATCGCCATTCATCGACACCGATGCCGATGCCGTCAACTCAGGCAGTCGCGCTGAGCGAGCTGCCTCTATCCCTTTCTTAGCAAATTCTACGCTTATCTTCTCTTGTTGAAGAGTTTTGCTGTTGCTTTCCACTAGTTGAAACAATTCGTCAACTGTCATCTTGCGCTCCGTCTGAGCCTTCGCCACCGTCGCAGTGGCTACAACTATCAGGAACGCCATGTTCCTAAATGTCATTAATACTAAATAAAAAAGTGACGGGGAACACACCCCTTTTCTCGAATTCGGGTGCAAAGTTACTAATTATTCCAATAAGTTGTAACGTATAGGAATCAATTATTTAAGAAATATTAACCGACCGAAAACACCGTAACTTTTGTCATAACTCCTTAACTCCATAACTCCTTAACTCCAAAAGAGTTGAGCGAATGCGAAACTTAAATAAAAGGATTTTCAAAGTGAACGACTACATCACCATGCTCGGAACAGGCAATGCACTTGCCACCCGATGCTACAACACTTGTTTCACGCTTCATAGCGAGAAGGGTCACCTACATTCTCTCCAAGGATATCTACAAACATCGGCATCCCATTCGGAAAGATGCACTTTAGGCTGGCAAAGCTAGCTCTTTCACCTTTTGGGAAAGAATTGGCTTAGCACCTCAATGTTTAAACGGTTTTAATAAATTGTCAGTATAGTTTAAGCGAGTTTAAAATCCGTGCCAGTTTGACTTCAGCGATTGACATTTTGTCACTTGAGCCACCTGTCGGCATGTACTTTGCTTATCTGTTAGTGAAAGCTGAAGCGAAAGCCGAGGCAATCAAGTAACAAAATGTCAAATTTAAAAGTATAATTAGGAGGTATTGATTATGTTGAACGGATTAATGAAAAGCAATGGTTGGTTCCCAACAATGTTTGATGATTTCTTTAACACTGATTTTATGCCTCGTGCCAACAGTACAGCACCCGCAGTCAATGTCAAGGAGAGTGAGAAGGCCTACACGATGGAACTTGCAGCTCCAGGCATCAAGAAAGATTATTGCCGCGTAGGTATCAATGACGAGGGCAACCTTACCATCGCCATTGAGAACAAACAGGAACACAAGCATGAGGACAAGCACCATCACTATCTGCGCCGCGAGTTCAGCTACTCGAACTACGAGCAGAACTACGTGCTGCCAGACGATGTAGTGAAAGACCAGATTTCTGCCAAGGTCGAGGACGGCATCCTGACCATCACCATGCCGAAGACCGAACCGAAGGAGAAAGTCACCAAGGCCATCGAGGTATCATAAAGTGATTCCACTTCAAAACAGCAAGGCCCCGACCTGCAGAAATGCAAGCCGGGGTTTATTTTGGAATTATATTGTAATCAGCAAATTCTGGTATAAAGAAGTAACTTTGCAACCGAGTTGCGAATTATTTGTTGTACCTTTGCACCCGATGGATATACAGAGTTTCTTCATATCGCTTCTGAACGTGGTCTGCGAGATGGCTCCCTACCTGCTATTGGGATTCTTCATCGCAGGAGTGTTACACGTATTCGTGCCGCAGAAGTTCTATGCCAATTATCTTTCGCGGAATAACAAGTTATCGGTGCTATGGGCGGCGCTGTTGGGCATACCTTTGCCACTGTGTTCATGTGGAGTCATCCCTACGGCTATCGGTCTGAAGAACGAAAAGGCTTCGAAAGGAGCCATTGCTTCGTTTCTCATTGCCACACCGCAGACGGGCATCGACTCCATCTTGGCTACGTTCTCGCTCATGGGACTTGGCTTTGCCATTATCCGTCCTACAGCGGCACTTATCACAGGTGTCTGCGGTGGATTGTTGGTAAACCGTTTGGTTCGTGAAGATGACGTGAAGGAGGATGTGTCCGCTTCATGCCAAGTAGAAAGCGGAAACAGGATTTGGCGTGTACTGAAATATGCCTATTATGATATGCTTCGCGACATAGGCCTGCGACTGCTTATCGGACTTGTTGTGGCGGCATTGATTCAGGTGGCCGTACCTGATGAGTTTTTCCTCTCCTTCGGCAGTCAGCCGTTGCTGCAGATGCTGGTGATACTGGTCATCGCCATACCGATGTATATCTGTTCGACAGGTAGCATCCCCGTGGCAGCAGCCCTGATGATGAAAGGACTCTCGCCAGGTGCAGCACTCGTGATGCTGATGGCCGGGCCTGCCGTCAACCTCGCCTCTATCCTCGTGGTTCATAAGTCGATGGGACGTCGCTTCACCACAATCTATCTGATGACCATCGTAGGCTTTGCTGTCCTCTTTGGTCTGCTACTCAATGCTACGGGCTGGGACTTCACTATTGCTGCCCAAGATGCGTGCTGCATGAATTCATCCGTCCTGCCCAGTCCGTTCAAGATTATTTGCGCCACAGTATTAACATTATTAATTATATTTGCTCTTATGATGAAGTTTTTCAGTAAGTTTACCGCCCAAAAGCCCTTAGACCCCGATGTGACCGTTTACCGTGTCGAGGACATGCATTGCAGCCATTGCGAGGCAGCCGTAGTCCGTGCCGTTGAGGAAGTGCCAGGCGTTGAGAAAGCCAAGGCCAGTGCCTCTGCCAACACCCTCACCATCAAAGGCCCTGCTACGGAAGAGTCTATCCGTAAAGCTGTTGAGGGTATCGGATATACGTTCAAAGGAAAGGCTTGAAACCTATGAAATATACTTTGACAGAATCTCCTCTGAGATTATCCCCAAAACATACTTGTTTATACAACTATTTGTATCTTTATAGCGTCTAACAGTCAAAGTAACATCGAAGTATAACAATGAATATCAGATTAGAGACTCCCAAAGATTATCGTGAGGTAAGCATCGCTTTGGGTTTTAATTCGTATATTTGCAAAGTGAAAGCTATAGTTAACTATGGTATATTTAATATTAATCTAAAGAACATCTCCAATATAACCAGTAAGTAGCCCCAATGTAACAAGGATAGTGCAAGGGAGTAACTCCTATTCATGTTCGGTAGATGTCCGGTACTTGTCCGGTAGATGTTCGGTGTAAGACCGAACAAGTAGCGAGCATATAGCGAGCAAATAGCGGACAAGGATAGGAGGAGCGTCGAAGCAAGACTATGGCTAAGGTATGGGTAGAGAGGATGTAGGTATGAGAAGTGTTGGAGAGGTATATGAGAGGTATAGAATATGTGTATTATAAGGATGAATTAATGACAGGAGATAAGAACGATGAAGAAGAAAGACAGTGCAGGGTTGGGAATGACAATCCCCAAGAGGATGCGTATTGCAGGGATGACCTTTTACCTGCGTAACGGACAGGTGGTAGGACGAGAGTCTTCCACACACGAGAAGCGCAGCAACACGCTGCCGCAGTTCATTCAACGGCAGAAGATGCGGCATACGACGGCGCTGTGGAAAATGCTGCGGTTCTGCAACGTGATGTTCACCGAGCGGCGGACGGCCTATCAGAATTTTGCGTCGTTAGCAAATCAGTTGCCTGTGGTGTATGTACCTGACGATGGAATTATGAATCAGGCATCGTTTCTGATGCCTGGCATTCCGATGAGCGACGGCATACTGCCGACGGTGAAGCAGGAGTTGGGCGAGGTAAACGGTGTTCCGTCAGACCGCCTCGAAGTATCTGGATAGAATTGTGGCTCTGGGCCTCCTTCAGAAAGAAAAAATGGGCAAAGAGAACTATTATATCAACACCCGACTCATGAACCTCTTTATTGAGTTTGGCAAATATGAGGTAAAGGAGCCTGCGGAGATAATAGAATCTGTTCATGTTAATGAAATTGTGAAATGATAACACGTAAAGGAGTACGAGTTAAAAAATTCCAGATTCTTTAACATGAGAATAGTGACGAGTTAAGTTTTAACATAAAAGGGAACATAAAGATACAAGATGACGAACGGAACATATACAGGTTAGACGAACTTTCGCGGGATGTGTTCAAGGGCGTAAGGCGTAGCGTAGGCCGAGGATAGAGGTGGTCGAGAGCAAGCTGAGACCTTCGAGAGAGGTTAGAGAGGGATTCGAGAGACCTTCGAAAGGGGGTCAAGAAGCCAAACCGAGTCTTTCGTTAGGGTAAGAATAGGGGTAGAAGAGGGTAAGAAGACCCCAAGAAGAGGATAAGAAGTAAACAAGAATATAAAAACGAAATATAACTCTGATGGATTACGACAATGGATTCATATTGCAGAAAACGATGGTGAGCACCAATCGTTCGTTGGACTGGTCGTTGCTGCGCTCGAGCTCTGCTCGCTTGCTACCATCGGGACGCAAGAACTACCACCGCATTATCCACAAGAACAATCCGAGGTTCAACCGCATGAACCAAAGGTCGACGGCCGAAGGGAAAGTCAAGTTCCAGTTCGAGTTCGATAATGGCGAGGTGCTGAGGTTGAAGCTGTATGAGCATTTGAAGGTGGGATAAAGAAACTTGTGTTCGAGAGATAAAGAGTCTGTTGATATAATTTGGCACTATTTTGCTAAAAAAACATAAAAATGGCTGATATTTTCGATTATTTCATTATTTCGTGAAGAAATTGAGAATAAATCACTACCTTTGTGCAATAAACTATTGAATATGGAAGATATTAACCGAATAAAAATGGTGCTGTTTGAAAAGAAACGTACTGCGCGCTGGCTCGCAGGGGAACTTGGGGTCACCCCATCAACTGTGAGTAAGTGGTGTACTAACACCTCTCAGCCAGATGTGGCATGTCTGCTTAAGATAGCAGATTTGTTGGAGGTGGATATAAAAGAGTTGTTAGTGAGAGAATACAAACAATTCCTCTTGTCTCAAAGTAATAAATAGGATGTGTAGATTTTGTCTATTGTGTTTTATTAATGCATCATATATATGGGATATATCTTAAGTTTAGTCGCTAAAAAGGGGGAGGGTAATATTGTTCCATACAGTACTGCAAAACGTGTAATAGAAGATTCTGAAGCAGATACAGTTGCAGATTTTGAAGACCACCAGCCCATGACCATTGTAAGTGGCAAGAAGTTTGCTGAGAACAATCCCAAAACTAAAGAACCCTTTTATCACGAAATTCCTCAAGACGAGATACAAAAAAGGAAAGACAAGAGTTTCGTTCGGTATTTTCTTGACGGAACGCGTCATATTTACAAAACCGGTGATCTAAGTATCGATGGCGTAATATATCCAGTTTCTGTAGGTCAAATCGTAATATGCTGTTGTAAACGTGAGAATCGTCAAATGATGCATTTCGATGTGAGGAAAGAAATTGTAATGTCTGTTCCTGACACATATTGTAAGGGTATATCAACTAAACAACGAGAGAATTTCTTCAAGAAAAAATGTGAAGAGATAAACAATGAGATACGCAAAGCTCATCAATCTGCTGGAAATTTCTTGTTACAGTTTTCAAGAATAATCCCATATGACACTTCACGTGACATTGAATCTGGAAGAAATAAATATCTACGTCGCTCCATTGCTGTAATACAAAACCAAATGACAGATAATGAGAGACAGTATGTAGCAGACATGTGCAAAGACGGTCTGTTAGACGAAGATTCTTCATGGCTCATAAAAGACGGTTCTCTTGAATACAAACGTGACATGTCAAATAGAGACGATGATGATTTAGAGAAGGCTATGTTCGATTTGAATATGAAATGTGTCTTAGGGGTTTCAAAATCTTTTGATTCGGAACTCTTATCCAAGATTGAGCCTAATATCGGAAACATAATAGCCGGATTGCCTGCGTGTTCAAGAACGAACGCGTATCGGTATTCTCATGAGGGGCATAATTATTGCGTTTGGTATCTACGTCTTAGAAATCAACCAGTAAAAAGGTCTTCTTGTTTTTCCGATGTAGTAAAAGTTGAGTTTCTCATAAATGGAGAATCTACACCAAGTACAGTTCTCATTAACACAATCTCTGCACACATCCTGAATGAATCTTATCCAGTATGTTTTGGCAAGGATAGCAGATGGGCGAACCATCTTTATCCTGTACATGTTACAGAAGTACATGCTAAATCACAATTCACCAACGACTATGCAATAATAAATCAAATATAAATATGGAAGATATAATTGGCAAAATCTCTGCAACAGAAAAGAACCCATCAACTTTGCAGTATTTCTATTTTTGGACAAAAGCGGGATATGACATCAACCCTTTTGACATAGTAAAAGTAGAACATATTAATGGTTCGTTTACTTTTGGACGAATTGAGGAAATCAGTCACGTCACCGACTCTGCCAGCCATTTTTCAAGTTACGTTTCATCCAATTTTGGGGAGACAAGTGAAGACCCTACAGAAGGAAATACTGACAGAATTGCTTTTAATTATATCAAAGCAAAGGTCATCGGTAATAGCGAAAACATATACACACCAGTCCTCCATGGCCATAATGTGAGACTGTGTACTGTAGAGGATATACAAAAGGCGCTTGGACTTGATGAAGCAAAGAAGAAGAGTAATGTGGTTTGTGGCTATCTTAAAATGTATGGACAAGAGGTACCCGTTCCAATTAACGCTAACTTCTTAGTTGGCCCCGACGGGGCTCATCTGAACATCTCTGGTATATCAGGATTAGCTTGTAAAACATCATACACGATGTTTCTAATGAATGCCTTACAGCAAAAATACAATAAGGAGAACAAAGAAAAAGTTGGATACATTGTGTTTAATGTAAAAGGACGTGATTTATTGAGCATAGATGAGCCATCGGAAAAACTTTCTGAGACGGATGCAAGTCTATACAAGCTTTTGGAGTTAGAGGATAAACCTTTCTCAAATGTTCACTATTATTTCCCTTACTCTGATAAGGAGGAACAACATAATGTTCAGTCTTTTGGAGACTGGGAAAAAATGCTTAAACCCAAATTCAACAAGAATAAGGCGTCTATCTTCAAATACCCATATACCTCCTGCGTTAACAAGTTTAGATACCTTTTCGCAAACGAACCCGATCCAACTAATACGATGGAATCCATTATAAGTTGGATTGAAGATGACAATGATCCCTTTAATGGCCTTAGAGCATGGAATCAGTTTGGAGAAAGATTAGGGAGGGTTATCAACGACAATAACAGTCCTGCAAGGAGAACAATAGCGTTAGGATCCTGGAAAAAATTTACAAGGATTATAACGAAAATTTTATCTGGCTGCGTCTTCAGAGATGGCATAGATAAAGGAAACTATGAAGTTGTTTTAGAGGAAGACCTCAGAAATATTAAAGCAGGAGAGGTCAAAGTCATTGATATAGCCCGCCTCGATACATATACCCAAGCTTTTGTGTTCGGAGATGTTATGGGGACAATTATTGATATGATGAATACGAAATTAGGCTCGGATGCTCTTGACAAAATAGTTATATTTGTTGATGAGCTTAATAAATATGCTTCCAAGGATTGTCCATCAAACTCCTTAATTCTCCAGCATTTGCTCGATGTAACAGAAAGAGGCCGTTCTCTTGGAATAATTCTATTTGGAGTCGAGCAATTTAGGAGTAACATTCACGACAGAGTTAAAGGAAACTGTTCTACAAATGCCATAGGCAGGACAAGCTATACAGAAATAAGTGCACCTGACTATCGACATCTTGGTGACACTTATAAAGACATCGCTACAAGATTGAAACCTGGTGAATATATAATTCAAAACCCAGCCCTTCGATCTGTGATTAAAATAGAATTCCCTTACCCAACTTATAAACAAAATAGCTAATGCAAGGATATAAAAGTAGATTCGGGGTAAAAATGCTAGATTTAGCTTTAGGAAAAATCTACACCAACCCCCTCGTGATTTATCGTGAGTATATTCAAAATGCATGCGATGGATTAGAACTAGCAATAAATAAAGGTTTAATAAAACCTCAAGAGGCTGTAATATCTATTCAGATAGATAAAAACGAGATCACCATAAAAGATCGAGGTGTCGGTGTAGGTGTTACAGAAATAGGACCACGTCTTGTTGATCTTGGTAACTCGGAAAAATATAAAGACAATCTCATAGGCCAATATGGCATAGGACGGTTAATTGCTGCTCAGTATTGTGAGAAAATTATATTTGAAACCTCCTGTTGTGGTGAAAACCAAAAAAGCATACTCACATGGAATACAGACGATGCATTTAAGTTAATTGAATCACATGAGTTTGAGGATGGAACTGATGTTGTTAACAAAGTAACCAGTTGCATATTTGAACCTGAAGATGTGAATGAGCACTATTTTAGAGTAAAGCTATGTGGCTTAAAACATAGAATTGATAAACTTGTTGATATTCAGGCAGTCAAAGAATACGTATCATTAATCGCTCCTGTTGACTATACATTGGAGTTCAAGGAAGGATATCTCCATCCTGCTTTTGAAGAAAGTCCAGAAATAAACGAACTTTATAAGAAAGAAAGGATTTATAAAGTAATGATTAATGGTGAAGATGTCCGGAAACCATATAGTATAGATATTCCGAATAAAGACACTGAGCTAATTAAACCACTTTTCGTTAAATTTGAGGATCCAGATGATGGATTGTTGGGATGGGGTTGGTATGCACTTAATGACAAGATTATCCAGATGAACAATATTGCATTTAAGGGCATCAGATTTAGAAAACTTAATACAGCTGTTGGTGACTATAATGTAATGGCTAATTATATGAAGAATGTTTCTGTCAACTATTTTGTTGGTGAAATATTCCTTATACATGAAAACATTCAGCCTACTGGTTCACGTGATGGTTTCGTAGATTCGCTACAAAAATCAGAATTTGACACTCTCATGGCTGAAAAAGCAGAAAAAATGTACTCATTATATGATACTGCTAGTCATTTAGGTAGCCAAGCTCTTGATAAAATTACCAATGCGTACGTTAAAAAGACTGAATTGCGTGCCAAATTATCTAATGAAGATGATACTGGAGAAAAGAAAAATATTAGAGAACAGATAAAGTCCCAAGAGGAAATTTTGGCCACAAAAGCCTTAGAGTTTCAAGAACGATTGGACAAATTGGAATCTACTCCAGAAGGTATAATTGTGGCTGAAACTCTTATCAAAACAAGACAGTTAAAATTTGATCAAACAATAAAAGAAAATAATTCTAAAAAATCCAAACCTCATATAAAGCCCGTGGAAATATCCAAACTGGTTGAAAAAGGAAACCAAAAGAAAGATATAGAAGAAGGGCAGGAACATAAAGAAGAACCAAAAGATCCTAGGGAGATACTCTTTTCTAAACTATCCAAAGTGGATAAAAAAACATATATCATAGTATGTGAAGTCATCGATAATGAGCCAACATTAACTCCATCGTACATAGAGTCATTAAAGATGAAGATTCTCAAGAAACTTGCAAAGTAATATGTCAAGAAATATTCTCTTGGTTGAACCAAATTATAAGAACAAATTTCCACCTGTTGCTTTGATGAAATTCTCCACCTATCACAAGCGGAGAGGAGATAATGTCGTTTTCTTTAAGGGCGATATAAAGTCTTTTATAATAGAACGCATTGCAGATAAGTGTATCGCTAAGATGTCATTAGTTGATCCAGAAATTAATTGGAATTCTAAACGCGATGTGATAATAGGCTTCATTAGAACCAAAAAGCGGGAGTATTTTGATAAAATTGAAATATCAGGACTGTCAAATGAACTTCTTCTAGAGAATTGGGTAACATATTATAAAGATTATTATTGGAAAAAGTGGTATACCAAACCTGAGGAGAGAGAATGGGATAGAATAATGGTCACCACGATGTTTACATTTTATTTTGACATCACAGTAAAGACCATTAATGAGCTAAAAGATTTGTTGAAACCCGGTGGAGATTTTCAAGTTGGAGGCGTATTAGCAACTCTCCAACCCAACGAAATCGAGAAAGCTACGGGTATTAAGCCTCATATTGGTTTATCTAATAAGCCTGGCGATTTGGATGATGGAGATGAACAAATTATTGACGCCTTGCCTTTAGATTATAGCATTTTAGACGAAGTTTCGTACAAATATGAAATGTCTAATGCTTATTATGCTTATACCACTAGAGGGTGTATCCGCAAATGTCCTTTCTGTGCAGTTAAGATTATGGAGCCTGATTATCAAGATTACATTTCATTAAAAGAAAGAGTTGAGGAGGTGGACAGATTATATGGTCCTCAGCGCGATTTGCTTTTGATGGATAATAATGTTATGGCATCAAAATCATTTGATAAGATAATAGATGAAATTGTTGAATGCGGATTTGGGGCAGGTGCGACATATATCGAGCCAGACAAATTAGCTTTGTCAATTAAGAATCTTATTGATGGAGTAAATGATCGTGCGTATATTCGCAAAGCTCAAGCGTTGTTGATAGAATACCTTGACTCTATAAAGGAGAAAGAAAAATCATATAATATATACAAGACTTTTGATGACCTACATGTTCTCAAATATGAAACTGCAACAAAGCCAGCATTGATAGATGCATATAATACAATTAAAGCTGACTACGAAAAGACACTAAAGAACAGAAGACCAAGACAACGTAAGGTAGATTTCAATCAGGGGGTAGATGCCAGACTCTTTACCCCTCATATGGCTCAGCAATTTGCTAGGATTGCAATATCTCCTTTACGCATTGCATTTGATGATTTAAAAATTAAGGAAGTATACATAGCAGCGCTTAGAATGAGTGTGGATGCTGGTATTAAGAATTTCTCCAATTATCTTTTGTATAACTTCAATGATAAACCATCAGAATTATACGCCAGAATGGAGATTAATGTGCTTCTTTGTGATGAACTAAATGTAAATATATATTCTTTTCCGATGAAATACCATCCTCTTTATGGGGAACATAGTCATGACAGAAATTACATTGGAAAGCATTGGAATAAAAAATACATCAGAGCGATACAGGCTGTATTGAATAGTACTAAGGGAATGATAGGAAGAGGAACAACTTTTTTTTATAAAGCTTTTGGGAATAACGAATCTGAATATCTGACACTACTTGAAATGCCTGATGCAATGATTGTATACAGATTCTTTTTCGAGTGGTTGGAAAGTAAGGGACATCCTCTATCAACAGCAAATTGGTGTAGGGTTTTGGATAAATTGGATGAGTATGAACAACAAGTATTCTATGATATTATCCACAATGATGATTTCATAAATACAAAAGAACGTCCCCATTATAGTGAGCATATAGATAGTGCTCTTAGGTTTTACATCAATCTCAGAAACGAAGTTGCAGAGCCTACTGGATCTTTATACTCACTAAAAAAAGAATTCGACAACACTCCTAAAGACAATCTGAAATATATAAAAGAAAGTGGGGCTGTCCCAGTATTAAAGAAATACAAAGCCTCTTAATATGGTTAAAATACAAATATGAAGTGTATGATTTTACAAATCAATAAGCAGAAAGCACTTGATGCCATATCTGGTCTTCGCTGCCGGATTCCTGTTCTAAAGACAAAGGAAGAGGGAAGCCGGGACTACCAGTCATGGAAAGACGAAGCAGACGATACCGTCAAACTAATCTTTGGAGATAAGTCTTCTTATTATATAAACTTTCATGAGGTGTTAAATCCCCCTTTCTGCGGATCTATATCTTTTGGAACGCACGAACACATAGATTATAAGGCAATATACTTAAGGAGGCTTGATTCTCTTGATTCCAAACTTGGCAGTTTACAGAATGTAGTTGATTTGTCAGAAGATGACACTCAAAGTCAAAGGTCTTCTGTTCAAACTATCATGTGTGTTCTTGAACGTTTTCATCGGTTCGCTCGACAATTAAAAGTAAGACACCAGACAAGACCCACAATAACTATTAATGACGAATATGACGTGCAAGATTTGGTACACGCTATTCTGAAACTTTTTTTCAACGACGTAAGAGCAGAAGAGTGTACGCCAAGTTATGCTGGTGGCTCATCACGAATAGACTTCTTGATAAAAAGTGAGAATATTGGTATTGAGATAAAGAAAACTCGTCCGAACCTACGAGACAAAGAGATTGGTGAACAACTAATAATTGACAAAGAAAGGTATAAGTCTCATCATAATTGCAAAACATTAATTTGCTTCGTTTATGATCCGGATGAGCAAATTGTCAATCCCGATGGGTTGGCCAATGATTTAACGGCAGAGAATGAAGACATGAGTGTGTTTGTAGTGATTTCTCCAAAAATATAGAAACAGGTGACAAAATCAAATAACTGGTTATGACAAAGAAGGTAACTATATGTCAAGTGCTATAGAATGAAAGATTTTTGCAGAGAAACTATAATATGCTGAAAGATGAATTCGTGGAATTAGTCAATATAGTAAATGAATAGTGGTATCAATAAACAGATATTCCTGTTTGACGAATCAACAGAAGTCAAACTAAAACTCCAATTGTTCTACAAAGAGCAAGGGGTAAGGAGGTCTGCTGTTATTGATGCTGCCATCAAGTATAAGGATGGATGTCTTACACTATATGCTGAAGAGGTTCTTACGAATAGAAATCTGGATAAAGGCTTAGGCATCTTTTTTATGAAGGACTTTGGAAAAAGTGATTACAAAGTTAAAGAGGCGAATGTGGGTGGCCAGCCAATTGAACTGAAGATTGGTGAGAAGTTGCTGTTTAATCACTCTTATCTGGAAAAGGGGAAGAGGGTCTTTTCGATGGAATTAAAACATATTACATATTCTTACGAAGGGACGGGACATCCAACATGTTATAGGCTGACAAAGTTATCATCATCTCTAATTTCTCCGTACTTAACAGGGTTTACTTTGAGTGGAAATACTGTTGTTGGCACTCAACCCACAGATTATTCGGGTGAATGTTTTAATGGTAAGATTTCGTTATCCCGAGACAAGCATTATGTTTATCTCGAAACAGAAGACAATATTACTGATATTCTTTCTGTATTATCATTCTTCTTCTGTAGTCCTGTCGAGTATGGTATGGTGTACTCGACCGACAAAAATGGCAAGAGTGTTGTTAAGGTATGCACACCGAGCTATAAGGTATTGGCTGTAAAGAGTAATAACATATTAGGATATCTGTTTAGCAAAGATATATGTTTGGATTATCTTACGGATTTCCTTGAGATTACCAAATGTTGTAGCGGGAAGTTCCCAATTACTGATACTTTAAAACAATACATCGACCATTATGTAAGGGTGGAATATCTTGACAGCATCAGCAAGTTGCTGCTGTATCATACAATCATTGAGAAGATGGCTGGTGTCGGTAAAGATAATGATACGTATAATGTCATTTACAAGTTCCTGAAAGGGAGGCATATTGATGTGGAGAAGATAAATGATGGGATTGCAAGCAAAGGAATAAAAAATGAGGAGGGCCAGACAATTGACAATTTTGTACAGCTCAGGAACTTCTTTGTCCATCATTTGGGTTCAAAGAAGGCTGTAGAGTTCTTGGAAGAGAGCGATATGCTGTTCAACTTGAAAGCAGTAATAACAATTATTCTCCTGAATGATATGGGAATAGAAGATGTCAACTATGACAAACAATTTCATGCGTTGTCAATCTTTGATGATAGCGTGAAGGAATGTGACACTTTTACTGAACTATTCAATGAGGCGAGGGAACTTGCTTCTGATACAGGAAAGAATGATGTGATTAAGCAATAGAACAGAAATCAAAAACGTTATAAGAATATATGGAAGAAAGAAATATAGACAACGAACTGTTTAATCCAGAGGAGATGAAATCACCCTTTGATGATATCAAGGAGGTGGATGCTGAGGGCCATGAGTGGTGGAACTCGCGCAAGTTGGCACGGCTGATGGGCTACATGAAATACTGGAACTTCGAGCGGCTGATGGATAAGGTGGCTACGTTCCTGCAACAGGAGAAAGGACTGGACTTGAAAGAGCACATGGTGGAGATTGAGGAAATGGCTCAGTTGAACAATGGCGGTTATCGTCAGGTGACTTCATTCCTTCTCTCACGGACAGCATGTGTCGCTATTGCCATGAATGCAGACAAGAAGAAGCCCATTACCAAGGTTGCTCAGGATTACTTTACTCAGAAGATGGACTCGAAGGAACTGGCCACAAGCTTCGAGGGCAATGTTCTGATTTATCGCACGAGTACTGGTAAGGTGAATGTAAGTGTGCTGTTCAATAATGATACATTTTGGCTGTCGCAAAAGCGGATGTCTGAGTTGTATAATGTAACCATTCAGGACATCAGTTACCACCTGATACAGATTAATGACAGCGGTGAGTTGCAAATGTCCACAGCTATCAAAAAAGTTTTGATTCCGTCGGACAATTGCGATGATACGGGCACTATTCTCTATAACTTAGATGCAATTATCGCCGTGGGCTATCGCGTAAACAGCTATGAGGCTACGCAGTTCCGCATATGGGCTCGCGAGGTGTTGAAGGAATACATCCAAAAGGGCTTTGTGCTGGACGATGAACGACTGAAGGGAAAGAATCCGTTTGGTGCTGACTACTTTGAGGATTTGTTGGATCGTATCCGCGAGATACGTACCTCTGAACGTCGCTACTATCAGAAGATAACGGATATTTATGCCGAGTGTAGCAGCGACTACGACCCCAAGAGTGAGGTGACGAAGACGTTTTATAAGACCGTTCAAAACATGATGCACTATGCAGTAAGTCATCAGACGGCAGCTGAGATTGTTTACAATCGCGCCAATGCCGAGAAACCTCACATGGGACTAACTACGTGGAAGAATGCCCCTGACGGACGGGTGGTGAAGAGCGACGTGTCCATTGCTAAGAACTATCTGTCGGATAAGGAAATAGAAAGTCTGAATCTACTGACGACAGCTTTCCTGGATATGGCAGAGGACAGAGCGCGACGTCATATCATTATGAAAATGACGGACTGGAAAACTCTGCTGGAGCGATATTTACAGATATCCGATCGAGATATTCTGCCTGATGCTGGTTCTGTTAGCCACGAGGAAGCCGAAGCCAAAGCGTTGGGAGAATATGAAAAGTTTTGGAGGATACAGGATAAGACGATTCTCTCTGACTTTGACAGGTTTATTGAAGATTTGAAATAAGAGTATGAAACAGATAGAAGTCGTTGCAGCAATCATCCGCAAGGGAGATATGATATTCGCCACGCAGCGGGGATATGGCGAGTGGAAAGACTGGTGGGAATTCCCTGGCGGAAAGATGGAGGCTGGAGAAACGCCAGAGGAAGCACTGAAGCGGGAGATTCGCGAAGAACTTTCTACGGAGATTAGTGTGGATGAGTTCCTTTGTACGGTGGACTATGACTATCCGCAGTTTCATCTTACCATGCATTGCTATCTTTGTTCACTGATGACAGATTCTTTGCATCTGAATGAGCATGAGGCAGCAAAGTGGCTCACTAAGGATGAGTTGGATGGTGTGAAGTGGCTACCTGCGGATGTGGAAGTGGTGGAAGTAATAAAATCAAAAATACAGTAGCAGAATATGACAGACATAGAACGTATAACCGACCTGGAACAATGCTTTGACCGCGTGGACAGGGCGCTGCGGGCATTGGAGGAAGCTGTGGATACAATCACGAGCCTTGAGGATGACATCCTGAAACTCGACGCCTACTATTCCGGCGACGAATGGAAAGCAGATTTCAGATCCGACGAATTAGGTCTCCTGCCCCAGGACCTAAAACGCGGCGTTCTGAGCGAGGATGCCATATGGGACCTCCTCGGACGCGTCGATGGCGTCAAGCACCGCATGCTCGATTTCGTCTTGACTGATCTGGGGTGATTGATGCAAGAAGTCTAAGGAAAGAAGTAAGATGTGATATAGAATAATAGAACAGAAATCGAAAACGTTATAAGAATATATGAGACTACCAATCAACATAGAAGAATTGCTCGGTGGACGGGCTGTGGAGGGTGACCGCATTGAGTATAAGACGGGATGGAACCCAGATGCTATCTACCGTAGTGTGTGTGCTTTCGCCAACGGCTCGCCCAAAGCGACTATCGAGACGGACGAGGAGAGGACGTACTTCCTGATTGATATTCCTTGCCATCCAGAATTTATGAAAGAAACACTCTCGGTAGAACAAATTGGCGTAAAAGGTGGCGTAAAAGGTGGCGTAAAAGAACCGAATGTCACCAAAGATGTCACCAAAGAACTTACTGAAAGACAATCAGTTATATTAGAAATGATTACCGAAGATTCTTTTGTGACAATACCAGAAATGTCACTAAAGACTGGTGTTGCGACAAGGACTATTAAACGCGATATAGAGAACCTACAGTCAAGTGGTATCTTAACTCGTAAGGGTGGCCGCAAGGATGGTGAATGGATTGTGACGGAGTTGGGCTTGGCTATGCTTGAAGCGTTGAAGAAGTAACTAGACATCGCTGATGAGTCGCAGGAGGACTTCGACGAGCTCCTGATAGAGCAAAGCGCTAAGAGTCTCTGGATTCACTTTGCTGTGCGACCCTTCGCCAATCGCAGAAAAATACAGCTGATGAAAGGGTAGGCGAGTCTGGCAAGTAAACAAAAAAATCGGGCCCATCGTGAAGGTGGACCCGGTTTTTGGTATTTTGGTCTTTATGTCATTTTATTTGTTGTATCCGCACGCGGGATTTTCGTACATCGTGATGGGAATGCGGAACTGCATCATCTCGTCGAGGTTGTGGACGGGATGTTCCACGTCCTGCGGAATGGGTCGCTGAGAGAATGTCTGGAAGTAGAGCAGACAAGCGTCGCGCCACCATTCTGCGTCGCGGGCCTGGATGCGGAGCTTGCGCTGTACCTCGTTGAAACGCTGGGCATCGACGTAAGGCTGCATGGCGTCCCAGACGGCCAGGAAATGGCGCGCCTCGTGGACACCGTCGTCGTACTTATGGCAGAGCTCGTCCCAGAACGTACGGCCGCTCTTCATCTTGTGGGCCCAAGGCACGTGGTGGAACCAGGTGAGCAAGTTCTCAGGACAGGTATTGATGTCGTTGTAGAGCTGGCAGAGTGCCTCAGGATACTGCTTGACATTGGCGGAACCCGCCGTGGTGCGGTCGAAGCCCATACCGACAGCGTCGGCCTTGTGGTAGTAGGGTGGGGTCCAGTCGGCACGCACGCCCTTGGGAGCGTACCACGGCTCTGGTCCGTAATGGTGGGTGCCGGCAAAGATGTGGTGAATGCCCAGCGGCATCATGTAGTCGACGCATGCCTCGCGGCTGTCCAGCATCAGCTGGAGAAGAGGTGAGAGGTGAGAGGTGAGAGGTGAGAGATTACCTTGTTCGCCGAAAGTCTGGGTGAGCCATTCGTCGGCAATCTCCTTGGGAGTCAGCGCAGGATTCCATGCAGCACGTCCGAAGGCATACCAGTTGGCCTGAGCGAAATGGTGACCGCACCAGTTGGTGTCGTCGCCTATATTGGCCACACCAGCCATCGCACGGAGGCTGCCAGGCTTGACAAACGAGAAGAACTCCTGCCACATCGGGGCGAGATATACCAGGTGGTTGGCTGCACCCAGATACTCCTGTGTGAGCTGGAATTCCACCATCATCTGCGTCTTCTGCATGGCGGTAAACAGCGGGCTGTACGGCTCGCGCGGCTGGAAGTCGATGGGGCCGTTCTTGATCTGGATGATGACATTGTCGGCAAACTGACCGTCCAGCGGCATGAACTCCAGATAGGCCTGATTGGCACGGTCTGGACTCTGGGGCGCATACACGAAGGCGCGCCACATCACGATGCCCTTGTGGGGCTTCAATACACGGGCCAGCATATTGGCACCGTCGGCATGGGTGCGTCCGAAGTCCTGCGGACCAGGCTCGCCCTCGGAGTTGGCCTTCACGAGGAAGCCACCAAAGTCGGGAATCAGACGGTAGATCTCGTTCACCTTCTCCTTCCACCAGGCGACGACCTTCTTGTCGAGCGGGTCGGCAGTCGGCAGTCCACCCACCTTGATGGGCGAGGCGAAATTGATGGAAAGATACACGCGGATGCCGTAAGGACGCAACAGGTCGGCAATGGCCTTCGTCTGCTCCAGACTGGCCGTCGACAGTGCCTCAGGCTTGGCATTCACGTTGTTCAGCACGGTGCCGTTGATGCCCACGGAGGCATTGGCACGCGCATACATCTGCAAACGCTTTGGATTGGGATTCACGAAGATGCTATGTCCTGCAAAACCGCGTTCGACGGTGCCGTTGGGGTTGTCCCAGTGGTTCAGGATGCGCAGGTCGTAGAAGGGCTTCTCTGTGATGTCGAGGCCGTCGCACGACTGTCCCGTCTGTTGCAGGCGCAGCAGGTGGTAGGCACCATAGAGCAGCCCTGCATCGTTGCTGGCCGTTATCACCGTCGTTGCACCCTGACTCTTGATGGTGTAGCCGTCGCGGGCCAAGCCCTTTTGCCGTTTCAGCACCACAGGGCCGCCCTGCCAGTAGGTTTGCAACTCGGTCATAGCCGTTCCCTTGACACCCGTTACGTTCGCCGTGGTGTTCGTCGTTTCCATGCGTAACCACAAGCGACTGCCGTCTTCACCGTTTGCAGCGGCGAAACTCCATCCCGCCATCAGCAGGAAAAACATTGAGATAAAGTGTTTTTTCATTGTCATCTGTATCGTCTGTTGTTGATAGTTTCTATAAATAATGTTGCAAAATTAATCATTTATTATCAATTTTGGAGAATTATGCGTAACTTTGTGGCGTATTTTAACAAAATATATGTAATAAAGCGATATGAAGAGAATACTGATGGCGATGATAGCGGCGACGGTAGCGATGGCCTTGCGAGGACAGACGCTGGCGTTTCCGACGGCTGAGGGCTTCGGCAAGTATGCCTCTGGCGGTCGTGGAGGTAAGGTTGTGGAGGTGACGACGCTGGCTGACAGTGGCGAGGGGTCGTTGCGCTGGGCACTGACGGATGCCGGACGTGAGAATGCCACCATCGTGTTTCGCGTGAGTGGCACGATTGACATCGGTCCCAACCCCCAGCGCAAGAACGAACGTTCCATCCGTGCCAAGCTGAAGAATGTCACCATAGCAGGCCAGACGGCTCCTGGTGAGGGCATCCTGTTGCGAGGCGGCAAACTGAATCTGGGCGGTTCGGAGAATGTCATCATCCGCAATATCCGTTCGCGTCTGGGTGTTCTGGAACTGCCACGAAACGACGGTGAGACGGATGTGGCCTACAAGAAGCGCTGCTTCATCGAGGGTGGTGCCATCGGCATTGAAAACGCCCGTAACATCATCATCGACCACTGCTGTTTCGGATGGAGCGGCGAGGAGAACGTGACGATGTACGACAATCACTATACGACGATGCAGTGGTGTATCATCCACGAGGGTCTGCACGATGCGGGCCATAAGAAGGGCGTCAGGGGCTACGGTGCCCAGTGGGGTGGTTCGCCAGCGACGTTCCACCACAACCTGTTGGCACATAACGACAGCCGCTCGGCACGCATCAACGGAGCCTCGAATGCGAATGGTGACAAGAACGTCTTTCTGGAATATGTCAATAACGTGAACTTCAACTGGGGTCGCCAGAATTCCTGCTACGGTGGCGAGAACGAGGCAGGGGAGGGGAGCACGCACGAGTGTAATTTCGTGGGCAACTACTACAAGCCTGGGCCTGCGCATCCAGAGGATAATGTGTTCGTCGAACTGAGCAATGCGCGCAAAGGCAAGCAGCTCACGGCACCCTCCGTTTGGTTCTTCGACGGCAACGTGATGGAGGGCGTGAAGGCGAAGGACAACTGGGCGCTCGTCAGCAATAAGACGCCATTTACTATCGAGCAGCAAAGAATGCACGAGCGATTGCAAAATACTGGGTTTCAGCAGTATATCGTTAAAGTAGAAAGTGCCAAAAATGCCTATAAACATGTGTTGGAGAAGGCTGGCACCATCCGTCGTGATGCCGTCGAGCGTCGTATCATAGAGGATGTGCGTAGCGGACAGCCTAGGTATCAAGGACGGTCTGCCAACAAGCCTGGCATTATCGATTCGCCTGCCGATACGGAAGGGTGGCCAACGTATGCTGACGCCCAGCCTGTGACGGACAACGACCACGACGGAATGGCTGACGACTGGGAGCGCGACCACGGCCTCGACCCGTCGAATGCTGACGACCGTAATCTCATCGTCTCGAAAGACGGCTATACCGCTCTTGAAGCCTACCTCTGTTCGCTGATGGGTGAAAATATCAAGTTCAAAAAATAGAAAACCATGATGAAAGTGAGAAAGTTTTTTTGGGCATTGCTGCTGATAGTGGCAGTCGCCATGCAGGCTCAAAACAGCAACGACGTGGTGGATATTACGTCGCGATTCACTTATTGCTGGGGCGGCAATGAGTCGTTGACACATAATGCCGACGGCAGCATCACCTATCATACCAGTGTGTGGGGAGGATTGGTGGCATGGCTTGGTGGCGAGGACTGGTCGGACTATAGTGAGATAGTGTTCGAACTGAGCGCGCCATCGACCTGTGCCGTTCAGGGCTTGGTGATGTATCCGGAAGGGACGGCCAATGACCTGCACTATATGACTGCCGGCACTACTGTCGTCAACGTCGAGCTGGATGCTGAGAAGCGTAAGAATGTCACGCAGGTAGCCCTGCAGACGGACAAGGCCGTCACGTTGGTCGTCAAGCGCATATATCTGAAGATTGAGCGTTTGCCAGAGTATGGCGAGCAGAAAGGACAGCTGAAAATCAACGAACTGATGCAGTCGAACATCGATTGCCTGATGGACGACCTGAACGATTTTCCTGACTCGTGGGTAGAACTATACAATAGTGGCGACACCCCAGTCAATCTGGGCAAATACAAGCTGGGAGTGGAGGCAAATGTCGCCAGCGCATGGCAGTTGCCGCCGATGACGATAGACTCTCACGGCTTTGTAGTGGTCTTTGCCGACAAAGTTGGCAAGCGGCTACATACCGACTTCCGCTTGGACTCTGGCAAGGGTGGCAGTGTCTATTTGTTCTTCAACGGTGAGGTGGACGACAAGCGTGAAAACATAGAGAAGCAGCCAGCGCCCAATATCTCGTTAGGCGTGAAGACGGAGACGGACGATTCGTGGGGCTACCAGTATGAGCCCACGCCAGGTGCTGTCAACTGTGGCGTGCTGTGTACGAAGAAACAGTTGCTGGGCGCACCCGTGTTCAGCGAACAGGGTAGGGTGCTGACCAGTGGTGCTACCATTCAGTTGCAGTTGTCGCCTGCCGACGATTCTCCTAAGAGCACCGTGGTGCACTATACCCTCGACGGTAGCGAACCTACTGCCAACAGTCCGCAATACACCTCTCCCATCACTATCCGCAAGACCACCACGGTGCGTGCGAAAGCTTTCTGTGAGGGCTACCTGTCGCCTCGCAGTGTTACGCAGTCGTTCATTTTCTTGGGTCGCGACATGACGTTGCCTGTTGTCTCGCTGGTCACCGACCAACGCTATTGGTACGATTCGAAGCTGGGCATCATCAGCAATAATTCGTCGGAGAACCGCAACGACTGGCGCCGTCCTGTCAACATCGAATACTTCGAGACGCCCAATAGCGACAGCAAACTCAATCAGTTGGGCGAGACGCGCGTTCAGGGTGGTGCGTCGCGCAGTTCCAAACTGAAGTCATTGGCCGTCTATGCCCACAAACGCTTTGGCGAGAAACGTTTGGCCTACGAGTTCTTCCCTGACCAACGTCCTGGCGATACGGAGTTCAAGTCGCTGGTGTTGCGCAATGCCGGCAACGACTTCGACTATCTCCTGATGCGCGATGCCGTCATCCAGCGCACCATGGGTCAGCACGTCGACCTCGACTGGCAGGCGTGGCGTCCTGTCATCATCTTCAAAAATGGCGTTTATAAAGGCATTCTCAACATCCGCGAGCGCTCGAACGAGGACAACATCTATACCCACTACGACAAGCTCGAGGATATTGACATGATAGAGAACTGGTACGAGCTGAAGGAGGGCGACTGGGAACATTGGAACCGTTTCAAGGCATTCTATCAGGAGACGGGACACACGCTGGCGGACTATGAGCAATGGATGGATTGTGAGGAGTTTGCCAACCTGTTGCTGATGAACCTCTACTACAGCAATCGCGACTTCCCTGGCAACAACATCGTCATGTGGCGACCGCGTAAGGAGGGCGGACGTTGGCGTTTTATTGCCAAGGATACCGACTTCGGACTGGGGCTCTATGGTCATGCTGCCGATTACAACACCGTTGCATGGATCAATGACCACAACTATGACGCCAGCGCCAACTGGGCCAATGGCAGCGACGAGACACGCCTGTTCCGTCGACTGATGGCCATCAGCGATTTCCGTCGCATGTTCCTCGACCGTGCGGCAGTCTATATGGGCGATTTCCTCAATGAGCGCGGCATCCGTGCCATTTGGGACCCGATGGTCGATATGATTCGTCAGGAGTTTCCCTATCACAAGCAGGCAGTGAACGGCTGGATCAATTACGACAACGAACTGAAGGGTGCCCGCAATTGGCTGGCAGCACGTACGGCCTATTTCATCTATCAGCTGGCCAGTTTCTACAACGAGGGCACGCCCACCGTGCTGACCGTCAACAAGGATGTGGATTCCGACAAACTTGCGGACGTCACCATTAGCATCAACGACATCCCACTGACGCAACCTGTCTTCGATGGAAAATACTATGCCGGACGTCAGGTGACCCTGCGTGCCGAGGGCGGACAGCAGCCTGTCGTGGGTTGGTCGATAGTGCAAGTGGATAACAATAACTCCACGTCAACCACTGAAATAGACGGAGCACAACATATCTTCACGATGCCGTCGTGTAAGTCGCTGACAATCAATGCGCTGTTCAATACTTCCGGCATCCGCACCATCACCACAGATGACCGTCCTGCCAGCGACTGGTACCGTCTCGATGGTCGTCGCCTGCAGGGCCGTCCCACCCATCCCGGCCTTTACATCCATCAAGGCCGCAAGGTGGTCGTTGAATAAATCCCAAGTTTACAGGGTTACAGGTTTTTCTTCTTTGGCAGGCGCTTGGCTTTGCGGAGGGCCTCGGTGATGATCCACTGCAATTGGCCATTGGTGCTGCGGAACTCGTCCGCAGCCCAGGCCTCAATTGCGTTCATCGTTTCCGCGTCCACGCGCAAGATGAAACTTTTGGTTGTTTTCTCAGCCATAACGTCTTACACTTCCCTTCTTTCTACATTGGCCATTTTCCATCAGACAAGTTTAATGGTTCAGCGTTCCTGTGTTCACTACGGGCTGGGCTGAGTCGTCGCCACAAAGTACTACCAACAGATTGCTGACCATTGCGGCCTTTTTATCGTCGTCTAACTCTACGACATCCTCGTTAGAGAGTTTGTCGAGAGCCATCTTAACCATCGAAACTGCACCCTCGACAATCTTCTCGCGAGCGGTGATGATAGCTGAAGCCTGCTGGCGACGCAGCATGACAGCAGCAATTTCAGGAGCGTAAGCCAGATAGTTGATGCGGGCCTCGACCACCTCGATGCCTGCCAGAGCCAGACGCTCGTTCAGCTTTTCTTCCAGTTGGTCGTTGATCTCGTCACCACCACCACGCAGGGTGAGATTGTCGCTCTGACAATCGGTGCTCACCGTTGTCTTATCCTCGTCGTCGTAGGCATACTGCCCAGCCACCTGACGCAGGGCAGCATCGCTCTGCACACGCACGAAGCGCTCGAGGGCATTCATGATGGAGCGCATATCGGTACCCACGGAATTGGGGGCAGAAGCCATCGTCTGCGTATCCACCTCGAACAGGGCCTTATACGTATCCTTCAGTTTCCACACCAACACCAGACCGATCATCACGGGATTACCCGTCTTGTCGTTCACCTTGATGGGCTCTGCGTCGAGGTTACGTGCGCGGAGGCTGACTTTTTTGGTGCTATAAAGGGGATTGATCCAGAAGAAACCTGTCTTCGAGAACGTGCCGTCATACTTGCCAAACCATGTAGCTACGCGAGCCTCGTTGGGTTCGAGCATCATATGGCCACACCACATGAAGATGTTGATAACGAGCAGCAGGATGCCGCCACCCAGCAGCCATCCACCATCGCCACCGTCTGACTCGTCGAGCAGGATAATGCTGAAAACAATCGTTACGATAGACAATACCAGAATCAGGAAGTTGACGAACAACATCAGGAATCCGTTCATCACCCAACCTTTGAATGCAAATTCTTTTGTTTCCATAATTTTCAATGTTTAATATTCACGATGATATTAATTTGATATCGCAAAGATATGAACAATTTTTCATCCGACAATGGATTTGCACTAATATTTAAGTATCTTTAACTATGAACTATGAACTATGAACTATGAACTTTTCGTACCTTTGCACCCATGAATGTCAAAGAGATAGAAAACAAGCGTATCGCTGTGCTGCTTTCGGGCGGTGTCGATTCGAGCGTGGTGCTCTACGAATTGGTGCGTCAGGGCCTGCATCCGGACTGCTTTTACATCAAGATAGGTCCTGAGGAGGAAGAGGAGTGGGACTGCTCCAGCGAAGAAGATTTGGAGATGGCCACAGCCGTGTCGCACAAGTATGGTTGTAAGTTGGAGGTCATAGACTGCCACCGCGAATATTGGGACCAGGTGACGACGTACACGATGGATAAGGTTCGCGCGGGCATGACGCCGAACCCTGACGTGATGTGCAACCGACTGATCAAGTTCGGAGCCTTCCACGAGAAATGCGGTCACGACTACGACCTCATCGCCACAGGGCATTATGCCACGACGGAGAGTGACGCAGAGGATAGAAAATGGCTCTGCACCAGTCCTGACCCCGTGAAGGACCAGACTGACTTCCTCGCTCAGATTTATGACTGGCAGCTGGCGAAGGCCTTGTTCCCTATTGGTCACATGATGAAGGACGAGGTACGCGTGATAGCCGAGCGCGAGCATTTGGTCAATGCCAAGCGTAAGGACTCGCAGGGCATCTGTTTCTTGGGGAAAATCAACTACAACGACTATCTGCGCCGTTACTTAGGCGAATTGCCTGGCGACGTGGTGGAACTGGAAACGGGCAAGAAAATCGGTCAGCACAAAGGCCACTGGTTCCACACCATCGGTCAGCGCAAGGGTATGGGATTGGGAGGCGGTCCTTGGTTCGTCATCAAGAAAGACATCGACCAGAACATCATCTACGTGTCTCACGGCTACGACCCTGCGACAGCCTACAAGCAGGTTTTTCCCATTATGGACTTCCATAGCATCAACGGACAACTGCCCCCAACGGATATCACTTTGAAGATTCGTCACACCCCCGAATACCTGCCTGCCAAATTGGAGAGCTTGGGTGAAGGCCGCTATACGGTTCATGCTGAGGCACCCATTCACGGTGTCGCCCCAGGCCAGTTCTGCGTCATTTACGACAATCGCCACCACCGTTGCTACGGCAGTGGCGAAATAACAGTTTAAAACCTAACCCTAATCATATCATCACCTTGCAGGTGAGAGATACCATTGTGCTTTTTTGGTGCCCTTCGACGTGCTCCATTCGAGGAAGTCGGGATAGAGATTGTCAATCATAATGCTCTCATTCTCTCTGAGCAGGATGGTGTTCTTGAAGGCATCGATGTTTACGCCAGCGAGATAGAACGCAAAGGGATAGTTGCCGCTACGGACAAAGAAAATGTCGTTGCTCGGCTTCGAGGCATCGTCGCCTGTGCCAAAATATTTGAAGTCCATCTTGGGAGTCGGTGCCTCGTAGGGGATGTGTACCTCCCACTCCTGATCGTTAGCCTCCTTGCGGAAAATGAAAGGCTCTACGGACGCCAGTTCTTCGTTCTTCGCTCCATCTTTGTAGTAGAGCTCCAAAATGTATGTCGTTCCGAGTTCTGCCTTCACGTCGTTGGTGAGGTAATAGATGCTACCGTCATTTTCAAACGTCACTTGCGCGTTGTCGTCTGAGCCGCTTACAATCTTTTTCATCGCGATGCTGGTGGGCTTTTTCTTGGTGTTCAGCTTCAGGGCCAGTCCGCTGGTCAGTGTGACATAGTTCTGATAGGTGGTGAGGTAGAACGTCTGATAAATGGTCTTGAAATCTGTGAGGGTATTGGGGCGCGTCATTTCACGCTCGTGTTTGAAATCGACCACCACGTCGTTCATATCGTAGTCGCCCTGAGCAGGCCACAGATCCTCGAAGGCATAGACACCCTCAGTGACGACGCGGTCGGATTCAATCTCGGGCAGTGGCTTGAAGGCATTGACGGGCTTGAGTGCGAAGACCACGTCGTCGTAGTCCTCGTCGTTGCAGGCATCCTCGAAGGAGACGATGGCATACTTGTCGCCATTGGTGGTGTTGTAGGCAAACTTCGCCGAGCGGCTGTCGCCATAGGGGTTGGGATACTGGTAAGGCGACTTCTTGTTCTCAAATCCTGCGGGTACCTTGCAGTATGACATTTTTGGTGTTGATGCTCCCCACACGTTATACTTTCGGTCGTTATCTGCGAATCCCTTGATGACGTAGTCCTGGCCCTGCATGCCCCATCCGTGGCTCTTCAGGATGAAACCAATCTTGATGTTAGCAGGGAATATTTTGCTAGCTCCGGTCGTGTCACCTTCGGCAATGTTGGGATAGTACATCAGTTGAATGGCATCGCCGCGGTTAACGCCGATGTTGCCGTTATAGTCGTTTTTGCGGCTGTCGAATCTCGCCCAGTTGCCGTCCTGTGTGTTGGGGAACAGCATGATGATGTTCAGGTCTTCCTTTTTGGTGGGCTCTTTGCCAGCCTGATAATAGTAGTATCCCAGCGAACTGTTCCAGCAGGTGCTGCCTCCAAGCATGGTGATTGTCACCTCTGAGGCCACGCCCAGCGTCAGATCCTCGTGGTCGCGGTAGGTCTCGCTACAAGCCTTGTTGGCATTCAGCACCTGACCCACGGTAGCATACAGGCCTTCCATCTCATCGTCGCTGAAGATGAGCTCTTTTTTGACCTTGCTCTTGTCAATGAGGTAGCTGGGAGATCCGCTCCTGTCATCCCAAGTGCCAAGGGGTGTCTGCCACTCCTTATAGATGCGCTCGCCGATCTTATTACCGTTGTCATCAACGTTGAACGAGAGCTGTGGCATTCTTGAAACATCGTTGGTCTGTGCTCCTCTGCGTGTGACAGCACGGCGGGCAGCGCGAGTGCCGGCAGACGTGGCTGCGGCCTTGGCGGCACCATTCTGTACGTCAGTCTCCATCAGCTGTTCGGTCACAAAGAAATTACCCGTCACCACATACAGATGCTTGGCGTAGGCAGGCAGTTCGACGGTCTGGTTGAAACGTCCGTTCTTGTCCGTATAGTCCTCGTAAATGGGTTTGATGTTCTCGTTCAGGTGTTCGTCCTCACCTTCACCTACGAAGGGATTCTCATGATAAATACTGAAGAATACCGGTCCATGGGTGTTGAATGCCGAGTAGTCCACAGTCAGCATTACATTCTGAACGGTTGAGAAGTCGAAGGTGTTGGCCACTTTCTGTTCCTCTCCTGGCTTCGGTGCGTTGGGATCGTACAGGTCCTTGTCCTTACACGAAAACATCATTACTGACATCAGCGTCAGCAGCATCATAGTTAACTTTTTCATAACTAATACATTATTATTTAATTAATTTTTAATGGTAAATTATACACTCGTTGAATTTGGTGGCAAAATTACACCTTTCCACCCAAACGATAGATAAAAATCAAGCAATAAATATATAAATCGGTAAAAATTGACTGATTTTGATGTTTATTTTACGGATTATTTGTAATTTTGCAGCGAAAATATAAATTAATCCAACACATCAATGATTGACAAGACATATTATTGGTATGGCATCTCGATGGCGGTTTACATCGTTACCTGCTGGTTGTTTTCAGCCATGAGGACGTTCCATACCTGTCAGCAGCCCAAGAAGAATAGGTCCTACATCTGGCCCGACAGAAAGCTGCAAATCATTATCTATTCAATGGCCACATTGCTGTTGCCATACGTTTTCGACCCCACCAGTCCGTCGGCGTGGCTGCTGGTGAAGTCGTATTTCCCTGCCACCTATTATTTCTATTGCGGCGTGCTCATGTTCATGTTTTTCGGCACTGTGAAGCAGCGGAACCGGTGGAAGAACATCAGTTGGGTCTTTGCCATATTCATCATCATTGCCATGACGCCGCTCGTCATCAATGCATGGGTGCCGGGCGAGGTGCTCAGTGCCAAAGGCATCGAGATGCAGCAGTGGATAGTGCTGGCTGTCAGCCTGCTGTCCATACCTTACTGTCTGTTTTCCATGTGGAAGGTGTGGGGATGTATTGCCGAGGCCCGCGACGACAACTACTCCAATCCCGACGACTTCCCGCTGGCCTATGCCCAGCGCGTGTGGCTCTCGCCGCTATTCTTGACGCCGTTCCTGTGGCCCGCATTCCTCACCGACAATCCCACGGTGCTGGCCTACATGCTGCTGCCCCTGTCGGTGTTCAACGTCATCCTCTTGCTGACGGTCATGCCCGTCTGGCGCCGCAGGGTCATCCTGTCAGAGAACATCGATGACGAAACGGAGGCCGATGCCGAGACGGAAGTTCGCGAACACGTACTCATGGAGGAACGCATGAATGAGATTGCCAAGAAGATTGAGGAGTATGTCGACCAGCAGAAAGGCTATCTGAATCCCCACCTGAAGATTGACCAAGTGGTGGAATACTGCGCCACCAACCGCACCTACGTATCGCGAACCTTCAAGGAACGCTTCGGAGGATTCTTCAACTACGTCAACCGCCTGCGTCTGGACCATTACGAACGCTATATGCAGCAGAACAAAACCGCCACGAAGGACCTTGCCGCTCAGGAGTCGGGCTTCAGTTCCTATCAGGCATACTACAATGCCTCCCGCCGCTTGCAGTAAGGAAGTCGTTTGCGCTGTTTTCTGGGCGTGCGCGCTAAGCGCGGAGGTTAGTAGGCCTCACGGTATTTGTTTTCGTCCTTGTCGTCGAGCATTGAGAGATAGCTCTGGTAACGGCTTTGGGCGATGAAGTGGTCCTCGACGGCTTTGAGGACGGCACAACCAGGTTCGTGGGTGTGGGTGCAGTCGGAGAAGCGGCACTGCTTGGAGAATTCGAAGATTTCGCGGAAATAGCTGGTGAGCTCCTCACGTTCCATGTCGAAGGTGCCGAAGCCTTTGATGCCTGGGGTGTCGATGAGCCAGGTGCTGTTGGCGGAGGGTGTGTCGGCAGCGGAACCGCCGACCACCGGACAAGGACCGAGGGGAATCATTTCGGAGAAGGTGGTGGTGTGGGTGCCTGTCTGATGGGCTTCGCTGATGTCGGCCACGCGCTGGTTGGCGTGGGGAACGAGGCGATTGATGAGCGTCGATTTGCCGACACCCGAGTTGCCGCTGAGGAGGGTAATTTTGCCTTCGAGCAGGGGCCGCAGGGCTTCGACGCCTTCGCCTGTCTGTGCAGAGATGGCGTGACACTCGTAGCCAATGGTCTCGTAGAGCTGAATCATCATCTGCTGATAGTGCAGTTCGTCGTCGGAGAGCAGGTCGGTCTTATTGAATATAAGTATCACGGGCACGCGATAGGCCTCTGCCGACGCCAGGAAACGGTCGATGAAGGTTGTGGAGGTCTCAGGGCGGCTGACGGTGATGACGAGCAAAGCCTGATCGACATTGGCAGCAAGGATATGACTTTGCTTGGAGAGGTTGATGCTCTTGCGGATGATGTAGTTGCGGCGGTCCTCGATTTCCGTTATCCAGCAACCGTCGCCCACACTGACGCGGTCGCCTACTGCCACAGGATTGGTAGAGCGTATTCCCTTGATGCGGAAATTGCCCTTCACCTTACAATCAAGTAGCTGGCCATCGTCCGTAAGGACGGTGTACCAGCTTCCTGTATTTTTAATGACGAGTCCCTTCAACTGTCAATTATCAATTGTCAATTGTCAATTATACGGTCATGATTTCCTTGTTCTTGGCCTCCATCAGCTCGTCAAGTTTCTTGATGTACTTGTCGTGCAGCTTCTGAAGATCGAGCTCGGCATCCTTCTCATTATCCTCGGAAAGACCGTCCTTGATGGCTTTCTTCAGCTTTTCCTTGATGTCGCCACGAACGTTGCGAACTTCGACCTTGGCCTTTTCGGCAATCTTGTTGCACTGCTTCACCAAGTCGCGACGGCGCTCTTCGGTGGGCTGGGGGATACCCAGACGGATGATTTCGCCATTGTTTTCGGGGGTGATACCCACGTCGCTGTCCATGATGGCTTTCTCGATGTCGCGAATCTGTTTCTTGTCCCAAGGCTTGATGGCGATGGTGCGGGCATCGGGTGTGGACACGTTGGCTACTTGGTTGAGGGGAACCTTTTGTCCGTAGGACTCTACTCTGACACCGCTGAGGATGGCCACGTTGGCACGTCCGGCGCGTACGCGGTTCAGTTCTTCCTCGAGGAACATTGCTGCCATTTCCATGCGCTCTTCAGCAGCGGCTAATGTTGCTTTTACGTCTATCATAAATGTATTGTTTTGAGTTTCTTGGGCTCAAAGTTACGAATAAGTGAGCAAAATACAAAATATTTTGGTAAAAAATTTGGTTATTGTGTTATTTTTGCCTATCTTTGTGGGCAATATTCATGTTTATTACTGTTCCCTTAACGAAAAGATGAACCTAAAACGCAGTAAAAATACCGTCTGTCGAGCATCACTTTCCACATTGATGCTAACAGTATCATTGCCACTTATGGCCCAGGTTGATTTGAAGAATATAGAACGCCTCTTCGACTTTGTGCACATGACAGCCTATTCCACGGCTGCATTCCTCATAGGGTTCTTCCTGCTGCTGTTCTATAACTTTGTGTATCACTACCGTGAACAGGATGCGAAGATGAAGGGTCTGAGCCAGTACGGACGTCTGTCGCTGGTATTGCAGACGAGTGGTTTGCGATTGTGTTTCTATAACATGCGTCGCCGCCATTGTATTTTTATCGAGGAAGGCGGTGAATTCTCAAAGGAATACGACCCGATAGAATTTGCCAGTCTTTTCGAGCGTGAAGACATTGAGGAAGTCCGTAAAATGGTTTTTGCCATCGGTGAGGGACGTCTGCCTTCCGGTAAGGTCAGGGTGAGAGGGCTTAAAAAGGAGGACGGCTCGCGGAAGATCTATGATTTTTCGATATCTGTTGCCCGTCGTAGGAACCACAAGGAAGTTGAGGACCTGCTCTTCATCCTTCATGACGTGAGCGACATAGAGACGCGCCGCGAGAAGGTAAACAAGCTGATGTTGCGTTACCAGACGGTGTTTGAATCGTCGCTGGTGGACATGGTGTATTACGATAAGTACGGTGTCTTGACAGGCATCAACGAGAAGGCTTGTCAGCAGTTTGGTGTGAAAGACCCTGAGACCGCCATCCGCGAAGGTTTCCTGCTGGAGAACAATCCTTTCTACAGTGGTGTCGATCTTCATCAGATGGACAATACCAGGACGTCGTCGATAGTCGATTTCGACCAGTTTGCAGACCCCGTTTACAAAACGGAGGAACTGGGACTGCACGGAAAGATGTATTATGAGTCGACCATCAATCCCATCCGTAATGAAAAAGGTGAACTGGAAGGCGTCTATATGGCAGGCCGTAACGTGACGGAGATGGTGGAGTCGTTCCATCATCAGCAAGAGGGATTCAAACGTCTCAGCGAGATGACAAAGGACATCAAGAGGTATATCTCGAACGTGAACTATGCCCTGCGCGTATCGGAAGTACGCCTGGTGAACTATGTCCCGTCGAAGTATACGCTGGAACTGTCGGACAACCTGAACGAGACGCAGTTGTATCTCTCGCAGTTGCGCTGCATACGTCTGGGCACGCCTCGTTTCCGTCGTGCCATCTCCAGTGCGTTGAATCGCATGGACCATAGAACGACGCATCCCGTAGAGCTCCTGATAGAAACGGAGATACACGACGAGCAGCGTCGTCCGGTATGGTTGCAGTTTAACATGATTCCGCTGCTGAACGCGGAGGGGCAGGTGGAACGCTATTTCGGCATGTGTCGTAACATGACGCAAATGGTGGAGACCGAGCGTCAGTTGGCCATTGAGTCGCAGAAGGCCCAAGAGACAGAACTGCTGAAGCAGGCTTTCCTGACGAACATGAGTTACGAGATCCGTACGCCGCTGAACACGGTGATTGGTTTTGCAGAACTCTTCGAGAGCGAGCACGACGAGGCCGACGAGCCGTTGTTTGTCAATGAGATACGCCAGAACTCCAACTCTTTGTTACAGCTGGTGAACGATATCCTCTTCCTGTCGCGACTGGATGCAAACATGATAGAGCTGAAGAAAGACGAGGCGGACTTTGCAATGCTCTTTGAAAGCTGGTGCCAGATGGGACTGGTCAATGTGAATCCTGAGGTGAAGGTCATCATCGAGAATCCCTACGAACGTCTGCTTGTCTCCATCGACCTGGAACATGTCGGCAAGATTCTCGAGCGCTTGTGTTCCGTAGCGGCAAGCTATACGGAGAAAGGTATCATCCGTGCGAAGTACGAATACCGTCATGGTGAGCTGGCTATCAGCATTGAGGATACAGGACGCGGTATTGACGAAAAGACGTTGCCTCACGCCTTCGAACGCTTTGTTCGCGACGAGCAAGATGGTGTGTGTGGAACAGGTCTTGATCTGCCTATTGTCCAGGCACTGGTTCAGCAGATGGGTGGTACCATTGAGCTGCAGTCTGAATACGGTAAAGGAACCACCGTCTGGGTGTTCATTCCTTGTGAAGCCTCAGTGATAGAGAAACGTCGTGAAATTGTATAACCCTGCATATAATTCCGTATGACTATGTTCATCTTTATAATAGCGTTTGTCTGGCCATTCCAGTTTCTGCCTACTATGGTGTTGCTGATTATTTTCATTTTGTTCCTGGCCATACTTGTCCGAAACCGTGTCGTAGCGCGGCGCGTGAAGAAATATCTGGCTGATACCCACTTCACGGGAAACATGATGGAGGAGGCCGTAAAGATTAGTGACAACAATGTAGTACGCTTCATCATCCGCAAAAAATACATCGAACACCTCTATGGCCATCTGTTTCCAGAGAATGGCCTTACCGTCGAGGAATGGAAGGAACACGTGCATCCTGACGACAAGGATGCTACGCTCGCCCGTTTCCGCCATATGATGTTTGGCAGGAAGACGCAGGACGAGTTCTTCTATCGTTGGAACTTAAACTTTAATGGTGGCGCTCCGCAATGGGGGTATATGCACAATTACAGTGTTGTGGAATTTCAGGCAGGGACGTCGATTCCTCAGAGTATCATCAGTACATTGCGCGACGAGACAGAGCTCCACGAGCAGGAAATAAGGGAGGAAGAACTGTCAGCGAAGTACCAGACAATCTTCGAACACTCCATCGTAGGCCTGTCCTTCTACAGTCCTGACGGATGGCTGTTGGATGCCAATAAGATTATGCGTGAAATCTGTCATTTCGACAGCGACACCTACGACGAGCATTTCTCGAACACGAATCTTTTCGACGCTATGCCGTTCAACGAGATTCTGGACAAAAACAATGTCGAGGAAGTGTGGGCCTGTGTTCAGAGTATCGTCCCTGAGCGTGGCATGCACGAGTATCTGGAATTACACGTCTACCCGTTGTATAGCGACGAGGGGAAACTCCTGACCATCGCCCTTGCAGTACGTAATGTGACTGGCGAACGCGAGATGTACTTGCAGGCCAAGCGGAACGATTTGGAAATCCAGAAGGTGAACAGCGAAATCATGCGTTACGAGGAGGAGTTGCGATACATGATGGAGGCTTGCGACATGCGTGCCTTCCGACTGTTCTTCGACGAACGGGTGGTACGTTTCTACAAGGGTCTGGGAACCGTGGAACTCGAAATGTCGTTCGACGAGATTGAATCGCATTTTATCAACGAGCCGGAAACGCTGCGTAAGGGCTTTAAGGATCCATACACCTACTTCTCGCAACCTATGGGTTATATGGCTGAAATGCGTCCTGTGTTCCATGAGGGTCATGAGATACAATGGAACCAAATCAACAACATTCCCGTCTATGATGAAAACGGAGAGGTGAAGGAAGCTTTCGGACTGGTACGAAACATATCGGGCATGATGGAGAAACAGAAGCAGTTGAAGCGCGAGACGGAACGTGCCAACGACTCCGGACGTCTGAAGTCGGTGTTCCTGGCAAATATGACGCACGAAATCCGTACCCCGCTGAATGCCATCGTCGGCTTCACGGACCTGTTGCAGACCATCGAGTCGCCTGACGACAAGCGCGAGATGATTCGTGTCATTCATAACAACTGCGACATGCTGCTCCGACTCATCAACGATATCCTGGCGCTTAGTACGATGGATGCCAACGCCATGAAGATAGAGCCGCGCGACGTCGATGCAGCCCACGACTTCAATGAGATGGCAAAGACGCTCGCCCAGCGCGTACAAGAGCCTACCGTTGAATTCATCACCGACAACCCCTACGAGAAGTTGCTGACGCGACTGGACAGCGACCGCATCGGTCAGGTGCTCACCAATTTTGTGACCAATGCCGTAAAGTACACCCATCAAGGTCACATCCGATTGGGATTCCGCATTGAGGAACGCAAGGGCCAGCAGGGCTTCTATGCTTATTGCGAGGACACGGGAACGGGTATTCCCAAGGACAAGCAGGCGGCAGTGTTCGAGCGTTTCGTCAAACTCAACGACTATATTCAGGGCACCGGTCTCGGACTCTCCATCTGTAAGAGCATCATCGAGAAGTGTGGTGGTCAGATAGGCGTTGACAGCGAGGAAGGGCAGGGCTCGACGTTCTGGTTCTGGATTCCTGCAGAAATATTTGAAGTGAAAGAAAAACAAATACCATCATGATATATAGAAACATGAGCATAGCCGGTTTCCGACAGCTCTTCTGCGCGATGCTGCTCGCTTTGTGTGCTATGCCTGTCGTAGCGCAAAAGCAGACATCGGCAAACGACAGCGTCAGGGTGTTTACCGAGGATCATCCGTTGGTTTACGAAGACGCCTGGGACTTGTGGCCTTATGCCTTCCTGAACGAAGCCGGTGAACCCGTCGGATTCAATATCGACTTGCTGAGACTGCTTTGCAATGAGCTCGACATACCCTATCGCGTCAAGTTGAAACCCACCAAGGAAGCCCTTGAGGATTTGAAGACGGGACGTGCCGACCTGATGTGCGGTATGGATGCCCATTTCCATAACGAGTATGCCACCTACGGCAATAGTGTCATTCAGATCTTCACCCATAGTGTTGTTCATAAAAAGAACGAGCCCGTGCTCATCAAGACCATTGACGACTTAGCGCACCATCGTGTCATTGTTCACGACGGCAGTTTCAGTCACCATCTGATGATTCAGAACGGGTGGGGTGCCAATGCCATTCCCTACGACGATATGCAGGAAGCCGTCCAACATGCCCATGGTGTGAAAGGTACTCAGATTGTGTGGAACACCCTGTCACTCAAGTGGTTGCTACGTAAGTTTCATTTCGACGACCTTGAACTGACACCCGTCAATATTCCTCATGGCGAGTATAAGTTCATGTCCAACAATCTCCAACTGCTCCATCGATTAGACAGTGTATTCACCCATCTGAATTCAACGGGACGACTGCAACCCATCCAAAACAAGTGGTTCTACCCCGAGCGCACCGAGACGGGTATCCCCTCGTGGATATGGCGCGTAATCATTGTTATGGCGGTGATTATTGCCGTATTCCTGGCATATTACATCGGTTACCGCATCTACGAACGCCGCATGTCGCAGACTGTCAGACGCACCAACAACCGCCTGGCGCTTATCCTCACTACCAGTAAGGTGCATATCTGGCTGTTCGACATTGCCAAGCGTACCATCAGCAGTCTCGACAATGACGGCAACAGGGTCGTCATTCCCCTGTCGCCCAATTTCTTCCAGTACTACATGCATCCCGAGGACTACGAGAAACTCTGTGACGTCCTCCGCCAACTGGCCCTGCAGGAGAAAGAAAAGGACACGCTGGAAGTACGTTGCCAGAAGGGACACAACGGCGAAGAGTTCATCTTCTCCGTCGATTTCTCCATCCTGCGACGGACCCGTTCCGGGCGTCCTACCGTCATCATCGGTGCTACCACCAATGTCACCGAGGAGCGTCAGCGCCGTCAGAAGCAAAAGGATGCCATGTTGCGCTATCAGTCCATCTTCAATTCTGCGATGGTCGATACCATTTCGTACGACGAACACGGAATCATCGACAATATGAACGAGAAAGCCGCTCGTGCCATTCCCGGTGGCGTACAGGCTGTCGTCGACGCAAAAATTCCTATTCAGAGTGTGCTTGGCGACCCCACCGTCACTACCGACAATCTGGAGTACACCTATCTGACACAGATCTACCGCTCGCCCGACGACGAACGCCCTCTGAACAGGTTCCTCAAGCGCGACGAATTATATTACGAACTGCAGCTGGTACCCGTTCGCGACGACAACGGACGCCTGTTAGCCATCTATGGCACAGGGCGCGACGTCACCGAACTGGCAAAGTCGTACTCCCGCCTGCAGAAGAATATCGCCCAGATGGAGCAGGCTAATGCCGAGTTGCAGGAGTATGTCCGTAACATCGACTACGTCATGCAGAATGGTGGCGTGCGTGTTGCCACTTATTCCCCTGACAACCATACGCTGACCGTCTATAGCGAGATTGACCATGTGCAGCTTCGTCTGACGCAGGCACGCTTGTTGGCATTGGCTGCCGACGAGTCGAAGAAGGCCGCCCAGCGACTGATGAACAGTATGGACAACCGCATGCGTAACCCCGTGAAGGATACCATCAAGTCGCTGGTCACCACCAAGGAGGGCCGTCGCCTCCATTTGTATTTCTCGTTCGTACCAGTCATCAACGACGAGGGCGTCACCGAGTATTTCGGACTCATTCGTGACATCAGCGAAATCAAGGCCACCGAGGAGCAACTGGCGCACGAAACGGAGAAAGCCCGTGAGGTCGAGATGCTGAAGCAGGCCTTCCTTGCGAACATGAGTTACGAGATCCGCACACCGTTGAATTCCGTCGTGGGCTTTGCCGAACTCTTCGACAGGGAACACTCGAAGGACGACGAAGGATTCTTCATTCAGGAAATCAGGGAGAATTCCGAGAAGTTGCTGAAACTCATCAACGACATCCTCTATCTCTCGCGACTCGATGCCCAGATGATTGAGTTCAACAAGGTGCCCATCGATCTTGCCGCTGTATTCGAGGGCCATTGCCAGTCGGCAGTGACCAACTACCTGCAACCCGATGTCAGTTTCTCGGTCGACAATTTCTACGAACGTCTGATGCTTACCATCGACTTGCAGAATCTGGGCATTGCCATCGACCAGATATTGATCAATGCCGCCCAGCACACCAACTCGGGTTACGTGCGCGCGCGCTATGATTATAATGGTGAAGAGTTGATGGTGGCCGTTCAGGATACCGGCAGTGGCATCCCCGCTGAGAAGATAGAGCATCTCTTCGACCGGTTCTATACCACCGATAACGTCGGTTCCGGTCTCGGCCTCGCCATCAGTCATGAAATCATTCAGCATCTGGGTGGTAAGATTCGTGTCAAATCCGAGCCCGGAAAAGGAACCATCGTGTGGGTTTCCGTTCCGTGTCAATGTAGTGAAATCATCAGAAAGTAAGGATATGAAGCATACAACAATATATTTCCTCCTAGCCCTCTTGCTTTGTCTGCCTCTGGGACTCCCTGCTGCCAACGAGTTCCCGGAATATACCGACGAACACCCGTTGGTCGTCGTCTGCGACTGGGATTTCCGTCCTTTCGAGTTCCTCGACAGCGAGGGGCAGCCCGCAGGCTATAACATTGACGTCCTCGACATGATTTTCGAACGTCTCGATATCCCCCATAAGTTCGTCATGCAGGAGTGGCATGTGGCCACCAACATGTTCCAGCACCGCGAGGCCGACCTCATCCATGCACTCTTCTATTTCTATAAGAACCATCCCTACGTCTCCACTCATAAGTACCTCAACTACTACAATCTGAAGGTGGTACGTAGGGCTGATACTCCCCCGATGAGGCCGTTCCATAGTTTGGGGCCTACCGATACGGTGCTGCTCAAGAAGGACGACTATGCCGCATTGACCATCGACATCATGTCCAACGTCCAGTTCGTCACTGAGTACCATTCACCTAAAGACGCACTCACAGGCATACGTGCAGGACGTTACAAATACTTTCTCTGGGGCGAGACGCCGCTCACCAGTAAAATACAGGAACTGGGCATCGACAGCCTCGTGCTCGACGATACAGAAATTCCTCCTGGCGAACTGCGCATCATTGGTTACAACCGCGACCTCATCGACATCATTGACGACCAGTACACCCGCCTCGAACAGGCTGGCGACTTGCAGCGCATTTACGACCGATGGTTCCATCCTGAGCGTGAACACGACGATACGTCGCCCGTTGCACTCTTTGTGCTCGGCGGTCTTGCGGTAGCCATCGCCTTCTCGCTCCTTCTTATCCGCCTTGTCAACCGTCGTGTGCGTAAGACCGTCCAGCAGCGTTCCGATCTGGGGCAGATGATGGATCAGGTACTTAGCATGGGCAATTACGCGATGGTGGAGTGGGACTTAGCTGCCAATAAGCTCAGAAACACTTATGGTCACATGTTGCCCCTCGACGAGATGAATCCCGAGGAGTTCCTGAAATGTATGCATCCTGATGAGGCCAAGATGCTCCACAATCTCAATATGCAGCTGATCTCGGGTGCTGCCTCGCATTTTGACATGCATCTCAGCGTGAATCATGGGACGCCCGACAAACCCGAATGGAGGTCATATTACAGCAATGCCATTGCGGAGAAGGAGAACGGCAAGACGCGGTTCATCTACTACACCACCAAGGACATTACCGACGAGGTGAACGAGGCGCGCCACGTTCAGGACCTCGCCAGCAAATACAAGAAGATGTTCGACACGAACCTCATAGCCATGTCGTTCTACGATGCCACAGGCCATCTGCTCGACGTTAACAAGAAGATGCTTGAGCTGTGTAATATGGAGGGTAAGGATGGACATTTCTTCAGCACGATGCCGCTCTTCGATTTCCCCAATATCAAGGGTGTCTACATGCCGGGTTCTCGCGAGCCGATGCATGTCTGTCAGCATCTCTGCGAACCCTCGCTCGAACTTGATAAGTACATTGAGTTCCGCATCTATCCCGTCATTACCGACGACAACAAACTGGTGTATTATATCGTCACCAGCCGCGATATCACCGCCGAGCGTAACGCGTTCCTCGAACAGCGTGCTCACGACCGCCGACTGCAGGCCACCAACGACGCCATCAGCCGTTACGAGCGCCAGCTCCACTACCTGTTGGAGGAGAGCCACATGTACATCTGGACCTATCGACCCTCTGAGAATGTAGTGCGTATGACGCGCTCGCCGGGCATTACCGAATTTAGTGAGACCGTCGAGGATTATCTGGGCACCATCGACGAAGAGTTTCGTCAGCAGGCTGCCGGGCAGATTCGTCAGGCTATGGCCGAAGGCAAGGCTTATGTCACCATTATGCCTTTCGCCAGTACACCGCTCGACCCCAACCACAGCTGGTATTCCGTCAGCGGCATGCCCATCTTTGGCAAGGACGGGCAACTGAAGGAGTATTTCGGTTTGGCACGTAACGTCACCGACCTCATGGAGGCACAGCAGCAACTGCGTGTCGAGACGGAGCGCGCCGAGAATTCCGGACGTCTGAAGGCAGCCTTCCTTGCCAATATGACGCACGAGATCCGCACCCCGCTCAATGCCATCGTAGGCTTCAGCAGTCTCCTCCAGACTGTCGATACCGACGAAGAGCGCCATGAGTTCATACGCATCATCCGCAACAATTGCGACATGCTGCTCCGACTCATCAACGACATCCTCGAAGCCTCCAACATGGGACAGTCTATGGCTCTCCAGCCCGAGGATGTCGACCTCTCACTGGTCTTCGACGATATCTGCCTCTCGCTGGCGCAGCGCGTCCAGGAACCCGGCGTCGAGTTCCAGAAGGACAATCCCTATCCCACGTGTCCTGCCACCCTCGACAAAGGCCGTATCATGCAGCTCCTCACCAATTTCGTCACCAATGCCGTCAAGTACACCCGCAAAGGCCACATCCGCGTCGGCTATCGCAAGGAGCAGCGCAACGGCATCGACGGACTCTACTTCTATTGCGAGGATACGGGTGCCGGCATCCCCAAGGACAAGCAGGCCGCCGTGTTCCAGCGCTTCGTCAAGCTCAACGGCTTCGTCCAGGGCACCGGTCTCGGACTCTCCATCTGTAAGACCATTGTCGACCGTTGCGGTGGCGAAATCGGCGTCACGGGCGACGTAGGCGTCGGCTCCACCTTCTGGTTCTGGATTCCCCGCGACCTGACATAACAAAAAAAAAGGACTCACCATTCAGTGAGTCCTTATTCTTTCCTTTTACCGTTCGCTTACTTACGCAGGCCGAGAGCCTTGATCAGTTCACGATAGCGGTTGATGTCCTTGTTGTAAAGGTACTTCAGGAGCTTACGACGACGACCTACCATCTTCGTCAGGGCACGGGCGGTACCGAAGTCCTTGTGGTTCTCCTTCAGGTGCTCCGTCAGGTGCTTGATGCGATAGCTGAACAGGGCTACCTGGCTTTCTACAGAACCGGTGTCCTGAGCGTTCTTGCCATACTGGCTGAAGATCTCGGTCTTCTTGGCTTGATCTAAATACATAATGTTTAATTGTGATTATAACTGTTTTGCAATGACATCTTTCGGACGCTCTCCTGCCTAATCACGGGCGGTTTACGTCGTCAAATGCTCCGGATTTTCCGAAATGCGGCTGCAAAATTACGAATAATTAGTGAAATGCGCAAATAATTCGCAGAAAATTTGTACCTTTGCACCCGAAATTACGTAATTTACTTATGCAGGATATCAGAAACATTGCAATTATTGCACACGTAGACCACGGCAAGACAACGCTCGTGGACAAGATGATGCTGGCCGGAAATCTGTTCCGTGAGGGACAGAACCTGTCCTCTCAAGTGTTGGATGCTAACGACCTTGAGCGCGAACGAGGCATCACCATTCTTTCAAAAAATGTCAGTATCAATTGGAAAGGAACGAAAATCAACATCATCGACACCCCGGGACACTCCGACTTCGGAGGCGAGGTAGAGCGCGTGCTCAACATGGCCGACGGATGTCTGCTTCTCGTCGATGCCTTCGAGGGACCTATGCCCCAGACGCGCTTCGTGCTCCAGAAGGCCCTCCAGATCGGTCTCAAGCCCATCGTGGTGGTCAACAAGGTCGATAAGCCCAACTGCCGCCCTGAGGAGGTTTACGAAATGGTGTTCGACCTCATGTTCTCGCTCAATGCCACCGAGGACCAGCTCGACTTCCCCGTCGTCTATGGCTCTGCCAAGAACGGCTGGATGAGCGAGGACTTCAACAAGCCCACTACCGACATCACCTATCTCTTGGATAAAATCGTCGAGGTCATCCCTGCTCCTCAGCAGTTGGACGGCACACCACAGATGCTCATCACCTCGCTCGACTATAGCTCCTACACCGGTCGTATCGCCGTGGGCCGCGTCCATCGTGGCACACTCCGCGACGGTCAGCAGGTCACCATTGCCCATCGCGACGGCACCATGGAGAAGACGAAGATCAAGGAACTCCACACCTTCGAGGGCATGGGCCACGTGCGCACCGACAGCGTCGACTGCGGCGACATCTGTGCCGTCATCGGACTCGAGAAATTCGAGATTGGCGACACCATCTGCGACCTCGAAAATCCCGAGCCCCTGCCGCCTATCGCCATCGACGAACCCACCATGTCGATGCTCTTCTGCATCAACGACTCGCCGTTCTTCGGCAAGGAAGGTAAGTTCGTCACCTCGCGCCACATCAACGACCGCCTGGAGAAGGAACTCGAGAAGAACCTCGCCCTCCACGTCGAGCCCTTCGAGGATTCTACCGATAAGTGGATTGTCTCAGGCCGTGGCGTCCTCCACCTCTCCGTGCTCATCGAGACCATGCGTCGCGAGGGCTACGAACTCCAGGTCGGACAGCCCCAGGTCATCTATAAGGAAATCAACGGTCAGAAGTGCGAGCCCATCGAGGAACTCACCATCAACGTCCCCGAGGAGTTTGCCTCGAAGATGATTGACATGGTCACCCGCCGCAAGGGCGAGATGACCTCTATGGAGTCGCAGGGCGAACGCACCAATATCGAGTTCGACATCCCCTCGCGCGGCATCATCGGACTGCGCACCAATGTCCTCACAGCCTCACAGGGCGAAGCCATCATGGCTCACCGCTTCAAGGAATACCAGCCCTACAAGGGCGACATCGAGCGCCGCGTCAACGGCTCTATGATTGCCCTCGAAACCGGCAATGCCTTCGCCTACGCCATCGACAAGCTGCAGGACCGTGGCAAGTTCTTCATCGACCCCGGTGAGGACGTCTATATGGGTCAGGTCGTCGGCGAACACGTCCACGACAACGACCTCGTCATCAATGTCTGCAAGGCCAAGCAGCTCACCAATGTCCGTGCCTCCGGCACTGACGAGAAAGCCCGCATCATCCCCAAGGTCGTCATGAGCCTCGAGGAATGCCTGGAGTATATCAAGGAGGACGAGCTCGTCGAGGTCACTCCCCAGTCCATGCGCATCCGCAAGACCATCCTCGACCACGACCAAAGGAAAAAGGCTGCGCGTCAGTGAGAGCAATGATGCTCGCATCAATTGCCGAGCGCAAGCAGCCTCTCGGATGCAATCCGAAAGGCTGCGCGTCAGTGAGAGCAATGATGCTCGCATCAATTGCCGAGCGTGAGCAGCCTCGAAGGTAGTTCAAGGCGAATAAACAATGATTCGCTTTCTGGCGAACGCCCAGAAAAAGGCAAAAGGCAAAAAAGGCAAATCTTTCGCAACACCTTTATTTAGGGCTATTCCCAGAGATGAGAAATAAAAAAGCATATCCACGCCATGCAAAATGACGTGGATTTGTGCTTAATTTTGCGCGTTTTTACTTTATTCTCAGTCGCCTTTCGGCGAGAAATCTTACAAATCTATTCAAAATCTTACACTATTATTATTAATCCCTGCTTTATAGCCGTCCCTTTCTAAGGGACTCAAAATGTTCGATTTGTTACGATTTGTTTGATTTCTCTGACCGAGGTCAGAGTGTGGCGTTGCAATCTGCGCGCCAGCGCACTCTCTTTGTTTTATTATTGCCGGCGAAGGTACGAAAAAAATTCGAGCCCACCAAATGATGAGCCCGAATTATTATGAATTTCCCGCGATGGTTTACTTGTGCGTCAGCGTCCAGCGGGTTACGTCTTTGCCCCATGTGTCTTTGATGGTGCTGACGGTCCACTTGAAATGCTCTGTCGCTGTACCAGCTGACCACGAGGTCGTTCCGTCGATGGATATGCTGCCGCAGGTGCCATTATTGCCATAACCTATCGGGGCTCCGGCACGGTAACCCATCGTGGCTTCCACGCTGGTCACGCCGCTACTGATGGTGATGTTGCCGCAAGTACCATTGTAGCCGCTGCCGATGCCAGCCGCCTTTTCTCCGCCCGTGGCCGTGACGGTGCCGCCGCTGATGGTGATGTTGCCGCAAGTACCCTTGTAGCCGCTGCCGATGCCCGCAGCATTTTCGCCGCCCGTGGCCGTGACGGTGCCGCCGTTGATGGTGATGTTGCCGCAAGTACCATTGTAGCCGCTGCCTATGCCCGCAGCGAATTGTCCGCCCGTGGCCGTGACGGTGCCGCCGTTGATGGTGATAGTGCCGCAGGTACCATAAGCACCTCCACCGATGCCGGCAGCATTACCCGTGGCCGTGATAGTACCGCTCTCAATAATGATGTCGCCACAGTTGATGCCAGCGTAACTTGTGCCACCCTGATATCCGCCACCGATGCCTGCGGCACCGCCGCCCGTGGCTGTTGCCGTCAGCGAGCCCGTGCCTCGGATGGTAAGCGTCTTGCCCTCGGGTATGAAGATGGCGGGCTGACCCTCAGCCGATGTCGTGACGGTGTTTGTGCCCGTAAGTACGATAGTGGCATTACCATCGCACCAAATAGCCGGACCACTGCTGACATTGATGGTAGCGCCATTGAGCGTACAGGTACCTCCAGCTTGGATGACGACAGTGGAAGATCTAGGGCCTGATATAGTCCCATTATTAGGGATATTAAGCGTGACGGGGATATTACGGTAGAACTTACCAGCCGTAAGCGTCACGTTTGTCGAGGTGGTTTCGTAGTAATTCATCTGCGTTCCAGACAGGTCTGTCGCGCTAGATTTATTCATTCCCTGCACGGAGAACCTGAAGTCTTTGCTGTCGGCGCCGAGCAGAGCCATATACACCGCGCCCATTGAGGTCTTGGCAATACTGGTGGTCATGTAGGTGTTCGTGGTCGAACTGCCCTGCTTCTCGCGGATGGTGATATTGTAGTAGTTCTCGGCATCGTAGCTGCTGATGCTGCTAAAGTTGAACTTGCATATGCACACCTGGTTCTGCATCGTGACGGGGCCCGTGACAGTGGCCGTGCCGCCGTTGACGTCGATAGTGGCCGTAGCGGTAGCGGCATCGAGCTTCTGGCTGATATACTCGATGGTGCCGTCCTGTGCGCGAAAAACACTGCCCACACCAGTCTTCAGCTCGCCATTCTGTGCAAGTGAATAGGGGTAGATAAGCTTTGCCTCACCGCCCTTAGCATTGGTGAGCGTGGCGGTGAACGGAGCAGAGCCGTCGCCGTTGGGCGTGCCTACGGTGGCCATCGCCGTGGCCCACGAGTCGTCGGTCTTCTGGTAGTAGACGGCGATGTGCTCATCCTTGGCCCACGCGACGTTCAGGATTTCTTTGCTGTTCGCGTCCTTGCCTGTGGTGATGGCGCGGGTTGTGCCGCCGTCGTCGCCCTTAGGGGCAAGGGTGGCGGTCAGGGTGATGGTGTTGCCCGCGGGCTGCTGGGTCTGCGGCGTGTCAATGGTGTTATCCTCGCTCGAGCACGAGGTGGTCAGTGTGCCTGCCGTCAGCAGGGCCACTGCTATGGTCATCAGTTGCTTTTTCATTGTCGTCGTCATTTTAGGGGTTTGGAGCAAATGGATTGTCGTCTGTCGGGTCGTAGCTACGACTCGTCACCTGCAGCATCGTCGGCCGCTGCATTGCGTACACCCGCATCTGCGGCTTCTCGTACGCTCGTTTCGTTGTTGATTTCGTTGTCATTTTTTTGTTTATGTTGTTGATTTTATTCTTGTTTACGTTCTATGGTCGAATGCGTTGTCTGAAGTCTCCTTGCCGGTTAAGTGGTTGGTGGGGGCTAATATTGCATCATGGCCTTGAAATCGGCGAGTTTCATGATTTTTGTTTGGTTGTACTGGCCGAGGTCGGTAAGGTCAGCATCGCCGCTGACAATGTAGTCGGCGCCGATGGTCTCAGCCAGCGAGAGAAGGTAGAGGTCCTTGGGGTCGCGGATGGCTGTGGCTGGCGCCTCGGTATTGATGACAACGAACTGGCAGAAGGCATTGATGATGGCCAGCAGGTCGTCAATGTCGGACGGGGTGACGTATTTACTAATCTTGTCACGGCTGGCCACGTCACGGATTTCCTCTACGAGGCGGGCACAAACGTAGACGTCGAAGCGCATATCAGTAAGCATCCGGCGCACAAGCTGCGTCTGATGACCGATGAGGAAGGAAATCCAAAGATTGGTATCGATGATGACCTTCATACTTTACTTGGCGTATCTTACGGCTCTGACTTCGTCCATGATTTCATCTTCGCTGATGGCTGGATTCGCAGGGCGGCTGCTGACGAAGCGGTCAAGCAGTTGCTCGCGGGTCTCGGCCTGCCAACCGAATTTGCGTATGAGCTCGCGGAAAAGCGACCAGTCCACGGCCGGCACGTTCACATATACGCCTTGTGTTGTTGCTGTACCTGTCATAATTGTATCCTATTTATATTTCCGCCTGCAAAGATAGTGCAAAATTTCGATTTAGCGAAGGAAATGAGAATTAATTTTCATTTCTGAGCGTGAGAAAGTTACGAATAAGTGAGCAAAATACCAAATTTATTTGAGTTTTTTCGAACGGTAGTAACTTCCCGCAAAGCGAAAAGTTGACTAAATTGAGCGAAAGACAAAGAAAAAAACGATTTTTTTCTTTTATTTCCGAGATGCAGCCATTGCAACGCCACACTCTTCGAGAATCTTCTCGCAAAGCGAAAAGTTACACATTTTTTTCGATAATAGTCGCCTTTCGGCGAGAAATCTTACAAATCTATTCAAAATCTTACAATTTTATTTATATATCTGTTCGATTTGTAGCTCTGTTCGATTTCTGCGCGCCAGCGCACTCCTATTTTTACAGTCGCCTTTCGGCGAGAAATCATTCAAATCTGTTCAAATATTCGAGCAGCGAGAACAGAGTCAAACTCTGCTTGAGCTATGTCGAGTCGCGAGAATGTTCGCTGAAAGCAAATCTAACATAATTTTATAATAATTTTATGCGATCGATGGTGCCCAAGAAGTTGTCGCGCTTATACCACTCGCTGTAGAGTCCGTCGGGGCTGAAGTTTATCAGCATACCATAGGGCAGGTGCGTCAGATTCATGTAGTTCCACAACTGGCGGCGGTGCGGTGTATCAATGTGGCTGATAGCTTTCAGCTCGATAATGATATTGTCGTTCACCACCAAGTCCATACGATAATCTTGGTCCAGCTTAACGTCATCCCAGAAAATGGGCAAGAACTTCTGGCGTTCCACCTTGTAGCCCTTTTGTTCCAACAGATATTTGAGCGCTGCCTCGTAGGCACTTTCCAATAGGCCAGGGTGATATTTCCTGTGGACTCTCATCGCCTCGCCTGTGATATCCTTGAAGAACTCATATTGCTTGTTATAAGCTGTTATTGCGTCCATTATTTTATATTTTTCTTGTTCGATTTGTTACGATTTGTTGAATTTCTGCGCGCCAGCGCACTCCTTTTTTCAGTCGCCTTTCGGCGAGAAATCTTATAAATCTATTCAAATCTAGCAAATTTTTTATTATTGTTTCTTGTTCGATTTGTTACGATTTGTTGAATTTCTGCGCGCCAGCGCACTCCTTTTTTCAGTCGCCTTTCGGCGAGAAATCTTTCAAATCTATTCAAAATCTTACAATTTTATTTATATATCTGTTCGATTTGTAGCTCTGTTCGATTTCTGCGCGCCAGCGCACTCCTATTTTTACAGTCGCCTTTCGGCGAGAAATCTTACAAATCTATTCAAAATCTTACACTATTATTATTAATCCCTGCTTTATAGCCGTCCCTTTCTAAGGGACTCAAAATGTTCGATTTGTTACGATTTGTCAGATTTCTGCCTCGAAGAGGCACTCCATTATTTTAATTTCAGACGCAAAAGTACAAAGAAAATTCGAGCCCACCAAATGATGAGCCCGAATTTTTGTTTGCTTTCGGCAATTATTTTTTGACTATCGTTTTCAGTTTATCAACGTAATAGTCGAGGCCGAAAATCGAACCTGCGAGTAGGAACGCTTGTCCTACGTAGAACAACAAGCCGTTTGCCACGTCGTCAATCTCTATGACCTGGTAGGCCACAAGGCAGATGCTCGAAAGGATGAGGCATACTGCGCACGCGTATTGGATTTTCTTTGTGGCGTTCATAGCTTATAACATTGTGGTACCTGCGCCGCCTGCGGCTCCGCCTGCAATGGCTATCAACAGGTAGCCGAACCATTTTAAGAATGTTTTTAAACCTTTACTCATAGCCTTTTACTTTTTTACTTTTAAAAGAGTCGCCCCCGCAGGGGCGCTCTTTACTTTATTCTCAGTCGACTTTTGTCACGACTCGGCCAAACAAGCAAGCTTGATGGCTCTCGCTGCTCCAAAAGTTCAATGTTCAATGTTCAACGTCTTAGTTGACTTTCAGTCGACTGATGTCGCGACTCGGCAATGCTCGAGCAAGCTCGGCATTGCGCTCGCTGCTCCATCAGTTCTGGTCCATACCGCCGCCGCCGCCAGCAGAGTACGCTGAAACGACGATGCTGTAGCCCGGAGTTGCTACGCTGTTGTCGGACTTCTTCACCTTGATGGTGTAAGTGCCGTAACCTGCGCCAGACGCTACGAAGCTAACAGCGTTGCCGCTGATGGCGTGGTCAGTGCCGACCTGCTCGCTGCCTTTGAACAACTGGACGGCAGTTGCATTGCCGACGTTCGAGAAGTTTACGCGGATGTCCAAATCCTCGGTGGTCTCACCCTCTGCGCACATGATGCCCTTGGGCGAGCCGACCGTCATGGTCGAACCGTTCACGGTTGCCGAGCTGATAGCGAAGGTCTGTGCAGGCGTGCTGCCGCCAGAGCTGCTGCCGCCACCACTCTGCTGTCCTTCAGATGCAGCCTGACCGCCACCCTCACCTGCGTTGTTCAGATACTGGTCTGAACCTGCGTAGATGTTGTGCTGTGCGCCATTGCTGATCATGTCGAGGCACTGCTGCATGCTGTAAGCACCTGAGGTCTCACCCGGATATGCGACGTACGTTGTCGAACGCTTCCAAGTGTCACCCTCCTTGCGGCTGACGATGACGAATGCTGCCACGGCGTCCTCTTCGGTAGTATAGAGGTCTTCGTACCAGTAACGCAATCCGCTCGCGTTAATAAGGAACTTGAACTTGCCTTCGTTACGCACGCTGGGCTTGTTGATGTATCCGTCCGCGTCAAGGAATGCAGTTGACAGAGGCAGAGGATTGAAGCTCTCGTCCGTCGGGTCAAGGATGACGCGAGCGAAGTTGAACTGGGTCTCCTGAATCGTTGCACCCTGCTTCACGGTACAGAAAGTCAACTGGTCACCGCGCTTCAGTCCGAGCTTGTTAATCACCTCTTCATACGTGTTGGTGGTAATCAACTGCACCGTAGGATAAACGATGTGACTTGTGCCATCCTCAATCCAGTTGGTCTTCACCTGAGGCAGAGAACCCATAGCCACCAGATACTGGTTAGGAGCAAATGCATGCTTCATGCCTACGGGAACGAAAGAGTACATATTCAGGAATGCGACGCCCTGCGACTGCATCTCCTCGATGGCAGCACGGCACTTCTGAATGTTTTCACTCATGAAGAGAGACATGGTCTCCTGACCTTTCTTGACACCCTCGAAGGAGTGGTCACAGATGGCCTTCATGACTGAGTACGCAGCACCAACGGTGCTCATCACGATGCGCTGAATGTTCTGAGCCTGCGTCTTAGGATTCGACGGGCTGACAACTTCGCGCTGAATGGTTTCGCCATTTGCGCCCTTGTACAGGGTAGTTCCGGCGAGCTTACCAGTGGAACCTTTGAGCCAAAAACCTACTTTTGACATAGTTGTAAAAATTTAAATTGTTAAACGAATAAAAAATTTTCGGTTTTACCGCGCTCAACCCCTAAAAGTGCTAAAGAAATGGGAGGATCCTTAGAGCAACCCTTGAGGAGAGCGGGAGCAACCCTTGTCAGCGCTTGACGATGCAAAAGTATGAAGAATTTTTCAACCGGCAATGGATATTCGGGAATTTTTACTTAGCGATTTTAGTCCGAAAATGAGAAATTCCCGAATATTTTAACCCCTTTTTAAAATTTGCCTTTTTTGCCTTTTGCCTTTTTCGGGGCGTTTTCCAGAGAAATCCCTTTTATAATAATGTATGTAAATATAAATAGGTATTTAAAAATATATTTAAGTAACCCCCCTTTTATTATATATACCCCCCGCTCAAACACCTGGAAAAAGGCAAAAGGCAAAAAAGGCAAAATCCGTCCGCCAAATGTTAACGTGTGTGAAACGACATTAACATATCTTTTGTTTTTTACGATTTTCAGCACTTTTCTTTGCTATCGCCGAAAATAATACTTTAATTTAAGTTTCGCATTCGCTCAACTCTTTTGGAGTTAAGGAGTTATGGAGTTAAGGAGTTATGACATCAGTCTAGTATCTCCTCATCCTCCATGGAATTATCAGTGTAATGGGTATTCTCTGCAAGCAGAGTGTGGCGTTGCAATGTCTTAACTCCATAACTCCTTTAACTCCTTAACTCCTACAACTTGAGAAAGTTGAATACTTTTACATAACAGTAAAGTATTTAAATTGTTAAACAATTATCCTCCACCGGTCGTGAGATTCGTGGAGTTTTTTTGTTATAGCATCTCACTCAGCGTAACCTCCTCGAACTCCTTCAAGTTGATATAAGCATCCATATCATCGTTTGTCTCATCAAACTCATCGATGGCGGCATAAACAGCCTCCTTGGTGGGCTCTATGTGGCGACCTAGGTAGGTACCGATGCACTCGGCAACCTCTTCAATAGTGTCATAATAGTCATTCTCAGGCGGCATATCCAGTTCAAAACGCGAAGGAAAGAATCTACCTTCCTTATCGTTAGTCAGATAAGAATCCCAACCATCACCCTCGGCAGAGAAATATATCTCTAGCCCTGGGTACACTTTTTGAATCAGTCCCAGCACTTCGAAAGGAGCCTGCCACGCTGTTTCTGTAAAGAAATATAACGACTTGCGGTCCAGCTTCAAGTCATCCCACGTGCCACGGCAATACACCTCGCGCCAGTCGGCTCCCAGTTCCGCGACAAGGTTTCCTAACCATCGCTTGGGGTTATAGAACCCGTTCTCTACTAAAGGTTTCTTTCTGTTCTGTAGTCGCAGCATCTTTCCATACAGCGACCTCATTTGTCGTCTGTCGCCCACGATGCAGACAGACATAAACGCAGGGTTACTCATTTTTTGCTGCGAAGGTAGAAGATCCCGCCGAGACGGCCAAAAAATTTAGATCGGTTTAGATCGATTTTTGATAGTTTAGATCGCTTTGCTAAGGCTTTTTCGTATAAAATATACACATTTTCTATTTAATTTTGTGGAAATTCATAAACTTTTTGTATCTTTGCAACGTTCATACCCACGCTTTCGGGCGGAATGGGTGGAACGGCGACATATTGGAAAGCGTCATTGATGCTTTGTTTTTGGCTATTTGAACGTCGGAAACTCAAATCCTGTACAAAGACAAATGCGGAGATGAATGCTACGGGTGTAGTATATACTCCCGGAGTGTGCAGAGGGCGAACTGTGCCCTCAGGCACACTTTTCGGGGTGCATTATATACTGACCGGCGTGGGTATTCAGACTCTGTTCGTTCTTTCAGGAAGGCTTCCGACGGCCGAAATAGCAGAACGGGCAGGTGAGGATACCCCGCTTTTTGTATGCCGTCATCGATAGCTAGGAACCCTCTGACTAACGGGTATCAGTCAGAACAACACGTTGCTGACAGATGCCAGATCATAAGTCAGTTGATTTATTTGGAGGAAGACCTGCAAGAAGGATTCTCGCCAAACCATTCGTGAAATGGGTTGGCGGAAAGACTAATTTGCTTAAAATATTAGAATCACAGTTACCTGCTGACTTTGATTCCCAAACGGATGTCACTTATATCGAGCCTTTTGTTGGTGGTGGTGCTATGCTGTTCCACATGCTGACACGACATCAGAATATCCGTCGTGTCGTCATTAATGACATTAATAAGGGACTTATCAGATGCTATCAACTCATTAAAGAAGAACCTCAGACGTTGATTGAACTATTACGCCCCTTTGAACAGAGGTATTATGAGTTAAATGATGAAGAGCGAGAGCAGTATTATTACGAGATTCGGAAAAAGTATAACGAAGACAATCTTTCAGCGAACGAAAGAGCAGCCTATATGATATTCCTAAACATCACTTGCTTTAGAGGTATGTACAGAGAGAATGCATCGGGAGGCTATAACGTACCCTTTGGTCACTATTCGAAACCTAAGATCTGTAATGTCGATGTTATCATGGCTGACCATGAAGCGCTTAAAAAGGTGGACATTTATTGTGGCGATTATAAAAAAGTTATTTCACATTTAGGCAAAGGATACAACTTTGTGTATTTGGATCCCCCCTACAGGGCTTTAGAAGGCTCTTGCAACTTCAACCAGTATTTCAAAAATGGTTTTAGCGACAAAGAGCAAGTGGAGCTAAAGGTATTCTGTGACCGCCTGACAGCCAAGGGATGCAAAGTGATGCAGAGCAACTCTGATAGTACCAATAAAGACGGAACGTCTTACTTCGAGACGCTTTACGAAGGATATACCTTCGGCAAGGTACTTGCCTCACGATACATCAATGCTTATGCTGAAAAACGTGAGAAACAGTCTGAGGTGCTGATTACGAACTATTAATTGGGATGCCTATGTTGAATAAGAGAAAATACAAGCCCATATACAGGACTCATAAGGATTCCATTGATCAGGATTTTTATGTCCCCTGCTTTTCTGAGAGTATCAGGCTAGATAGAGCAGCCGGATATTTCTCCCTCCACTCATTGACATTGTCTATTGATGGCCTTATTCGTTTTATACGCAAAGGTGGACAAATCAATCTAATATGTAGCCCAGACCTATCCCAAGCTGATGCTGAACTTATAGATGCATGTGTGAGCCTTGATAAAGAGCATGTTACGAAGTCGCTAATAGAGTCAATAACTGGAGCCCAACTTTCTGATGAGGAACTTGCCCAACTTGATGTTGTTTGCAATATGTTGACGGAAGGGGAATTGACTATAAAGATTGCTTATCAACCACTTGGAATCTTCCACGAGAAATTTGGTATATTTGTTGATGAGGAAGGTAATAAAGTCTACTTTAATGGCTCATTAAACGAGACAAAAAGAGCCTTTAAGTTTAATCAAGAGAGTATTCAGGTCAACTATTCCTGGTTAAATGAATATACAGCAACATTCATTGAGGGGGAAGAACGTTATTTTAATCAGTTATGGAACAACCAAGATGAATCGGTTGTGGTGATAGACTTCCCCACAGCTGTTGAAAAGGAGTTGTTAAACTGCTACAAAAGAAGCGACACCCTCGAAACGGCAATTGATAACTACATTTCCAGCCACATAACGAAAGGGAAGAAGACACTTTATTCTTATCAAGAAGATGCAATCAAACAGTTTTGTGAAAACGGCTACCAGCATTTCTATGAGATGGCAACAGGTACCGGAAAAACCTTCACTTCCGTCAAGACAATTCAGACTTTAGAAAAGAAGTGCGAAGAGAATTTGTTTGTTGTTGTCTGCGTTCCCCAAGTAGATCTACAGACACAATGGGCCAGTGCATTACAGGAGGAAGGATATGACAAAGTCTATCTATTTGGTGGAAATGGGAAATCGTTTGACCTGACGATAGGAGAAGCTACTATTGACTATTACTCAGATGACAGAAACGTTATCTGTGTCGCAGTTTATGACACGTTCTTTTCAAAGGTATATCCCAAGATTCAACGCATCCCATCATTGTTCCTGATAGTTGATGAGGCTCATAACTTGACAAAGGGTAACCTATCGGCATTAGTTAAACTTAACCCAAAATACAAGTTAGGGCTCAGTGCAACCATTCAGCGCTTCAGCGAAAGTGAATCTGAAGCTATTGCCAGGTTCTTTACCCCTGGTGATACTTTCTATTATGGTATTGAAGACGCCATCGACAACGACTTCCTGTCGAAATATGAATACCATCCCATTTTTGTTCGTTTGAATGAAGATGAGAATGAGAAGTTCCTGCTTAAGAGCAAACTCCTAGCCCAAGGGATGAACAAAAAAGAACCTGATCAAGAGGTAATAGACAAATTGCGTCGAGAGAGGAGCTTAATCTTAAAACAGGCCTCAAACAAAATGGTGAAGCTGAGAGAACTAACTGATAGTGGATACAATTTCGTCAACTCTGTAGTGTATTGTGGTCAGGGTAAAGATGGTGAAGGAGAGTCTATCATCGACTCTGTAACCAGAGTGCTATATGACAAAGGGTTGGTTGTATCCCAGTTTACCAGTCATACACTCGACAGAAAAAGAGTACTGTATGAATTTGAACATGGATTCTTTGATACACTTGCGGCAATAAAGTGCTTCGACGAAGGTGTAGATGTGCCAAAACTGGATAAGATATATATCATGGCTAGCGATAGTGCACTCAGGCAAACCGTTCAGCGACGAGGACGTGTTCTTCGAAAATGTAAGGAGAGTGGAAAGACCATCGCATACATCTACGACATGGTGGTACTTCCTGCAGTGGAAGCAGGAACCTATGGTTGCGAGGGATTGCTTAAGATTGAACTGTCGAGAGCAAGAGAATATAACAGGCTTGCCTTGAACAAAGACGAAAATGAAGCCAGATTTTGTGAGATAGAAAACGATTACCACATAACAATTGAAAACGTAACAGATTATGAATCAGAACCCGATTGAAGATGTCTTAGACGAACTTCAGTTTACTGAGGTTCAGAAAGAAGGATTTTGGAAGTTTCTGAACTATGCAAAGACTTGTCAGGAAACCGGTAATAATAAGCAGTTGAAATCACAACTCGAAGAAGTCGTGAGAGAGATTGTGTCTAAATCATAGCGTCATGAAGATCAATTACATCAATTATCACAATTATCGTTGCTTTAAAGACGTAACCATACGTTTTGACATAACAGAGCAGAAGAATATTTCGCTAGTATTAGGAGTCAATGGCTCTGGTAAAACGGAAATGCTGTTTTCTTTCCAGTGGGTACTTTATGGTTTCGATTTTAGCAGTATGCGCGAGAAGGAAGAAACTCCTTACTCACTTAATTCCACCCTCCATCATCGGCTCGAAGTAAATCGTCATGCCAACTCCGAAGAATGCTGGGTGGAACTATGCTTCACCAACAAATCTATAGAGTATTTTGTGAAGCGTACTGAAACCTTCATGCGGATCAATGACAAGATAAATTCGAATACCAAAGTGGAATTGAGCTATAACAAGCCCAATGGTGAACGCACTGCTCCAGAGACAAACAAAGAGCTAATAGAAGAACTCCTGTCAAGGATTATTCCCAAATCAATTTTGGAAGGAATAACATTTGACGGCGAACGCATGAAAAAACTCAATATTGTTGGAGACCAATCGAAAGAGACCATCAAAAATGTCATATCTCTTGTTACAAACGAGAAACTCTTTGAATTGTGCAGCGAGGAGATAAAGGATATCAAAGGAGACATCCGTAAAGAGAGGATACGAATAAACAAGAGCTTTGGAAATGTTACGGCGGAGGAACTTGAACAGGAAATTGAGGACCTCGAAGAAACCCTTGAAGATAAAGATATCGAATTGAACGGCATATTAAAGAATCAAGAGAATGTTGAAGCGAAGCTCGAAGAAATCTCTTTACAACTATCCCAACTTGAAGATGCAGCAAAACTGGAACAGAAACGCAAGGGTTTAGAAAGGGATTTGGCAACGGCAAAGAAACACTTCGAGCAAAACACCGATCAGTTTTTTAAGCGACTACTTGATGGATATGCATTGGTAACAGATAAACTGGTGGACGATGTAAAATCCTCAATAGAGAATGTAGATGTTCCTGCAGGTCTTACAGTTGAGGCTGTTAAAAGCATCTTAAAGCGCCCCAAGTGCATCTGTGGCTGCGATATGAATGATGACATCGTGAAGCATTTAACAGAAATGATTGCTGCACTACCTCCAGATAATATTAGCAGCACGCTACTTTATATGGCCAACCAGTTTGATGGAGAGAAGAAAAGGGCAAAGAAGTTGCTTAAAGAAAGCTATAAGGCCATGAAAGATAGCGAAGATGAGGTTGCAAACATAAAAATCGAATTGTCAGAAATCTCATCATCGTTAGTTTCAAACGTATCAGACACAATTAAACAGCTTGAAACAGAAAGAAGGGAACAAGACGAGTTGATGGGACGTTTGAAAGGTAATGAAGACCGATGTCGTGGAATGATTGACAAATCGAGCAAGAGACTGAAGGAAGCCCAAAAAGAGCTAGAAGAAGCATCAGGAAGTCAAGAGCAAATAAAGGCTTTGGACGCAGAACAGAATGTTTTGGAACTCTTTATGAATGCCATCATAAAAATTGGTGAGCGGAATAGCGAACTGTCACTTGAGAGCATCAATAGTTATCTTACTAATGCTTATACCTTGCTTAGTGAGGATACTGGTAGACGTATCTGCTTATGTCAGCACGGAAGAAGAGAAAAGTACAGGCTTGTTACCTACGTAAAAAGCAAGTACGATGAACTACGATCTTCATGGGTCAATAGCGGACGTATCAAAACTTTGGAAGATGATGGGCTTAGCGAAAGTGAGATACACGAAAGAATTGTTCTTGAGGTCGTAGAAGGAAAGTCTACCGGACAGAGCAAGGTGAATTCGTTAGCTTTTGCTAAGGCTGTCTTAGATTACTCGAATGAAGACAGGACAACCGACAAATTAAAAGTATCGCATGATTATCCATTCTTGATAGATTCACCATTTACCGAACTGAGCGGAAAAAATCTGGATAACGTGGCTCAATATATTCACACATTTGCCAACCAGATTATTTTAATGGCAGATGACAAGAGCTATGGTGGTGTTCAGCAACTTGTAGCGCCTTCAGTAAAATCAACTGCAAGACTGCTAAAAGATTCAACAGAAGGTATCACTTATACAAAATAACTACTATGCCAATCAATATAGACAATACATATCGTATAAATCGTAATCTCGATCAAGATGAGCAGATGCGATATTTGGTGAGAGACCTCAAAGTGTTTAATGGCTACCCACAGATCCTTACAATCTCTGCACTTATCGGCTATGCGAATCAGGCGTATGTTCCTTTTCAGAATAGAGCAGAACCTGTACAAACAACATTCTTTGAAGATAGAGAAAAGGAGATTATGAACTTCCTGGCTTATCTGAAAGAAGGCAATCAGTCCATTCTACAGGAAAGGCCCAAAGAAGATCCTGACAGGAATAAAATGTATCAGGCATTCGAGTTTTATGCTAATGGTGGATTCCCTATTTTGTGTAAGAAATTAGGGGTGGACTTCGCTGACAAGAGCAAAAATGACAGATATACAATACTGCATAATTACTACAATATGTTGGTTTCAAACGATTTAATGGACGTGTAACAGTTATGAAGAAACTACTCCCCCAGGCAAATACGCTTGCTACAGTCATCAGGACATTCAAGTTCATTGCTAATACAATGAATTGTTCCTTGAATGACATTGCCGACTTTAACAAATTCGAGGTTCGGCAGGCAGCCTACTATTCTAATGCATGTTATTTTCTTGAACTCATAGACGAAAATCTTAAATTGACATCTTTAGGTGAGGATATTATGCAGGATCCTAAGCGAGCCAAAGTCAGGATATATGAGCAAATTATAAAGAATGAACTGATTGGGCAGCTTTTCGCTAAGACGGCACTATACCCAAGGAGGACTGCTATAAAAGAAGGAAAGGAACTTGTACGAGGACTCTATCCTGAATATGGAGAGGCTGTTATAGACCGACGTACCAAATGTTTGATTGGATGGTGTGAGGAGATTATTGACTACATGAAGACTCAGAAGAACAGTTAATGAACGATGTTGAGAGAATATATTCACTATTGTTTGCATAGTAATGGTCTTAAGATACGAGCAATCTCACAAGAACTCGAATTAGACAAATACTATGTGGCAGAGATTATGTTCTCTTCACAGAATATCCCATATTGGTATCAGGATGACGATTCTTTGTGGTATGCAAAAGAAGGCGCTCTTCAAATTGAAGAGCCAGAAGAGGAAATAGATGAACTAATAACTCCCGTAGAAATACCTCAAAGATTCAATGTCAATAGGTTCTTAGAAGAAGATTTAAGCGATTCTCTGCGCTCCTATTTAAGTCAGATTTCCAAATATCGCATTTATTCAAATGATGAAATGATTGAACTCTTCAAGCGATATCGAAATGGGGATCAAAAAGCGTTTGACTTGATTATAAAAAGCCAGCAAAGACTTGTGGCGAACATTGCATTTCTGTATTGTAGGAAAGGAGCCCCTCTCGAAGATATTATACAAGAAGGGAATGTAGGTCTTGTAAAGGCAGCTGAGCGTTTTGATTACACACAGTATCGTAGTTTTTCAAATTACGCAAAATCGTGGATCCTTCAATCTATTTCTGCATCAATGACAACAATGCCGTATACGGTAAGGTTGCCTTTGAATCAATTGCTCTTATATAGAAAGGTTAGAAAGTTCAAAGAAAAGTTCGAGCAGAAGCATGGTTATAGTCCTTCTGTAAACGATATTGAGATTGATGAAGAACTTGATACGGAGAGAATCAAATTTGTGGATAGCCTCCCTTACAATCTTGGTTCTTTAACCAGTCTATTCAGTGATTTGGACAACAAGGAGAGTGAAACAAATGCTATTGTCGATTTTATTAACAAGAACGAATCCAAAATAACCATCAAGAATCTTCTAAAACGCCTGGGTAATAGGGAACGGCAAATCATACAGAGGTTCTATGGTATTAATGCAAAAGAAGAAACTTTATCGGCTATAGGAGATTATTTTGGCCTTACTCGTGAAAGGGCGAGACAAATTAAAGAGAAAACGGTTAAACATCTTAGGGACATACTTTATAAACGGAAAGGAGTTGACGATAAAAAGATCGCAGCACAAGAAGAGGACGAAGAGGATATTCCTGAAAATGTAAGTAAGATACCAGAAACCACTGCAAATGAAGAGAAACCAGAAATAGAGGGAGCTGTGGTTGGCGACACAATTGTTTATGATGCAAAACGTTGTACTGTTATTGAGAAAAAGACAATGAGAGGCTCTCTTCGTCTCGTCGTTAAATATGAAAATGGAACAATAGACAATCTGCAAAATGATAGGAAAAGATATAAGATTGTCAGCAGCCGTGATGAAGATGTTCGCAAAGAAATCAATCGTACAAGGATTGAAAAAAAGAAACATTCAAAGTATGACTTGACTACTTCATTGGATTTCTTGGTTGAAGAAAAAATTATAACAAGGAGACAGCTTCATCAATGCCATAAGAAAAAGTTAAGAACTATAGGTGATGTCAAACAAATAATAGAGAAATATCAGCTCACTCCATATTCTACTCGTTTTACGAAATATACTCTTGATATGTGGTTTAGTATCGTTGGTCTTTTAAACAAATCATAAGAGGAATAATGTCTACCATCACTCCATATTATCGCTCTACCAACAAAGACTTTACCCTCGTAGAAGGTGATTGCGTGTCGGTGCTTGAAGCGTTCGACTTCAAGTTCGACATGATATTTGCTGACCCTCCTTACTTTCTGAGTAATGGCGGTATTAGTGTGAGCAGTGGAAAGGTGGTTTGTGTGGATAAAGGGAAATGGGATAAGGCGCCTTCGCAAGAGTTTATTGATGAGTTTAACTATAGGTGGTTGACGGTATGCAAAGACAAGTTGAAGGATAATGGTACCATTTGGATTAGCGGTACTCACCATAACATCTTTTCTGTAGCAGACCAATTGTCTGAATTGGGTTTCAAGATTCTGAACGTGGTGACGTGGAATAAGACAGATCCACCTGACAACGTTTCTCATCGCGTATTCAAGCACTCTGCCGAGTACATTATCTGGGCCAAGAAATCGAAACGGGCTCAGCATCGGTATAACTATGAGTTGATGCGCCAGTTGAATGACGGCAAGCAGATGACGGATGTATGGCGTATCCCGGCTGTAGCCAAATGGGAAAAGTCTTGTGGTAAGCATCCCACACAGAAACCGTTGAGTTTACTGGCGCGAATAATCATGGCATCCACTAAAGAAGGAGATTGGGTGTTAGATCCATTTAACGGAAGTGGAACAACGGGCGTTGCAGCGTCGTTACTTGGTAGGAAGTTCCTGGGTATTGATATGGAAGAGTCCTATCTGGAACTAGCATCAAAACGTCGTGAAGAGTTGGAAAATGAGGATGTTCGTCAGGCATATAAAGAAATGGTGCTGGTGGACTTCAATGGTGCCATTCAAGCCGAACAACCTCATCATGTGCTTGTTGGCAGGATAGGTTCTGAGGAACAATGGGAGTGGTTTGAGAAATCGCATACCTACATACTGCCCATCAGCAAGATTCTATCGATGCCGAAGCTGTTGGGTGCTGAGTATGTACTGGCTTTTTTGGGCAAAGACCCGAAAAGAGCACAACTCTGTAGGATATCGTCTGTAAAGCCACAAGTGAAGACTCGCGAACAGGTGGCAGAAATGGCATCACATAACTCTGATTATAAGCCTACACGCGACAACACTTACTGGCTTATCCATTTGGAAAAGCCTTTGGATGAAACGAAAGACAAGGTGTTTAACAAATCGTTACTCTTGAACCTGCAGGAGCAGCGTGGAGCCTATTGGATAAAGAAATACGAAGAAGCTATCAGGGCGTTTGAGTGACCTCCTGTAGTATCTGACTGATTTTACACCAATAGTAATATGCCTCTGGGTTACCGCGACGAATCTTAGCTACCTCTTTGCTGATAACAGGACTTATGGTCATATTCTTCAAATCAGTGACATTGCCTGAGTATTTCTCGATTTTGTTCAGACCGTATTGGATGATAGTGGCCAGATAGGCCGCTTTGGCGGCATCGATGATAGCCATGTCGAGGGTATACCTGCCAACATAGATATGGCTCTTCAATTTATCCACACCTTCTTTCAGCAATTCAAAGTCTTCGTTGGGATCAATCTTTCCTCGAGTGGCCAGAGCAAGTGCTGTATTCCTGATGTCGTCGTAAACAATGCTGAGGTCTTCTCCCTTTCCACGATAGGACGACAACTCAACAACGGCTATCGACTTAAAAGTCTCTGCCGTTGTGGCAATGTCCTCGACGGCATCAAACAACCTGCCAACGTCGTGCAGCTGCTTGGCAACGTTGATAGTGGAGTTATGGGCGCCTTTATAATATGGCACGCCACAGGTGTTGGGTGCAAAAGCTGTTAATTTATCACCCAGCATGTCGGCTACTGAGGGCACGCGTATAATGGTTTCGCTGCCATCGGTCTTAATGAACGGATGCGACAGAGGTTTATCCTCGATTTGGTGATAGTGGTTGTCTTCAAAAAGCACGTCCAAAAGCACAGAGTCCTCTATCTGGTCGGAATAAACCACCTCGAAGAATGATTTGTAGTGACCCTTGGGTATATTGCCGTTTCTGTTCTCACGACGGATAACCTTGCAATTAGTAAATCCGTATTTGTCGCAGTTCTGCAGATACTGCTCGATGTCAGTACCAGGGGGGCAAAGCACATCGATGTCTATTGAGAGTCTACGCGCCTCGCTGCCAAGAATCAGCAGGAGGCTGGTTCCTCCCTTGAACGTCAGCGGACATCCTTCTTTGACAAGCATCTCTAAAAGTGAGAAAGCGCGAATCACCTTCTCAACCAATTCGGGGTGTTTGAATTTATGTGATGAACAGACCTTATCAATCCACTCCTTCTCAAAGCATTCCTTCTGTATCATTGTTCTTGATGGTTTCTAAATCTTTCTGTATAGAGTCTTTTGCATTCCTGCGGTCGGCATATCTTAGCAGGCGATTCCTGTTGACATCGTAATGGTTGATGGCTGTTCTGAGCATCTCCATATTCTCATAGCCGTGCAGATAATAAAAATCTGCATCGACCCTTGTGTCAACAAGCAGTTTCTCGAGTGTAGGCACAGGCACCTTTCCGTCGAGGGTCAATGGAGCCTCTGTCACCAATGGCTTTACGATGATGTTTTCTTTGCTGAAGTCGATGTATGTTGTTGCAATCTCCTTCGTTGGTGCCAGGAATATGCGCCCATTATACTTTGGAAGCAGCATGTCGAAAACGCTCTGTGTCGTGTCTCGATTTGTCTCGACATAAATAGTGTTGTTTGGCATCATGTCGTGCAACAAAGGCGTAATAACATTGGCACTATATACACAAAAATCAGCAAATGGATACTGCCCTGATAAGGAACGGTATAATGAGCGAATCTTTGCACTCGCCTTTACTATAAATGTATTAGCAGACTGCAATGTATAGACCCCACGGCCAACTCTGCGCAACTTGCCATTACGGCATAATTTGCCCAAATACCAGCTGAGCTTGGCTCTCTCAATGCCAGAAAACACATCTGCCGGTATGTCATCAACTGAGAACTGTTGCATATTGGATGCATAGTTCAGGATTCTGTCGCTTACTCCTATCATTGCTATAATTTTAAGATGGTGCAAAGATAATTACAAATCGGCAAATTTCCAAATTTTTGCCGTTTTGTGACCTCATTATTAAAGATTATTAGCAGTTTGGACTACAACACATAGAACTTTTCCGTAATATCAGAATTGCATTGAAAAAGTTAAATAAGATCAAAAATGGATCCGTCTTGGAGCCAACGATCGGTGTTGATCTGCTTTTTTCGTATCTTTGCACGCATGAAGAAGAAAAGTGAAATGACTCATAAGGAGGCCGTGAGAACGGCTCTTGAATTGTTAGGCGGGAAAGCTCACCTGAAGCAGATATATCCAGTAGCTATAAAGTTGATAGGTGACAATACTCATTCAGTAGATATAAGGGCTACTATTCGCCGAGAGTTGAACTCCAGCCCTATGGATTTTAAAGCAACCCCTGATGCAGAGGGCTGGTGGGAACTCATTTCATATCAGGAAGAAGTGAGAAATTTAAAAGAAATCATTGAACAGTTGGTGGCGATTCCAAAGACTAATGATTTTATGAGGGATTTTCTGAAAGAAGTAATGAATGTATACAAACATGACAGAATGAAAGTCGATCTGTTAAGGATCGTATTAAGGAATCTTGACTACGAGGATGAGGCGCTTGTACTTGATGCTTGGATAGGGGAGAAAGAGGATGCTGTAAAGAATGCCTTATTGAAAATTGCCGAGAAAGCTAATGGGAAAGGACAAATAGGATTGTTGACCATATCAGATAAAGAGATAAAGCAGGCGATTTTAAACTTACTATCAGCCAAAGACGAAAATGATGAATTGATTTTTAAGAACAAGAAACAGTGGTGGGCTGTTTATCGGGTTTTTGCCACATACTGTAACTATCCTTTACAGAGGACAGCTTTCGTCACGAAAATGAACAATCTTGAATTAGGTGATATTGATGAAAAAAGGAAATACACATACGATTCTTTGTGTGCTGCGCCCAAAGAGGTTCCATATTTGGCAACGAGTAAACCGGATACTTGGGATGCTCTGAAAGACAAGAGCGATAACTACATGCAACAATATGTCGTAGCTGATTTCCTTATGCAAGAACTTGGCATTAAATCATAATAGAATTCCAATAACAATTCCAAAATTCCAATAATCAGTCCCAACTCAGATTTTCTCTGGGTTGGGATTTTTTTATGTCTACCTTTGCAAATGAATTTGCGAGAACAGGCTGCGGCTCAGCAATTCGAGCGAGCTCGATTGCATTCGCACTTGCACTGTCCTTGCCGACGAAAAAATCAATTTCTCGATTATGAAAACAAAGAAAATACAGATTCTGAAAGAGGTCGTTAGGGACATCCTGATTGTTCTAGGGTTAGCAATGGTGGTTGTAGCACCGATTGCTTTTGTGTTGTTCGTTATGTATGTACAATCAATTATTTTTGGATAGTATGACAAAGGAAGAATTTATTCAGCAGGCTACGCTTACCATATTAGCGACGAAGCCCAATTTACCTTATCAGAATATGGTCGTTGGTGCATGTAGCCTTTCGGAACTTGTCTACGGAAAGTTAGACGAAATCAAGGAAAATATGTGTAAGGCTCAAGATGCCCCTGCCAATATTTACGAAAAAGAAGGTCTTGGTAAATTACTGTTAGAGTTAGACCGTATAGACGTTGAACGTCGTGATAAAGAGAAAGCCGAGTATCTAAAGAAAGGCTGGCGTTGGTCTGCCCAAAAGGCTGGTCTTATGGTAAAAGTCGACGGAGCCTGTAAGGTAAATAAAATAAGCACCATTGGCGAACTGCTGGGTTTCGGCAGGTTGAACTTCGGTAGAACACTAAACGTTGGAAAAGTGGTGCTTGGAGCTTTAGACGAAGCCCTTCTGAATTTATATGGAATTAACGCGTGGTAGACCACGCATATTGTTTAACAATTTAAATACTTTATTATTATGGTAGAAAAAATGATTGTGAAGGTGGTAGGAAACTACTCCGAGAATGATTGGCAGAACAACCGTACTGGTGAAAAGAAGCTGATCAAATCCATTCAGGTTGTACTGAAAAACGGACGCGAGGGCTATGTTGCCGAGGCATCCGGTGAACTGGCGGAAAAGATCCGCGACATGAAACTTAAGGTTGACACCCCAGTGATGGTGAACCTCTCTTTTGACTATCAAGAATCGACGAAGGATAACGCGGTGCGTTACTTCCAGCGTGTAAGGATTGAAGATTTTGTTACTCTTGCTTACTAACTATGCCGAGATTGTATATAGACAAAGAACAACGCCGACTTCTGACGGAAAAGTTCTCGTTGTCTCCTGCAACACTTCACGAGATTATCCACTTTCAACGTCCGGAGTGCCAACGTCATGCAGAGATACGTAACTATGCCGTAAACGAATTAGGCGTAAAGGTTTTAGACATTTAAAAAAAAAGCATCATGAAAGAACAGCTTAAAAAACAGGACATGGTGGTCGGCAAACAGTATAAGGGCTACGCATGGAGAAATGAATACGGAGAGTTTTTCTTCCGACCGTCTGCCGTCGGCTCTCGGGCTGGTCAGAAAATGAAAATCTGTGAGGAGAATGACTATTCGCTTAGCACGACGAAGGAGTTGGTTCTGGTTTATATCAGGATACCGCGTTGCGAAGGTGGGCCAACGGCTTACATCAAAGCCCTCACAGGCGTAGTAAACAAACTTATAGCAGCTTTTATGAGGTATGAGATTTGATGTTTATTTTGCAGAACCGACGGCAAAGGGGTTACGTCCAGGCGTGACCCCCGAGCCGATGGAATGGAGCGACATCAAGAAGCAGATTCTGGAAAACGAGAACTGGGCGAAGCA
>Ga0256404_1000793_pt1 | contig 81005 bp, 68 predicted proteins | sample RumenRJG_01DNA_FD_185990 | JGI IMG/M metagenome (GOLD analysis project Ga0256404, IMG submission 185990) | Bovine rumen microbial communities from Lethbridge, Alberta, Canada - RJG_01 | ecosystem: Host-associated > Mammals > Digestive system > Stomach > Rumen | place: Canada: Alberta | collected...
TCCGCCGCCGCCGGAATGGCAGTAGCCAGAGATCTCAGGAAGGAGAAATACAATATCATCGCGGTGATCGGAGACGGCTCGATGACCGGCGGAATGGCATTCGAAGCACTGAACAATATCGGCGCGTCCAAATCCAAGGTAATCGTCATTCTGAATGACAACGGCATGTCCATTTCGAGAAATATCGGCGGACTGTCCAACCATCTGATCCGTCTGCGCTCCTCCGCCCGCTATATGGATGTCAAGAAGACGGTGAGGGAAAGTCTGAACCGCATTCCCGTAGTGGGCAGAGAGCTGACCTCCGGCATCTCCAGCGCCAAGGAACGGATGAAGTATGCGATCCTGAACGAAGGTATCATTTTCGAGGAGCTTGGATTCACTTATCTGGGGCCCATCGACGGACACAAAATCGAGGACGTAATCGAAGCTCTGGAAAATACAAAAAAAGTGGAAGGTCCTGTCATTCTCCACGTAATTACCAGGAAGGGAAAGGGGTACCGGAACGCGGAAGCGGATCCCGACAAATTTCACGGGATCGGGCCCTTCAATCTGGAAACGGGAAAGGTTCTGGCATCACCGCAGCTGAGCTGGTCCCGGGTGATGGGGGACACGCTGACAGAGCTGGGACGGGAGAACCGGAATATCGTCGCCATAACGGCGGCCATGGAGTCCGCAACCGGGCTGAAACCGTTTCATGAAGCCTGTCCCGGCCGCTGTTTTGACGTCGGAATTGCTGAGGCGCACGCGGTGACCTTCGCTGCGGGACTTGCCAAAGGCGGCATGCGGCCGTTGGTGGCTATTTATTCCTCCTTCCTTCAGCGAGCCTATGACCAGCTGCTGGAAGACGTCTGCCTACAGAAGCTGCCGGTGGTTTTCGCCATTGACAGAGCCGGCATCGTCGGCGCAGACGGGGAAACACATCACGGGCTCATGGATCTCTGCTATCTTCTTTCAATGCCGAATATGCGGATTCTGGCGCCGGCAGACGGCGGTCAACTCAGGGCCATGCTTCGGTACGCGTTTACTCTGGACGGGCCGGTTGCGATCCGTTATCCGAGGGGCGGATGTGAGCAGGGTGACAAAGAGCAGGTTTTCCATGGCGGAAACTCCCGTCTGTGTGACGGATCGGACGGCGATATCTGGGCGGTGGGTTCTATGGTGAGTCACGGACTGAAGGCCCGGGAGATCCTTGCGGCGCAGGGGCTGCATGTGGGCGTTGTCGCGGTATCGGAGGTGAAACCGGCGGATTGGACTTTGTTAGAGAAGAAAAGCCGCAGAATTTTCACGCTGGAAGACGGCATGACCATCGGCGGATACGGTCAGTATATGGGTGCGCAGTTGCCGCCGGAATATGAAATCCTAAGCCTGGGGTGGCCGGACTCGTTCATCGAGCACGGCACTCCGGCAGAACTCTATCACCGTTACAGGCTGGACGGAGAAGGAATTGCAGAAAGGATCCGTGAATACATTGAAGGAAAGGCTTGACGTTCTGCTGGTGCAGAAAGGATTTTTCGATTCGAGAGAAAAGGCGAGACGGTCCATTATGGCGGGACTTGTCTTTGTAAACGGACAGCGCAGCGATAAAGCTGGGAACAGAACAGATACGGAAGCAGAGATTACGGTCCGGGGAAATGAATGCCCCTATGTGAGCCGCGGCGGATACAAGCTGGAGAAATCTATCCGGAGTTTCGGACTGGAGCTTTCCGGAAAAACCTGCGGCGATATCGGTGCCTCCACAGGTGGCTTCACCGACTGTATGCTGCAGAACGGTGCAAAAAAGGTCTACGCCATGGACGTGGGATACGGGCAGCTGGACTGGAAACTGCGGACGGATCCCAGAGTCGTCAATATGGAGAAGTGCAACGTGCGGTATCTGGAACCGGCACAGATCCCGGAACCGCTGGATTTCATAAGCATCGACGTATCCTTTATTTCACTGAAAATGATTCTTCCGGTGGCTGAGCAGCTGCTGAGCCCGGAGGGAGAGATGGTCTGTCTGGTCAAACCGCAGTTTGAGGCCGGAAGGGAACAGGTCGGAAAAAAAGGCATTGTCCGGGATCCGGGGGTTCACTGTCAGGTTATCCGCCGGTGTATCGGATATGCAGAGGAAAACGGTCTCGTTTCATACGGTCTGACCTTTTCTCCTGTGACCGGTGCGAAGGGAAATATAGAATATCTTTTACATGTTGGCAAACCTGAAAAATTGCGTTATAATCAAGTTACAGTCGATGAATTAATCGATAACGTGGTGAAAAAATCACATGAGGAATTAAGGTAACTTATTAATGTTATGTAAAGGAGTAAGAGAGTCATGAACATTTCTAAGAGAGTGAATGCGATGCAGTTCTCACCGATCCGGAAATTCAATCCGATGGCCATTGAGGCAGAGAAGAACGGAAAGAAGATCTATCATCTGAACATCGGACAGCCGGATGTGGAGACCCCGGAATGCTTTATGGAAGCGATCCGGAATTTTGATGAAAAGGTCATTGCTTATGCGGAGTCAGGCGGAAGGCCGGAACTGATCAGCGCGGTTATCGATTATTACAAAAAGTATGACATCGAACTTGAACCTTCGAATATGATTGTCACAAACGGAGGATCCGAGGCGCTGAGCATGGCGTTTCTTTCCCTGCTGAACGATGGCGATGAGGTTCTGATTCCTGAGCCGTATTACACCAACTATTCCACGTTTGCTCTGATGGCGGGCGGCATCGTGAAACCGATCCCGGCGGACGCTTCCAAGGGCTACGCCTATGCCGACAGAGAGAACATTGAAGCGTGCATCACGCCGAAGACCAGAGTCATCTGCTGTCTGGAGCCGGGCAATCCTACCGGTAATGTCCTGACTCTGGAGGAAATGAAGGTGATCTGTGAAATTGCGGAGAAGCACGATCTGGCGATTATTGCGGATGAGGTTTACAGAGAGTTCGTTTACGACGGAAGAACTCCGGTATCCTTCGGACAGCTGTCGGAGTATGCGGACAGAGTTATCATCGTGGATTCCGTTTCCAAGAGATTTTCCGCCTGCGGCGCCAGAATCGGTCTGCTGATTTCCAAAAACAAAGAATTCATGAGCGGCTGCATGAAGATCGCTCAGGGTCGTCTCTGTGTGTCCACCGTGGATCAGATCGGCTCCGCCGCGCTGTTCCGTCTGCCGGATTCTTATTACGAAGAGGCGAAGGCGATTTACTGCGGAAGAAGAGACGCAGTTGTGGAAGAACTGAGGAAGATTCCGGGCATGAATGTCGTAGTTCCCGCCGGTGCTTTCTATCTGACCTGCGCTCTGCCGGTAGAGGATATCGAGGATTTCCTGACATTCCTGCTGACCGAGTTTGAAGATAACGGTGAATCCGTGATGTTCGCACCTGCCGCAGGTTTCTATGCGACGCCGAGCAAGGGCAAAAATGAGATCCGTATCGCTTATGTTCTGAAAGAGGAAGACATGAGGAGAGGTGTAGAACTGATCCGCCTCGGCCTGGAAGCTTATAACAAAAAGCTGGGAAAATAGAACAGGAGGCAGAATGAAATTATCCCCGATGATGGAGCAGTACATGAACATTAAGGAGCAGTATAAGGACTGCATCCTGTTCTTCCGTCTCGGCGATTTCTATGAGATGTTTTTCGATGACGCCAAGCTGGTTTCGCGCCTGCTTGAGCTGACTCTGACCGGAAAAAGCTGCGGCCTGGAGGAGAGGGCTCCCATGTGTGGAGTCCCCTTCCATGCCGCAGATTCTTATATAGAAAAGCTTGTCCGCATGGGCTATAACGTGGCCATATGCGAACAGCTGGAGGATCCGGCAGAAACAAGGGGAATGGTCAAGAGAGGAGTCGTCCGCATCGTGACACCGGGAACGGTGACCTCTGATGCGATGCTTCATGAGAATGAGAACAATTATCTTGCGTCTGTATATATGAGTACCGGCGGGATGTCAGTTGCATACTGTGACATTTCCACCGGGGAACTTTATATTACAGAAAAGACCGGCGGAGCCAATATGTTTGAGGATATGATCAACGAGCTGGTCAAAATCAACGTCAGGGAAATCCTGATCAATCAGGAAGCGGCGCAGAACTATGGAGAGGGAGAAATCCGTGATCTGACGGATTCCTTCATTCATGTGATGCCTGATTCCTACTACTCTAAAAAATCGGCGGAGACGGCGATAAGAGCCCAGTTCGGGAGTATGTCTCTGACGGCTTTGGGCATTGACGGACGGGAACTGTGCATTCTGGCTATGGGAGCATTGCTGTCCTATCTTCTGGAAACCCAGAAACAGAATCTGAAGCAGCTGACCCGCTGCCAGTTTTATGAGATCGGAAATCACATGTCTCTGGACAAGGCGACGATCAGAAACCTTGAGATTACAGAGACATTGTATGATAAAAAAGTGCAGGGCTCGCTTTTGTGGGTCCTGGATAAAACCTCCACCGCGATGGGCGGGCGCAGACTCAAGCAGTGGCTGCGGGAACCTCTGAACGAGTCCGGCGAGATTAATCTCCGCCTGGACGCCGTGGAAGAACTGACGGAACAGCCGCTTCTGCAGAACAACATCGTGGAGGCGCTGAAGCAGATCTATGATTTTGAGCGTCTCTCGGGGCGGATTGCCGCAGGCAGTGCTAACGCGAAGGATCTGATCGCTCTGCGGAATTCCATCGAGTGCCTGCCGGAAATCCGGGACAATCTGAGTGATGCGCGGAGCGAACTTCTGAACGGACTCGGTGCGGAGATTTCAGATCTTTCCGAGGTGTACCGAATGATTCAGGAGGCAATTGTGGAGGAGCCGCCGTACACGGTGAAAGAGGGCGGACTGATCCGGGAGGGCTTTTCTGAGGAACTGGACATTCTGAAGGACTCTATCCGTGATGCGAAGGACTGGATTGCCGGACTGGAGCAGAGCGAAAAATCGCGTACCGGTATTCAGCACCTGAAGGTGGGATATAACAAGGTATTCGGCTATTACATTGAAATCAGCCGTTCCAACCTCGATCAGACGCCGGAGGAATACATCCGCAAGCAGACCCTGGTGGGCGGGGAACGGTTTATCACGCCTGAACTCAAGGAGAAGGAGAGCCTTGTTCTGAACGCCGAGGCGAAAATCAACAAACTGGAGTATGAGATTTTTACCGGTCTGCGGGAGAAAATCGGAGAGTACATCCTGGAGATCCAGAAGACCTCCGCCGCTATTGCAGTTCTCGACGTCCTGTGCTCCTTCGCCACGGTGAGCATGCGTCTGGGTTATGTGCGCCCGACGGTGGATGACAGCAGACTGCTCTCCATCGAGAAGGGCCGGCATCCTGTCATTGAGCAGACGACGGAACAGGGACTGTTCGTGTCCAACGATACTTATATGGACAGCGATCAGTCCAGCATGCTCATCATAACCGGGCCGAACATGGCAGGGAAATCCACCTATATGCGGCAGACCGCGCTGATCGTTCTGATGGCGCAGGCAGGATGCTTTGTCCCTGCAGAAAAAGCCCACATCGGCGTCTGCGACCGGATTTTCACGCGCATCGGCGCATCGGATAATCTGGCCCAGGGGCAGTCCACATTCTTCGTGGAGATGAGTGAGCTTGCGTATATTCTGCGAAACGCCGGAGAGCGGAGTCTGATCATCCTGGACGAGATCGGACGGGGCACCAGCACCTATGACGGGCTGTCCATCGCCTGGGCCACGGTGGAATACCTCTGCAGCGAGAAACGCCGGATCCGGACGCTTTTCGCTACGCATTATCACGAGATGACCGTGCTGGAAGACGAGCTTCCCGGAGTACGTAACCTGAACGTGGATGTGTCGGAGGAGAACGGCAATATCATTTTCCTGCACAAAATCGTGCCCGGCAGCGCGAGCCGAAGCTACGGTGTCCATGTGGCGCGGCTGGCGGGCGTTCCTTCCCGGCTTCTGAACAGTGCGGAGGACAAGCTTGCCCGCCTGGAGGCGGAGGGATCAGGGAATTCTGTGACAAAGGCGTTTTCCCGTGAACCGGCGAAGGAGGAACCGAAGCAGCTGTCCTTCTTCTCACGCGAGCCGGTTCCCGTTGTAGAGGAACTGAAGAAGATTGACCTGATGAATGTGACGCCGTCTCAGGCGATACGCATTCTGGAGGATCTGAAGGAATTGACCGATGATTAAATTACTGGAGAAAAATATTGCTGACAAAATCGCAGCGGGGGAGGTTATCGAACGGCCCATCTCCATCGTCAAGGAACTGGTGGAAAACTCCATCGATGCCGGTGCCTCTGAGATTACGGTGGAAATTAGAAACGGCGGAAAGACATTTGTTCGCGTGACGGACAACGGCTGCGGAATCCCCCGTAGCGAGGCGGAAACCGCATTTCTGCGCCACGCCACCAGCAAAATCGCAACGCTGGCGGATCTGACGGCGATCAATTCTCTCGGATTCAGGGGCGAGGCACTTGCCAGCATCGCGGCGGTGACCAGAACCTCTCTGATCACAAGACCCCCGGAGGAGAGAACCGGGTGCCGCATCACGATACACGGCGGTGAAGTTATCGAAAACACAGGAGTAGGCTGTCCGGAAGGGACGACGATGATCGTTACCGACCTGTTTTATAATACGCCTGCACGTCGGCAGTTTCTGAAGTCTGACTCTGCCGAGAGCGGACTGATCATCGATTTTGTTTCAGAGATGGCGATGGCGTATCATGACCGAAGGTTCCAGTTAATCAACAACGGACGGAACCTCTTCAGCACGCCGGGTGACGGAAATCTGAAGAAGACGATCGCTGCGGTCTACCATCGCCGGGAATATGAGGAACTGGTAGAGGTGGAATACGGAGAGAACGGATACTCTGTGTCCGGCTGTATTTCGAGACCGTCCCTGACTCGCAGCACCAGACGGGATCAGGTGTTCTTTGTGAACGGACGCATCGTCAAGAGCAGGATCATGGAGCGGGGAGTATCGGAGGGATACCGGGAACGGCTCGCTGAAGGCCGGCAGCCGGTCGTGTTCCTGTTCCTGCGCACGGATCCGGAAACGGTGGATGTCAACATCCATCCGAACAAGAAGGAGGTCCGCTTTCACGATGAGAAGGCGGTCATTTCCGCGCTGAAGGCGGCGGTGTTTCGGACGCTTGCCGCAAAGGATGCGGTGGTCGAGGTGCGGGATTACTTTCCTGCCGCAGGGGCAGGGAGCACAGAAGAAGCGAAGTCTTCCGCACCGGGAACCCCGGATGCTCCGAGCAGTGACCGGCCGGAGCCTTTCCACATCAGTGCCGGACAGGACGGTCTGCTTCGAAAGGAGCGAAAAGAGGATCAGATTGACATAAAACATATATTGTCCAGAATGCGGGAAGAAGATCAGGAGACGTCTTCGGCATCTCCGACAGCCGCCACGCATGCGTCGGCGGCAGATCCGGCAGCTTCATCGACTGCATTTTCGGAAGATAGAACAGCCGGATCCGGAGCTTATCCGCCGGCGGCGGGAGGAAGTTCGGGGGTAATGGATGCTGCGGCGATGACTGACGGGAAACCTTCGGCGGAACGTGACCCTTCGGCGATGGATCTCCGCGGACCGCGGCAGAAGCCTTTCGACTTCAGCGGGCTGAAGATCACCGGTTCAATTTTCGATACGTATATCACAGCGGAGGATTCTGACGGATTTTACCTCATCGACCAGCATGCGGCACAGGAACGGATTTTCTATGAACGTCTTGCGGAGGAATATCTCAATGACGATAAACCTTCTCAGACCATTCTGACGCCTATTACACTTGAGGTGCCTCTGAGCGTCAGGGAGGAGGAATACGACTGGATCGACTCCCTGCGGGACATGGGCTATCACATAGAAGAATTCGGCCCCAGTTCCTACATCATCAGGGAAATCCCGTACTTCATGGAGATATCTGAGGCGGAGTCCTTTCTGCATGATTTTGTGGACCAGATCGGTGAGCAGGACGACCTGCGCAATACTGTGGTCATCGATAAACTGATCACCCGATCCTGTAAATCCGCTGTCAAGGCCCGCGACCATATGTCGGACATGGAGCTCCGGCAGCTGATCCGGGATCTGGCCCGGTGCCGGAATCCCTTCTCCTGCCCCCACGGCAGGCCTACCTTTATCCGTTTTTCCATGTATGACATCGAAAAGATGTTCAAGAGAGCGTGACTCGGAATGAATGATACAGACAGAAAAATCATCGCGATCTGCGGTCCCACCGCGGTCGGCAAGACCCGATTCGCCATCGAAGCCGCACTGGCGCTGGGAGGAGAGATTATTTCCTGTGATTCCATGCAGCTTTATCAGTACATGGATATCGGCAGTGCCAAGCCTACTGCGGAGGAGCAGTCGAAGGTCCGTCATTATCTGGTGGATCAGATTGACCCGCGGGAAAGTTTCTCCGTCGCCCGTTATCAGAAGTTGGCGAAGACAGCCATCGAAGAGGTCTTTGTCCAAGGAAAGATCCCGATTATCGCAGGCGGAACCGGTCTCTACCTCAATTCACTTCTGTACGATATGGATTTCAGTGCGCCCCCGGAGAACAACGGGTTTCGTGACGCGATGTACGCTCTGGCGGAGGAGCAGGGCCCGGCAGCGGTCTATGACCGGCTGAGGGCGGCGGATTCTGCGGCGGCAGACAGGATCCATCCCAATAATCTGAAGAAGGTGATCCGGGCGCTGGAGGCGGCGGAGGCGGGGAACAGGGTGAAGGATTTTGCTTCAGATCCTGTTCCGACAAAGGATTATTTGCCTGTACTCGTCGGGCTGAACCGCGATCGTCAGGAACTCTATGACCGCATCAACCGAAGAGTGGACATGCTGATGGAGCAGGGACTGGAGCAGGAGGTTCGCAAGCTTCTGAGCATGGGTCTTACAGGAACGGATATTTCCATGAAGGGCATCGGCTACAAAGAACTCATCGGATATATTCAGGGAGAATACGACCGGGAGGAGGCCGTGCGGCTGATTAAACGTAACACGAGACATCTGGCAAAACGGCAGCTGACCTGGTTCCGGCGGTACAGGGACATGAAATGGTTCAGCATATCGGAATATGAAAGTGAGGAGCGCTGTATCTGCGCAATGAACGAATGGCTCAGGGAACAGATAAAATCGTAAAAATTCATAACAAGAGTGACCGGCCGGACAATATCGTCGAGACGGAAAATGAAATCGACGAGGAGTGTGAGAAACTGGAGACGCAGATGCCCCGGTTTCTGAGGAGTTTTTTTATTTATCTGCGCGGAAATGTGCTTCCCATGACCCGGCTTGCCTACCTTCGTGACATCAGATTCTTTCTGAATTATCTGGTTCGGGAGACAGATCTGACGAAGGCGGAGAGCATCGGGAAGATCACACTGAAGGAGTTTGACGCGATCCGGGCGGCGGACATCAATATTTATCTGGATTACTGCAGGAAATACAGGGTAGAGACAGAGAAAAACATTACCGTCTATGAAAATCACAGCAAAACTCTGGCCCGCAAGAAATCTTCTGTTTCCGTGATGTTTAAGCAGCTGTACCGGGATGAGCTGATTTCCAGAAATATTACCGACGGATTCGATCCCATCCGGGTGCAGAAGGCGGACGAAAGGGAGATTAAAGCACTGCAGGATGATGAGGTAATGATCATGCTGGATGCTGTGAGCACCGGCACCGGCCTGACGGAGCATGAGCGGGCTTATTGGGAGAAGACGAGAAAGCGGGACAAGGCAATTCTGATTTTGTTCCTGACCTACGGACTGCGTCTCTCGGAGCTTCAGCAGCTGAATGTGTCCTCTTTCAATTTCAGCCGGGGAGAGTTCAAAATCTACCGGAAGAGGGGAAAAGAATCCATCATGCCAATGAACGATTCTGTGACCGCGGTGATTCACGATTATCTGAATAACGAGCGCAAGGAAGACAGCGCCGTCGTGCCGGAGCACCGGGACGCACTGTTTTTGTCTCTTCAGGGACGCCGGATGACACAGCGGCAGATCAGGGAGCTTGTGAAGAAATACACATCCATCGCGCTGAAGACCAGCCGCAGTGCAGGCTACAGCCCGCATAAGCTGCGGGCAACGGCGGCAACCAGTCTGATCGGACGGGGCAATTCAATTTATGATGTGGCGGCGCTGCTGGATCACGAGCAGGTGACGACGACCCAGCTCTACGCCCGTCATAAAGCGAACGTCAAGCGTGATCTGGTCCATGGCATGGAATGGGAGATTGAACGGCGCGAAACCGAGCAATACGAAACTGTGCGGCATGAAACTGAGCGGCACGGGAACGGGCGGCATAAAGCAGAACGGTATGAGACTGAATACGGAAACGGAGAGGATAAGAATGAAAAATGAGATTCATCAGCTTCTGGCTGAAAAATACAGTATTGAGGACGCAGTAATCAGACATGTGGAAGTATGCGGAGAACAGTTGTCCGGACGATTCACCGCACAGGACGAAATCCGGGAATACAATCAATACAAAGTTTTGTCCGCACTGCAGAAAAACCGCATTGCGGATATGCATTTCGGATGGACGACCGGTTACGGCTACGACGACGCCGGCCGGGAGGCGACGGAGCGGGTATACGCTGAAATTTTCGGTACGGAGGCTGCGCTGGTGCGTCCTACGATTGTAAACGGAACTCATGCGCTTGCCATCACTCTGATGGGACTTCTCCGGCCTGGAGACGAGCTGATCTACTGCAGCGGCGGACCGTATGACACCCTGGAAGAGGTCATCGGCATTCGGGGCCGGGGAAAGGGCTCACTGGCGGATTACGGGGTAAAATACAGACAGGTGGAACTGAAGGCGGACGGGAGTATCGATCTTGACGGCGTCGCAGCGGCGATCGGCCCTTCCACCAGGATGGTCTGTGTGCAGCGCTCCACAGGTTACAGCTGGAGGAGGGCGCTGACGATTCCGCAGATTGAGGAGTGGGCGTCCTTTGTGCATAAGGAGCACCCGGAGATCATCTGCATGGTCGACAACTGTTACGGGGAATTTACGGATATCCGGGAACCGTCTGAAGTGGGCGCGGATGTTATCGCCGGCTCACTGATCAAAAATCCGGGCGGCGGACTGGCGCTGTCCGGCGGCTATGTGTGCGGTCGGGCGGAACTGATTGAAAAAATCAGCTACCGCATGACATGTCCCGGTATCGGTGCGGAGTGCGGTCTGACTTTTGGACAGACCAGAGCAATGCTGCAGGGACTGTTTCTTGCACCATCTGTGGTGAACGGCGCGGTGAAGGGCGCTTTGCTCTGCGGGCAGGCGTATTCCGCTTTAGGATATCGGGTCTGCCCGGATCCGGAGGCAGTGCGGTCGGACATCATTCAGGCAATCCGCCTGGAAAGCGGCGAGTCGGTGGTCGCCTTCTGCGAGGGAATTCAGGCGGCCGCGCCGGTGGATTCCTTTGTGCGGCCGGAGCCATGGGCTATGCCGGGATACGAGGATCCTGTGGTCATGGCGGCCGGTGCATTCGTGCAGGGTTCCTCCATCGAACTGAGCGCTGACGGACCTATGCGGGAGCCGTTTATCGTCTATTTTCAGGGAGGACTGACATATGAACACTCCAGGCTCGGTGTCATGAACTCCTTGAACCGACTGTACCGGAAGGGACTTCTGAAGGGAAGGGGACTTTGTGTATGAGTGACAAAGGACACAGGGTGCAGCGGCTGCGCCGTACTCTGACGATACTTAAGCTCGCTTTGCTTGTCGCAATTGTCGTCGCCCTGCCGATATATATCATCATCTGTCAGAAGGATGTGATTTCCGGATTTCGCAGTTACTCGGATGCGATTCATTATCTGCGGGGATTCGGCATCAGGAGCGTCCTGATTTATCTTGCAGCTGAAATTCTTCAGATTGTTGTAAGTGTGCTTCCGGGAGAGATTTTTCAGTTTGCCGCCGGTTCGGTGTTCGGTTTCTTTCCGGGACTTATCCTGACGCTGGCAGGCTGTGCGGCAGGCGAAACCGTGGCCTATTATCTGGCGCGTTTTCTGGGTGAGGACGGACTCGAACTGATTCTCGGAAAGGAACGGATGGAAAAATATGTGAGCCGTTTCAACAGTGAAAAAGCGTATATTCTGACATTCCTGGTTTACCTGATCCCGGGGATTCCGAAGGACCTGGTATGCTATGCCGCCGGAATCTCGCACATGAAATTCCGTGCCTTTCTTCTGCTCTCCCTTGTCGGCAGAATTCCGGCACTGTGCGGATGCCTGCTTTTCGGCGATATGATGATGAAAGGAAATTATCGGGGGATGATCGTGATCGGCGCTGTCTGCGGCGTGATTCTGCTCCTGTGTTTCATCTTCCGAAAGAGAGTCAACCTGTTTATCGATCAGATTTATGAGAAAATATCGTAAGGAACGCCCCGGAAAGCATCGCCGCGGAGCCATTGACAGAATGAAAGGCAATTGCTATAATTTATATAGAATTAAATATGTCGGTACAGTGCCGTGGGCGGAAGTCTGCGGTTAAAAGGGAATCGGGTGTGAGTCCCGAACGATCCGGTCACTGTAAACAGGGAGTTCTCCCGTACTATGCCATTGGCAGCATACATCTGGCGCAGACGACGGGGCCGCAATGCTTCGGCGTTCCGGTTGTCACCGTCATTTCGATGCTGTTGAGAAGGCGCGGAGGGACAAAGATCTGTAAGTCAGGAAACCTGCTGTATCAGAATTATCGGCGAAATGCTTCTGGGGAGAGTGTGCCTGTAATAATAACATGATGAAACATTGAACACATTGCATCATTGTTCCGCTGCAACAGATATTTCATGTAGTATAACTGAGTTTTCATGCAAGCACCCGCTTTGGAGGAAAGTGGGTTTTTTGTTAGTCTGAGATATCTCGCAGTCATGTTACCAGAACTGAACGCCATGCTGAGCGAAAAAATGATGAGAAGGAGAATTTGTTTTGAAAAAGAAAAAGTATTACAAAATTATGTTATCCTTCCTGTTAATCGCTGCGCTTGTTCTGACGCAGCTTGCCGGTGCGTTTGCGGAGGATTCCGCAGGCGTCGGGAGTGCGTCTCCGAAAGCGACGGCACAGCAGGAGACCGCGGCGGGTACGCAGGAAAGTCAGTCTGCACCGACAGACGCGGCACAGCAGGAGGACCGGAGCACAGCGGCCTCTGGTTCCTCAAACGACTCGTCAGCCGCTTCTTCCGCCGACTCCATGCAGCAGCGGTCGGGGCAGACCGAAAGCAGGCAGCAGGGCACATCCAATGCGTCGGAAAATCCGTCTGGCAGCAAGACAGCTTCCTCCGGAGAAAAGGAGACAGCACAGAATCAGACTGCAAAGGCCGGAGAAGCTTCCGCCATCGATAACAGCACGACGCTGGAGGACGGCATCTACACGCCAGACGGCGTTTCCTTCACCGGTGGAACCGGAAGAGTGAAAATCACGGTTCCGACGATTACGGTGACGAACGGGAAGGCATATGCCGACATTCTGTTCAGCAGCAAATCTTATACGAAGCTTCAGGCCGGAGGAAAGACCTACGAGCCGGAGGCTGACACATCGAACGGGTCTTTGTTCAAAAAAGTTCCGGTAGCTCTCAACAAAGATACGGCGATTGTCGGAACTACCACGGCAATGTCGAAGATCAACGATATTGAATATTCTATTCACATAAAAAAAAGTGAACCGGTGAACGATCCGGATACCCCTGCTGTAGATAACAGAACCGATTTAGCGGACGGCGTCTGGGTACCGGACAGCTTCAGTGTGAGCGGCGGTACGAACAAAGTGATTATTACCTGTCCGAAGGTTACGATTTCTGACGGAAAGGCGGTTGCGACGATCGTGTTCAGCAGCGATAAATATACACAGCTGAAGGCAAACGGCAAAATTTACGACGGTGTGACGGATTCTGCTGCAAATACCTCGACATTTTTCGTTCCGGTGGCGCTGAACACGGCCAATCCTATCATCGGGAAAACCGTTAGAATGTCTGATCCGCACTGGATCAGCTATTCCATCACCGTTCGAATGAGTGTGAACTCCGGGAAGTATACGGAGCCTTCCGGCGGACAGGATCCCGATCCGTCACCATCGGATCCGACAGTGCCGGCAGAGACGAAAGACCTGAAAGCCGGAACCTGGAAGGTAAAGTCAGACACCGATAATCGCATGTTCTACCTCTATCCGAAAACCGGAACCAAATACAGTACTCTGACGGTTAAAGGGGAGGGCAGTAAAAAAACTATGACCGCAACCGTCACGCTGACTGGAGAAGGCTACGACTATCTGTACATGGGAACCGCGCTGGAGGCGGCGAAGGCACCGAAGAACCAGTGGATCAAGGCGAAGGTGGTCAACGGATATTATACATACACGTTGCCGGTTTCCGCCCTGGACAAAAATCTGACGGTCTCTGCTCATTCCAAGAAACTGAACAGCTGGTTTGAACATACCATTATCTTCTACAGCAGCGGTGCGAAGGCGGTTTCCTCCGGCACATCGACGACAGTTCCCAAGACAAAGAAGAAGAAAGACAAATACGCCACAAGCGGTAAACAGACGAAATTCAAGAAGAGCAAAAAAAAGGACAAGGTATCCAAATATAAGGATGACAGCCAGAAAAGCACAGGCGCGGTCAACAACAGAACCGCGCTGAAGGACGGAGTATACACTCCCGATTCCTTCAGCTGGTCCGGAGGCTCCGGCCGTCTCGCTTATATTAAATGCAGAAAAATCACGGTAACAGGCGGAAAAGCCTATGCAACCATCGTGTTCGGCAGCAGCAGCTACGACCGTCTCAAGGCAAACGGAAAGGTTTATTCCAAAAGCGGGGGAGGTCTTTCCACCTTTGTGATTCCGGTGAAACTGAACGCCAATAATACTATCATCGGACGCACCACAGCCATGTCCCAGCCTCACTGGATCCGGTACACTATCTATGTGAAAAAAGCCGTCAGTGCCAAGGCCGCGAAAAAAGCTCGGGCAGAAGCAAAAAAAGCCGCGAAGGACGCCCAAAAATCCAAACTTTCGCTGAGTAAATCTGCTCCGAAGATTACCGGATTAAAATACAAGTCGACGGTGAAAAACAAGTATGCGAAATACTTCCGAATCTTTCGATATAACCACGGCGTTTCCCTGCTGAGCATAGATATCAGCAAGAACACCGCACTGTATGAGGAATACACGAAAAACGCGAAGAGGTTCGCAAAGGAAGACGGTAAGGTGGAGTATGACGAGGAAGGTAAACCGGTCGCTCGCTCCCAGCATGAGATTACAGAAGCTCTTTATAAAAACAACGTTGTAAGCTATTTGCTGGTTCCGGAGAAATTCGATGTTCCCGCCGGTCTGGACAAACAGTATATCATCGTCCGGATCCCTGCAGAGAAGAGCTATATAGCATCGAACTCTGCTTTGTCGTTCCTGGACGCCATGGATGCGGTCGACGGCATCCGCCTCACCGGCGTAACGCCTGAAAAGGTCACTGCCTCCGGCGTTGCGAAAGCGATAAAGCAAAAGCATATAGCCTATGCCGGAACTCCGGAATCACCCCGGTACAGCACAATCATCCGGAAGAAAACCAGGCTGGCCGTTTTGCCGGGAAGCCTGATTCCCAAGGAGATTTCGACAAAGGAAACCCTGCTGAACAAAGACAAGATCGCGAAGCAGAAGAAACAGGCAGAAACGGATCAGAAAAAGCTCGAGACTCTGGAATCCCGTTTTACGGCGCTGGATATTCCGGTCATCCTCGACCGGTCTCAGCAGGAGAAGAGTCGTCTGGGGAAAAAGGAATGGATCCGGGCTTACGGAGAAATTTACGGCAGCGCGAAAAAATCGCAGAAAATTTTTGAGAAAGAAGTAAAAGCAGAACAGAAATAAAAAAGGCAGGATAAGATGAAAAACCGATTCAAGAGAGGAATGGTCCTTCTTCTGGCGCTGATGACAGCCACGGTGCTGCTGCTGTCCGGATGCGGTGCGAAGAACAGCGAATCAGCTTCGGGCGCGTCGGGGGCTCCTGAGATCAGCGGGCTGACCTACAGCAAGACCATGAAACTGGATTATGCAAAGGAATTCAATGTTTACTACTACAAAGACGGGTACAAACTTATCGATATTAAAGACGATGCTAAGTACCTGATCGTGCCGAAGGGAAAGAAGGCACCGGAAAAGCTGAGCAAAAAGATCAAGGTTCTCCGCGGACCGGTGAAAAACATCTATCTTGCGGCGACTGCGTCCATGGCACTGTTTTCTTCCATGGACGCCCTGGACAATATTTCCATGACCTCGCTGAAATCGGGAGGTTGGTCCTTCCGGTCTGTACGGGACGCGATGAACGCGGGGAAGATCGTTTACGCCGGCAAGTACAGCGAGCCGGATTATGAACTGCTGCTGGACAAAAAATGCGGTCTGGCCATTGAATCCACGATGATTTATCATACGCCGGACGTAAAGGAAATGATTGAGGATCTGAAAATCCCCGTCATGGTGGACCGGTCCAGCTACGAATCAAATCCCCTGGGGCGCACAGAGTGGATCAAACTTTACGGCGCGCTGACCGGACATGAGAAGCAGGCGCAGGCTTTCTTTGAAAAACAGAAAAAGAAGATCTCCGCCCTGGACGATTTCAGGAATACGGAGAAAACCGTAGCCTTCTTCTATATATCCACGGACGGAAAAGCGGTGGTGCGCAGCAGTAAAGACTACGTTCCCACGATGATCGAGATGGCCGGCGGACGGTACGTGTTCAAGAAACTGACTGATTCCGACGGGAAAACCTCCGTTCCGATGACCATTGAAAAGTTCTACGATACGGCCGCTGATGCCGATTATATCGTGTACAACGGGAGCATCGACAGCACGGTTCGTTCCATGGATGATCTGATCGCAAAGGACCCGATTATGAAAAAGTTCAAAGCGGTGAAAAACGGACAGTGTTACGCAACGGGAGCATCGATGTATCAGCGGACGGACATCGTCGGCGATATGATCCTGGACTTTCATTATCTCGTGACACAAAAGCATCTGTCTGAAATGAAGTTCCTGACGAAACTGAAGTGAGGATCCTCTGTTCTGCGCTGCATCCCGTAACGTCAGAACCAGAGTACACGACTTTTCTATTCGACCGTGTACGCGAAAAGAGAAATCGGAGGAAATACAGGTAGTTATTTATGAAAAAAAATATTCCCGCAATCCCGGCAGCCGCCGAAAGCTTTCAGCACGAAAACCTTCGGCGGCGCAGCCGCTATACCATGGTATTCGTACTGCTGTTCGCCGCATTCTGCGTGATGACTGTGATCAATATCAATTCCGGTAATGTACATATATCGCTGGATCATATCGTCAGGATATTGTTCACCGGACAGGGAGATATCAAGGAAACCAATATAATATGGAGAATCCGCCTTCCCAGGATACTTACGGCGGCTATTCTGGGCGGCGCTCTTGCGCTGTCCGGATTTCTGCTTCAGACATTCTTTGAGAATCCGATTGCGGGACCCTATGTTCTGGGAATCTCTTCCGGAGCGAAAATGGTTGTAGCCTTTGTTATGATCGTCGCACTGAAATATTATTCCACGATTTCCTCCTATACGATGATTGTGGCGGCCTTTGCCGGTTCTCTGGCGTCGGTGGGCTTTATTTTGCTTGTTGCCCGGAGAATCCAGAATATGGCGGCTCTGCTTGTGGCGGGAATCATGATCGGCTATATTTGTTCCGCTGTCACGGATTTCATCATTACCTTCGCCAGCGACTCGGATATCGCAAATCTTCACGGCTGGTCCCAGGGCAGTTTTTCCGGGATGAGCTGGGAAAGCGTTCGGATCATCTCAGTTGTGGTGTTTATTACGTTTGCTCTCACACTGTGCTGCGCCAAGCCCATCAGCGCCTATCAGTTGGGAGAATCCTATGCGCGCAGTATCGGTGTGAATATCCGTGTGTTCAGGATTGTGCTGATCCTTCTTTCCAGCGTGTTTTCGGCAACAGTGACGGCCTTCGCCGGACCGATTTCCTTTGTTGGTATCGCGGTACCGTTCCTGATCAAAGGAGCGCTGGGCACGTCCAGACCCATCGTGGTGATTCCGGGAGCATTCGTGATGGGAGCGGTGTTCTGTATGTTCTGCGATCTCATCGCACGGCTTGCCTTCGCTCCGCTGGAACTGAACATCAGTACCGTGACATCCGTTTTCGGCGCACCAATTGTCATCTATATGATGATCAGCAGAAAGAGAGGCAGATGAGATGAAAGAAAATTATCTGGCTCTTGAACAGCTTTCTGTGGGTTATCACAACAAAAGCCTCATTGACGATATCTGTCTGAACGTTCGCAGGGGTGAGATCGTGACGCTCATCGGACCCAACGGCGCCGGAAAATCCACGATTCTGAAGACAATCGCCCGGCAGCTTTCCATGTTGCGCGGTGACGTGGTCATCGACGGGGGCAGACTGAACGAGATGACCTTCCGGGAACTGTCCACCCGTATGGCTGTGGTTCTGACAGACCGTCCGAAACCGGAGCTTCTGACCTGTCACGATATCGTAGCGGCCGGACGGTATCCGTATACCGGCCGTCTGGGCATTCTGACCCATGAGGACGAAGCAAAGGTGGACGAGGCGCTGGAGACGGTTCATGCGCGTGAGCTTGGAAACCGTGATTTCAATGCTATCAGTGACGGGCAGAAACAGCGTGTGATGCTTGCCCGGGCAATCTGTCAGGAGCCGGAAATCATTCTTCTAGACGAGCCGACATCATTTCTGGACATCCGGTACAAGCTTGAACTCCTGAGTATCCTGCGCCGGATGGCCAAAGAAAAGGGAATCACTATCGTTATGACCCTCCATGAGATTGATCTTGCACAGAAAATCTCGGATCGGATTGTCTGTGTCAGCGGGGAGCATGTAGTCCGGGCCGGAACGCCGGAGGAGATTTTTCATTCGGAGGTTATACGTGAGCTCTACGATATCGACAACGGCTTTTATGATCCCGTGTTCGGAAGCATTGAACTGGCAAGGCCTGAGGGAAATACGCCGCAGGTCTTTGTGATATCCTCAGGGGGAACCGGCATACGGATTTATCGTGAGCTTCAGCAGGAGAATATTCCTTTCGCCGCGGGCATCCTGTATGAGAACGATATTGATTATCAGCTGGCTTCGCTCCTGGCCTGCAAGGTAATAAGCGAACGTCCGTTCGCAGAGATTTCTCCTGAGACCTATGAACAGGCGGTGGGGGAGATGGAACAGTGTCAGAGGGTAATCTATGCGGGAGTCCCCAGAGGCGGAATCAACGCCCGCCTGTTTGATCTCGTCAGGCTTGCGGCGGACAAAGGAATCCTGGAGGAGGTCTGAACCTCGTTACAGAACAGAACCACATTTCACAACTAAATAATATCGACCGCAGAGGCGCCGAACCGGCGTCTTTTTTTTGGAACTCTGAAGGAACAAAGAAATACTTCGATGCAGACAGGGGCAGAATTTCTGCCGGTGCACAGTAAAAAAGTGACGAGAAAAGAAAACAAATGTTCGCTTTACTATTGACAACGAACATACATTCTGATACTATATTAGTACGAACAAACGTTCTGGGCGAACGTTTCGTACAGGAGGTATACATGATGAGGAAGATGAGAATTGCATCGAAGTTCAGATTTACAATCTTTATGGTTATTGTGCTGCTGACGGTATTCACAGCGGCTTCGACAATTGCAGGTTTCAATACAGCGAACAGTTTATCAATGGATCAGTACAGATGTGTGGAGATTGAATCCGGTGATACATTATGGTCGATTGCGGCTGAATATGCTCCGGACAACCAAGACGTCCGTCAGGTCGTACATGATATCTGTGAGACTAATGATATACAGGCAAACGACATTGCATCGGGACAGAAAATCCTCGTACCGGTGTATAATTGATCCCATATTACATTTCAGGTGTTCCGAACTGGCGCTCGGATGAAACTCCTGGATTAGAGGTTTTGATAAGGACCCGGCAGCCGGACCTGATACACCCGGCGCAGCGGGCCTTTATCATAAGTAAATTTTTTTTAGAAGCAGATTTCATAACAGACTTCATAATAAAATGATGTCTGACGCGCATACAAGACAAGTGAGCCGTGTATGTCCGGTATTGTTCCGGATCTTGTCCCAACCAGAGAACTGCTAAAAAAGTGTCTGCTAAAACGAGGCTTAAATTTACGTTTTAAGCGATTTTAAATGATGATGAGGATATACGGGTCAACCCAATATACGGGTCAACCTGAGCATAGCGTATCATAATGCGTTTTTATTATTTTACCCGCAACTATTCCCAAAATTATGATTTTAGGAATAGTTGCGACTGGAAAATCCAGGAGAGCGTGCCCCGTGAATAACGGCCGACCCGCACCCTCCTGCTTTTTCTGTCATATACATTTATTTTTTTTATAGCGCCCTTCCGGATCTTTTACGGAGCACCTGCATGGATATATCACAGGACGCCAGTTCATCAGCACAGCGTTTCAGTTCCGCACCGATGAGTTCCGGATTTGAAAGTTCCTTTTTATATTTAATCTCATGCTCCAGACTTGCCCAGGTATCCATTGCGATAGTTCTGAGTTGAAATTCGACATAATACCCTTTATAGCGGACAATCATATGATAACTTCTGTAACCGTTCGGCTTGCAGTCTCGGATGTAATCCTTCTCTGCTGTGACTGTAAACGCGTTACGGATCATCTTAGCATAATCATACACTTCGTCTATAAAATGGCATATGATCCGGAAGCCGATGGCATCATGTATCGATTCCAGAGCAGAACGTTCGTTCTCAGGAAGATGGTTGAGACGGCATTTGTTCCGCATACTTTCCTCGGACTTGATTCTTCTGCGGATGTGTTCGTAATTTCCGTTCTCCAGCATTCTGCTGATTTCATCCGCGATTGCGTTCATTTCAGGGAGATGTTCTCCATATATACTGTTCATGGTTTCTGTTGTTTTGCTATTTTTGTATTTATCAGCGGTCCTCAGTTATCTGCGGTGCGGTTTCGTTTATTATGCGGATTCAAGTTCTGTCAGCCGGCAGGATTGATGATCGCTTAAAATATGCAGATCCGCATTGATGGAAGCCAGTTTGTCATTGAGATAACTGATGTAAAGCGACAGCTTTTCTTTGTCTGTGTCGGGGTCGTCTTCCCATATCTGATCCATGACCAGGCTGAAATCGATATCCCGGTTCATATTTTGAATCAGATAGCGCATCAGATCGGTTTCCTTGGGCCCCAGCCGGATGGAATGCTTTGCCGAAAGTTCCCCCTCCAGAGTATCAAGTCGGACACAGCCTGCGGACAGAATGACAGCGCCGCTTCTTCTCCGGATGACAGAGTTGATCCGTGCGATGAGTTCGTCAAAGGAAAACGGTTTGGTGATATAGTCGTCAGCACCGAGATCGAGACCCGCGACCTTATCGTCGATATCATCGCGTGCGGTCAGAAGAATGGCCGGCGTATGTATCCCTTCCTCGCGCATTCTCTTGAGCGCTTCCGTTCCGCTCATGACAGGCATCATGATATCCAGCAGCATACAGTCATATCGTGTTTCCCGTACCATGGAAAGCGCATCACTTCCGTTCTCCGCACAACTTACTGAGAATCCTTTGAATTCCAGCATTTCCCGGATTGCCTCTGACAAAAGCTGTTCGTCCTCAGCCAGCAGGAGTTTCTTTCTGGTATGATTCATGAGTTTACTCCCCTCCCCTCTGCATACCAGAATACAGTACGAATATAATTGATAAATGAGCTGTATATGACGATTCAGAAAAGAGTCCTGCCGGGGATGTGAAGGAATTCATCACATCCCCGGCATATTTGATTCCAAAATTGCGGATTCTCCAAATCTCAAAGTTCAGCAACTCAGTTTCTTCTAAACGCCATCAGACATGTAATGATTCCGAATGAAATCACCGCGAGTGTCACGTACAGAAGCAGCGTCGTCCGGTCACCGGTTGCCGGTGCGGGCGTTTTGCCGTGCTTTGTTACTGCAGTCGGCGTATGAGCGGATTTTGGCGGAACATTGGCTTCGGCCTTTACGGGGTCTACATCTGTTGCGTAAGCAGCGGAGATGTTCTTCACTTTCCTGCCGTTTGTCGCCCGGGCACGGTATGTGATTCTGAAGCTGTCCTTCGGCTGCGCGTCCCGTCGGGTCTCAACCTGAAAATGGTCCAGACCGAAGCTGATGCCGCAGGATTTTGTGATGTCTCTTCCGTTATAGAGGACTTTGACGGAGGCCGGATCATATCGCAGGTTGTCTGTCATCACATGATCCATGATAATTACCCGGCGCAGCGGAGTGAGCGCTTTTGTCGTCAACGTATAGTGAAGATAAGTGTTTTTCGAGGTTACTGACTCGCGTACAGTCTTAGAGTGAATGATTTTCCTCACACCGCCGATAAATCCGACCCTGTTTTCAGTTTCTGCCGGTTCAGCATTTTCCGCACTGCCAACGGCCCTGTTGATCATTGCGGCCTGCGCAGGTATTTTGTCTGCGAAGGTGATGTCATAGGTTACAGTCAGAGTTTCACGAAACGAAAGATCTGTATGAGTCCGGATGATGCAGGTCCCTGCTTTGTGATCTGCAGAAATGTCGCAAGATGCAGTAATATCCTGATCTCCCTTCTTCACGCGTATAGAATCAGGATCACAGACCCCGAGGCTCCTTTGTTCAAAAGCGTCTTTTATGATGATATTTTTCGCTGTCACACGGTCGCGGGCCTGGGTGAGTTTGATAGTATAATGCCCTTTCTCTCCTGCTTTGTACAGCGTCCGGTCGCTTTTCTTGCTGATTACAAGTAACGGTGTCTTCGGGCGGAAATTAACGCCTGTTTCGGAGAAATCGCCGCCTGAAGGAATCGTATCCTGATCCTTGATTCGAATGCCGTTTGTGTTGTCTGTGGCGGGTGCGCGTACAAAATTCCTGAGCTGCTGTGCAGGAAGTTCTGACTCGTCAACGGTCATGGCATACGAGAGATGCAGACCGTTCTTCAGATTCAGATCCTGATAATCAGTCTTATGCTCACGTTTCAGATAATTTGCTTTCGATCCGCGGGAATCCGAAGAGGCCGGTTCCTTCCCGTCCCTGTATCCGATGTTGGCGTATTTTCCGAGGAATCGAATCACGAAGCCGCCGTGATTTTCCCGGGGCAGCGTTTCACCGGAATTTCGGAAACTCTGCGCGGAGGTTTTCAGTTCCTGCCCCGCAACGCGGTCAGCGCCCTCTTTATACGGGTATAGCAGGTAATCAGTTCCCTTTGTCAGCGCAGTCCCGTCGCCTCCTGTTATCTTCAGCGAATCGGGATCCAGTGTCAGACCGGGGGTCTCCAGGGTATCCACCAGAACGATATTTCTCATGAAGGTTCCGGGATTGATGTTGGTGATGTCTGCGGTGAATTGTACCGTGTCCCCTGCTTCATACTCTGCCTTTTCCTGTACAGATTTCTTTTCTATGTTCAGCTTCGGACTGTTTATATATACAGAGGTCGAAGCAGAGCGCTCCGGAACAGTATCGGCCGACGCCCTTACTATATTCGGTACGACAGTTCCATTCAGCGCGTTTCCCGGGACTGCGCTGAACGTGATAGTGACAGTCTCTCCGAATCGAAGTTCAGGCGTGGTGAACTCGAATCCTCCGCTAACAGCCTTCAGAGAGAATTCCCGATTGATTCCTGCTGCTTTCAGTGTCTTAGGATCAATTGTCATATTTGCGGGAAGATCGGTATCTCTGACTCTGACACAGGTTGCGGACGCCTTTGAATTAGTCTGCCAGATACTGATTCTGTACGGGACTTCGTCACCGACCTGGAATTCATAAGGTTCTGTGGTTTTGTTCACGGCGAGTCCCGGTCTACCCTTCTCATCCTGTGGAAAATGTATGCGGACGGATACTTTGTTAGAGAACCGTTCCCACCCGTCAATGACCGCTGAGAACCGGTTGGGAAATTCTGCAGAGGTTTCCGTGGCGTCAAAATGCTTATGATCGCGCAGTTCTTCTGCACTGACATCGTGGCGGACCGAGGCTTCAATATGCAGCGTGATGGTCTCTCCCGCACCATTTCCGTAGAGTGCCGTATTGTTCACATCTGTGCAGGTTGCGGTGATATTTCTGCCATCGGTTTCAATCCGGAAGAGACTGCTGAGATCCTTCCCTCCCCTGTTCTGAATGCGTATTTTGGAGATATCCGTAACAAGACAGCTGTCAAGTGTGTCCCTGAGGACAAAGGACTTGAAATAGAATCCTTCATGATATCCTGCGGGAATCTCCTGTGAACAGTTGAATGTAAAGGATTGATGAAGGTCGGGCAGATCCAGATCGGTGACATTATTCTTTTCGCTGCCGCTAACTGTTTTCTGCGGATCCGGAGTCTCGAAACGAATCAGACTCCAGTCCTGTTCCGGTCCGTAAAATGACCGCGCACCGTTCATTGCACCCTCTTTATAGGTTTTTTTGCCCGCCTTTTCTACGATCTGGTCGGAATGATACCGGACAGCCAGGGCTCTGGTCTTATATGCAATAGATACTCCGTTTTCCGGATTTGCTGCGCCTTTCGCCACGTTGTAGGCATAATTGGAGAAGAAATGCCAGCCTTTTTCTTCCTTGTAAGAAAGTTTACTGTTGGATGGTACGGCGCTCTTCTTTATACCGTCAGCCCGAAAAGACATCGCCTGTCCCCAGTCGATATCCAGGTAGGTAAAGTTGGATGTGATCTCTGCCGGAGTATCCGTCCCTGAGAAATAATAGGAATATTTCATTTCAAGAGTACCGATGTTGAAAGTATTCAGTCTGGTCATTCCGGCGTATGCCTTTTTGCTCAGGGTGAAATACGGAGACAAAGTATTGTTTAACGGTTTTTTGTGTTTCACGTAATCAGCTGAGCAGAGTTCAGCCACAATATCCAGTTTCACATAACCGGCCATCGGACCGGAACGCAGGGCTTTCTCGTGCTTTGGAGCGTACCAGTAATAATTGGTGTATTTTACCCTGACTGCGCCTTTATTGCTGCCTGAATTCTTCAGTTTGAACTGCCAGGTTGTTTTAATGTTACCTAGGTTGTCCCTTTCGCCGTTGGAATTCTTGTATTCAACAGCTTTGCTCAAAGGACTCCCCTTGAGCACCGTACTGCTGCTGTCCGATCCGGGACGGATTCGGAAGGCGTACAGTTCATCGCAGCTCAGCGCTTTTTTCGCGCTGTCCCAGGTGGAATAAGAGCCGCCGGCTCTGGTCTGAAACGCCTTGTAACCTGAAGCGCTGCTGAGGGGTTGGGATGTGGCTGCATGGGTGATTACGGCGGAACAAAGGATTATTCCGAGCAGCAGGCAAACCCTGCCTGCCGCGTTTAACATTCTGTTTCTCATCTGATTTCCTTTCCTTCTTTAATTTAGTGTCTGCCCGTTATTAAGTCCCTGCCGGACTTAATGGGCTCTGACAGTTGACAGCATTCTTTTTTCCGGTGGCTCTCTGGACTGGAATAAAAATTTTTTGATGCTCAGTCTCATTTTCTCCATCCTCCCAAATGAAAAAAACGTCCTTCCGGACGTTTTCCCCATACTCCGCGGTGATTTGCTCCGATTCAGGCCGATTTTCTTTGTACAAAAAAACGCACGAGCGCCGCAGCCGTTGAAATAGCATGTTCTGTAAAAGATACAAGAAAAAAAGACGGGATGTTTCAACCGTCTTTTTTGCATTCTTTTCCATGAACATCATATCATAGCTGTCAGAATCTGTCAAACCTGAATTAAATGATCCTCAGCTGTCTGAAATAAGGAATCTCCGGCTACAGCTGTTCAAGGTCCTCCTGGTTCAGGATTTTAATGCCCGCCCGGTTCAGAGCTCTGCGTCCTCCCTCGACATCGCTTACCTTGAGAATGATGTAGGCCTCATCTCTGTGCTTTGCCGTAAAGGCGTAGGTGTACTCTACATTAATCTCGGCGTCTTTTAGCGCGGCGAGGATATTTACCAGGCTTCCCGGCTCGTCCCTGATGGCGATGGCCAGGACAGGCGTAGCTTTGAAGATGTAATCCTCCGCCTTCAGTACAGTGGTCAGTTCGTAGTTATCATCGACGATCAGGCGCAGAACGCCGTACTCGGAGATCTCTGCAAGACAGAGAGCTCTCATATTGATGTCGTTCTTTTTCAGAAGCTCTGTGAATTCATACAGGGCCCCCGGTCTGTTTTCCAGAAATACGGAAATCTGTTTTACATCCATTCTTCATACCGCCTTTCATTAAATGTGACGCTTGTCAATGACGCGCTTCGCTTTTCCTTCGCTTCTGGTTATCGTTTTCGGGGCCACCAGCCTGACATCAACGTAGATGCCGAGCATGGATTTCAGTGCACCGATCAGCCGTTTCTCGCGTCCTTCCATTTCGGACATGGAGTCTGAGAACATTTCCGGCGTCATCTCCACCTGCAGTTCCAGCCTGTCGCTGTTGTTCTCCCGCGTGACGATAATCCGATAGTTTGCCGGATAGCCTTCGTTCATCAGAACGGTCTCAATCTGGCTCGGGAAGACATTGACTCCCTTGACGATCAACATGTCGTCGGTTCTGCCCATCAGACGCGACATTTTGGCCAGAGTCCTGCCGCAGGAGCATTTCTCATGACTGAGAACCGTAATATCCTTTGTTCTGTAACGGATCAGAGGGAACGCATCTTTGTTGATGCAGGTGAAAACCAGTTCACCCTTTTCTCCGTCCGGAAGAACCTTTCCCGTTTTCGGGTCAATGATTTCCGGAATGAAATTATCCTCATTGACATGCATTCCCGATTGTTCACTGCATTCAAAGGAAACTCCCGGGCCGGAAATTTCAGTCAGGCCGTAGATGTCATAGGCTTTAATACCGAGACTGCTTTCGATGTCGCGGCGCATTTCCTCACTCCACGCTTCTGCGCCGAAAATGCCGGCCTTCAGATGGATCTGATCCCGCAGACCGCGTTCGTTGATGGACTCAGCCAGATAAGCTGCGTAAGAAGGCGTGCAGCAGAGAATCGTGGAACCGAGATCTGTCATGAACTGAATCTGACGGTCTGTGTTTCCGGAAGACATGGGAAGCGTCAGGCATCCGACTTTATGGCTTCCGCCGTTGAGTCCCGCCCCTCCGGTGAACAGTCCGAAACCGTAGGAAACATGGCAGACGTCGTCTTTTGTTCCTCCTGCGGCGACAATCGCACGGGCACAGCAGTCTTCCCAGACATCAATGTCATGCTGAGTATAAAAGGCGACGACTCGTCTCCCTGTAGTGCCGCTTGTGGACTGGATGCGGACGCTGTCCCGGACTGGGCGCGCCATCAGACCGTAGGGATAGCATTCCCGCAGATCGTCCTTGGTCAGAAACGGGAGCTTGTGAAGATCCTCAATCCCATGGATGTCTCCCGGTTCTACACCGGTTTCCTGCATTTTCTTCCTGTAATATTCCACATTTTCATAAACGCGTTTCACCGTGTCGACAAGACGCTTATTCTGCAATGCGGTCATCTGATCCCGCGACGCGGTTTCGATATCCGGCTGATAATAATTTTCCATTCGCGTGATTTTCCTTTCCTGTGTATCTGTTACTGAGTATCCGTTTTCATTGTGTGCCGCGGCGCTGCTGACGGCAGTCGGTCAGCGGCACTCGTTAAGTTCGATATGGACTCAATGAGCCGGCATTATTTAAAGTATTCAACTGCGGAGCGGAACATTTTCATGTCGTAGCTGCCCGGCACGTTTTTATAGAGGTTTCTGCCGATTCTTTCCGCGTGTCCCATCTTTCCGACCACTCTGCCGTCCGGCGAAGTGATACCTTCTATAGCATAATAGGAGCCGTTTGGATTGTACTGAATGTCCGATGTTACATTCCCGTCCAGATCTACGTACTGAGTCAGGATCTGTCCGTTGTCAGCCAGCTGCCTGATCAGATCCTCCGGCGCGATAAATCTGCCTTCGCCATGGGAAATCGGTACATTGTAGATTTCTCCGGTGCTGACGTTTTTCATCCAGGGCGATTTATCGGAAGCCACACGGACGCGGACGATCTTGGACTGGTGACGCCGGATTTCATTGAATGTCAGCGTCGCACTGTTTTCGTCGGTGTCCACGATTTTTCCATATGGAACCAGCCCCAGCTTGATCAGCGCCTGGAAACCGTTGCAGATCCCCAGCATCAGGCCGTCCCTTTTCTCCAGAAGTTCTGTGACCGCTTCCTTGATTTCCGCGTTCCGGAAGAATGCGGTGATGAATTTTCCGGAACCGTCCGGCTCATCTCCGCCTGAGAATCCTCCCGGGATGAAGATGACCTGAGAGCGGCGGATTCTGTTCGCAAATTCTTCCACTGATGAGGCGACTGCATCTGCGGTCAGGTTGTTGATCACAAAGATATCCGGGTCGGCTCCTGCGTCGCGGCAGGCTTTTGCGGAATCGTACTCGCAATTGGTTCCCGGGAATACCGGAATCAGAATCCGGGGAGACGCGGAGCCTACCGCCGCATGGAGACTTTCCCTGCGTTCAGATGTAAAGGTTTCCAGTCGGTTTGTCTCTGGCGTGATATTGCATTTGTATACAGGCTCAAGCCTGGCTTCGTAGGCACCGAACAGTTCGTCGAATCCGAGGCTTTCCGTACCCTTCCGGATCACAGGCTCCGCAATCGTTCTGCCGATCTCGAAGATATTGGCGTCCTCCACGGAGACCTCGCCGCCGTCAATTTCCAGCAGGAAGGATCCATAGTGATAACCAAAGAGATCCTCCATGGTCAGAGAGTCGGCGTATTCAAAACCGATCCGGTTGCCCATGGACATTTTCATGAGTGCTTCAGCAACACCGCCGTATACGGGCGTGCAGGCCGCTTTAACGATGCCGGTATCCATGAGCTGTCCCACTGTTCGATACAGAGCTTTCAGTGATTCTCCGGTGGGCAGACCGTTGTCGTCATATTCCGGAGTTAACATAATAATTTTATCGTCTGCACTCTTGAATTCCGGTGAAACGATTCTTTCAGCCTTATCTGTGGTGACCGCAAAGGAGATCAGTGTCGGCGGAACATCAATATCTTCAAATGTTCCGCTCATGGAATCTTTTCCTCCGATGGCGGCCACGCCGAGCTCTTTCTGCGCACGGAATGCACCCAAAACGGCGGCCATGGGTTTCCCCCAGCGCTTCCCTTCACTGCCCGGTTTTTCAAAGTACTCCTGGAAGGAGAGGTAGACGTCCTTATATGTCGCTCCTGTTGCAATCAGCTTTGATACGGATTCCACGACCGCAAGGTATGCGCCGTGGTACGGACTCGCACTAGAAATATCCGGATTAAAGCCCCAGGACATGATGGAGCAGGTATCGGTGTGCTCTTTTTCCATAGAAATAAGATTGACCATGGCCTGAATCGGCGTGCGCTGATATTTCCCGCCGAAGGGCATCAGCACAGTTCCCGCGCCTATTGTGGAGTCGAATTCCTCGGAAAGCCCGCGCTTGGAGCAGACGTTAAGATCTTCAGCAAGCGCCTTGTATTCCTGTACAAAATCCGATCCGGTCTTCTTCGCGAAATCGCTATGCAAAGGAATCTCGATATCGATATGCTTTTCCGCACCGTTTGTGTCTAGGAACGCTCTGGAAATGTTCACGATCGCTTCCCCGTTCCAGTACTCGCGCAGATAAGGTTCGTCTTTGACAACCGCAACTCTGGTGGCTTCCAGATTTTCCTGATGGGACAACTCGATAAAGCGGTCTGCATCCTGTTCTGCCACGACGACGGCCATTCGTTCCTGAGATTCTGAGATCGCAAGTTCTGTACCGTCAAGTCCGTCGTATTTCTTCGGCACCCGGTTCAGATCGATTTCAAGACCGTCTGCCAGCTCGCCTATGGCGACAGAAACGCCGCCTGCACCGAAGTCATTGCAGCGTTTGATCATCCGGCTTGCTTCCGGATTGCGGAAGAGTCTCTGGAGTTTGCGTTCCTCCGGAGCGTTTCCCTTCTGAACCTCTGCGCCGCAGGTTTCCAGAGACTGAAGCGTGTGCTTCTTAGAGGAACCTGTTGCACCGCCGCAGCCGTCGCGTCCGGTTCGTCCTCCCAGCAGAATCACGACATCACTGTCGACGGGACGTTCCCTCCGCACATTCTCTGCAGGAGCCGCAGCGATGACAGCACCTACTTCCATTCTTTTGGCAACATATCCGGGATGATAGATTTCATCGACCTGTCCGGTTGCAAGACCGATCTGGTTTCCGTAGGAACTGTAGCCGTCAGCGGCCGTCGTAACCAGCTTACGCTGGGGAAGCTTTCCCGGAAGAGTCTCGGAAACCGGTCTGAGGGGATCTGCCGCGCCGGTGACGCGCATCGCCGCATAGACATAACTTCTTCCCGAAAGGGGGTCGCGGATCGCGCCGCCGATGCAGGTGGCCGCGCCGCCGAAAGGCTCGATTTCCGTCGGATGATTGTGGGTCTCGTTCTTGAAGAGAAGCAGCCATTTTTCCGTACGCCCTTCTGCTTCCACATCGATTTTGACGGTACAGGCGTTGATTTCTTCAGATTCGTCAAGTTTATCCATCATGCCGCGTGACTTCAAATATTTAGCCGCCAGGGTTCCGATATCCATCAGATTTACAGGTTTCTTTCTCCCCAGTTCTTCCCGGGTCGCGAGATAGTCCTCATAAGTCTTCTGGATCTCCGGATCCTCGAAGGTCACATGATCGACAGTCGTATTAAAGGTCGTGTGACGGCAGTGATCGGACCAGTAGGTATCGATGACGCGGATCTCGGTGATGGTCGGCTCTCTGTTCTCGGATTTGAAATATTCCTGGCAGAACTTCAGATCCGCTAGGTCCATCGCAAGTCCGCGCTCCTCCAGAAACCTCCGCAGCGCGTCTTCGTCCATTGCGTTAAAGCCGCGGATAGTCTCCACCCGGGTGGGAATTTCGTATTCCATCTTCAATGTCTTGAATTCCTCCAGCGAGGCTTCTCTGGCCTCTACCGGATTGATGACATATTTCTTTACGGCTTCAACGTCTGCATCAGTGAGATCGCCGGTCAGGATATAGACTCTGGCGGAACGGACCTGGGGACGTTCCCCCTTTGAAATCAGCTGTATGCATTCCGCAGCGGAATCAGCCCTCTGGTCGAACTGACCGGGAAGGTATTCCACGGCAAAGACTTTGTCTCCGTCTCCAACCCGCAGACCTTCGCTGACATCATCTACCTGCGGCTCGGAGAACACCGTGTGGACCGCATCCTCAAACAGGTCCTTTGACAGATTTTCAACGTCATACCGGTTTACGACGCGCACATCCTTCAGTCCGTCGATCTGAAGGAGACCGGTGATCTCTCTGCGCAGAGATTCCGCCTCGCTGGCAAAACGCTTCTTTTTTTCAACATAAATTCGATAAACCATTATTTCCCCTCCAGTGCGTTCAATGCTCTCTGGCCGATGTCTCTGCGGCAGAAGCCGTTATCGAACCGAATCTTTCTGACCGATGCGTAAGTTCTGTCAATGGCTTCCCGGAGATTTTCTCCCCGCTCCGTTACGCCCAGAACGCGGCCGCCGCTGGAACGAAGTGTTCCGTCTGCATCTCGTTCGGCACCGGCGATATATACATTCGTGACATCAGAAGGAATTTCGATGGGAAAGCCCTTCTCATAAGATTTCGGATATCCCTTGGATGCCATGACGACACAGCAGGCGGCATCTTCCGTAAAGGACACATCTGCGTCAGCCAGCGTGCCATCCGCGACATGGAGCATGATCTCGAAGAGGTCACTGTCCAGCAGCGGCAGAACCACCTGTGTTTCAGGGTCGCCGAAACGGCAGTTGTATTCGATGACCTTCGGGCCGTCCTCAGTGAGCATCAGCCCGAAATAGAGACAGCCGGAAAAACTGCGTCCTTCTTTGTTCATTGCGATCATGGTGGGGAGGAAGATTTCTTCCTCGCACTGCCGTGCGATTTCCTCCGTATAATATGGATTGGGTGCTACCGTCCCCATACCGCCGGTGTTCAGCCCTTTATCTCCGTCCAGCGCACGTTTGTGATCCATGGAGGAAACCATGGGGATCAGCGTTTTCCCGTCAGTAAAGCTGAGTACCGACACTTCCGGACCTTCCAGAAACTCTTCGATTACGACGCGGCTTCCGCTTTCACCGAACACCTTGTCCTCCATCATTTCACGAACCGCCTGTCCGGCGTCTTCACGGGTCTCCGCAATGATAACGCCCTTCCCCTTCGCCAGACCGTCCGCTTTGACGACAACCGGAATTCTGCAGTTTTCAATGTAATGCAGAGCGTCGGCCATCTCCGTAAAGATTTCGTACTGGGCGGTCGGTATACCGTATTTCTTCATCAGATCCTTGGCGAAAGCCTTGCTGCCCTCGATGATCGCCGCGTCTCTGTTCGGTCCGAAACACGGGATTCCTTCGGCCTGCAGCAGATCGACGCATCCCATGACCAGAGGGTCATCCGGCGCAACGATGGCGAAATCGATTGCATTCTCTGTTGCAAATTTCACGATGCCGGGAAGATCCTCCGCACCGACGTCGACGCATGTAGCGTCTTCTGCGATTCCTCCGTTTCCCGGAAGTGCGTAAATTTCGTCGACCTTCGGGCTTTCCTTTATTTTCTTTATGATGGCGTGCTCTCTTCCTCCGCCGCCAACAACCATTACTTTCATCGCACAACCTCCTCGTATCAGTGGTGGAACAGTCTCATGCCGGTGAATACCATGACCATATCATATTTGTCGCAGGTTTCGATCACATTGTCGTCCCGGATGGATCCGCCCGGCTGCACTACGTAACTGACTCCGCTTTTGCGGGCACGTTCGATGTTGTCTCCGAACGGGAAGAATGCGTCGCTGCCCAGTGTCACTCCGCGGATGGCACTGAGGTAAGACTTCTGTTCTTCTCTCGTGAACGGCTGAGGTTTTTCTGTGAACAGCGTTTCCCATACGCCGTCCCGCAGAACATCCTCGTATTCATCACCGAGATAAACATCAATGGTGTTGTCACGGACCGGGCGAGAAATCTCCTTTCGGAACGGAAGACCAATGACTTTCTCAGACTGACGCAGATGCCAGAAATCAGCCTTGTTTCCTGCCAGCCTCGTGCAGTGAATGCGGGACTGCTGACCGGCGCCGACGCCGATGGCCTGACCGTCCTGCACATAGCAGACGGAATTGGACTGGGTATATTTCAGTGTGATCAGTGCGATGACCATGTCGCGCTTCGCTTCCTCACTCAGATCCCTGTTTCGGGTCACGATTTCGGTGAAATCATCCTTCGAGACTGTGTAATTGTTTCTGCCCTGCTCAAAAGTTACGCCGAAGACCTGTTTGCGCTCCGTTTCTGCCGGTTCATAATCCGCATCGATCTGGATGATGTTGTAATTTCCTTTTTTCTTTGATTTCAGAATCTCCAGAGCCTCGTCGCTATATCCCGGCGCGATGATGCCGTCGGAGACCTCACGCCTGAGAATTTCCGCAGTCGTCCGGTCGCAGATATCGCTGAGTGCGACAAAATCACCGTAGGAGGACATTCTGTCCGTGCCGCGGGCTCTTGCGTAGGCCGTGGCGATCGGCGAGTCATCCAGCCCTTCGATGTCGTCAACAAAACAGGCCTTCTTCAGCGTATCGCTCATGGGAACTCCCACTGCCGCAGAGGTCGGACTGACATGCTTGAAGGAGGCTGCCGCCGGCATTCCCAGACTCGTGCGAATCTCATGCACTAGCTGCCAGCTGTTGAAGGCGTCCAGAAAGTTGATATATCCCGGCCGCCCGTTCAGAATCGTTACAGGAAGATCGCCGCCGTTCTCCATATAGATTCTGGCGGGCTTCTGGTTTGGATTGCATCCGTATTTCAATTGAAATTCTTTCATTTTTCCTCCCATTTGTTGATCATGCGGCTGACTGCCGCGCCTGTCGCGATATCGGTATACCGCACATAGAGCGAAATTTTGTTATCCTCATTCAGACTGGTCCAGATCTCTTCGGCGAAGGCGTCGATGTCCTCCGGCACAGTAATCCGTTCCGGCTCTCCGCAGAAGGTGGGGATCGGACTCCCATCCGTCATATATGTGTGAAGGAAATGACCCTGCCCCGGAATGCCGGGATATTCAAAGAAGTACCGACTGCAGGCACTGCCCGCCGCATCAGCGCTCTTCAGAATGCTCATTTTGTACCGGAAACCGTCTTCGAAACAGAGGAGTCCGGAGATCCGCGGCGTCCAGTTGGGGCCGTCCGGCTCGAATGCTCTGGTACGCAGCGCCTCCTCAAAGGATCCCCCCTCCTGAAGGAAATCGCGGATCGTGTCCGTCTGATCGCCGTTAGTCACAATCAGTTTCTGTTCGACCAGGCGGACAGGATAATAGATGATCAGCGACGGATCCTCCACTTTGGATACATCAAAGGGACGGATCATCAGATCCTCTCCTTCTTCCACAAAAATACGGTTTCGGCTGTTCTCAGAACGTCCCATGATGAAATATGCCGTCACGGCGGTTTTCCCGTCGCCGGTCATTCCGACAGCGATTCCGCGTCCCACATAAGGATTTCCCTCAATGTATTCGCGTATCGGCCTCGATTCATATACATTCATTATCGAATTCCTTTCTGTATTTCCAGAGAAATATCCTCCGTCGCCTTCGGAAGCAGGATCCATTCTGCCTGCTCCATGACTCGCCGCTGCAGAGTCTCAGGTGTATCTCCATCTTCGACATTCACTGCCTTCTGCGCTATGATTTTTCCTCCGTCGGGGATTTCATTGACAAAATGAACCGTTGCGCCGGTCACCTTGACGCCGTAATCCAGAGCCTTTTCATGGACATGCAGACCGTAACAGCCCCGACCGCAGAAGGACGGAATCAGAGATGGGTGGACATTGATGATCCGGTCACGGAAGGCTCCGATAAATTCCGGACTCAGAATCTTCAGGAAACCTGCCAGAACAATCAGTTGAATCCCCCGGCGCTTCAGTTCCTTCAGCAGAGTCTGCTCGTCCTCCGTTACGAAAGTCTCGATTCCATTTCGCCGGGCTCTCGTCAGAGCGTAAGCATCAGGATTCCCGGACGCGACCAGAACGATTTCTCCGCTCCGGAGGATTCCGCTTTTCTCGGCATCGATAAGCGCCTGCAGATTGGTGCCGCCTCCGGAAACCATCACGCAGATTCTGGTTTTGTTCGCTAACATATAACCACACTTTCCTCCGAGTTCACGACTTCCCCGAGAATATAGGCATCTTCGCCGGAAGCCTTCAGGACGGACAAAGCCTGATCCGCATCTTTTTCAGCGACGACGCAGGTCATCCCGACGCCCATGTTGTAGGTATTAAACATATCCCGTTCCGGAATGTTTCCTTCCTTTGCCAGAAGATCGAAGATCGGCAGAACACGGACGTCGCTTCTGCGGATCCGTACACCGACGCCTTCCGGAAGGCTGCGGGGAATGTTTTCATAGAATCCTCCGCCGGTGATGTGCGCGGCGGACTTTACGTCAACCGCATCAAACAGCGCAAGCATAGATTTGACATAGATCTTTGTCGGAGTAAGGAGCGCCTCCCCGAGAGTCTTTCCGTCAAGCTCCCCGAAGGTCCGGTTCAGATCCGTATGCTCCACATCGAAGACCTTGCGGACAAGAGAAAAGCCGTTGGAATGAATTCCCGAGGACGGCAGTCCGATAAGAACGTCTCCCGCCTTGATTTTCGTCTTGTCCAGGACCTTGGACCGATCCACAACTCCTACAGCGAAACCGGCAAGATCGTATTCATCCTCCGGATAGAATCCCGGCATTTCCGCGGTTTCTCCGCCGATAAGCGCGGATTCCGACTGGACGCATCCCTCTGCCACACCGCTGACAATCCGGGCAATTTTTTCCGGGTAGTTTTTTCCGCAGGCGATATAATCAAGGAAGAACAAAGGCTTTGCCCCCACACAGATAATGTCGTTGACGCACATGGCGACGCAGTCGATTCCCACAGTGTCATGACGATCCATCAGGAACGCGAGCCGGAGCTTGGTGCCGACGCCGTCCGTCCCGCTGACCAGGACCGGGTCGCTGATTCCGTTCATATCCAGATGAAACAGACCGCCGAAGCCTCCCAGATCAGAGGTGTCGCCGAATGCCATGGTCCGTTTGATGTGCTGCTTCATCAGCTCGACGGATTTGTATCCGGCGGTGATGTCAACACCTGCTTCTTTGTAGCTTTCACTGAAACTCTTGCTCATCTTCTCCTCCTGAAATTATTCTCTGCTGCTGATCTTTCTCTCAAAACGATTTTTATCCCCGTCTGACGGAATCGCCGTCGCATATCTGCCGCTGAAGCATCCGTCGCAGAACCCTTCTCCGGGAGCTGTACCGATCAGAAGATTCAGGTGATCGATGTTGAGGAAACCGACGCTGTCGGCCCCAATGACGTCTGCGATTTCATCGACCGAATAGCGGCAGGCGATGAGATTCTCGCGTGAGTCGATATCGGTCCCGTAGTAGCAGGGATTTGTAAAGGCCGGTGCAGAAGACATCATATGCACTTCTGTGGCACCGGCTTCCCGCAGAAGCTTCACGATCCGCGCACAGGTCGTGCCGCGGACGATGGAGTCGTCCACGAGAACTACACGTTTGCCGCGGACGGTTTCCGAGATCACGTTGAGCTTGATTCGAACCTTGTCCTCTCGCGCCTTCTGCCCCGGCGCGATAAATGTGCGGGCAATATATTTGTTCTTGATAAAGCCGATTCCATATGGAATTCCGGTCTGTCTGGAATAACCCAGAGCCGCATCGAGACCGGAATCAGGCACTCCGATTACCACATCCGCCTGAATGGGGTATTCCATTGCGAGGCAGGTTCCCGCGGCAACTCTCGCCGCATGAACACTTTTCCCTTCAATTACGGAATCCGGCCGCGCGAAGTACAGATATTCGAAAATACAGATCTTGTGCGGCGCTTTATCACAGTGATCCCGGATAGACTGAATGCCTTCCCGGCTGAATACGAGGATTTCTCCCGGATCGATGTCCCGGACGTATCTGGCGCCCACCGCGTCCAGTGCACATGTCTCGGAAGCGACTATATATGTTCCGTCGTCTCTGACACCGTAGCATAGCGGGCGAAACCCGTTTTCATCGCGAACAGCGATGAGTTTGGCGGGCGACATGATAACCAGAGAAAACGCCCCCTCCAGTTTGTCAATGGCCTTGTTCACGGCTTCCTCGATTGAGCCGCTGCGGATCCGTTCCTTTGTGATAATATACGAGATGACCTCTGTGTCGCTGGTGGTGTGAAAAATCGACCCCTGAAGCTCCAGTTCAGTCCGAAGCTCAAAGGAATTGACCAGGTTTCCGTTATGAGCCAGCGCCATTCTTCCTTTATGGTGATTTACGACGATAGGCTGTGAGTTCAGCCGCTCATTTCCACCTGTTGTGGAATAGCGGACATGTCCGACTGCCATCTGCCCCTGTCCAAGATTCTCGAGCGTCTGCGGGGTGAACACATCGTTCACGAGTCCCGAGTCTCGATGATCGGCAAAGACTCCGTCATCATTCACAACAATACCGCAGCTTTCCTGGCCGCGATGCTGGAGCGCGAACAGACCGTAATAGGCGGTATGTGCGACGTCCTGCGTCTGCGTCCCAAAGATTCCAAAAACTCCGCATTCTTCCTGTAAGCTGCTCATTTTTCACTCCTACTGATTGAATTTCTCTTCGATGGTCTTGTTTTTTCCGAGAACCTTTGCCGCGGCTTCTTTTCTCTGAGCGCTCAGACGTCCGGCGAGCTCCTCGTCGGTGATGGCCAGCATCTGAGCGGCCAGTAGCCCTGCGTTTTTCGCGCCGTCGATTGCAACGGTTGCAACCGGGATTCCGCCCGGCATCTGCACAGTGGACAGGAGCGCGTCCAATCCGTCCAGGGTTGAAGATTTTACCGGGATTCCGATAACCGGCAGAGTGGTGTTCGCGGCGAGCGCACCTGCAAGATGAGCTGCCTTTCCGGCAGCCGCGATGATGGCACCAAAGCCCCGGTCGCGGGCAGACACGGCGAATTCCTTCGCCTCATCCGGCGTCCTGTGGGCTGAAAACACATGTACTTCGTAAGGGACGTCCAGTTCCCGGAGCGTTTCGATCGCCTTCTCCACGACCGGGAGATCGCTGTCGCTTCCCATGATGATTCCGATTTTTTTCATTGATTCTGTACCTCCAAAAAATACAAAAGTATCCGTGTTTAACTTTACCATAGATATTTTTTATCTTCAATATTCGTTCCGTAAAAAACCGTAAAAATGCACACTTCTGCGGATTTCTCCCATCTTTTTCCGTTAAAATACGAATATTTTTATAGATATTCCCAATTATAGTTCGCTATAATGGGAATCAAGATACGACTGAAGTATTATCACCGCCGCCTGCTTATCGATAACTTTTTTTCTCTTGCTCCGACTGACATCGGCTGCAATCATGACCTTTTCTGCCTGTACGGTCGTCAGCCGTTCGTCCTGCCATACGATTTCAATCCCCTTCATGCCGGTGCTTCGCATTTTGTTCTCCAGCATTCTGCGGAAATCACGAACTTTCTCTGTCTGACCGCTGTCTTCTCCGTTCATAGACAGCGGCAGACCCATCACGATTACGTCGCATTCATACTCTCTGACATAATCCAGCACTTTGCCGGAGTCTTTTCGTATTCCGACACGTTCAATTGTTGTAATGCCCTGAGCGGTAATTCCCAGCGGATCGCTGACAGCAACACCGATTGTTCTGTCCCCCACATCAAGTCCTATTTTTCTCATCAGCTTATCATTATCCTTTCAGTTCCCTTTGCCCTGTTCATATTTCTTCTCATAATTAAAAAGAGCGAGTGAAAATACCCGCTCCCGTTCTTAGCAGATCTATTTCTTCAGATATTCCTTCAGGATCTCCTCCAGAAGATCATCGCGATCAATTCTGCTGATCATCAGCCTCGCATTGTTGTGGCTTGTGATATAGGAAGGATCCCCGGACAGAATATAGCCTACCATCTGGTCGATTCCGTTATAACCTCTCTCTTCCAGAGCGTCATATACAGACTCCAGAACCTCCTTGGTCGTTCTCTGTTGTGTCTTAGCAGCGTCAAACATTATAGTCTTCTTGTCCATTTACAAGGCCTCCTGTTCAATGATTCATAAATGAATCGAATCTATCTAATGCCTATTATACTATGCCAGAAGCTCTTCTGCAACCTTAAATGCTTCAGAAATACCTTCCGGATTGCGGCCGCCGGCCTGTGCCATATCGGCCTTACCGCCTCCGCCTCCGCCGACTTTGGCGGCGATCTGCTTGATCATCTTTCCGGCGTGAAGACCGCGGGCGGTCAGATCATCCGTAAGTGAAACCAGCAGAGTAACTTTCCCGCCGCTGACTGTTGCGAACACCATTGCCGTATGGTCGCAGGCCGCCCGGATTTCGTCGGAAAGACTGCGGAGATCGTTCATGTTATAATCGCTGAACTGCTTCGTGATAAGGCGGACTCCGTTGATTTCCGCAGCGTCACGTATCATGGCATCAAGACTGCTGTCCATGGCGGCTTTTTTAAATTCTTCGAGTTCACGTTTTGTATCCCGAAGCTCCGCCATCAGCGCGGAAGCCCGTGCCGCAACCTGATCCGGCCGGGACTTCATTGCCTCGGATACCTCCGCGACTGTCTCCTCTGCCCTTTTAGCTGCATCCAGAATGCCGGTTCCTGTAACAGCGACAATACGGCGAACTCCGGAGGCGACTCCGGATTCACTCATGATTTTCAGTGCACCGATCTGGCCGGAATTGGACACATGCGTGCCGCCGCAGAGTTCGACGCTGAAATCGCCGCAGCTGACTACACGGACACGCTCTCCGTATTTTTCGCCGAACAAAGCCATAGCCCCCATTTTCTGCGCCTCAGCGAAGGATGTTTCCGTGGTCGTCACAGGAATGAATTCGCAGATCTTCTCATTGACAAGCTGCTCTGTCTGTGCGATTTCCTCAGGCTTCATAGCGGTGAAGTGGCTGAAGTCGAAACGAAGCTCTTTTTCGTTCACGAAGGATCCCGCCTGCTCTACATGTGTGCCCAGAACCTCACGGAGAGCTTTCTGAAGGAGATGCGTTGCTGTATGATTTCTCGCAGTCTGATTGCGCAGTGCAGCGCTGACAGTACTGCAGACTGTATCTCCTCTCCGGATCACACCTTCGGTGACGGCTCCTTTGTGAGCGAATACACCTCTGGACTTCGTCGTATTCAGAATTTCCACGCGGCCATTCGGAGTAGACATAAAACCTTTATCGCCTACCTGACCGCCTCCTTCCGCATAGAATGGCGTCTGATTAAGATAGATGACTGTCTGATCGCCTGCTGTCGCCTCCTGAACGGGTTTGCCGTCACGATACAATGCAAGTACGGTTCCGCTGCCGCTGAGCGTGTCATAGCCGTGGAACACCGTTTCCGGAACGTCTATGTCCGTGTCGCCTTCTTCCCATCCCAGTTCTTCCGTATTCTTCCGTCCTGCCCGCGCCGTGTCGCGCTGCTTCTGCATGCAGGCGCTGAACCCGTCCGTATCGGCGGACATTCCGTTTTCAGCCAGGATTTCCTTTGTCAGTTCCAGAGGAAATCCGTAGGTATCGTAGAGCCGGAACGCTTTTTCTCCGTCCAGCACCTTCTCGTTCTGATGTTTCAGTTCTTCGATATATTCGCCGATAATGGATTCCCCCTGTTCGAGAGTCGCCATAAACTGCCGTTCCTCGGCGGAAATGATGTTTTTGATGTAATCCTGTTTTTCGGTCAGCTCCGGATAGGCTTCGCCGGATACGGTGATGACCCGGTCCGCCAGTCCGGCCAGGAATCCGCTCTGAATCCCAAGCATGCGCCCGTGGCGGGCCGCTCTCCGGATCAGGCGGCGCAGTACGTAGCCGCGACCTTCATTAGACGGCGTGATAGTATCCGCGATCATGAAAACCATGGACCGCAGATGGTCAGTGATGATACGGATGGAAACGTCAGCTTTGTCGTTACCGGATTCATAGGGGATTCCGCATAGTTCGACTACTCCGTCCAGGATGTAACGGATCGTGTCCACGTCGAAGATTGAATCTACATCCTGCATCAGGCACGCGATGCGCTCCAGACCCATTCCCGTATCAATATTGGGATGAGCCAGGTCAGAATAACTGCCGTCCTCTTCCTTTGAAAACTGAGTGAATACATGGTTCCAGAATTCGATATACCGGTCGCAGTCGCAGCCCGGTCGGCAGTCCGGCTTTCCGCAGCCGTACTCAGGTCCCCGATCGTAGAAAATCTCTGAATCGGGGCCGCAGGGGCCAAGTCCGATTTCCCAGAAGTTATCTTCTTTTCCGAGACGGACGATCCGTTCCTCCGGGAGTCCGAGACTTCTCCAGATATCATGGGCCTGTTCGTCATCCTTATAGATTGTGGCCCAGATTCGATCCTCAGGCATTTTCAGTACCTCAGTGATGAATTCCCATCCCCAGGTGAGAGATTCCTTCTTGAAATAATCTCCGAACGAAAAATTCCCCAGCATTTCAAAGAATGTCCCGTGGCGGGAGGTCAGTCCCACATTGTCGATGTCTCCTGTACGGATACATTTCTGACAAGTCGTCATTCTCCTGGAAGGCGGCGTCTCCTGTCCTGAAAAATACGGCTTCAGCGGCGCCATTCCGGAATTGATGATCAGCAGTGACTTGTCGTTTTTCGGAATCAGCGATGCGCTCTTTCCCGGATAATGTCCCTTGCTGACATAAAAATCACGGAACATTTTTCTTATTTCGTTTAAACCTTTCTTTTCCATTTATGTTAAGTCCTCCAAATTTGCGATGATACTGTATTATACATCATTTATCGGTATTTCTCAATGATTCGGATGATTTCTCGTTCTACAGATGTGAAATCTTCTGTTTCAAAGGAATAGATTTTCATTTTCGATTCTGTGCCGGAGGGACGAATCGCCAGCGTACTTCCGTTTTCAAGCCAGAACTGGACAACGTCTGCCCTGGGAAGCCCGGTATCCTCCATATAATCAATTTTACGCAGGATCCGCCGTCCGCCGATGGAATCTCCGATTTCTCCGCGGAAATATTCCATAATCTTTTCCATAGCTATGCGGCCGCGTACCCCCTGGAAGTAGTAGTTTCGGATTTTATCGACGCAGATTCCGTACTCCTCATACAGCTCATTCAGGCGGTCTACCGGATCTTTCCCATAGCTTTTGTGGAAGGCCGCCATCTCTACGATCAGCATGGCGCTGCTTACGCCGTCCTTTTCACTGATGAACGGGCTGAGCAGATAACCGTTGCTCTCTTCAAAACCGAAGTAAAAGTCCTCCGGCCGGCCTTCTTCCCGCAGTCTTCTGATCAGATCTCCGATATACTTGAAACCGGTAAGTGTGTTGACCACTTTCATTCCGTATCGTTCTGCGATGCGCTCTCCCAGCGGTGACGTTACGATGCTCTTTGCGACAATCTGGCCCGGTCTGGGGGGACGTATATGACAAAGGTAATCGAGCAGAAGCACGCCCAGCTGGTTGCCTGTGAGCAATGTCCGCATTCCCTCATGGTAAAGTGCCGCGCCGACACGGTCAGAATCCGGGTCAGTGGCGATCAGCAGGTCACCTCCTGCGATATCCGCCCGCCGGAAGGCTTCATTGAAGGCCAGTATCTTTTCCGGATTCGGCTGCGGACAGGTGGGGAAATTCTCATCAGGATACTCCTGTGTCCGCACAATTTCAAAGTTCTTATATCCGATACTCTGGAATACCTGACGGACATATTTACGGCCGGCACCGTTCAGCGGCGTGTAGATCGTTTTCAGCTGATTGAGCCGATCCGGCTCAATACGGGTCGACAGTGCTGTGATGCTTCGGACGAAATCTTTTCCGATTTCCGGATCCACGGTCAGGACTCCGTCATCATTGTAAGGAATCGCATCGAAAAAGTCGATTTTTTCGATTTCGTTCAGGATGCTTTCAGGCTCTTCGCCGACAATCTGATATCCCTCGCTGTTGTAGACTTTATAACCATTATAGATTTTCGGGTTATGGCTGGCGGTGATCATGACGCCCATGTCGCACTTCAGTGTACGGATGGCGTAGGAGAGGCAGGAAACCGGCGTCAGTTCCCGGAAGATCCATGTCCGTATTCCGCTTCCGTTGAGAACCCGTGCGGTTTCCCGGGCATAATAAGCAGAACCCGCTCTGCTGTCATACGATATTACAGCAGAAGGCGATCGGAACCTGTGGTTCATGTAGTTCGCAAGACCGGCGCTGGCGCGCCGAATCACAATCCCGTTGATCCGGTTCGGTCCGGGTCCCAGAAGCCCTCTCATTCCGGATGTCCCGAAAGTGAGATGGCAGTAGAAGGAATCCGTCAGCTCTTCCGGATTATCCACCAGCGCGCGATACTCTTCATAATATTCATCGCCCTCGCGGATCTGTTCGCTCCAGCGAATATATTCCCGTTCCGCGTTGCGTGTGATTTCGTTCATATCCATAAACATTATTCTATCACAGCACGCCGTATTATGAAACTGTTTTCCGGGAGAAAAAGGAACGGCGGCTCCGAAAAAACACAAAACAAAAAAGAGCGGCGCACCGTTTTTTACAGATGTGCCACTCCTTCTGTCAGATGTCTGTTTTCTTTTACAGGAGAGCCTGCTATTATTCTTCGCCGCCCTCGTCATCGTCGTCTGCGTTGGGATCGAATCCCTCCAGACCTTTATAATGCTTTCCGTTCTTCTGCGCGTAATCATAAATCGCAGATTTAATAGCGTGATCCGCCAGAACGGAGCAGTGAACCTTGACCGGAGGCAGTCCGCCCAACTCGTCGATGATGGTTTTGTTGGTGATTTCCAGAGCCTCCTCGACAGGCTTTCCGATAATCATTTCAGTCGCCATGCTGGAAGAAGCGATAGCGCTTCCGCAGCCGAAGGTTTTAAACTTGGCGTCCTTGATGATGTCGTCCTCGATTTTTACCTGAACCTGCATCATGTCACCGCATACCGGGCTTCCGTATACGCCTGTGCCATCCGGGTTTTCCATCTCTCCCACGTTTCTCGGATTCATGAAGTGATCCATTACTGTATCATTATAAAGTCCCATATCAGTTCCATCCTTTCTGACTGTTTACTGAGGAAATCTCTCTCAGTCTTTCTACAACCTTGACCAGGCATTCCACTGTGTAATCAATATCTTCCTTTGTCGTGAAATCTCCGACAGTGAACCGGATTGTTCCGTGTATCATCTCGTCAGGCACGCCGATCGCCGACAGCACATGTGACGGCTCCAGTGACTTGGAGGAGCAGGCGGAGCCTGTGGAAACCGCAATGCCGAAACTGTCCAGCAGAAGCAGGATCGACTCGCCCTCGATGTATTCAAAGGTGATGTTGGCGTTTCCGGGATGACGGCGGCTCATGTCAGCCGGTCCGTTGAGATATACGTCAGGAATTTTTTCCATTATCTGCTGTACCAGATAATCTCTGAGTTCTGAGCAGTGGCGGACGTGATTTTCCAGATTCTGTTTCGCCAGTTCCGCAGCCTTTCCGAATCCAACGATTCCCGCCAGATTCTCTGTGCCAGCCCGTTTTCCCATTTCCTGGGCTCCGCCGTGAATAAAGCTTGGAATACGAACGCCTCTTCTTACATAGAGAGCGCCCTCCCCCTTCGGCCCGTAAATTTTGTGAGAAGACATGGAAAGCATGTCGATGCCGGCCGCCTTCACGTCGATGGGTGTATTTCCCACAGCCTGAACAGCATCTGTATGGAACAGGATTCCGTGCTTGTGAGCAACTTCCGCCAGTTCCCTGATGGGCTCGATGGTTCCGATCTCATTATTGATATACATGATACTGATCAGAACCGTATCGTCGCGAATCGCTTTTTCCAGTGCTTCCGGTGTGACGGTCCCATCCTTTTCCACGTCCAGATATGTGACCTCATATCCGTTCTTCTCCAGAAACTGGCAGGTGTGCAGCACTGCGTGATGTTCGATTCTGCTGGTGATAATATGGTTACCTTTGCCCTTGCTCTTCATGTCGTTGGCGATACTCTCCAGAACCCAGTTATCGGATTCACTTCCGCCGCCGGTGAAATAAATCTCCTTGGGCGAGGCTCCTATCAGATTCGCAACCTGCTCTCTCGCCTTATCGATCGCCGCTTTGGATTCAAGTCCAATGGTATATAAACTGGATGCGTTGCCGAAATGCTCGGTAAAGTACGGCAGCATCTCCTTTAATACTTCGTCCCTGACCGGTGTCGTCGCTGAATAGTCAAGATATACTTTTCTGCTCTCCGTCATGTTCTTAGCTCCTTTTCTGAATTAATCTATTTCGTTTATACCATATAACCTCATTTTCAAACAGCGAATCCATTATTTTAGGCACAAAAAGAGACCGGAACGCCGGTCTCGCAGTCTTTCATGACTTTTTCTTATCATCTGTCCATTCGATGCGATCCAGCTGTGCCTTGAGATTTGCCCGGAAACTGTCGATGTATTCCTCCCGGAGGAGTCCTTGCTCAAGTTTTTCCTCTTCGGTCAGTCCTTCGCTTTTCGCCTTATGGGCCAGCTCGTTAATCCGATCGATTTTTTCTTTTGTGATCATATCCCTCTCGCCTTATATTTCTGCTGCTGTAATGTCTGGTCTGTGCCGTCAAAGCGCTGCGGAACCCTGCCGGCACAGAACATATTGTATCAGAATGCTTCCGGATTTTCAACATTGATCCGCCAGATGACGTAACTGAGCACCTCCGTCGCAGTCGGACGTCTGGTGATCTCCTCAGGGAAATAAGCGCGCAGTCTGTCTTTCATCCTGTCCGGATCCTTTTGCCACGCCGCAGCGATAGCCTTTCTGACGCATTTTTCCACGTTGCAGGGGGAAATGTTATTGATTTCTCCGACCATGACATATAAGCCCTTCTGAATCTGGTAAAGAAGATTCATATTTTCCCGTATCAAAAGGCAGCAATCACATAAATACAGGTAACCCGTCATGCTGGAATGGATTCCGAGTTCGCGAACATGACGCCCTATCTCGCAATACAGCATACTGTTTCTTTTCTGATTCATGATTGTTCTGATGATCCTCCCTCAATTATTTCAGCTGCAAATAACTCTGCGCAAACTGCACACAACACATGATAAATATTACCTCTTTATGTTTAACCTGTCAATATATTCTAAATTAAATGGTAATATTTTCCTTCATTTTCTCAAAGGTCTTTTCCCCGATGCCGCTGACATTCTTCAGATCCTCGATACGCTTAAACGGACCGTTCTGTGTCCTGTAATCAATGATTTTCTGTGCAGTCGCCGGTCCGACTCCGCTGATCTGCTGAAGTGCCGTGGAATCTGCTGTGTTAATGTTGATTTTGTCACCCGGAGCGGATACCGATGCCGACAAAGGATTTTCTGCTGTGTCGGTACCCGGCGCCCCTGCGGTTTCCCCTTTCTCAGGGATCTGAATCTTCTGCCCGTCCTTCACCTCCTCCGCCTGATTGAGTGCAGATGTGTCCGCCTTCTTCGTCAGCCCGCCGGCTTTTTCAATCGCTTCAAACACACGATCCCCAGTATTCATTTTGTAGACGCCGGGTCGGGCGACGGCTCCTCCTACATCCACATAGAGAATGCCTTCTGAGGAAGATTTCCTCTCGCCTGCGTCTTCCTTTGCCGCCGGAAATCCTTCAGAAACGGTAATTGTGTTATTCTTCTCTTTCATCCCATAAAACAGAAAGGCGGTGATAATGATCATTATCACCGCTAAAAGCTTTATGGAATTTCTGTTTTCAGTCAGCTTTCGCAGACCCTGCCTGAGTTTCTCCATATCCATATTGCCTGTTCCTTTTCCTGTACTTTCCTTCGTGAATCGGTTCCTTTCTCTTTTATTTCTTCCATTATTTTACATCCATCGGATCGCATAGTCAAGAGGCAGAATCAGTCCGTTCCGCGTCACGTCAATTTCATACCGCCGGCAGGAGAGCCCGGTGAAATCCAGAAAAGAACGGATGACAAGCTCCGGACTCAGGTTGGATGCGCTGCCGCAGTCGAGTTCCAGCCGGATGCGCAGCTTCCCGCGGCATCCTTCTTCCGTCGTCATCGTCCGGATTTTTTCGCGGATGTCAACTTCGCGCAGTTCTTTGCTTTTTTTCTGTTTCTTTTGAACAATAATCTGCTTCTGTTCCAGATAACGCTTCGTTATCGCAGGGAAATCCTCTCTGTAATACGGCACCGGGAAACAAACGGTATAGACAGCTCCGGAAACAGACGCTGCCAGAGATTTTTTTTCTTTTATTTCTCCGCACCGGACGATTTGAATTCCCTCCGGAAAATTTTTCTGCAATTCTGTCAGAAACCGGTGCGCGCTTACCGGCTCTTCGGTTTCAATCTCCAGCCACTCCGCGTCTGCCTCGTAGCCCAGTGATAGCGGCTGCGCGAGGCTCATCCTGGGATGGGGATTATATCCCCTGCTGTACTGCAGCTCGATGCCGGCCCGTCGGAACGCCCGTTTCATAATCCGCTGCAGATCGAGATGAGACGTGTATTTGATGTAACCACGCTTGGAAAATTCCAGCACATATTTAAACATGAGATCCCTCCTGACTGCAGTACGTATATTGATTCACGCCGCATCCGGAGCAGCCGGAACGACAGTCTGCCGTTGTCATCGCCTGCTCTGCCTTCCGGTTCTCCCGGAGCAGAAAGTCCTTTGTCACGCCGCTGTCAATCACATCCCAGGGGAACACCTCGTAGCAGGATCGTTCCCTCTCTGTGTAAAAACGGTAGTCAACCTCCCAGTTTTGCAGGAGTTCGTTCCATTTATCACGGTCAAAATATTCACTCCATCCGTCGAACCGGCATCCCGCCCGGTGTGCGTTCAGCAGCAGCTGCCCGCATCGGCGGTCGCCCCGGGCGAATACAGCCTCGCAGGTGCTGACGGCGTCATCATGGTAATTATACGTGACGCCCTTGATCCGGAGGCGTTCCGTCAGATAATCATGCTTTCGCTTAAACTCCTCAGTAGAATTCTGCGGGAACCACTGGAACGGTGTATGTGCCTTTGGAACAAAGTTGGAAATGCTCACGGTCACATTGAAGCGTCCGCCCCGTCCGGAACGCTTATGAATATTGATGATGTTCTTCGCAATTTCGGCGATTCCGTCCAGATCTGCATCCGTTTCAGAGGGCAGACCGATCATGAAATAAAGTTTCACATGACGCCATCCGAGTTCAATCGCCTGCTCCACCGCACTGTAGATATCCTCCTCAGTGATTCCTTTGTTGATCACATCCCGCAGGCGCTGTGTTCCCGCTTCCGGGGCAAAAGTCAGACCCGATTTCTTGTACTTCTGAATCTCCTCGAGCACCTGGAAGGAAAAACTGTCCAGACGCAGCGACGGCAGAGAAAGGGAGACATTGCGTTCCCGGCAGTACTCTGTCAGTTCCATGGCAAGCCCCTCAAAATCCGAATAATCGCTGGTGGAGAGAGACAGCAGCGCCAGTTCGTCATGCCCTGTACGCTTAAGCTGTTCTGCAGCGATCCTGAGAATATTTTCCCGGCTCCGTTCGCGAACAGGACGGTAAATCATTCCGGCCTGACAGAACCGGCATCCCCGGGTACATCCGCGGAAAGTCTCCACCACAGCCCGGTCATGAACGGTTTCAATCAGCGGGACGATGTTGTTTACCGGATATTCCGCGTGATTCAGATCACTGACGATCGCCTTGCGTACCCGGTCAGGCGCTCCGTACCACTTTTTTTTGTACTCGAGAACGACTCCCGACGCATCGTAAACCGGCTCATAGAAGGACGGAACATAAACGCCCGACAGCCCTGCGGCGCGTTTCAGCGTTTCCTCCCGGGACAGCCCCTGCTTACGGCATACACGAATAAGTTTCAGAAATTCCGGAAGCGCTTCCTCTCCATCGCCGATCAGGAACAGGTCGATGAAATCCGCAAGAGGCTCTGGATTGAAGGCACATGGTCCTCCGGCAATCACCAGCGGATCTCTCTCGCTCCTCTCATCGGAACGCAGAGGAATCTCTGACAGTTCCAGCATATTGAGGATATTGGTGAACGACATTTCATACTGAAGCGTGAATCCCAGGAGATCCATCTCCCGGCAGGGAGTCTTTGTCTCCAGCGTGAACAAAGGATAATTCTCCCGGCGCATAAGCGCCTCCATGTCCGGTGCGGGTGCAAAAACCCGTTCACAGCATACCTTTTCCATTTTGTTCACAAGATTGTAGATGATCTGCAGACCCATATACGACATTCCGATCTCGTACATGTCCGGAAACGCAAATGCGAAACGCAGTTCAGTCTCGGCCGGATCTTTCACGACGACGTTCACTTCATTTCCGATATAGCGTGCCGGTTTCTCAACTTGTTTCAGCAGATAATCCAGCGGAGGACGGAACAGACTGTCCACGGTACGTCCGATCACAGCCTCGATCTGATCCATATAACCGCGGGTCATTTCTCTGGCTGCCAGAAGGTGCCGTGTTCTCTCGGGATTCTCACCTTTTTTGTGAATCAGATAATCGACTCTTTTTTCCAGACCCACATACTCGTCCTCGCGGACGAGGCGGTCACCGAGACATACGAGATCTGTCTCACTGATCTGGCTGATGTCTCCGAATTTATAGAACATGTGAACTCGAACGATTGCAGCCTCGTCGTAAAAGCCGTCCGCCTCCAGCATGTCTGCTGCAACCTGCTCGTGATGCTCCTGCAGACGTGCGACATCGTGAATAAGACCGGCATACCGGATCAGTCCGATATCCAGGTCATATCCATGGCGATTCAATTCCTCCGCAATTCTCACAGCCGTTTTGCTCACCGCCTCGCAGTGGGCGATGACATGCGGGGGAGTTTTGTATTTCCTAAAATATTCAAAGCAGTCTTTTTCCGTAAGTCGTCTGGACTCTGACATGTCCGACCTCCTCGTTGTCAATACTCGTCATAATATTCAAATTCGTAGTCAAAGATGCGGATCGTATCGCCTTCTTCCAGCCCCATTTCTATCATCTTATCGATGGCGCCTTTCTTCTCAATGTATTTATACAGATACCGGAGAGAGCCGAAATCGTTGAAATTGGTGGAGTCAAAAATCTTTTTCAGCTGTTTTCCTGTGACGACGTAGGCTCCCTTCTCCCGGGCAACATACACCTCCCGGTAGTCCGGATCGATATCGTCCGTTTCAAAGTCAAAGTACTGATACTCCGGTTCCGGCTCCGGCTCTGCAAGCGCCTTCTGAAGCTCGGCCAGCGCCGCATCGAGAAGGGCGGGAACGCCCTGACGAATCGGTGCGGAAACCGGAAATACCCGGTATCCTCTGGACTCGACGTATTCCTTGAATTTCAGATATCCAGGTGCATCCTCACCGATCAGATCAATTTTGTTGGCAGCGACGAGCATCGGTTTGCGGGCTACAGATTCGCTGTATTTCAGCAGCTCACTGTTGATCTTCTCGAAATCTTCAATGGGGTCGCGTCCTTCGCTTCCGGATACGTCCACAACATGTATCAGAACCCGCGTACGTTCGATGTGTTTCAGGAATTTCAGTCCGAGTCCGAGTCCCCGGTGAGCGCCTTCAATGATCCCCGCGATGTCTGCCATTACAAAACTGGTATCATGAATGTGCACCACGCCGAGATTCGGTTCAATCGTTGTGAAATGATAATTTTCAATCTTCGGCCGCGCACTGGTGGAAACCGCGAGAAGACTGGATTTTCCAACATTCGGAAAACCTACAAGTCCGACGTCTGCAATCATTTTCAGTTCGAGAATGATCGTGCGCTCGCGTGCCTCGGTTCCGGCTTCCGCGAAGTTCGGTGCCTGCCGGACAGAATTTTTATAATGTACGTTTCCCTTGCCTCCGCGGCCTCCTTTTGCGGCAACAAAGGACTGTCCGTCCTCCACCATGTCCTGCATGACAAGTCCTGTCTTTTCATCAATAACGACGGTTCCCTGCGGAACTTTAATAACGAGATCCTGACCGTTCCGGCCGAATTTCTTTTTTTTCATTCCATCCTGGCCGTTCTCAGCAGCGTATTTTTTTTTGTAGCGGAAATCCATCAGTGTTCGCAGGTTTTTATCTGCAACGATAACGATATCTCCGCCCTTTCCTCCATCGCCTCCGTCCGGCCCGCCTTCCGGGACAAACGGTTCCCGGCGGAAAGACACGGCCCCGTTTCCGCCTTTTCCGGATCGGATTTCAATTTTCGCTCTGTCTACAAACATCTATATCCCTCTAAAATCAAAAACAAGCCCCTACTTGCATAGGGGCTCCTGGTGTTTTATGCTTCCTTCGGATAGACACTGACCTGTTTTCTGGTCTTGTCTTTTCTCTCAAATTTTACAGCGCCGTCAATCTTGGCGAACAGCGTATCATCACCGCCGATTCCCACATTATTGCCTGGATGAAGCTTGGTACCTCTCTGTCTTACCAGAATGCTTCCTGCTGTAACGAACTGACCGTCACCAGTCTTGACGCCTAAACGTTTGGACTCGGACTCACGACCGTTCTTAGAGCTTCCTACTCCCTTTTTACTTGCCATAGACCGTACACCTCCTTACTGAATGACAATCCTACTGAGCGTTTTCAATCGTCTCAATGATCACTGCCTTGGTGGCCTTCTCATCGATTTCGATATTATGTTCCTTTGCATAGGCAATCAGCTCATCCTTTTTCATGGACGCTGAAACCTTTTTCTCTTTAGCTTCCGGAGTCTCGGTTTCCTCTGCCTTTGGTTCGGATGTTTCTGCCTCCGCAGGCTTCTCCGCCTTTTTCATCTCTCCTGTGAGACTTGTGATCTGTACCAGAGAATACGGCTGTCTGTGACCCTGTTTCTTTCTGTAATCCTTCTTGCTCTTGTACTTGAAGATGATCACTTTCTGGCCTTTTCCGTTTTCCTTGACCTCGCCGACAACCTTGGCTCCGTCCACATACGGCGTTCCGACCTGAATTCCATTGTCATCACTCAGCACGAGGACTTTGTCGAAAGCGACAAGTTCACCTGCCTCAACTCCCAGCTTCTCCACAGAAAGCACGTCACCTTCCTGAACGCGGTACTGCTTTCCGCCGGTTTCAATTACTGCATACATATTTCTGTTACCTCCTCTTACCAGTCTCGCCTTTTCGGGTAGCGCATACGCACTTTAAAGGAACCCTTTCCGAGCGGTCTAACTTAGTCAGTTTAGCACATAAAAGAAGGCTTGTCAAACTATTTTCAGTCCTTAGTCCGGATTTAGTCCTTAGTCTGGATTTTCAGTCCGGATTCTCAATCCATCAGACGTATATCTACTCCGGTATAGGTCCGGTGAAGTCCGTTAAGGCGGATTCCCGCACTCTCGCATTCTGCCTCTCCGCACTGATTATCGATGGGATCTATCCGCGAGAACTTTTTTTTCGGTATAAGCTCTGCCTGCATCTCGTTATTGATCGGAATGCGATATGGATCCAGATTCCCGAAATAAAAGTTCCACTGCGCCGTGTTGCCTTTCGCACAGGCAGAGTTTCCGTAAGACGGATCAGTATACAGCCATCCGGCTTCCGGAATCCAAAACATCGCCCAGTCATGTTCTCCGACATGTTCAGGAGAAGCGATAAGTCCGGACTGCCAGCGGGCGGGAATCCCGCTGATCCTGCACAGCGCGATGAAAAGTATCGCCTGCACGCCGCAGTCCCCCCGCAGCGATGCCGCAGCAGATTCCGCGATGCTCTCAACCGCGAAATAATCACGCATGAAGCGATATTCCATCCGGGTTGTCACAAAATCATAAATCAGCCTCGCCCTTCGCAGCGGCGAAAATACATTCCCGCATATCTCGTCCGAAAGAGCTTTCAGATATGGTGAGAAAATAATATGTGGGAGTTTCTCCGAAAGATACGGTTTAACATTCTCCGGATATTCGATTATTCCCTGTCCCGGTACATTGAGTCTGTAATCATTCGCTGCGCCTGACGGAGGAACCAGCGCGATTCCGTCTGTGATCCTGCCGAGTGCTTCCATGTCGGTAACAGGATACGTCGTGGTCAGCGAATATTCAATTTCAAAGGTCAGGTTCTGTGCGGCCGTGTCCCGGAAGCAGATCGTCGGCTGCAGTTCATCTTCCTCCGGAAGCCTGACCGGTTTCCGCAAGGATCGGATTAAACGTACATCACTGATCTCCGCAGTCTTATGCGGAAAAGGCATATGAACCAGCAGCGATTCTCCCTCCCGGACATCTTCTCCGTCAATTCGGATACTGTGTATGATATGGATATGTGCCGCCAGACATTTCACCGTGCCGGATTTTTCAACGCATTCATCTTTCAGCCGCGAATCTTCCTCCGGCCTGCGGGCACGCCTGCGGTATTCCGGATAGGTCTCCAGCAGCGTTCCGCGAAAGCTGTCTATGAACCGAACTTCCCCGTTCAGATAGATCCAGTCGGCACGCGACTGAATACGGAGCATCTCAAGCTCCTCTGCGGTAAAATCCGGAATGATTGCCTGCATCATTTTTACGGCCTCGTCAGGAGAAACCGTGTACCGCTTGCGCAGTACCGTGATATTTTCCAGCTCGTATTCCAGACGCGATCTCATCGCCCGAGACAGCAAACGGTCGGAAAGGCGGAACTGAATCAGTTTGATTTCATTCTCGAAATGTCCGCTCATCCGTTCGGCAAGAATGTCGTCGGGAAGCGGAACAGTCAGATATTTAAGTTCATCGTTCTGCATGAAAGAATCTCCCTTCTGCTGTTACAGAGCAGTCCGTTCTGCGAAAATCTATTCGATGATCACGCCGTCCTCATCGACGACAATGTCTTCCGGTACGGCAGGAGTATCAGGCACATCTCCGGTCTGCCCCTCGCCGGCGTCAAGGGTACCCATGACCTTCCGTCTGATTTCCTCCAGGATTTCCGGATTGGCCTCCAGATAGTTCTTTACATTTTCACGGCCCTGTCCGATGCGGTCGCCGTTATAACTGAACCATGAGCCCGCCTTTTTCACGATTCCTTCGTTGACGGCGCAGTCGAGCACATCGCCGGACAGCGAAATGCCTCTGCCGTACATGATATCGAATTCGGCTTTTTTAAAGGGCGGAGCAACTTTATTCTTTACGATTTTAACGCGGGTGCGGTTGCCAAGCATCTGGTCGCCCTGCTTGATGGTTTCTATCCGTCTTACATCCATGCGCATGGAAGAGTAGAATTTCAGCGCGCGTCCGCCGGTTGTAACTTCCGGATTTCCGAACATGACACCGACCTTCTCACGGAGCTGATTGATAAAGATAACGCAGGTATTGGTTCTGTTCACAGTTCCCGTCAGTTTACGGAGTGCCTGCGACATCAGTCTCGCCTGCAGGCCTACGTGGGAGTCGCCCATTTCTCCCTGGATCTCCGCCTTCGGCACCAGGGCGGCGACAGAGTCGATGACGATCACGTCGATAGCGCCGCTGCTGGCCAGCATATCGCAGATTTCAAGAGCCTGCTCGCCGGTATCCGGCTGTGAAACCAGCAAGTCGTCTATCTGCACCCCAAGATTCTTCGCATAAACCGGATCAAGAGCATGCTCCGCATCGATAAATGCGGCTTTACCGCCGGCCTTCTGTGCTTCTGCCACGATGTGAAGCGTCAGCGTTGTTTTGCCGGAGGATTCCGGTCCGTAGATCTCGACGACTCTTCCTCTCGGTACACCGCCTACCCCCGTTGCCATATCAAGACTCAGAGAGCCGGTGGAAATCGTTTCTATATTCATATGAGCGCTTGCGTCACCCAATTTCATGACTGCACCTTGCCCGAACTGCTTCTGTATGCGGGACAGTGCATCATTCAGCGCCTTCTCCCGTGCATCTTTTTCTGTTGATTTTGCCATTCCTTACCTCCACAAAGAACATTTGTTCTTATTTTATTCTACATGAAACCGGTCTTTTGTCAAGTCTTTATTCCCGTCGGTCACTCGTGCTTTCTCCTCGTCCGAATAACGCAACGCAGTCTTCTATGCAAGCGTTTACATGAAAAACAAACGATGCATTTTCCGGCTGAAAGCCATAGCGGGTGGAATATGTATCTGAATAATATGTAAATAAATGGTAACCACACTATATCACGATTACCATTTAATGTCAATTTATTCTTCTTTCAGAGTGTTCACGACCAGACGAAACATCGCAATAACTGCATCACGGCGATTCCGGCTCCGGCTGCAGCTTCCTGTCTGCAGCATCTCAACCTGAACCTTTCCGCAATGACGGCAGCCGATATAGACTGTTCCAACCGGCTTTCCGGGGAGTGCCCCGTCCGGACCGGCGATCCCGGTTACGGAAACACAGATATCGCTCCCTGTCTTTCTGTACAGGCCTTCTGCCATCTCCCGGGCGACCTCCGCGCTGTAAACTGTATGAGTCGCCAGCGTTTCCTTCCTGACGCCAAGTTCCTCCATTTTGGCACGCTCAGTATAGGTGACAAGTCCCCTGTCAAATACACCGGAGATTCCGGGAACTCCAGTCAGTGCCGCTGCAAACAGTCCGCCGGTACAGGATTCACAGCAGGATATTGTAATATGGTTTTCTACAAGTTTTCTTCCCGCTGACCGGATCAGCAGACGTTCTGATGCACTGAAGAGCCCTTCGCTGAAAAAATCTTCTGCTGTTTCAGTTCTTCCGCCGTTCATGATCTGCTTTCTTCCTTAAACACATTGCTGTTTTTGACGATGTATTCGATTCCTGAATAGACAGTCATGACCAGAGATGCCCATAGGAATCCGTATGCCAGATAGTAAATGATCTGTTCCGCGCCGCTGGCGTTTCCTTTCAGTGCCAGCATGAACAGCAGCAGAGGTACTGCGATCATCTGAAGCACTGTCTTGGCTTTGCCGCTCATGGCCGCCGCGATGACGATTCCGTCGGATGCTGCGACAGTACGGACGCCGCTGACGACAAATTCACGTGCCAGGATGACGATCAGCATCCAGGCAGGAATCGTTCCGTCGCCGATCATCAGGCAGAACGCAGAGTACACGAGAATTTTGTCTGCCAGAGGATCCATGATTTTTCCGAAATTGGAAACCAGATTGTATTTCCTGGCGATTTTTCCGTCAAGCATATCCGTGAATGATGCCGCGATAAAGATGATCAGTGCGATTATAAAGTACCCGGTCAGATACGCGGCGATGAAAAACGGTACCGCGATCATACGGCAAACCGTTAGTTTGTTCGGTAAATTCATTTTAAACCTCCCGGCCCTCCAGATCATAGTCAAAGGCCTCTAAAATCTCCACATTAACGATATCTCCAGGACAATGCTCCCTCAGTGGCGTGAAAATCACCGAATTATCGATATCCGGAGCGTCATAGCGAGTCCGTCCGATACAGGATCCGTCCTCATCAGTTTCATCCACAATCACCTCCAGAACCTGCCCAAGCTTGCTCCGGTTGTTCTCCAGCGAAATTTCCATCTGGCGCATCATGATACTGTCAAGCCGCTGCTGTTTGATTTCCTCCGGAATCTGATCCGGCATTTCCGCGGCAACGGTACCGTCTTCCCTGGAATAAGGAAAGACACCGAGTCTGGCGAACCGTTCATCCTCTGCGAAACGGTACAGAATATCGAAATCCTCATCGGTCTCTCCCGGAAATCCGACGATCAGTGTTGTACGGATATGAATATCCGGAATCGCATTCCGAAGCCGGTCTATGGTTCCGCGCAGCGAAGCCTCCGTCGAGTGCCGGTTCATACGATCAAGTATCCGGTCACTGGCATGCTGGATCGGAATATCGATATAGTTACAGATCTTCTCTTCCTCAGCAATGGTCTGAATCAGTTCGTCTGTAATCCGATCCTCATAGCAGTACATCAGACGGATCCATTGAATCCCGTCGATGCGGCACAGGCTGCGGAGAAGCTCTGCGAGAGCCGGTTTCCCCCGGAGATCAGTTCCGTAATAGGTCAGATCCTGAGCAATAAGAATCAGTTCCCGGCATCCGGCCTCCGCGAGCCGATGGGCCTCTTCCATTACCGCTTCCGGCCGTCTGCTTCTGTAAGGTCCGCGAATCCTGGGAATAACACAGTAGGCACACGCATTGTCGCAGCCTTCTGCAATTTTCAGGTAGGCGGTATACGGATTTTCCGGCAGGTGCCGGTGTTCCTGTTCTTGTTCGATGGCGGTCAGGTCGCAGGGATTGCTGACGACAAAACGCTCTGAACCGGGTTTTGTCATCTGATCCAGAAGCTGAGGAAGACGGTCGTAGTCGTTGACGCCAAGAAATCCGTCCACCTCAGGAAGTTCGTCAAAAAGTTCCTGCGAGTACCGCTGTACAAGGCAGCCTGAAACGATCAGTTTCCTGTCCTTTCCTTTTTGTTCCGCCATACGGAAAATCTCGCTGATAGATTCCTTTTTCGCGTCATCGATGAACCCGCAGGTATTTACGATAAAGACATCCGCATCCTCCGGAGTCTCTGCGATTTCATAGCCTTTTTCTTCCAGGATTCCCATAGCCATCTCAGAATCGTTGAAATTCTTGGGACATCCCAGGGTGTCAAAATATACTTTCATGGATTTGTTTCCTGTGTCTTCTCCTTTAACTCTGCCAATTCTTCCTCACTCATCAGAACCTGCCTCGGCCTGCTGCCGTCCTGTGGTCCGACGATGCCTCTTGCCTCCATTTCATCGACGATACGGGCAGCGCGGTTATATCCAATACGATACCGCCGCTGAAGCATAGACACCGAGGCCTGTCCCTGCATGACTACACATTCAATGGCGTCCGGCAGCAGTTCGTCAGCGTTGTCGTTTTTATCCGGGAGCATGGTGTTTCCGCTTTCGATGGTATCTATGACCTCGTCGGAGTAATCCGCTTCGCCCGACTGCGCCTTCACAAAATCAATCACTCTCTGCACCTCTTCGTCAGAGACAAAGGTTCCCTGGATGCGCACGGCACTGCCTACGCCCAGCGGATTAAACAGCATATCGCCCTTTCCGACAAGATGCTCCGCCCCGCCGCGATCCAGAATCGTTCTGGAATCAGCCTGCGAAGAAACTGCAAAGGCGATTCTGGAAGGAATGTTCGCTTTAATTACTCCGGTGATGACATCCACGGAAGGTCTTTGCGTTGCAACGATCAGGTGCATGCCTGCTGCTCGGGCCATCTGTGCCAGCCTGCAGATCGATTCCTCAACCTGGTTGGGCGCTGCCATCATCAGATCCGCCAGTTCATCGATGATGATCACCACCTGAGGCATCACCATATCCGCATTTCCATCAGCCTTCATTTTCCGGTTATATGAACCGAGATCCCGCACATTTGACTCCGCAAACATCTTATAGCGATTGGTCATCTCCACAACAGCCCAGCTCAGGGCCGCCGCAGCTTTCGACGGATCAGTGACAACCGGAATCAGAAGATGCGGAATACCGTTATAATTTCCAAGCTCCACTACCTTTGGATCAATCAGAACCATTTTCACCTCATCAGGATTGGCCTTATACAGGATGCTGGTAATGATGCTGTTGATGCAGACGCTCTTTCCGGAGCCTGTGGAGCCGGCAATCAATAAATGCGGCATACTTTTCAGATCAGCGACAATGGGCTTTCCGGCGATGTCCTTACCTACCGCGAATTCAATCCGCGACTTCGCATTCCGGAATTCTCTGGAATCGATGATTTCGCGGAGCCGCACCATATTGATCTTATCGTTTTCCACTTCAATTCCGACGACGGCCTTTCCGGGAATAGGTGCTTCGATGCGAATACTCTTCGCCCGGAGATTCAGCGCGATATCGTCGGCAAGATTGACGATCTTGCTGACCTTGACGCCAACGTTGGGCTGTATTTCATATCGGGTGATTGCCGGACCCTGAGTAACCTGAACCACTCTGGCATCGACATTGAAATTCTGCATAGTCTCTTCCAGAAGGCGTGCTTTGTTCTTCAGATCGTCGTTCAACCCCCGGCGATCCGGGGTCTGAGGCTTGTCCAGCAGATCAATCGGCGGCTTACGGTATTTTTTTGTGTGAGTTTTGTCCACGGATTTCGTCAGCGCCGCAGCACCGTTCCTCAGCCCGAGTCCCTCGCCGATCTCAGCGGCTCCCCGGGCGATTTCACTAGCAGAAGCCTTTCTCCCCTCGTAATTCTCAGTATTAATTCCGGCTTCCTGCGAGTTGTGAATCTCCCCGTCCAGACCATATCCGTCTCTGGGCGTATGAATTTCTTCAAGTCCCCGTTCAATTTCCACAGGCTCCATGGTGTCACGGCCATCGGAATCCCGCCCGAAGGGATCCCCCTTTCGGATAAAATCGACCACATTGCTTCCGGCGTGCCGCCGTCCGTCAAAATGCCTTGCTCTCTCTCCTGCCGCATCCTCATAGGGCGTGACGATGCGGATATCGCCCGATCCGGCCGGGGGATCCGCCGCACCGTTCCCGGCTCCCAACGCGTTTCTGACATCCTGTCCGGATCCTGCCTGACCCGTCCGCGAAGAAGGTTGCGGCGCATCTGCGGACAGACGCGACTGCTCCCGCATAAGCTGACGTTCCTCACGCCTGTCTCTGGCTGATTCCAGCGCGTTGGACAGCGGCGTATTGACCAGGAACAGTAAACTGATCAGTGCAATGACAAAGGAAAAAATATAGAGTCCGGCCTTGCCGATCCACCGCACAAGAAGCGTGCCTGCGGACATGCCGAAGACACCGCCTCCGGTAAGGCTGACGCCGTCATTAAAGAATTGGTAAGGTGTAATTACAGTGTTCTCCGCATCAATATATCTTCCGGAATTCAGAAGGCAGAACATCAGAAGCATCACAATACAAGCCAGAAGCGATTTCCCTGAGAAATGGCTGGCCTTGTGGAGCACCAGTAGAAAGCCGATTAAAATCAGATACCAAGGCAGGATCAGGCCGACTAAACCGAAAATCCCTTTCAGAATGTCGCCCAGCGCATTCCCGAACTGGCCGGCAGCCTGAAACTGCACGGCAATGAAAATAAAAGCCCCGACTGCGATATAAACGATGCCCCATATGATGTCATCAATCAGCCGGCTTCGTTTCCGCTCCTCCTGCATTCCCCGGATATCGGCTCTCGCAGCGGCCTCCTCAGGCGTATCTTCCTTTTTTCTCCGCCGCCCTCCCGCACTCTGGGAGTTCACGGAACGCTTTGACCCGCCGGAGGAAGCTGCACCGCGCTTTCCTCCTGAGCTGCTCTTTGTATTTTTTCTGCTTTTATTCTTTACGTTTGCCAATCCATACCCTTCCTTTGCTGTTCTCGTCTAGGCCGTTACTACGTTATACACAATTGCGAATACTCCCAGAGCCCAGACATAGTAGGCAAACCACTTCAGTTTCCGGTCGACAACCACCCGGATCATTGCCTTGATGGCCAGAATGCCGCATACTGCGGAGACAACGACACCCGCAATCAGCGGTCCCATCTCCAGACCTGCCGAAGACGCCTTCATTGCCGCCGGAATCTCCAGTACCGCCGCTCCCAGAATGGACGGGATCGAAATCAGGAACGCAAACCGGACTGCGAAATCCCGTTTCAGACCGGTGATCAGACCTCCCACCATAGTGGATCCGGAACGGGAAATTCCCGGGCAGATCGCGATACCCTGTAGCACACCGATGAAAAAGCCGTTGCGGAAGTTCATTTTATCGATGTCTTTGACACTCTTCCCGAGCTTTTCCGAAAAATAGAGCATGCAGCCAGTGATCAGCCAGCCGATTCCGATAGCCCAGAGCTTGCTGTTCAGGGATTCAAAGAAATCGTTGAACAGCAGCCCCATTACCGTCGTGGGAACCGTGGCCCAGATAATCATCAGCCCAAGTTTCCGCGTGGGACGCTCTTTGATACGCAGTCCTTTCCCTGTGATCAGGTCCGCGATCATCAGAAACAGTTCTTTAATCAGAGCCCAGATGTCCTTCCAGTACATCACAAATACGGATACCAGCGTGCCGATATGGAGCATGACTGTGAACATCAGGACACGGTCGCTCTCCACGCCGAAGAAATGCTGCAGCAGAGCCAGATGTCCGCTGCTGCTGATCGGCAGAAATTCTGCAAGCCCCTGTACAACTCCCAATATGATTGCCTCAAAATAAGTCAATGTTTCCCCCTTAATCTATTTGTGTGAAATATAATTTTTTTCAACAAGAGCCTCTGCCGACAGCACAGCTCCTCCCGCGGCGCCTCTCACTGTATTATGTGCCAGGCCGATAAACTTGTAATCGAACAGATTATCCTCCCGGAGCCGTCCCATGGTAACCCCGAAGCCTCTCTCATAATCCACATCCAGTCTGACCTGAGGACGATCTTCTTCCTCCATGTATTTGATGAACTGTTTCGGCGCGCTGGGCAGATCGGCTTCCTGAGGAAATCCCCGGAAGTGAACCAGCCGATCGATCAGGCCCTCCTTCGAGGGTTTCTGCGCGAATCGGATTGACACAGCTGCAGTATGTCCGTCCAGCACCGGCACGCGAACGCATTGCGCGGAAATCACCGGCGCCTCTGCGTTGACAATCTCACCGTGCTCAATGTGACCGAGGATCTTCAGCGGTTCCTTCTCGCTCTTCTCCTCCTCGCCGCCGATATACGGAATGATGTTCTCCACCATTTCCGGCCAGTCCGCAAAGGTTTTTCCGGCACCGGAAATCGCCTGATACGTGCAAACGCTGACTTCGATCGGTTCAAACTCCTTCCATGCAGCCAGAGCAGGCATATATCCCTGGATGGAGCAGTTCGGCTTGACTGCTATGAACCCTCGGTTCGTTCCGAGACGTCTCCGCTGAAAGTCGATGACGTCGTAATGTTCGTCATTGATTTCCGGAATGACCATCGGTACGTCCGGAGTCCAGCGGTGGGCGCTGTTATTGGATACTACCGGAGTCTCCGTTCTCGCGTAAGCTTCCTCAATGGCGCGGATCTCATCCTTTGACATATCCACGGCACTGAAGACAAAGTCAACGGTACTAGCAACATTGTCAATATCAGAGACATCCATCACGACAATATCCTTCGCGGCCTCCGGGATCGGCGTCTGCATCTTCCATCTTCCGGCCACCGCATCTTCATAGCGGCTGCCCGCGCTTCTTGCGCTCGCGGCGATGGTAACCACCTCGAACCAGGGATGATTCTCCAGAAGAGAGACAAAACGCTGTCCCACCATTCCGGTTCCTCCCAAGATTCCAACCTTCAGTTTTTTATCCAGATTTTTCATCTATTTATGACCTCCATTGTGAATTCTATTCATTATAGCATTCCTGCCGGGCATTTTCAACAGGACATACCCTTTCACAAATGCACGTTCCTTTTCATCTGCCGCTCTTTTCGCAGACGCGTTGTATCCTCTTCTCCCGGATGCATCGCGCGCTTTGCCGAAAAGGTTCCTGTGTTCACTCCGGCAGGCGGCTGCCGCTGAACAAGATGCGGAGCTTTCCGGCACAATAAAAAGCAGGCACCGAAATGCCTGCTTTACATTCGTGCTAAAAGGATTAGCCCTCTGCCATTACTTCGTCGTCTCTAAGAATGCTCTTACCATCGTAGTAGTTGCAGTTGGGGCAAACTCTATGCGGAAGCTTTGGCTGATGACACTGGGGACAAATCGAAAGCCCAGGAGCAGTCATCTTCATGTTTGCAGATTTTCTCTTATCACGTCTGGCTTTAGATGTTTTCCTCTTTGGAACTGCCATTGTCTACACCTCCTCGTACAAAAATTTATATCAAAGATATTTTTTTCGTCAACTTCTAAAGTATATATCCTTTAACAAAATCTGTCAACTGTTTTTATGCGAAGTATCGCGGCTTTTTTTGACAAGCTCGCTGGTTTCTCTTGCAATGACGAGTTCTTCGTTCGCCGGGATCACCATAACCTTGACCGGAGAATCGTCTGTCGACAGCATTGCCTGTACTCCGCGTGCCTGGTTTTTGTGCTTATCCAGCTTGATTCCCAGATTGCCCATGTTGCTGCAGATGAGGTTCCGCATGTAGGCGTCGTTTTCACCGATACCGCCGGTGAAAACAAGTGCGTCTACGCCGTTCATCTCGGCAATGTAGGCTCCGATGTAGAATCGAACCTTGCGCGCGAATATCTTCAGCGCCAGCTCCGCTCTCTTGTTTCCGTCGTTCATTGCCTTCTCCAGATCCCGGAAGTCGCTGGAGATTCCGGAAATACCCAGCACTCCGGATTTTTTGTTCAGCACCTCGACGACTTCCTCGTGGCCGATCTGCATTTTTTCCGCCAGCATGGATACAATGGTGGGATCAAGGTCTCCGCAGCGCGTTCCCATAACGAGTCCCTCCAGCGGCGTCAGACCCATGGAGGTGTCGATGCTGCGGCCGTGCTTGATTGCGGATACCGACGCGCCGTTTCCGAGGTGGCAGGTGATCAGTTTCAGATCATTCACGTCGATGTTCAGCATTTCCGCAGCTTCCTTGGCCATATATTTATGAGAGGTTCCATGGAATCCGTATTTACGGATGCCGTAGTCCTCATATGCTTCATACGGAATCGCATAGAGATATGCCTCCGGCCGCATGGTCTGATGGAACGCAGTATCGAATACCGCCACCATCGGTACGCCGGGAATCAGCTCACGGCAGGCTTTGATGCCGTCGAGATTCGGTGGATTATGAAGCGGCGCCAGATCGATACATTCCTTCAGTGCATCCACAACGGAATCATTGATAATGACGGAATTCGCATATTTCTCTCCGGCATGGACGACACGATGCCCCACAGCGTTGATCTCGTCCAGCGACTTCAGTGCACCGTGATCCGGGCTTAACAGCGCGTCCATTACATGCTGAATCGCTTCCTTATGATTCGTCATGGGCGTTTTCAGCACGTATTTGTCATCAGTTTCGGCAAGTTCATGAGTGATAACGGAACCTTCGATTCCGATTCTCTCTACAAGGCCTTTGGCAATCAGCTTCTCTTTTTTCATATCGAGCAGCTGATACTTGAGCGAGGAGCTCCCGCAATTGATAACTAAAACTAACATAAATACTCCTGTTGGTTTAAATTGGTGAAATAACTTTATATGCCGATAAACGGCGCTTTAATATAATCCGAATAATCATAGAGATCATTTCTGGTTATTATATTATACATATCTGATGCGAGGATGTCCGTCGCCAGTGTAGTGGCGATCTCCGGATAGTCATCCTTCTCACGGTTTATATTGGTAATGACAGGAATGGTGCAGCTGTCATTTTTTTTCATTTCCTTGATGAATTTCGCTCCGACATCGTCCAGCGCCAGAAGACGGATATACGGCTTCGCGTTCCGGACCGTATCTTCTGTAATGCCCAGAAGAACCTGTGTCAGGAGCCGGGAGATCCGGGTTCTTGTATATGCCTTCGACTTGATTCTCTGGATCAGCTGCTCCGTCGAGCTGACATAACGGATCTCGTTTTTCAGTTTGTTGCCCAGACCCTCTCCTGCAGAGAAGATCTCCTCGAGCTGTTCGTTATCCGACTGCAGAATGCGGGCGCTTACGAGAGAGAAATACGCCTGATCCATATGTTCAAACCGGTCCGGATCCTGTTCCGTCAGGATTTCACGCTGCTTTGCTCCGGACTCGTGATAACTGTCTCCGCGGCGCTTGATTGTCACCGGCCGCATATTTTTTATATGCTTCAGATATTCAATAGCCAAAATGTTATTCGGTTCCCGGATCAGAGCCTCGTCCAGTTCCGGCGCAAGCTGCCTAGCAGCCATGGCCCTCGCCTTCGGATAAGAGTTCCCGTGCTTCAGCAGTTCCTTTGCGATTTGCTCAATATAGACCTCATTCCTGACCATGATCCGGCTGGCGTTTCTCAACGCGTCAACATCGCCGCTCTCACTTCCGAACGCCAAGTAATCGATGCATCCGAATCCCTCCAGAATCCGCACCGCACCGCGGGCGAAATATTCCGCACTGTTGCATGCGAAAACTGTTGGAAGCTCGCAGACTACATTGATCCCGTTCTGCACCGCCGTCTGTGCCCGATCCCATTTATCGTAGACCGCCGGCGTCCCCCGCTGCGTAAAATCTCCGCTCATAACGGAAACGCACACCTTTGCCTCCGTCATTTTCATGGCTTTTTCCAAAAGGTAGGCATGTCCGTTGTGAAACGGGTTATATTCCCCGATAATTCCGATTGCCTTCATGCCCTATTCATCCTTGTCTTCATAGAGCCATTCTTCACCGTTTTTGGTACGTACAGCCATCTCCTTCAGCTCATCCCGGTTCTGTTGCAGAACTTCGCCCATATTATCAAAGGTTCTGGCCATGTAATTGAAGAGCTCATTCAGATACTTTCCGTTCAGCTCATCGAATTTTCCCTGCATATCGTACAGGGTTTTATCCAGATAATCATAGGTCTTCAACTTCAGAATCGTGGAATACTCCTGAGCTTCCTTGTTGATGGCATCGGCTTTCTTCTGTGCGGCCAATGTGATGTCGTGCTCATCGACGAGATAATCCGCCTGTTTTCTGGCCTCCACGATGATCTTCTCATACTCTTCCTTCGCCTCCGACAGGATCCGTCCCTTCTCGTCCCGGACCCATTTGGCCTGTTGCACGTCATCCGGCAGGCTGATGCGAATTTCCTTGACGATTTCCATCAGCTCGTTGCCGTCCACCATGATTTTATTTGTCAGCGGAACCGTCGATGCGGTTTCCACAATGTCCTCGATTTCATCTAACAGATCCAATATTGTCATGTCTTCCTCCTATTGATTCACATACTTCTTGACAATCTCGTCCATGATTTTTTTCGGTACCAGTCCTTCCACGCATCCGTTCAGGGAGACGACCTCCTTGATCATGCTTGAACTGATAAACGAATATTCCGGGCTGGTCATCAGAAATACGGACTCGATTCCCGGGTCGAACAGTCTGGCGTTCATCTGCGCCATCTGTATCTCATACTCAAAATCCGTCGTGGCCCGCAATCCGCGAACCACCGCGTTGAAACGGTTTCTGTTTACATAATCTGCAAGCAGCCCCTCGAAGGAATCCACTGTGACATTCGGCAGTTCATCTGTGATCTCGCGTATCATCGCAACTCTCTCTTCCTTGGTGAACAAAGGATGCTTGGCAGGATTTACGATCACACCCACTACCAGTTCGTCGAACATTCTGGAGGCGCGGGTAATAATATCCAGATGGCCGTTCGTCATCGGATCAAAGGATCCGGTATATAATGCCTTTTTCATTCATTCCTCCTCAGAAACGGACTCCTGCGGATAACGGTAAATGCTGACGACAGTTTTGCCGTATCGGCATTCTCTGATCCGCTTCAGTCTGCCCGCCGACTCCGGCATAGCGTCTCTGGAGCCGTGCTCTGTTATTATTATACCGTTTCGTGATAATAAATCAAGCCGATCTATCTTCAGCAGGCACTTTTCATACAGTCCCGCCCGGTATGGAGGATCCAGCAGAAAGACGTCCACTTTCTCATGGATCCGATCCAGGGTTCGCTGATAATCTCCCTGCAGGATCACAGCCCGTTCCTCTGCTCCGCAGTGCTCGATGTTCCGGCGGGTCAGACGTATGCTTTCCCGGGCGCTGTCGCAGAAATAGCACTTCTTCGCCCCCCGGGACAGCGCCTCGATACCGAGGCTTCCCGTTCCGCTGAACAGATCGCAGAACACCTGTCCCCAGGTGTCGTTCATCAGCAGATTAAATATCGATTCCTTCACTTTATCAGAAGTCGGACGGATCTCATATCCCGTCGGCGTTTCCAGCTTTCTTCCACGATATTCTCCTGTTATAACTCGCATTTTGTTTCTCCTATAATTCCAGTTTTATGTCTTCCCCGAACATCTTCTCAACCCGCCGTCTCAGCTCCGCATAGCTGTCTGACATGAGTCCGGGATCCTCCTGAAGAATTTCTGCGGCCGCTTTCCTGGCCTTCTCCAGAACATCGCCGTGGCGCACGATATCACTGATGTGCATCTCGGGGAGCCCGTGCTGTCTGGTGCCGAAAATCTCTCCCGGCCCTCGCAGATGGAGATCCTCCTCCGCGATACGGAAGCCGTCTGTGCTCTCACACATGATCCGGATCCTCTGACGGGCAACGTCCGTCTCATTTCCCTGGATCAGGTAGCAGTAAGACTGGTCGCTGCCGCGGCCCACTCTGCCCCTCAGCTGGTGAAGCTGCGCCAGGCCGAATCGTTCCGCATTTTCAATCACCATTACTGTAGCGTTGGCGACGTTGATACCGATCTCAATGACCACAGTGGAAACCAGAACATCAATTGTCCCCTGATAAAAATCCGACATGATCCTGTCTTTTTCCGCCTGAGGAAGTTCGCCGTGAATCAGCGCAACCCTGTAATTCCTGTATTTCTGGCACAGTTCCTGATAAACGCGTTCCGCCGAATGCGCCTCAATCTTCTCCGAGTCCTCGATCAGCGGCGTGACGACATAAGCCTGATGCCCTTCGGCCAGTTCCTTTTCCACCCGGCGGTACACACCGGAGCGCCCGGCTCCGTCCACAGAAACCGTCCGAACCGGCCTGCGCCCTGCCGGCATCGTATCGATTACAGAAATATCCAGTTCCCCGTACAGAATCACCGCCAGCGTCCGCGGAATCGGCGTCGCGGTCATTACCATCACATTCGGATTGGCGCCCTTGACGGACAGGCGGCGGCGCTGCTCAACGCCGAACCGGTGCTGTTCATCGGTGATCACCAGCCCAAGATTCCGGAACGCCACATCGTCCTGAATCACCGCGTGCGTTCCCGTGAGGACATCGATGTCTCCGCAGATCAGCCTTTCAAGGACCTCTTTCTTCTCGGATTTTTTCATGCTTCCGGTCAGAAGTCCGACCCGGATCCCATAAGGCTGGAAATCCTTTGTCAATGACTGATAGTGCTGTCTGGCCAGAATTTCCGTCGGTGCCATCATCGCTGCCTGATATCCGCTTCGCACCGCGCAGAACATGCTGATCTCCGCAACGGCGGTTTTCCCCGAGCCGACATCACCCTGCACCAGCCGGTTCATCGCATGACTCTCCCACAGATTCGCGGCGATCTCGCTCCACACCCGCTTCTGCCCTGAAGTCAGAGGAAACGGAAGTCCCCGGATGAATTCATCTGCCGCCGAAACATCCAGGCGAACGCCTTCGCCCTCCCGGACATTATCATGCTTCATGTACAAAAGACCGGTGGAGAGAGTCAGCAGCTCATCGAAGATCAGGCGGAACCTGCTCATCAGAATGTGACTCCGATCCTTCGGGAAATGAATATGATGAAGCGCAAAGGCCGGACCGGCCAGCCTGTATTCCCGTACAATATGATCCGGAAGCCATTCCGGAATCTCATCAACGACCGGCTCAATCTGCCGCTGGAATTTCCGGACCTCCTTTTGTGAAATACCCGAAATGGCGGGATAGACCGGAAGAACCTCGCGGACATCCTCCGAAGAGCCTTCCCGGCAGGACTCCGGATGAACCATCTGAACCCGTCCTCGGTTCTCCGTTATCTTTCCGTAAAAGATATACCGGCCATGAATTTCAAACGCCCGGCTCATGTACCGTCCATTGAAGTATACGACCTCAAGCATTCCGGTGTCGTCAGAAACCAGAAAGGAGACCGGCACATGTTTTTTATAGGGGTTGCCGCTGTACCGTCTGGACAGAATTTCACCTCTGATCAGAGCAGGCTTTCCCGGACGAAGTTCTCCGATGGGTGTGAGCTTCCTCCGATCTTCATAGGAGCGGGGAAACCACCATGCCAGATCCTCCAGTGTCGCGATACCGTGACCGGCGAAGGCCTCCTTTTTCTTCTCGCCAATTCCTTTCAGGCTGCTGATATCATCCGTTATCTTCATATCTGTATACGACCTTTGTATTCCTTCTCGCTTTGTGCCGGGAGCGGACTCCGGCGATGTTGATGGTGATTGCCGCAGGCTTTCTGCCGCTGTATTTTACAAAGGCATCTGCAATATAGTCAGCCAGATGCTTCGTCGTTCGCTTGATGCTGATGCCGAACAAAGTAATCACGCTGAATTCCAGCTCGACGCGTCCTTCTTCATTGAAGTCCACGTCAATATACATGGAAAATTCCGTATCGATATACTTCGGCACAATGCCGATCTGCCGTCCCCGCGGAGTTGCCGGCCAGATTTTGCCCCTGCATTCCGGAAGGCGCATTCCCTCAAAGATGATCTGCGCGAAAACCATATTGGAAATGGAAATCTCGCCCAGCTCGGTCTGCTTTGTCAGTGCCATATAATCCCCTCCTAACGAAAACTCCGCTTCAGGAAAATGATGTTGCTGATCACCCGCTCATACAGTGTTTCCAGATATTTCAGGTGCTGCAACGACATGGATTCGTTGACGTGATGCCGCAGATTGTCCTCATCTCCGAAGGTCGGACCGAACACGATGGAATTGGGAACGATCTGCGCATAGGTTCCCACCGTATCCACATGATATTCTGCCGGCCGCTCTGCCAAGTGCTCATACGCCTCTGCCATCGCTTTGATGAAAGGCTGGTTCCTGCTGATAAATGAAGCCGGCTGTGAGCTGATACGGTCGATCCGGACGATATCCTCGCGGAAATACCGTTCGATGGCGGTCAGAACCTGATCCTCTCTGGTATCCGGGCTGAGCCGCGCGTTGATATTGACGAAGAGTCTGTCCTTCTGCCGGAAAATCGCAGTCGGCGCATATACGTTCTCACCGGAATATTCGTTTTTATACCGTCCCAGACTTCCGGGAAGCCCGGCGCGTCTTCCGTTTCCCTCGAAAAATCCGGCCTTCAGTTTCCGGAAAATACGGTAGGTCGTGTCTCGCCGAATCTTCGCTTTGTTCCTGCCGCGCAGAGATTCCAGTGCTTCAGCCATATTAAAAATCGCGTTGTCCGTCAGCGCCAGCATGGAGATATGACCGGCGGATCCGCGGGCGGCAAAGGTTCTTCCGTCATTCAGCGTGACCTTGCAGACCTCCGGGACGGTTTCCGGGTTGCTGCCTGCGCGGACATCTCTCAGAACCTGCCCCTCTGTCTCCAGAGGGAAAGAAATCAGCACGTTAAAACTTCCCATTTCAACATTGCAGAGGGGAAACATCCCGTCGGGACTGAAACTGTAATCAGGCGGGCGATGGGTCAGCAGATAGTCCCGCATGTCGCCGCCTCCGGCTTTCTGCTCCGTCCCGATAATCATGCGGACCTTTTTCCGGGCGGGCAGACCATATCGGCGACTGAGCTCTGCCACGTCTGCCATCGCGAACAGCGCCGCCATGGCGGGGCCTTTGTCATCCACAGCTCCTCTGCCGTAGATCCTGTCAGCATCCACGACAGGTTGAAAAGGCGGAGAATCCCAGAGCGTGTAATCACCCGCATGCGCCACGTCAACATGGGTGAGAATGCCGAGCACCTCGCTTCCCTGACCGTACTCTATGATTCCGATCCGACCGTCCGCAGCCAAAGAGACGGAGAAACCGAATTCATCTCCCCGCTGAAGCATATAGTAAAGAGCCTCCAGGCAGTTTTCACGATCCCCGCTCACACTGGGGATCCGGATCAGATCCGATACTGACTCGACCAGGTCGTACATGGCAATTCCTTTCCGCTTGTCCGTTTTACGCTTTAGAAAAAAAACCACACTGAAGTGATTCAGCATGGCGTGTTTCTTACGGTCAGATCAGATGGCACGGTTTACTTTGCCGGATCTCAGGCACTGTGTGCAAACCTTGGCTTTTCTGACAGTTCCGTTATCATCGATCCTGACGGTCTGGATATTAGCATTCCACTTTCTTCTCGTATGTCTGTTCGAGTGGGATACATTGTTTCCGGAAACCTGACCTTTTCCGCAAATTTCACATTTTCTCGACATCTGCCGCACCTCCTATCCTATATCGTTAAGTCTGAACGTGTCATTCATTCCTGATTGATTGTGCCATGCCTAACATCGCACGGATAGCATTATACCACAGATACGCTGACAAGCACAAGTTTTTTTTTATTTGGAATGGATTTTATCGTAATATTCGGCGCGGAGCATCGACATGAGGCACAGATCGTAATATTTTCCGTTCTTTTTTCCTGCATGGCGCATGACCCCTTCATCCTGGAATCCGATCTTATGATACAGGTGGCGCGCGGTTTCATTTTTGACAAAGTGATCAATCGTCACGCGTTCCATATGGAGATTGATGAACGCATATTCCAGAATCATCCGGATAGCCTCCTCTCCGTAGCCTTTGTTCCGGTTCCCCGGATCCGCGATGTATATCCGCGTCAGATCCAGACTGTCATCCGCCCGGTTGATCCGGGACAGATAAATCCGGCCGATGGGTTTCCCGGAAGGCTTCAGGGTAATCGTGAACAGTTCCTTCTCAGGATCCGAACCGTAACGGATGAACTCCGTGACGATCTCCTGATAATCGCGGTCGTCCTCCATCGTGAAAAATTCCCTGACCTCCTCGCTGCTTTCCCACTCCGCAAAGATGGCGCAGTCGTCGAACGCCGTTTCTCTTACAATCAGATTTTTCGATTCCATGGTTAATACTCCACTCACTTCTCGTTTCCTTCTTCCTGCTGATTACTGCGTGCCGGCGCATATTACAGCTGCATTGTGTGCCGCATGCTGTTAACTGACCATTGTCATATCCACTGTATGCGGCCATTAAGTCCGACGGGAGTTTAATCCCCGGGCAGTGATTAAATTTCACGAAATTATTACAAATAATTTTTTCATTGTGGTATTATTATATAGTATTTTCAAGGAAAATAAAAGGAGATTAGACGATGATTAACAAAAAAATCACATCCGTTGTGCTGATTTTTTTTCTTATGGCTGCTGCAGCGCTCCTGTCAGCGTGCGGCACCACAGGCAGCGCCAAGACAGAAACAACATCACAGGAGGATCTCACGTCCAAGATTTCATCCAAGATCGACGCATACACCACCGATCTCATGGATTCCAGAGATTCCATGAAGAGCAACCGGGCAATATGCCGGTATCTTCAGAGCTGGGCAAAATCCAAAGGCATACATTCTGAAACTGACAGTGCAGGCAATGTCATCATGAGTGTCAGTTCTTCAAAGAAATATAAGGATGCGGCTCCTGTCGTAATCGTCTGTCCATATGATTATCTGGAATTCGACAATTACAGCAGACCCGTCGCGATGGCACTCTACACCATTAAAAATAATGAATCAACGGGCAAGCTCACCGTGATCTTCACCCGTGAAGACGGGCATGACCTCTCCGGAGTCAAGACGCTGAACAAAAAATATTTCACTGACGATGCCAATGTATTCTGTCTGAACGCCGCGGATCAGGGGCTGTTCTCACTGAAATCCGGCGCAAGTTCCACATACCGGTTCACGCAGAGCGTCAGACGGGTTTCACCGACGCTGACAAAGGCGTATAAGATCACTATCAAGGGTCTGTCGGCCACTCAGCCCGATGCTCAGATATCAAAGGCCACGAACCCGATCACGCGTCTGGAGTCGCTGCTGGTTTCGCTAAAGAACCGGAACATCAGCTACGAGATCGCCTCCTTCAGGGGCGGAGAAAACACCAATCTGTATGCGGCCTCAGCCACGCTGACCATCGTCATCGACGCCAACAAAGAAAAGTCCTTCCTCGATAAGATGCAGGAAGTGACGGAGCGATTCAACGAGGACAAGAGCAAGATGCATCCCGGCGCCACCTATACATATAAAGAAGTCGATCTTCCATCCCGCGTGATCCACAGATCAGACGGAAGCAGGCTGGTCAATTTCATGTACACCCTGCTCGACGGCGTATATGAAAAGGATGAGGACAGCGGAGATCTCGTCTCCATCAACAATGTGTCCAAGATAGACACCTCAGGAACCCGGGTACAGATCTCCTCGGTCGCTTACAGTCTGAACGAGACCAACCTGAAGACCATCGATACAGATGCGAGAACACTCTGCAATCTATCCGATATCAAGTTCAGCAAAACCGGTTCCGTTCCGATGTGGACGGGGAAAGAGGATACAGAATTTACGAAGAACGTCGCTTCAGCCTACAAAAAGACAACGGGAAAGACTCTGAGCTACAACGATTCCGTGACATCCACCTCTGCCTCCTATGTGGCGCAGAAGAACAGCAAATGCAACATTATCAGCATTACACTGAACGAAAATATTCTGAAGGACTGTACAGGAACCATGATCAACTACCTGATCAATTCACTTCCTGAAGATGACGACTGATCTCTTCTGCGTCCGGCTCCGGGCCGGGCTCAGTTTTTATCCATAACTGAAAGAGCCGTGTCCGGGCGGATTCATTCCGCCGGAGCACGGCTCTTTTCTGTCTGCTTCATCTGATATTCAGTTTTCTGCAGCCGGCCATAGGGACCGGCTCTCAGCCCAGCACGTCCTTTGCCGCAGCAGCAGATGCCATAGCGTCCGCCACGTAATAGTCTGCGCCGATGGATTCTGAATAATCCTTTGTGACCACAGCTCCACCGGTCATGATTTTGCATCCCGGAGCGGCCTGACGAATCTGGCGGATGGTTTCCTCCATGTTGCCCAGCGTGGTCGTCATCAGCGCCGACAGACCGACCAGATGAACGTGATCCCGCACGACACGGTCCACGATAACCTTCGGATCCACATCCTTCCCCAGGTCGATGATGTCGTAGCCGTAATTTTCCAGAATCACCTTCACGATGTTTTTGCCGATATCATGAACGTCCCCCTTCACTGTGGCAACGATGATTTTCCCCTTCGAGACACTCTGTCCGCCGCCGGCTGCCAGGCGCTTTTTGATGACCTCGAAGGCGGCCTGCGCAGTCGTCGCTGCAAGAATCAGCTGCGGAATAAAGATCTTTCCGGTCTCAAAACGCTTTCCGGTTTCATCCAGAATCGGAATCAGCTCATTGTTCACGATATCAAGAGGATCTCTGATTTCCAGTTCCTTCTCGATAAGTTCCCGGCAGGGTCCCTCCAGTCCGTTGCTGATAAAATACGACAGCGTTCCCTCTTTCTGATTCACCGCGGAAACCGTCTTTTTCTCCGGCACCGGCGCGGCGGACACCGCTTCCGTGTCTTTGTATTTGTCAATGAAATCACGCGCGTCGCGGTCAATCCCCATAATCAGCTTGTAGACGTCGATCGCCGCCACCATTCCGGGCGCCGCCGGATTGATAATCGCCAGATCCAGACCGCAGGTCAGCGCCATCTGCAGGAAATTCTGATTGATCAGCGGACGCTGCGGGAGACCGAAGGAAATGTTGGATACACCCAGAACTGTTTTCAGTCCCAGCTCACTCTTCACCCGGCGGATCGCCTCCAGAGTGTTGGAAGCATTATCCTGCTCCGCAGAGACGGTCAGAGTCAGACAGTCCACATAGATATCCTTTTTGGGGATTCCCAGAGACAAAGCACGGTTCATTATTTTCCGCGCAATTTCCAGTCTCTTCTCCACAGTTTTCGGGATTCCGTCTTCGTCCAGTGTGAGAGCGATGACAGAAGCTCCGTATTTTTTTACAATAGGAAGAATCGCGGCCATGGATTTTTCCTCGCCGTTTACAGAGTTGACGATAGCCTTACCGCAATAAAGCCTGAGCGCAGCCTCCAGAACTTCCGGGTTTCCGGAATCGATCTGAAGAGGTGCGGAAACGTTGCCCTGCAGCTTTTTGATTATGTTTACAATAACCTCTTTTTCGTTTACTCCAGGTACGCCCGCGTTTACGTCCAGAATCTCCGCGCCTTCGGTCTCCTCCTGCAGCGCCATATCAAGAACATAGTCGAGATTTCCCTCTGCGATGGCAGCTTTCAGTTTTTTCTTGCCCGTCGGGTTGATTCTCTCCCCGATTACTCTCGGACGATCCAGGAGCACGATACTTTCCGGCGTACAGACAGCCGGCGGAATCTCAGCCTCGGAGCGGTTCGAAGCCGCACTGCTCAGCCGCAGCTTCAGCTGCCTGATGTAGTCCGGATCAGTTCCACAGCATCCGCCGGCCAGACGAACACCGCAATCCGCCAGACGCTCCGCATAATCCGCGAACTCCGTCGCTCCCACCAGATATTTCCCGGTTTTAGGATCGGGAAGCCCCGCATTCGGTTTGGCGACAATCGGAAGCTCCGTCCACTGAGAGAGCTCCTGAATCAGAGGAAGAAATTCCGCCGGTCCCAGACTGCAGTTGATGCCGATGGCATCTGCCCCCAGTCCTTCCAGCGTCAGCGCCATTGAAGGAATAGATGTTCCGGTGAATGTCCGGCGGTTCTGCTCAAAGGACATGGTACAGATCACCGGCTGTTCTGAATTTTCCTTGGCGGCGAGAAGTGCAGCGCGCATCTCGTATAGATCCGTCATGGTCTCAATGACGATAAGATCTGTTCCCTTCCCTGCGACGATCTGCCTTCGAAATATCTCATAGGCCTCCTCAAAGGTGAGATTTCCGTTCGGCTCTACAAGACGGCCGATCGGTCCGATGTCCAGCGCGATCTTCACATCTGTTCCGACAGCCGCCTCTGCGGCGTTTTTTACGGCAGCTGACGTCAGTTCCTCAACGGTATATCCACAGCCCTCTATCTTGTAATCGTTGATGCCGAAAGAGCAGGTGTAGATCACATCTGCGCCCGCTTCTATGTATTTTCTGTGAATGTCCTGTACAATTTCCGGACGGGTAATATTCAGAACCTCCGGAACCTTTCCGACCTCCGCGCCGCTCTGCTGCAGCATCGTTCCGAAACCGCCGTCCAGAATGATGAAGTCCGGATTCCCGAACAGTTTTTCAATTTTATTCAATCGCCTCATCTCCCTCTTTCTTATTAGAACAAGGTTTTAACGTTCTGACAGATCCTTCTGGCGATATACGGATTATTCATGGTGTAGAGGTGAATGCCGTCTACTCCGTGTGCCAGCAGATCCACAATCTGGTTCGTCGCATAGGCGATTCCCGCATCCCTCATCGCTTCAGGCTTATGTTCAAATTTTTCCATCATTTTGATGAATTTCTCCGGAAGCGTCGCGCCGCAGAGCGTCACCATACGTTCAATCTGTTTTTTGTTCACCACCGGCATGATTCCTGCCTCAATCGGAACGTTTATTCCGGCGATTCTCGCCTTCTCCAGGAAGGAGTAGAACATCCCGTTGTCAAGGAACAGCTGAGAGATCAGATGCTCTGCGCCGGCGTCCACCTTCAGTTTCAGGTTACGTATGTCGTCAATCATATCGGGGCTGTCGGGATGTCCTTCCGGATAGCACGCCGCTGAAATTCCGAAATCATAGTGGCTCGCTCGGATATACCTGATCAGATCGCTGGCGTGCGGGAAGTCCTCCTTGGGCGGGACATCCGGGACGCGGTCACCCCGCAGGGCCAGAATGTTGTCGATTCCTGCATTCGCCAGTCGTTCCAGCATAATATCGATCTCCTCCCTGGTGGAGTTCACGCAGGTCAGATGCGCCGCCGCTTCCAGGCAGTACTGCTTTTTAATCGCAGACGCGATTTCACAGGTGGAGTTATTAGCCAGGCTTCCGCTGGCACCGTAGGTCACGCTGATAAAATCGGGATCCAGGTAGTGGAGCTGATCCAGCGTCGTATAAATCGTATTAATGTCCGCGTCTCTCTTCGGCGGGAAGATTTCAAAGGAAAAGACCGTTTTTTCTCCATTGAATAAATCTTTCAGATTCAAGTAATCACCCTCTTTTTCGTATCATTATCCCTAATAATATACCAAAATGGTATGTTATTGCAACACTTATTTTTTTACAAAGTAGATATTCAGATCCACGTTCTTCCTGATGCCTTTGATTTTCCCTGTGGAGGAGTACTGCCACATCGCGTACTGATAGGGATAATAACTCGTCTTACTGTAATGTGCCAGCCAGAATTCATATCCCGTCAGATATCGGAGATCCAGATTTTTCAGCAGCCATTCCGGATTGCCGTAGATCATCGGACGGAAGCTGTTCTTCTGCACGATTGTACAAAAGGCGTCTGCAATTTCCGTCTTTTCTTTTTTGGTGAGTTCTCCTACCCGGTCGCCAGGCGTATGCTCCATGTCATATACCACCGGATAGGTGATGCCCCTTCCCCGGATATGTCGGACTACATATTTCGCCTCCCGGACCGCTTCGTCTGTGGTAATCGCCTGGGAGTAGAAATAAACGCCGACGTCCAGCCCGGCCTTTTTCGCGCCCTTCAGGTTTTTCCGGAAGTTCTCGTCCTCATGAATCGTCCCCTTCTCCGAGCCGCTGTATCCCACCCGGATCATCGCGAACCGGATGCCTGCGCCGTAGACCTTGTCCCAGTCCACGTTCCCCTGAAATACAGAAACATCGATTCCGGGAATGGAACGGTAATTTTTGTCCCGGTAATGACGCAGTCCGTTCTCGGTGTACAGTGCGTCGGAGCTGTACCGGTTCATCCGTATCGTGTCCTTTTTCCCCAGACCGTTGTAACTTCCCAGTACGACATAGGAAATGCAGAACAGGAAAACCGCCGCCGCTGCCATCACCACTACAGCGGTGATGAGCGCAATCCGACGGTCGCGGATACGGAGGCCTCCGCGGCGTTTCCGACCCGGTCGTCCGGGTTTCCGCGGCCTCTTTCGGCCTGACGAACGGACACTTTTCCCATTCCTGACCGATGTTGCCGGCTTCCGCGACTTCTGTATTCTGTTTGTTCCTTTTGCTCCAATGGTTCCTTTTGTTTTTCTCATAGTCCCTATACTAACATAATTCCCGTTCTAAATAAAGTTTAATTGACGAAACGCAGGAAGTCCTATATGATAAACGTAAGAGAGGAGAACTCATGATAGACTACGAAGAATTGTCAAGACAGATAACCGGGTTCCGAAGAGATCTGCACCGGATCCCGGAGCTGGGTTTTTTCGTCTACAGGACGAACGCCTACATCCGCAGCATCCTGGAACAACTGGACTGCCGCATTGAAACCATCGCGAAAACAGGTCTGGTAGCCTTTTTCGATTTCGGCCGGGAGAAAACTCTCTGCTACCGCGCTGATATGGATGGACTGCCCATTGAAGAGGAAACCGGCGTTCCCTATGCATCAGAAAACGAGGGCTGTATGCATGCGTGCGGTCACGACGGTCACATGGCCAATATGCTGGGCTTCGCCAGGATTCTGAACCGTTATAAGGAGGAAGGCGTCCGTTTCAACTACAATGCGCTGCTGCTGTTTCAGCCCGCAGAGGAAACGATCGAAGGAGCGCGAACCATCATCGGAACAGATTTGTTTAATGAATTCAATGTTATTGCAATCTTCGGCCTGCATATGTGGCCATTCCTTGAGAAGGGAGAAATTACTACAAAGCCTGGACCGATGATGGCCAAATCCACGAATGTCCATATTGAAATCCACGGACTCAGCGCGCACTGCGGCGAGCCGGAGAAGGGTCACGATGCGCTGGTGGCCGCCTGCAGGTTCATCGATCTCGTTTATGACTATAAAGACGAACACATCCGGGAACGCTCCGTTCTGAAGTTCGGAAAAATGCAGAGCGGAACTGTGCGGAACGCCATTTCTGACCATACCGTCATCGAGGGCACCATGCGGACCTTTGAAGAACAGACATGGAAAAAGCTGGTGAACGCCATGAAGCATTATGCCCGGCAGGTTGCGCGCAGATATCAGGTCACCATCGACGTGGACACCTCCAAATATCATCCGGCGGTCGTAAACAGCCCCGAGCTTTATGACAAAGTAAAAGGAGAGCTTCTGGAGCACCACATGAATTTTGTCGCGCTCCGCCGACCCTCCATGATCGCAGAGGATTTTTCCTTTTTCGAAAAGGAAATTCCGGGTCTGTTTTTCTGGCTGGGCACCGGAACCGGAATCCCGCTCCACGCCAGCACCTTTAACTTCGATGAATCCGTCCTGATCGAGGGAGTCAAGCTCTTCAACACGATCTTTACCGAATTCGACGATTTCAACACGGCTCCGATTGAGGAACCCGCCGTTTAACTGCGATTCACTGTTTTCAATTCGATTTTTTCATCGGCGCATTCCGCCACATAGGAGGAATGCGTCACGATGATCACACATTTGCCGTTTTTCGTTGATTGCTTCAGAGAATTGTGTTTGTTTTTTTCGTTTTTTGTCCCGGGACCGCAGTCTTCTACGCTCTTCCCGCGGTTTCCGGCACAAAAAAGAGACTGTAACCCCGCAAAATCCGGCGTACTGCCGATTCTCCCTCGCGGCGCAGTCTCTCTGTGTCCGCATGTTATTCCTTATAATTCTTCTTTTTCGTCTACTTCATCCATTTCATTGTAAGCGGCAATCAGTACGATCGCTGCGACAGCACAGAGGCTGATGACGGTCCATGCTTTCTTCATCGGAATCACTCCCTTCATAGTTGTATTATATCGTCTTATCGGTGCAAAATCAATTCTAATATTTTTATATTTCGCTGACGCGAACTCTGCCGCGCCCCCGGGCTGTTCCGATAATGAGCCGCCGACGCTTCCGCTTCGCTGACGGTTACGGACGCTTCAGCCTCCGTAGCCCGCCAGTTCATATAAAAGCTCCCGTTCTTCTTTGTCGACCGCCATTCGTTCACAGATCAGCGCCAGCGCTTCTTCGCTGAACACAAATTCCGGATCCATGCATAACTGCGTGAAATCGTTTTTACTGATGCCGCTCTGACTGAAGGTAATCTCTCCGGATGAGATTTTGCGGTCGTAAATCCTTAAAAATACCTGATTGAATGTCATTGGAATTTTTCACCTCCCGGCTGCGCGTTTCCATGCTCTGTCTCCGTATCGGGATTGACGTGAACCATGCAGTGCTTGATTTCGGGATTTTCCCGTTCCAGCAGACGATGAACAGCCTCAGCGGTATCATGAGCCTCACAGAGCCGGAGCTGTCCGTCCATAGTAATCTCAACATCCACGTAGATTCTGGATCCGAACTGCCGTGTCCGCAGGGAATCGATGTGTTCCACGCCCTCCACAGACAGAATCTCCTTTTGGAGTTTGCGAATAATCTCATCGTCGCACTTCCTATCGATCATTTTATCCATGGTTTCTCTGAAGATATCAAAAGAAACCTTGATGATCATCACTCCGATGATTACGCTGGCCAGCGGATCCAGCACCGGGTACCCCAGCCGTGCTCCCAGAATTCCCACAAAGCTCCCGATAGAGCTCATCGCATCAGACCGGTGGTGCCAGGCCTCCGCCTTCAGCGACACCGAGTTAATTTTTCTCGCGGAGAGAATCGTATACCAGTACAGGACTTCCTTTGTGCCGATGGAAATCAGCGCCGCCGCCAGCGGGAGCAGCGTGGGGACGGCAATGCTCTCCGGGTGAAGGATCTTCATCAGGCCGTGATAGCCGATTAATGCTCCCACAAAGAAAAGAATATCCGCCAGAAGTGTTGATACTACGCACTCCATCCGCTCGTGACCGTAGGGATGCTCCCGGTCCGGCGCCTTGCCGGAAAGATGCGCGCCGATGATGACCAGCACCGTTCCCGCCACGTCCGAGGCCGAATGTACTGCATCCGAAACCATCGCCGCGGAATTTCCCAGAATCCCTGCCACAAATTTAAACGCCGCCAGCAGAACATTCAGCGTAATGCTGACCGCGGACACACGGTAAATCACCTTCTGTGACGAAAGTTCCCCCTTCGTTTTTGTCTCCTTTTCTTTTTCCTGCCCTTTTCTCATATTCATCGCCTGATATCATTGCATCCGGAGCTGCTGCTCCGGGTCACTTTTCTTTATTGCTTCAATTTCCGTCTTTAAGATAATACCACAGGTGCAGCCTGCATTTCAAGTATAACGGAGAGGGCGTTCAGAGCGTAATGCGGAGTGGTTTCTTGGTATGAAAAACTCCCTCTTTGGCAAAAAGGGAGATGTCAATTGATTATTTCTGCGGAATCCCGTTTAAGATAATCGTTTGAATGCCATATTTCCTCATTTGCTGGATTTCCGCAAGTGTGAACATCTTCTGATGACCGGACACCCATGCATGTCTGTCCAGTCCTTTAGAGTTCTTGTAGAACTTTGAATTCACTTGACTGTCGTTGATGCAGATTCCGTTCATTTTATATTTCTTGGTTCTAAAAAATATGTTGGGGTGGCTCACCGTCTGTGAGCCATCTTTAGATTGAAAAAGTAAGAGCATCAAATACCAAAATCCTGTAGAATAAAGTTGCGAAACAAAACCCTCAGGAGGTAATCAATGCTCTACAGAGATTG